>TARA_B100001057_G_scaffold219494_1_pt1 | contig 55632 bp, 44 predicted proteins | sample TARA_B100001057 | Tara Oceans TARA_B100001057 (sample SAMEA2621839) | marine metagenome | biome: marine biome (ENVO:00000447); feature: surface water layer (ENVO:00002042); material: "saline water (ENVO:00002010), including plankton (ENVO:xxxxxxxx)" | depth 5 m | reverse complement strand
CCAAGCTTCTGTAACACAAAATGTTGGTATGACCAAAATTTCAATTAATTATTCCTCCCCAGGTGTGAAAGGCAGAAAAGTTTTTGGTGACCTTGTACCATACGATAAATTATGGAGAGCAGGAGCGAATAGTCCGACAATAATTGAATTTTCAACTGATATTAAAATTGGTAATGAAATGTTGAGAGCTGGAAAATATGCGATAGCGATGGTACCCAGAAAGAATGGAAACTGGACTATTGATTTCAATAAAGAGGGAAAATATCCTTTTGCTTACAGGAAAGATGGTAAGATTGACATGGATGCATATAATGCAGACTTGGCTCAAAGTATAGTAACTGAAGTTGTAGTTTGGGATTCAAGTATTGAGAGGTTAACATATTTTATTGATGCTAATGATAATAAAATCGCTAATGTTAATATGCTCTGGGATAATATAATTGTCTCTTTTGAAGTAGATACAATGCCTAAAGAATTTTTAAAGAAATTCGCTGAGACTCTAGAGTAATTATTTAATATTTAACATGAAAAACTCGATTAAGATTATTGAATTTTATAATAATCTTGAAAAAGTTAGTTCACCAAAAAATATAAATATATTAGACCCTTATTCTGATAAAAAAGTCCAAAAAATTTATAAAAAATTTTATAGTGAGTTCTTTAATGATACTAGGAGAAGGATAGTAATGTTTGGCATTAATCCAGGTAGATTTGGGGGTGGTATAACGGGAATTCCATTTACTGACCCTTATCATCTCACAAAAAAATGTGAGATAAAAAATGATTTCAATCAAAAAAAAGAGTTAAGCTCTACTTTCATCTATGAGATGATTGATAAATTCGGTGGACCTAAAAATTTTTACAATAAATTTTTAATATCGAGTATATGTCCTTATGGTTTTACTATGAATAATAAAAATTTAAATTACTACGATAGTGAGATTCTTTTTAGAAGATGGAAGCCTAAAATTGTTAATTGGATTAAAAACCAAATTGAACATATAGTTTCAGACAAAATATGTATCATAATCGGTCTTGGAAAAAATCAAAAATTTTTTGATTTATTAAACAAAGAGTATAAATTCTTTGATGAAATAATTGCACTACCCCATCCGAGATGGATTTTGCAGTATAGATCTAAACAGAAAGAAGATTATATAAAACAATATATACACACATTAAAAAAATTAGATTATGAATAGCAGAAGAAAATTTTTAAAAAATTTAACGGCAGTGGGCGCTACTGTTCCATTAGTTTCAAATATTGAAAAAAAATCAAAACAAAATAAAGGTCCCGTAATTCTGTGTAGCCGAGGCGAAGTCTGGGGAGAGAAAGTTTTAAAGCCAGGGTGGGAAATTTTATCTTCTAAAGGAAAATTATTAGATGCTATAGAGATATCGTCTAATGTGACTGAACTCGATCCAGAAGATACCTCTGTGGGGTTTGGAGGACTTCCCAACGAACACGGTGTTGTCCAGTTAGATGCTTCTATAATGTTTGGACCAACCCATAATTGTGGTTCAGTAGCTGCTCTGGAAGGAATTAAAACACCATGTTCAGTTGCTAGACTTGTCATGGAGAGAACAGACCATATTCATATTGTCGGAAAAGGAGCTCAAGATTTTGCAAGAGCTCATGGTTTTAAAGTAGAAAATTTATTGACTGAAAAAGCAAGAAAAATATGGCTTAGTTGGAAGGAAAATTTATCTTCAGATGACGATTGGTTTCCACCAAGTGAAAATAATTACGATAAGACAAGGACAACTGGCACTATAAATGTATTGGGTATCGATGAAGATACTAATGTAGCAGGTATAACAACAACAAGTGGACTAGCATATAAAATACCTGGAAGAGTTGGAGATTCTCCAATTATTGGTGCAGGTCTTTATGTAGATAATGAGGTAGGCGCTGCTGGTGCTACAGGGAGAGGTGAAGAAATAATTAGAACTTGTGGTTCATTTTTTGTTGTCGAACAAATGCGAAATGGGAAGACTCCTCAGCAAGCATGCGAAGCCCTCTGCCAAAGAATTATTGATATTAATGGAGGAACAAAAAATATAGATTTTAATGACAAAATTGTTGCTCTTGGTAAGGATGGAAGTGTAGGATGTGCATCAATAAAAGAGAGAAAAGGCAATAACCCTAAACTCGCTTACTGGTCCAGAGAAGGATTTAAAGTTTACAAAGGGACATATCTTATTGAAGATAAGTCAATAAATTATGTAGGTTAATTTCACTACAAACTCTTCTGGCATTGCTCCACTCCTTATTTTATAACTAAAATCTAATCTAGATCGAGACATTATAATAAATTGAATACCTGGGGCAAGAGTAGATGTAAATTTGTCGTATCTATCTGGAAAACCCTTAGTTAAAATAGTATTGGTTAAATATTCTAAATATAAATTAAAGTTCGTTTGTTTATATGACTTATATTTTCTTGGAAAAAGTAAGTACCCAGCCGATATTGAATTTTGAATTGTATTCAAATTAATGCTTTGCCATTTTACAGTGGATCCACTTGTATATTTTTCATCAATATTTGAAATTCTAGTTACTGCAGAAGTTACTGATATTGCTAATTTATTAATCAATTGGGTACCAATTATTCCAAATTCAAAACCAGTATCTTGTATCTCTATGTCTAAGTTATTTTTCATAAACTTATTATCATGGTATGAGTATTTAATGAATGATGATAACCTTGTATGATATTTTTGTTTATCAGTTGTTAGTATTCTCTGCTTTGATGATAGCTTAAAGCCACTAAACCCAAAATTTGGCATCATGTCTTGCTCGTATGGTTTATTTGAAAACTGGAAACTTCCACTTACCATAATTTTTTTTGATAAACCATATGATATTGACGGACTCATAATGATGGCATTCCCTATACCACCCATTATGTTAGTACCATTTAGGAATATAGTGTGATGATTCAACCTAACGACTTTAGTACCCTTCGGAATTAGACTTGCCGGTTCAGCATTTATATAAAGTTCTTGTGCAGATGATAAGCTTGAAATAAAAGACAGAAATAAGACTAAAAATATTCTCATAAATATTTTGAATCTATAAACTACTTTTTAAATGAAAGACTTTATTTGATTTTAGATTTTCATGATTTGAACAACATGAGGCAGTATGTAAACCGGTTTCATAACAGGAATGTGATGTCTTCTCAGAAATTATTTTGTACTCGCTTTTTCTGATAAACTTTTTATCTACTATAGTAAAAACTCTTGAATCAATTTCCTCATCGGAAAAGAAATGAAATAAGTTAGCGCTTATGAGGTTATGTTTATCGTTTCCTACTTTTATATTATCTGTAAAAACTATTTCAATCGACCCAACAAAAAAACCAGCATCTTCAACTTTTTCTTGAATTAAATCAAAGTCAACAAATTCATCTTCTTTGAATTCTAATTTAAATGATGTAGCCTCTAGATCAGGGGTGATAGTTTCAATAAAGTCTAGTTTTTCGAGACTTTTTTGTGTAGAGTAAGAACACATGGCACATGTCAATCCAACAGCTCTTAAATTTGAATAGAATGATTGTGTATATCCAATATTGAATATTAGAAATAATGATATTGTAATTAATATTTTCTTCACTACATTTAAATATCTAAAGTAAAATTAATAAAAAATGAAATTACTTATACCAGTTTTACTTTTTTTAACAATTATTGGCTGTAAAGCCCCTAGCCACAAAAAAGTTGATGAGATCTCAATTTTAACGGATCTTAATGGTAATTCATTAAACTTGAATGATTATAATGGTAATGTATTAATCTTAAATATTTGGGCAACATGGTGTAAACCATGTATTGCGGAGTTTGAAAGTCTGGAAAAAGTAAAAGAAAAATTTAGTGATAGAAATGTAGAAATTGTAGCAGTATCAAACGAAGATTTAAAATTGATAAATTCATTCTTAAATAAAAGAAAATTTGACTTAGATTTCATTAAACTTAATGGCGACTTATCCTATTTTAAAGCATACAGCTTACCCACAACCATAATATTTGATAAAAGTGGAAATGAAAACTTTAGGTTAACAGGAGGTGTTAATTTTAATACAAAAAACTTTATTGATAAAATTTTAGATATTGAGAGGTTATAACTTTTTTACACCATTAGTTTCATTACCTATAATTCTTCTTGATTCCATATATTTCTCCATATGATATCTATCATATAGGGGATCCTCAGAATCAACAGAATTAATCCTCACATTTTTTGAAGCCTGAATAAACTGACCATCTCCTATCCATATTGAGACATGATCTATCCTTCTTCTTCCATCCTTATAATAACCAAAAAACATTAAATCACCTTCTCTTAGATTATCCCATTTTCTTTCATTATCTACTAATTTTCCTTCATTAATTTGCTGAGAAGCATCCCTAGGTATAACAAGTCCATTCATTAAATAAACAATTTTAGTGAATCCTGAGCAGTCAAAACCTTTAGAAGAAGTTCCACCCCATAGGTAAGGAACCCCAATAAATTTTTTAGAATTTTTTATTATTTCTAAACCTGTAAAATCATTACTATTAAATAAAGGCGAAATATCTTTTTTACTAACCCAACCAATTCTTTTATCTGGATATTCTATTTTATAAAATTCACCTTTGTTACCAATTACATTCAAGATAGATCCTATTACAAGATCTGAAACAATTGACTCTTTTACAATTGAATTGTAAGCAAAGCCTTGAATTGAACTGTATATGTATGGGTTTTTGTAATAACCTTTATAATCTTCTTCACCCATAATAGAAATACCGCCATGATCAATCCATGAAATATAATCGTCAGGAGTTTGAATTAAATACCACTCTCCCTCTTTCTTCAATACATTTACTTTTGTTCCTAAAAGTGTTTGGGATACTAATTCTGAAGAATGCGAGGGCCTACCTCTTAAATTACCTACTGAGTTATTTATTATACCATAAACCTTCTCTTTAGGAAGTATATCAATATTATCTTGATAAACTAAACCTAGACTGTCAAGTTGAAATAAAAGATAGTTTTTAGCATTAACTTTATTTGTCTCACCGAAGAGATTAATAGAATTATTTTCTATATCATAACTAATATTGAACAAAGAAATTCTTTTGTCAGGTGCATATTTTTTAGTGACATCATCTATAATATCATCAATATTTACATCACCTTGAAATACTGCTAAAAGAATAAAAATTAGTAACTGACTCATTTATTTTAATTTATCAAATCTATCAAATAAATCGATAATATATGGGAGGGCACCGGATGAGTGATCTTCTTCTAGCAAATCAATAAATTCTATATTATTTGTACTAGCACCTAATGAAATAAAATTATTGTAAGTATCAACTGAATTTTGATATGGAACAGTGATATCACTAGTTCCGTGATACATTATCATTTTATTTTTTGGAATCCAATTATCTAAACTATTTTCCTCAAATGCATCTACAACTACTCTTAAATCTGGGTCTGTAAACACATTATTAATAAAATTTGATGTTAATAACTCGTTAATACTATTAGTTAAAACACTATTTATTTCATCTCCAGAGAATTTACCGTTAAAATATTCTGGAATAATTGAATCATACGGTTCATTAAATATTGAGGATAGTGGCAGACTCCAGTCGTATGAAGTTTTATAACCAATTGCAACGTAGGCAATATAATATGGAACATGATATGAATCCCTTGTGATAAAATAGTCTAACATACCACTAATATCATATCCACCTGCGGCAGGGGCTGATGCAATAAGATTCAGACCTGAATATTCATTATTTTCAAGATTATAATGGGCTGACATTGTAGCAAATCCACCCTCTGAATATCCCGACAAAAACACATCACCATTAAAGTTATAACCCTCAATAACAGCTAATTCTCTTGTTGCTCTAATCATATCGACAACAGTTTGACCGGTTAAATCTGATCTGTAATATGGATGAACGATATTATCTGATACTCCAAAGCCAAGATAATCTGGAATAACAAAAATATATCCGGCACTTGCAGCATTTGCAAAAAAACTATACTGAATTAGATCCTCTGATGGAGCATCTGAATGAAGCGAGGTAGTTCCATGATTGAAATTAAGAATAGGTATTCCTACATCAGTATCAGGGAAAGCAACGATTCCAGATGCTTTTATATTATTACCCTTGTAAATTGTATTGTATGTTATTGTATAAAGACTTATATCATACTTTAGATACTCTCTCAAATTCTCAAATTCAGAATTTTGAACAATCTCTAAAATATTATCCTTAGTAATAGAAAATAATTTAGTGTAGGTATCAATATATACTTCAGACTTATAATCATCATTATTACAAGAAAAAAATAAAAGAATTGGAATTAGGAAATATTTAATTTTATACATCTGATAATTGTTGGAACAAATTTAATTAATATTGGCTTATGGATAACTATGGTTTTCTCTCTTTAATACCACCCATTACCGCAATTGTTTTAGCTATTAGAACTAAGCAAGTTTTCATATCTTTATTAACTGGTATTTTCTTTGGAAGTCTTATTTTAGGGAATTGGAATCCTTTTCATGGAGTTTTAATAACTATCGAAAATATTGTTAATGTATTTAATGACCCAGGTAACACAAGGGTTATTTTTTTTACGTTCCTCGTAGGATCACTAATTACACTCATACAAGTTTCTGGTGGTGTTGAGGGATTTATTAAAAGTTTTCAAAAAAAATTCAAATCAAATCATATTAATGGTAACAATAAAAAAGTCCAGATCTATGCATCATTAACAGGCTTGTTATTATTTGTTGAATCAAATATATCTGCACTCACAGTTGGCACAATATTTAGGCCTCTATTTGATAAGCTAAAAATATCAAGAGAAAAACTTGCGTATATTGCTGATTCGACATCTGCACCCTCTAAACTACTGATTCCTTTTAATGGATGGGGAGCATATATTATTGGTTTATTGACAGTTCAAGGAATTGATAGGCCTTTTAATACCTTACTGTCAGCAATGAAATTTAACTTCTACCCAGTACTAGTTATTTTATTGCTAATAGTGTTAATTATCACAGGAAAAGATTATGGGCTCATGAAAAAAGCCGAAAAAAGAACAAAAAACGGTAAATTATTTGACGAAGGATCTACACCAATGGTATCTGAGGATATTACAATTATTAAAACAAAAAATGGAATAAAAGAGAATTCTTTGAATATGTTTCTCCCACTGTCCTCTATGGTTTTAATTATGATCCTTATGCTAATTTATACTGGATATGATGGTCAAAAAAATATAAATTTTTTTGATATACTTTCAAATTCATCTGGATCTACGTCTGTACTATACTCTGTTATTTTTTCAATAATTATCTCTTCAATTTATTATGTTTTTAAAGGAATTTTATCGGTAAAAGAAATTATAAGATATTCTATAAAAGGCATGTCTGGTATGATGCAGCTATCTTTACTGATTATGCTAGCCTTTGCAATTGGTAATCTTTGTAGAGACCTCGGAACAGGAGTATACGTCTCAAACGAATTAAAAGAAATTTTGTCTCCCAAACTTGTTCCTTTCTTACTATTTGTTACTAGCTGTTTTATATCATTTTCAACGGGTACGTCTTGGGGCACTTTTGCAATAATGTTGGCAATTGCTGTTCCAATTTCTAATGAGATGGGTATCGATAACTCAATATCAATAGCTGCAGCATTAGGTGGAGGTTTATTTGGTGATCACTGTTCACCAATTTCAGACACTTCAGTAGTATCATCAATGGCATCTGCAAGTGATCATATTGATCATGTCAAAACACAGCTACCTTATGCTCTAGTATGTGGAATGTTGACGGCTATATTATACTTAGTAATTGGCCTTAGTTTATAGTTTAGAATAATTTTATAGAAAATCTCTTTATTTAAATTACTGCCTTATCAATAATTTAAATTATTAACGTATGTATCTATTTATTAAATTTTCTAAAAACTCCTGTTTTCCAGATATTAAATTAGGTTCATTAATACTTTTTGCATGATTTGCAATATCATCTAAACTCAACTCTCTGTTTGTAAATTTTTTACCCATTCCAGTATCAAAAGAGGAATATCTTTCATCTAAAAGTTTTATGTATTCAGACTCATTAATAATAGATTCAACAATAAGTAGTGATCTAGCAAATAAATCAATTCCACCAACATGAGAAAAAAATAGATCTTCCAAATCAGTAGAGTTTCTTCTAGTTTTTGCATCAAAATTTATACCTCCCCCACTTAGGCCACCAGACCTAACAATTACCAGCAAAGCCTCCACAATCTCATATATATTATTAGGAAACTGATCTGTATCCCAACCATTTTGATAATCTCCTCTATTCGCATCAATACTACCTAACATATTCGAATTAGCAGCAACCTGTAATTCGTGATCAAATGTATGCCCAGCCAAAGTAGCATGATTTACCTCAATATTTAATTTAAAATCCTTTTCTAGACCATATTCTTTAAGAAAGCCAATTACAGAGGCAGAATCATAATCATACTGGTGTTTTGATGGTTCCATCGGTTTTGGTTCAATGAAGAAATTTCCTTCAAATCCAATGGATCTCCCATAATCTTTTGCCATATGAAGAAAGGTCGCCATATTATCTAATTCCTTTTTCATTTTCGTATTTAACAAAGACATATATCCCTCTCTTCCACCCCAAAATACATAATTTTCTCCCCCTAATTTGTGTGTCACATTTAGCGCATTTCTTACCTGAGCACCTGCATATGAAACTACATTAAAATCTGGATTAGTTGCAGCTCCATTCATATACCTAGAATTTGAAAAAAGATTTGCTGTACCCCAAAGTACTTTCATTCTAGTTGAATTCATTTTAGTAAGAGCATATTCAGAAATTTTATGTAATCTACCCTCAGACTCACTCAAAGATTCTCCCTCATCAATCAAATCAAAATCATGAAAACAGAAATATTCCAGACCTAATTTTGAAATAAATTCAAAAGCTGCATCCATTTTATCATAAGCTCTCTGATGTACATCAGATGACTCAGACCATGGATATTCTTTTGTCCCAGGCCCAAACGGGTCATTACCTGTGTTAACAAAAGAATGCCAATAGGCTATGGCAAATTTAAAATGTTCCTTCATTGATTTACCCATAACGACCCTCTCACTATCATAATATCTATAAGCTAAAGGGTTATCTGAATCTTTACCTTCAAATTTTACTTCATTTATATTTTTAAAATATTCTTTCTTACCAATTATTACACTCATTACTTTTTAATTTATTTTATTTAAAAATCTCTTCCAATTATGGTACTCCTTTAAATATTTATCCTTTCTTTGAAAATCAGGAGTAGTCTCAGATATCATTTCTAAACTATTAAAGGCATCCTTTTCATTATCAAAAAATTTACTACCTAGAGCAGCACCCCTAGCAGCACCCTCTGCACCATTTGTATCAAATAATTGTAATTTTATATTTGATGAATTCACAAATGATTCTCTAAAAACTTTACTTAAAAATAAGTTAGCGTTACCTACCCTAACAGTTTGAATATCAACTCCAAAATCTCTTAATAATTCGATTCCGTAAGTTAATGTAAATGCTATTCCTTCTAAAGCAGCCCTTATAATGTGTGGTTTTGAATGAATATTAAAATCCAAACCTATAAGATGAGAATCGATTTTTTTATTTTTAAATAATCTCTCAGAACCATTTCCAAATGAATAGAAATAAATACCTTCTGAGCTATCAATACTCTCAGCCTTTTTATCCATTTCTTTGTAAGATGGTTCATTTAATAATTTTCTAATCCATGAGAAAGCAATCCCAGAACCATTGATACACATTAATAATCCATTTCTTTTCCTTGATATAGTATGGTTACAATGGAGAAATGTATTAATTCTATTACTAGAATCATAAATATCTTTGTCAGTTACTGAATAAATTACTGCAGATGTCCCAGCAGTTGCAGCAATCTCTCCAGGATTAAGAACGTTTAAAGAAAATGCATTATTAGGTTGATCACCAGTTCTGTAAGTAATATTAACCTTATCATTAAACCCATATCTTTTACTAATTTTATCAGATATCTCACCTTGATCACCAATAGATTTTACAACATCTGGAATTATATTTTTATCAATACCATAATGCTCCAGAATCTCTGAAGAGAGAGAATTTGATCCAAAATCCCACATTATTCCCTCTGATAAACCAGATTCTGTAGTTGAAATTTGTCCTGTCAACTTATAAACTATAAAATCACCAGGAAGCATTATTTTATGAATCCTAGAGTATACCTTGGGATCATTTTCCATAACCCATTTTATTTTAGATGCAGTGAAGTTTCCAGGAGAATTTAATAGAGATTTTTCTAAAATATTAAATTTAATCTCTTTCTCAGCTTCATTTCCAATATCTACAGCTCTTGAGTCACACCAAATTATTGAGGGTATAAGTGGTTCCCCAACATCATCAACTGCTACGAGTCCATGCATCTGATATGAAATCCCAATGGATTTTATATAACTAAAATTATTTTTTTTTTTAAGTGAATTTAAACTCCTATCAATACATTCCCACCAAAATTTAGGATCCTGCTCTGCCCAACCTTTTTTTCTTGAAGAGATATACATCTCTTCATCAGGATATGATATAGAATCAATTGTTTTACCTTTAAATGGATCAAATAGTGATGTTTTTATTGATGAACTTCCAAGGTCAATACCCAAAAAATATACTGGATCACTCATTTAAAAATATTATATTGTATTTATCCATGCACAATATAGAAAATAATAAAATAGAATTAAAAGAATCAATTAGCCTAGTAATTGGTAACATGATAGGTGCGGGAATATTTATGTTACCTGTCTCTCTTTCAGTTTATGGTTCAATAAGTATTATGGGTTGGACAATTTCAGCTACCATGGCTTTTATCTTATCTATTATTTTTAAAAGACTTAGTTCCAAGTATCCTGGTGAAAGTGGTCCATTTCATTACGCTGAAAAAAGTTTTGGTGAATTTATTGGTTTTTTTATTGTCTGGGGATATTGGATTTCAATTCTTTTAGTGAATGCTAGTCTAGCGATAGTGGTGACAAGCTATTCAACAATATTTATTGAAAATCTCAATAAATCTATATATAGTATTCTTTTCTCAGTAACAGTTATTATACTAATAGCTTCAATTAATCTGAGTGGAATTAAAAAAGTTGGAAAATTTCAATATGTCACAACATTTTTAAAAATAATACCACTTCTATTAGCAGTAATTATAAGTTTTTTTGTGTTTGATATAAATAATTTTTTTCCTATTAATATATCTCAAGAAACAAATATTGAGGCCATAACCGTAACTACTGCATTAACTTTTTTTGCATTTTTAGGTATTGAATCAGCTACAATTCCTACTGATAAAATTAAAAACCCTAAAGAAACAGTTCCAAAAGCTACGATCATTGGTACGGTATTGACAATATTTATTTATATAAGTTCAAGTATTGCAATTTTTGGGATATTACATCCTAATGAGATATCTATTTCAAATGCTCCATTTGCTGATGCTATTGGTATAATTTTAGGAGATTATGGTAGAAATTTAATTGCAATCTTTGCTATAATTTCAGCTCTAGGAAGTCTTAATGGATGGACTTTGTTACAGATTGAAATACCAAAAAATCTAGCAAAGAAAAAATTATTCTCTAAATTATTTATGGAATTAAACTCAAGAGGTGTACCACATAAAGGGTTATTTATTTCAACGATTTTAGTATCACTTCTAATTGGAATAAATTACTCAAAAAGTCTATCAAATATATTTACTTATCTCATTCTAACATCTACCTTCTGTACTTTGGTTTTATATTTTTTTATTTCTCTTTCTGAAATTCTAATATCATTCTATAATAATGAAAAAAATAAATCAGTTTATATAAACTCTTTAATGACAGGAGTCCCTGCTTTCATGTTTTGTATATGGATGGTTGTTGGTGTAGGAATTGAATCAATCATTTCAGGCACATTATTACTTTCATTATCACTTCCTATTTATATTTATCAAAAAAAATATGTTAAATCCAGATAAAATAAGAAATCATTTTCCTTCACTATCAATAAAAAATAATAAAGGTGATAAAATAATTTTTTTAGATGGACCAGGTGGTACCCAAGTACCTAAAACGGTTATAGATAGTATTTCAGATTATTATAAATTCTCAAATGCTAACACTCATGGAGAATTTGAAACAAGTAATAAGACAGATATTATAATGGACTCACTAAGAGAAAAAATGTCAATTTTTTTAGGTGCAGAAAATAAAGATTGTATATCAATTGGCCATAATATGACCACTTTAAATTTCAGTTTAGCTAGAGGACTAATTAAATACTTCAACGAGGGAGATGAAGTAGTAATTACCGACTTGGATCATGAAGCAAATAGAGGACCCTGGATGATTCTAGAAGAAAAAGGAATCAAGATTATAAGAATAAACATTTTAAAAAATGGTGAAATTGATTATGATGATTTTGTAAAAAAGATTAATAAAAAAACAGTAATGATCGCTATGGGAATGTCCTCTAACGCGATAGGAACAGTAAATAATTTTCAATTTATCAAAGAAATTATTGAAAATAAAAATATACTTTTTCTCCTCGACGCTGTCCATTACGCTCCTCACTTTTCAATAAATGTTACTGACTTAAATTGTGATTTTTTATTATGCTCTTCATATAAATTCTATGGTCCTCATCTTGGTTTTTTATATTCAAGGCCGGGTCTGTTAGATAAAATAGAAACCGAAAGATTAACAGTTCAAGATCAAAATTCTCCATATAAAATAGAAACAGGCACATTGAATCATGCTGCATGTAAGGGAGCAGAAAAAGCTCTAGATTTTATTTCTTCACTTGGCAATGGTAATAGCTACAGAGAAAAAATTGAAGATGCATACAAAGAGATAGGTGAACATGAAAAGGCGCTAGCAAAAAAATTATATTCATCCTTAAATAAATTAGAAAATATTAATGTTGTTGGTCCTGATTTCTCAGATAAAAGATCACCTACGGTTTCATTTATTCATAAAAATATATCAGCAAATAACATATGTAAATTACTTGCTAAAGAAAATATTTGTGCCTGGGATGGTCATTTCTATGCAAAAAAAGCAATAGAAAAAATGGGTCTCCATGAAATTGGCGGTGTTACAAGGCTTGGAATTTCCTGTTATAATTCCACCGATGAAATAGCTAGAACAATAAGGGTATTATCTAAGATTTAAATTGTTAGCTTTAAAATAATTCATCATTAAATAATTTAATGTTTTATAAGAGTTTAATAAGATATGATCTATAGATGATTTTTTCATCCACTCAACTTTCTCAATTTTTTCTTTTTTTTGAGGTTTCATTTTAGAATCATCAACACTTGTCATACTGAACCATGTTGTTTTTTTTAAAATAAACTTTTTGTTTTTTGTGTAAGTATGCCAAGTTGATAAAATTTTTTCTCTGCACTTGACATTTACTTTTGTCTCCTCCTGTACTTCTCTTACAGCACAATCCTTTATAGATTCACCTTTTTCTAATTTTCCTTTTGGTAAATCCCACTTTTTCATTCTGTAAATAAATAAAATTTCTTTTTTACTGTTACTTACCACGCCCCCACCAGCTTTGATAATAGTAAACATTTTTTTCACTTTTTCAATAATTTTTTTTTTGTTCTTTAGTGTGATAGAAATTGAATAAATTTTTTTGAATTTATATTTTGTCATCTTTTTGAGAAGATCGACAATGGTCTCAATAGTCGAGTCATAAATTAAAACTCTTGAATATAATTTTTTAGGTACCACACCAGATGAACCATCAATATAGGTATCATAATTTTCTTTCTTAAGTTTTAAGTTATCAAGTTGCTTAAAGCTTATCGGAATATCATTTACAAATATTGTATTCATATAAATTAATATTTGATGTAATTATATAATAAAATTAATCTTACTTTTGTTAAAAAATGAAATCTCTAGAGCTATTAAATGATTTGATTGAAATCAATTCCATAAAAATTGATGTAAATAGCCCATTTACATGGGCTTCAGGATGGAAATCTCCAATATATTTTGATAATAGAATATCACTTTCATACCCTCCAATAAGAAAAAAAATTACAAATAGATTAATAGATATTATTAAAAATAAATTTGAGGATGTTGATATAATTGCCGGTGTGGCAACAGCAGGCATTCCTCAGGGAGCACTAATTTCAGATAAACTAAAACTACCTTTCGCATATGTTAGATCTAAACCAAAATCTCATGGCATGAAGAATATGATAGAAGGAAAAATTGAAAAAGGTAAAAAAGTAATTCTAATTGAGGATCTAATTTCAACAGGAGGAAGTTCAATAAAAGCTGCAGAGGCAATTAAAGATAACGGCTCATATATCCAAGCTGTAATATCAATATTTACATATAGCTTCCCAATATCAGCTGAAAATTTTAAAAAGATCGGCTGTAGACACGAGTCTATATTCGATTATGATGATTTACTAAAAGTAGCACATCAAAAAAGGCATATTAAGGAGACTGATCTTTACAAGCTTAAAAACTGGAGAGATAACCCTGAAGGTTGGAAATAGATACTTTAAGATATTCTTTTTACGTTTCCAGCAATTTTTCCTTTCTTACCATCAACGAGTTCGAATTCAACTGAATCACCCTCATTGATTTGATCAACAAGGCCAGTAGAATGAACAAAATGTTCAGTTTCACTACCATCTTCAGTTATGAAGCCATAGCCTTTTGATATATTAAAGAATTTAACTTTACCTGTATTCATATTATTTTATTTAATGAGAGCGCAATATATTCTATAATTATTATAATAAAGAATTATTATTTGATTTATTTATCAACATAAGTTAATTCTACTGGAATTATTAAATCTTTTGCATTTAGTTTTTCAAAAGCAATCTTAGATAATCTAATATCTATCTTTTCATTTATACCTGTATTTGGCAGTTTACCTATAACTCTAACGATTACCATGTTTTGATTCATTTGATTCTTAACGAAAATTATTGTCCCCTCTTTTGCAGTTTTATGTAAGGCTAAATATTTTTCAGAATCATCCATCCCATCAATAGAAGATGCAAAAACCTCAACTCTACTTGTTGAAAATTCATCGGAAACATTATTATTTTCTATTTTATCTTCCTCAATACTATATATAATCATTTGACCTTCTGAAAGGGTGTTATCATCTAAATTATTTAGCTCTTTTAGTTTTTGTATTGTTATATCAAATTTTTTGGATAATGAATACAATGTTTCTCCCTTCTCAACGATATGAGTTTTTTCTATTTGTGAAAGAACATTGTTAAACGAAAATAGAATTAATAATAAAACAAATTTTAATAACTTTATATAACAATTCATAATTAAAAAATTCTTATGAACTCAAATATATTTAAGGTTTTTATATTATTTATTTTTCCACTATTTAATATTAATGCTGAAAATGAAGAGAAGAAAATTCTTCTTGGCAAAATAGATGATAACATTGACCCTAGAACAAATAGATATTCAAAATTATTACTAGAAGAAGCATCAAAAAGTGAATATGATATTGTCGTCATCGAAATGGACACATATGGTGGCGCAGTAAACGATGCAGATGATATAAGGACAAGGATTTTAGATTTTAATAAACCTATTTATGTGTGGATAAATAAAGATGCCGCATCAGCTGGAGCTTTAATTTCTATTGCATGTGACAGTATTTATATGAGCAGTGGAGCTAGTATTGGAGCAGCAACAGTAGTTACAGGTGATGGGGCTCAGGCACCTGATAAGTACCAATCATATATGAGATCAATTATGAGATCTACAGCTGAAGCTAAAGGAAGAGACCCTAAAATTGCTGAGGCTATGGTTGATGAAGATATATCTGTTGATAGTGTTTCAATGGAGGGAAAAGTTATTACTTTCTCTACAAAAGAAGCTATCAAGTATGGCTTCTGTGATGCAGAACTAAATTCAGTTGATGAAATATTAGTTAGACAAGGCATTGAAAATTATGATATTGTAGAATTTGAACTTGGATCAGCTGAGGGTATCATTTCATTTTTTCTAAATCCCATAGTCAGTAGTGTATTAATTTTGCTGATACTTGGAGGATTATATTTCGAATTTCAAACACCAGGAATAGGGTTTCCTATAATGGCTTCAGTGACTGCACTAATATTGTACTTAGTTCCATATTACCTGAATGGTGTTGCAGAAAACTGGGAAATCGTTTTATTTTTTGTAGGAATTACACTGATAGCAATTGAAGTTTTTATTATACCAGGATTTGGAGTATTTGGGCTCTTTGGGCTTTTTACCTCAATTGGATCTTTAATTTTAATAATGTTAAATAATGATTTTTTTGATTTCACATTTGTTCTATCAAAAGATTTGGTAAGTTCAAGTTTATCAGTACTAATATCTGTTTTTAGCTTTCTTCTTCTAGTAATATTTGGTGGAGTAAAAATTACTGACACTAAAGCTTTCAAGAAGATCGCACTAGAAGAAACTCAGGAATCAAGTAAAGGCTTTATTTCAAAAAAATACTCTGATGAATTAATAGGAATGAAGGGTAAATCCTTCTCAGTCCTGAGACCAAGTGGTAAAATTTTAATAAATGAAAAAATCTATGATGCCTTCACAAACGGTGAATTTATTGAAAAAAATAAAAAAGTTGAGGTAATAAGTAATGAGGGTTCATCTCTTAAAGTAAAAAAATCTTAAATGAATATAATTGGTATTATACCAGCCAGAATGGAGTCGAAGAGACTTCCTGGTAAACCACTTATTGAAATTGGAGGTGTCTCTATGATAAGGAGAGTTTATGAATCAGTATTAAAGTCAAATTTGTTTGAGAAAATTATAGTCGCTACTCCTAATCAAGAAATTCATGACCATGTTAATGAATTTGGTAAAGCAGTAATGACATCAAATGACCCTCTAAATGGCACTGAGAGAGTTTTTGAAGCTTACAAAAAATTAGATGAGAAATTTGATTTTATTGTAAATATACAGGGAGATGAGCCATTCATAAAAAAAGAACAATTATCTGATTTAATTAGTATTTGTAAGGAACCAAATAAGATATGTACACTAGTTAAAAAAGAAGAATATTCTGATAACTTAGAGCGTGAATCAGTTATGAAAGTAGTTATTAATTCTGATAGTGAAGCCATGTATTTCTCTAGATCATTAATACCTTACCAAACAGTAAAGAAAAATTATTTAAAACATATATGTATCTATGCTTATGATCCTTCTACACTAAAAAAAATTATTTCTTTACCTGAGTCAAGCTTAGAAAAATATGAGTCATTAGAACAATTAAGATGGCTTGAGAATGGATTTAAGATTAATGTAAAAATTACAAATCTTGATAGTTTTAGTATAGATACTAAAGAAGATCTTATATTAGCCGAAAATTACATAAACTAAATAATAAATATGAATTTTCTTAAGGACATATTTTTAGGAGCAATAAAAGGTATTCTGTCTCTTGGAATTGCTTTCATAATGTTATTAGTTTTTTTTAGTACTCTAGGAGCTCTATTTTCTCCAGATACTGAGGAAGAAGTAATTATATCAGAAAATAGCCTATTATATATCGATAACTTAAGTCTTATTGGAGATAGAGATACCAAACCAGATGAGTTAAATTTAGATTTTAATATTCCATTACCGTTACCCTTGATAGATAATAGTCAGACTGAAAAAATCAGTCTTTTAACTTTTAAAAAAATAATTAATAAAGCAGCTGATGATGATAAAATAAAAGGAATTTATCTTAATGTAGAAAATGTAAGTATTAGTTTTAATAAGGCTGAGAAGGTAAGAGAGATTCTTGAGGAGTTTAAAAAAAAGAAACCAATATACTCATATGCAGACGTACAAACTAAGAATGCATATTACATTTCTTCTATCTCCAATTTTGTAGCAATTTCTCCGCCAGGGTTTATATCCGTAAGCGGATTTGGAATAAGTCAATTCTTTTATAAAAATATGCTGGATGAGTTAGGAATAAATATAAATCTTTTTAGAGTTGGTGAATATAAGGGTGCTGCAGAAACTTATGTTAGAACAGATTTTAGTAAAGAAAGTGAAGAGGAATACCAGTACTTACTAAATTATAGAATGTCAAACTATCTTAATAAAATTTCTTACTCCAGATCAATAGAAAAAGATAATTTGCTTAACATAATTGATAATTTTGAGACTGAACTACCTAAAGACGCTTTAAAAAATAATCTGATTGACAGTTTAATTTATGAGGATGAAATGTCTAATTACTTAAAATTTAAGGTTGACAGTTCATATAAAAAAATTTCCCTACTAAAATACAGAAGAACACTTGAAGATAATAAGTATAATAGAAATAAAATTGCTGTATTATATGCAATTGGTGGAATTTTACCTGGTTCCGGAGATGAAGGTATTTATTCAGAATCAATCATTAAAGAAATTAGAAAAATTAAAAAAAATAAAAATATCAAGTCAGTTATTCTTTATATCAATTCTGGCGGTGGAAGTGCATTTGCGTCCGACCTGATTGCTAGGGAATTAAAGTTACTAAATGATGAGAAACCATTAATAGCCTACATGTCTGATGTATGTGCATCAGGTGGTTACTATATAGCTATGCCAGCTGACACATTAATAGCTTCAAGCAGATCAATTATTGGATCAATAGGTGTATTTGGCTTATTTCCTGAGATGAACGAATTACTAAATAATAAACTTAAAATAACAACTGATCAGATAAAAACTAATAAAAATATAGGAGAAATTGATCCTTTTAGACCATTAGAAGAAGATGAAAAAAAATTAGTTCAGAGGGGGGTTAATCAAATTTACACTGAGTTTTTATCAATAGTTGCTGAAGGCAGATCTATGAGTACAGACGAAGTTGATAAGCTCGCAAGAGGAAGAGTTTTTTATGGTGATAAAGGAAAAGAATTAGATCTTATAGATATTGTTGGTGAATTTAACGACGCAATCAAACTAGCGGCAGAACTTGCAGAGATTGAAGAATATCAGATAATCGAGTATCCAAAACAGAAAACTGAGATTGAGAGAATTGTCTCCTCTCTTCAACAAACTAGTAGTGTTTTTGATCCACTTATTGAAAGTAATTGGATAATTAAAAGTATAATCCAAGATGATTTTTATGATCCTTTCCAAATGAGAATGGAATATAAATTTGACTAGTTAATTGGTAATATCTTAAAATCCTCAACGTTGTAGAATTTTACATTTTGATTATCATTATAATCTAAGTAATATGGATTTGAAAGAAGGTTAGTTTGAATTAAACTTTCATTTCTTAATCCAAACTGAAAATATTTACCATAACTACTATTAATTTTTAATATCATATTTATCAAATCATATCCAAGGAGAAAATTAAAAGATATTTTCCTCCTATAATTAGAAATAAAAAATTCATTGATTTCATTATATGATTCATTTTCTATTTCAAAATAATTTATGCCAATCATTCTGATATCTAAATTCTGAAATTGATCTACAGATATAACATTATAATTTAACCAGTCGGTATATCCTATTAGAGATATGGTATCAGTTCTTATATCTAGAGCACTTATTGCATTTGATGCAAACAAAGAATTTTTTGAAGAAATAAATACATGGCCAATACTATCTTCCTCTATAAAAAATTTTTCAATGTATTTATAGGTAGTATCCAATTTATCAATTCCTCTACCCTCTTTAATAATTAAATCAGAAATATTAGATAAGGTATCAAATAACGAATCTGATAAAATGAATTCATATGTACTTGCTAGAGAATCTAATATAAGTCTAGAATCTTCAATGCTTACAGCTTGAGAGTATATAACATTAAACTCATTACTTATTAGCTCATCATTATATATTTGAGCTACTAGAGAATCTTGGTAATTATTTTCATAAAAAATTATAGCGTTTTTATTATCATCAAAATTTTGAATAGAATACTTAGCTGTTTTTTTTGCTATTGTCTCAATAGAGGGCTTATATAAAAAACTATAGTTATTATCACTTATGATTTTATTATTTGATGATAATGGATTCATCATGATAGTTTTATTTTCTAGGCAAAATTGCTTTATGAGTTCTATTGGTTTACTGTAAAGTGGTCCAACTATTAAATCAATATTATCCAAACTCCCTTCGTCTATTAATTTCCTAATTATATTTGGATCTCTTCCTGTATCATAAGATATAATTTCAAGGCTTGAATTTATAGAATCATTATTTTCAAACCCATATTTGATTCCAGAATATAAATCCATTATAAAATCATTATTTTTTATGAATAAATTATTTTCTAAACCATCAAACATAAACGGGAGTAGCACCGCAATCTTATATTTAGAATTATCTGTAACGAATAAATCTTCTTTTTTTACAATTTTTAAAATTTTATTAATTTCATCAATAACATCACTGTCTAAGTATTCTTTTAATAAATATCTCCCATAATATTTTGCTACAGATACATTTGAATCAAATTCTTTATAATATGTAAATAATTTAGTTGAGGTTGTATTCTCTAATAATGGATCAATTTCTGGGTAAAGATTATTTCTGATCTCGGAGGTTTTTATAAATGAAAAATTTTGAAGAGCATTTTCCAAATTATTATTGTTTAGATCAATTTTTACCAGCCAGAAATACACTTCATCAAGTTGAGACCAATTAGGAAAAATATTAATTATCTCCTCAAAATAATCTTTAGATTTTTTAAAATTTTTTAATTTATATTCTGATACACCTCGATAAAAAAGACTATAAGAATAAAATTCATTTTTTTTATCGAAACTATTTTTAAGGTTACTTATAGATAAAAATTTATCTTCACTGAATAAACGCTTTAATTCAATAAAATCAGAGTAGTTTGATTGAGAAAATAAACTATAATTTAAAAGTAAGAATACTAAAACATTAAAAAACCTCATATTACTCCCATTCTATTGTCGCGGGTGGTTTAGATGAAATATCATACACCACCCTATTTATTCCTTTTACTTTATTGATAATGTTATTTGATACCTCAGCAAGAAACTCATCAGGTAATCTGGACCAATCTGCAGTCATTCCATCTAAGCTTGTAACTGCTCTTAAAACTGTAGTGTATTCATATGTTCTTTCATCTCCCATCACTCCTACAGACTTAACTGGTAATAAAATAGTTGCAGCCTGCCAAACCTGGTCATATAATTTATTTTTTTTCAGGGAAGATATAAATATATCATCTGCATCTTGAAGTAAATTCACTTTTTCTTCTGTTACCTCGCCCAATATTCTAATACCTAAGCCAGGGCCTGGAAATGGATGTCTATTTAAGATATTTTTTGGAATATTTAGTTGGTCTCCAACCTTCCTCACCTCATCCTTGAACAATAAATTTAAAGGCTCAATAATTTTTAAATCCATTTTTTCAGGTAACCCTCCAACATTATGATGTGATTTAATAGTCGCAGAGGGACCATTGACAGATACTGATTCAATGACATCAGGATAAATTGTCCCCTGGGCTAACCACTTAATTTCTCCAATATTTTTTGCTTCTTTCTCAAAAACATCAATGAAATTTTTACCAATTGATTTTCTTTTATCCTCAGGATCAACCTTGCCTACCAACCCATTATAAAAGAGATTTTTAGCATCTATACCAATAACATTTAAACCTAGATTTTTATAGGATGATAATACATTTGTAAATTCATTTTTTCTCAGCAAACCATTATCAACAAAGACACAGAATAGATTTTTACCAATTGCTTTATGAATTAACATAGCAGCCACACTTGAGTCTACGCCTCCTGAAAGACCTAGGATTACTTTATCATCTTTAACTTTATCTCTTACTCGTTGAATTGTATATTCAACAAATTTTTTGGGATTCCAGGATTGTGAACAACCGCAAATTTTCACTGCAAAATTACTCAATATTTTACCTCCGAAGGCAGAATGAGTTACTTCAGGATGAAATTGTAATCCATAATAATTTTTATTTTTAAGGTTATAAGAAGTAATTTTTACATCTTTAGTACTTGCAAGGATTTGAAATGAATCTGTTATTTCAGTGATTGAATCACCATGACTCATCCATACGTCTGAATCTAATTCAACACCTTTCATCAGGAGACTTTCAGAATTAACATAAGATAATTTTGCTCTACCGTATTCTCTAATTTTAGACTTCGTTACTATGCAATTATTAGCATTTGCAATTAATTGAGCTCCATAACAAATACCGAGAACAGGAATATTATTAAAAAGAGTTAAATCAACTTTTGGGGAATTTTTATCATGTACAGAGGATGGACTACCAGATAATATAACACCTTGATATTCATCTGTAATTTTTGGAATGTTATTAAATGGAAATATTTCACAGTAAATATTTAACTCTCTAACTCTTCTAGCTATAAGCTGAGTATACTGTGAACCAAAATCAAGAATCAAAATTTTTTCGTCCATTAACAAAATTAAACTTAGGTTTTATAATAGACTAATTAAATCTATATTTTGTAATTTAGTTATAAGTAACTACATAATAAATATGGGCAGAGCATTTGAGTATAGAAGGGCCGCAAAGGAGAAGAGATGGGATAAGATGTCTAAACTTTTCCCAAAACTATCAAAAGCAATAACTGTTGCTGCAAAAGAAGGTGGATCGGACCCTGAGATGAACTTTAAATTAAGAGCAGCTATTCAAAATGCAAAGGCAGAGAATATGCCAAAAGATAATATTGATTCAGCAATTAAAAGGGCCTCGGATAAAGAGCTGAAAGATTATTTTGAGCAGACTTTTGAGGGTAAAGGTCCACACGGAGTTCTGGTAATAGTTGAGACGGCTAGTGATAATGTGACAAGGACAACAGCGAATGTTAAATCATACTTTAATAAGTCTGAAGGTAACTTAGTAACTACTGGATCTCTAGAGTTTATGTTTGAGAGAAGAGCAGTTTTTCATCTTGAAAAAAATGGAATAGATGTTGAGGATATTGAACTGTTTTTAATTGATTACGGTCTTGAAGAAATAGAAGTTTTAAATAATGAAATTATTATTTTTGGAAATTACACCTCATATGGCAATATCAATAAAGGCCTTTCAGAACTAAATATAAAGCCTGTAAAATCATTATTAAAAAGAATTCCGAATAAACCAATTAATCTTAGTGAAGACCAGCTAAATGATATAGAGAAAATGCTTGATAAGTTAGAAGATGATGAAGATGTTCAATATGTTTTTACAAATATTTCTTAGACGTGAGTATGAAAAGAAATTTTTCCCTTGGAAATTATAACTCATTTGGAGTAAAACATAAAGCCAATTTTTTTATTGAAATTAAAAATAAAGATCAGATAAATGATATAATAAATAATAAAAAATATGATAAGCTTCATAAATTAATTCTTGGAGGTGGGTCAAATATTTTATTTACTAAAGACTATAACGGAATAGTTTTTTTAAATAAAATTAAGGGGATAAGAAAAATTAGTGAAGATGACAATAATGTTCTACTAAGAGTCGGATCTGGAGAAAATTGGGATGATCTTGTAGAGTATTGTGTGAAAAAAAAATATTATGGCCTAGAAAATTTATCGTTAATACCTGGATCCGTGGGTGCTGCACCAATACAAAATATTGGAGCATATGGTGTTGAAGTCAAGAATTTAATTGAAAATGTAGAGGGAATATTCCTAGATAATGGAATTGAAAAAAAATTTAATAATAAATCGTGTGAATTTCAATACCGAGATAGCATATTTAAGGGTAAACTAAAAAATAAATTTTTTATAACATCAGTCGATTTCGTTCTTAGTAAAATTAAATCATTTAATATTTCTTATAGAGATTTAAAATATTTAGACATTAAAAATATATCACTAAATTCATTAAGAAATGAAATCATAAAAATAAGAAACTCAAAACTACCTGATCCAAGAGATATTGGAAATGCTGGGAGTTTTTTTAAAAACCCTTTAGTTGATAGGACAACAATTGATAAAATAAAAAATGAATTTAATGATTTGGTATATTTTAAGGATGGTGATAAGTTTAAAATTCCAGCAGCTTGGTTAATTGAAAAGTGTGGGTGGAAAGGATATAAAGAGAATAATATAGGTGTATCTGATAAACATGCCCTGGTTATTGTAAATTACAATGCAAAAAAAGGAAAAGAAATCAAGGAGCTTTCTAAAAAAATAATTGATGATGTGAAAGGTAAGTTTAGAATTAATTTAATACCAGAAGTTAATGTAATCTAATTATCCTTCATACGACACTCTATAAATTACGTCAGCATAGTCATCGGAAATTAACATAGATCCGTCTTCAAGTAATACAATATCTACTGGCCTGCCCCATGCATCTTGCTCCTCTTCATCTAGCCATCCATATATGAATGGTTCATAACTGACAGATCTCGAATTATCTACCTTTACTCTTGTAATTCTGTAACCAATTTTTCTAGATCTATTCCATGATCCATGTTCAGCAATAAACACATCACCTCTGTATTCTTCAGGGAACATTTCACCGGTATAGAATTTTAATCCTAATGGTGCAACGTGAGGTCCTAAATTTTGAACTGGTTTAATAAAATCTTCACAAGGAAACTTAGAACCAAACTCAGGATCTGATATATCATTTCCGTGACAATAAGGATAACCAAAATGTTGATTAGGTTTATTTACTTTATTTAATTCACAGGGCGGATAATTATCACCTAGCATGTCTCTTCCATTGTCAGTAAACCACATCTCTCCAGTTTTAGGATGCCATGTAAACCCAACTGTATTCCTTACTCCACGAGCATATATTTCTTTACCTGAACCATCTGGATTCATTCTTGTTATAGATGCATATACATCATCATTACTCTCACAGATATTACATGGTGCGCCAACAGGTACATACAATTTGCCGTCAGGACCAAAAGATATATATTTCCACCCGTGATGTCTATCTGAAGGATAGTCTTCTGATATCAAAACAGGTTCTTCAGGATACTCTCCAAATTTGTCTATATATTCTAAATTTTCTTCAATATTTCGAAATACCCAAATCTTATTTACTTCAGCAACAAAGAGGTCACCATTAAAGAATGCGACTCCATTTGGCATATTCTTTAACTTATCAGTAATTAAATATTTTTTATCTATGACGTTGTCCCCGTCAGTATCTTTAAGTGCAAAGACATTATCTGCCCTTCTATTCCCAACAAATATAGTTCCAGACGGACTAACTGCCATTGATCTGGCATTTTCTACTTCAGAAGCATAGACTTTAACTTTAAAACCCTCAGGCATTACAAGCTTACCCAGCTGAGTTTCTATGTACTCAGAATTAGATATGCTTACAGTAGATAATGCATTTAATAAAAATATTACAGTTAAAAAAATACCTTTTATCATAATTATTAATTTTAGTGTTTTAACCTAGTTCAAATAAATATTAAGTATTAACTTAAATATCACAAATTAAGCTAATGGAAAATATCGACATTGTTGTTTTTATAAGTTACTGTATAGTTATACTATCTATTGGCTTATATGTTTCACGAGATAAAAAGGGAACAGGGAAAAGTGCAGAAGATTATTTTTTAGCAGGTAAATCTTTACCGTGGTGGGCAATTGGCGCTTCGCTTATCGCAGCAAATATTTCTGCAGAGCAATTTGTTGCAATGAATGGTTCAGGATTTGCTCTAGGCCTTGCTATCGCAACCTATGAATGGATGGCAGCAGTTACTTTACTAGTTGTTGGTAAGTTTTTTCTACCTATTTACATAGAAAAGAAAATATATACAATACCTGAATTTGTTAAAAAAAGATACAGTAAAAATTTAAAGACTATTCTTGCTGTATTTTGGATAAGTCTATTCGTTTTTGTTAATCTGACTACTGTAATGTATTTAGGTGGTAAGGCAATGGATACAATATTTGGGAATGGTGATGGAAGTTTAATTACAACCAGTATCGTTGGATTAAGCTTGTTTGCGCTAACATATTCTGTTTGGGGTGGTCTGTCAGCAGTAGCTTGGACAGATGTTGTACAAGTAATTATTTTAGTGATAGGGGGCATACTAATGACAGCTATTGCTTTGACATATGTAACTCCAAGTGGTGGAATTGTGGAGGGTTTAACACATGTGTACAATACAGTTCCTGAAAGGTTTTCAATGATTTTAGAAAAAGGTGAGATTATTACTCCAGATGGGAGAGATGCATATTTTGATCTTCCAGGTATTGCGGTATTAATTGGGGGTATGTGGATTGCAAATACATATTACTGGGGCTTCAACCAATATATTATACAAAGGACCTTTGCTGCTAAAAGCTTAGAAGAAGCTCAAAAGGGAATCGCATTTGCTGCATTTCTAAAACTTATAATACCAATATTTGTTGTACTTCCAGGAATTATCGCATATGTAATAAACTTGAACCCTGAAACCGGAGAATTGATTAAAGTTCTTCCTGAAGGTTTCATGTCGGCAGATGGGAAAATTCTCAATGATAATGCAGCACCATGGTTAATAAAAAATTATATTCCTGTCGGAATTAAAGGATTAATATTGGCAGCCTTAGCTGCTGCAATTGTATCATCCTTAGCATCGATGTTAAACTCAACATCTACTATTTTCACTATGGATATTTACAAAGAATATATCAATAAGAATGCATCGGATAAATCATTAGTTAAAGTTGGTAGAATAGTAGTCATTATTTCATTATTTATTGCAATGTTAATTGCACCTGCCTTTGGTAATTTAAGTCAAGTTTTTCAGGCAATTCAAGAATATACTGGAGTTGTAAGTCCTGGAATTTTAGCTGTATTTATAATGGGTTTATTTTATAAAAAAGCTACAAATAATGCTGCAATATGGGGTATTCTGTTATCTATTCCTATAGCTATGTATTTCAAGGTAGTACCAAAGGGGTGGATTGAATTATTTCCTTTATTCTCACAGGGCCTTTTCATTGAAGAAATTCCATTTCTTCACCAGATGGGTATAACTTTTTTAATAACAATTTTAGTAATTTATACAATCAGTTTCCTTGAAGGAAACCAAAATGATCCTAAAGGGATTAACTTATCAAGTAAATTATTTGAGACAAAACCATCATTTAATATTCCAGCATTTGCCGTGTTAATAATTACAGCAATGCTTTACGCTATATTCTGGTAATGAAGAAAGAAAAAAAAGAATCTAATTTACTTGGTATAATTTTTGTTATAGTTGTGACCATAATTTGTTTAGGATATCTTTATTTTTTCTTTTGGTAAAATAGTATAATTCATGATTAGATTTTGGATGTACTTTGGATATATATCAGCAGCTGCTTTAATTGGACTCGGAATTTATAGACTGGTTTTATATAATGAGCTATTACCTCAAATTTTTCTTGGAATTATTATTTTTTTATTAGTAATTAGAATTAAGAATTTACAGTAATTAAATATGTTATTTTAAAACATCTATAATTTTTTTTGAATAAAATATAATGACAAATAACCTTTCAAATGAACAAAAAAGTTTATTAAAAAAATTTTTAAATCCATTTACATTCTCTCTTTATTTTTTTCTAAATGTACCGATGGTTTGGTTCTCGGGAATGAGATTAACCGAATTTTCAAAAGAAAAATGTATCTCTGAAATTCCCTTTAAGTGGTATTATAGATGGCAGAACATGAATCCCTTTAAGTCAGTTTATTTTGCTGTTCAGTGTATGGGAGCTGAAATTTCGACTGCCTCCCTCATAGCTCTAGCAATAAATGGAAAGAGTCCTTCAATAGCATTCATTGTAACCAAAATGAGATCTCAATATTTTAAAAAAGCAGTCGGAGCCACTAAATTTAATTGCAATGACGGAGATAAAATTTTTGATGCAGTTGATCAAGTATTAAGATCTGAGGAGGGTATTGAAGTTGAAGCCAAAACTACAGGTACTTTAGAGGATGGCACTATTGTCTCTGAGTTCTATTTCACGTGGTCTCTAAAACAAAGAAAGAGGTGAAATTATGAATAATTTAAATCAAATAATTCGCTCGAGAAGAGCAATATATCCTAAACAATTTATAAGTGGAGATATTTCAAAAGATATACTTTTAAATATTTTAGAAAATGGAAATATGGCTCCAACACATAGGTTAACTCAGCCATGGATTTTCAAAGTTTTTCGATCTTCATCAAAAATAAAATTGGGTAAAGAAATGATCAAGAAATATCATGAGTCAACTGAAAATCCTCATGAATCTAAATCCGAAAAGATTATGGATAAATGTAAACTCTCAAATATTATAATTGCAATTTGTATGAAAAGAGATAAAAAAAAATCTATCCCAGAATGGGAAGAAATTGCATCTGTTTCAATGGCCGTTCAGAACATTTGGCTATCGTGCGTAACCTATGAAATTGGTTGTTATTGGAGCTCTCCAAAATATGCAAATGAGTTATCTGAATTCCTAAATTTAGGAATTAATGAAAAGTGCTTAGGTTTTTTCTATATGGGAAAGTTTAATCATAAAAATCAGAAACCAACAAAAAGAAATAATATCAATAGCAAAATTGAGTGGTTTAATTAAACTCTATTTAACTCTAAAATTGTAATTTCTGGAAGAATCCCTACTCTACCAGGGTATCCCATAAAACCAAAACCTCTATTCACATATATAAATTGCTCATTATTTGAGTATAGATCAGCCCACTGTTTATATGCTAGCCTAACAGGGCTAACTCTAAATTTCCCTATATCAATTCCATACTGCAGACCATGTGTGTGACCAGATAATGTTAGATCAATATCCTTAAAATTATTTGTGACTTGTGCATTCCAGTGGGACGGGTTATGAGTCATTAATAGCTTAAAACCCTTTTTGTCTAATCCATCATATGCTGTCTTCAAGTCTCCATATTGCTGAAACCTGGAGGAAGCCCAATTTTCAACACCTATAATATTTAATTTTTGACCATCAACTTCTAAATAATCGTTTTGATTTCTAAGTAAATTCCAACCAAATTCTTTTTGACCTTTAATTAAATCATTAAAATTTTTAATTTTTTCACTTTCATTTTTCCATGATGTATATTCTCCGTAGTCATGATTTCCAAGTATGCTATGAACACCTAAGGGGGCCTTTAGTTTTGAAAGATCATCGCCCCAACCTTTTAATTCATCTGCCTTATCGTTAACTAAATCACCAGTGAAAAAAATAACGTCTGGCTTCTCATTCAAAATCATATCCAAACCACCTCTAACAGCCACCCTATTCTTTAAGCTACCTACATGAATATCTGAGATATGACATATTTTAATACCATGAAATGCAGAAGGTAAATTTTTAAAAGATACTTTTCTTCTCTTAACTCTGTAGTCATATACATTATTGGATAATATACCATATGTTAGTGAGGTTATAGGTAACCCATAAGCTAGAGATGCAGATATACTTAGAAATTTTGATCTTGAAATTTTGCTATTTGAGCTTAGTTTTCTTTTTCTGAAAAAATATATTATTAGTCTTCTAAAATCATCTAAAAGTATAAAAGGAAGAGCAACCAACTTTGAAATAAAATTACCTATAATCATATTGAATATGATTGCTTTTAAGTAAAATCCTAAATCTATGCTTAATGAATATAAAAATAAATTAGCAACTGTAATTATAGAAAATGACCAGTAAAAATAAAATAGAGGTTTTGTCCAGGTTATTGATTTATATTTCTTTAATATCTGATAAAAATATAAGTCAAGAAGGACCGATATAATTGTAAAGAATGATAAAAAAATAATTCTATCCATTATTTTATGCCGAAGTACCTATTTACTTTAACCTGAATTAAATACATAGACGGTATTACTAAAAGTGTCAAGAAAGTTGCAAAAGATAACCCAAAAATAATTGCCCATGCAATTGGACCAAAAAACACCATATTATCACCACCTAAATAAAAGTTTATCTCATAAAATTTAAAGAAACTAACAAAATCAAAATTCATTCCAATTGCAAGTGGCATTAAACCTAAGATAGTAGTTAAAGCAGTTAGAATTACCGGTCTTAGCCTTGTTCTTCCTGCCTCTGTAATACATTCTATTATTTCTTCAACAGTTAAATATACTTTTTTGCCAATTAATTTTCTCCTCCTATTTAATTCAATGAAATCTATTAGTACAATGGCATTATTTACTACAATTCCAATCAATGAAATAACACCAATCATAGTCATGACAACTACGAAATCCATGTTAAATAAAAGTAATCCAAGAAAAACTCCAATAGTACTTAATATTATAGATGACATGATAATTAATGGGGTGATTATTTTATTAAATTGAGCCACAATTATTATAAACACTAAGAACAAGGCAATCATGAAAGCATTAGATAAAAATGCCATTTCCTCCTCCTGCTCCTGCTGTTCACCTCCAAACTTATAGGAGTAACCGTTTGGAAGCGGGTAAGTTTTTAAAACCATATCAATTTTTGAATTAACCTCAGTTGGATTGTATCCTGATATAACATTTGATGAAATCGTTATTACCTTATCTAAATCTTTTCTTTTCACTGAGCTGAAAGTATTAGACATTTTCATTGAAGCAAAAGAACTAACTGGTACCTGATATGTTCTGCCATTAGATTGATTTCTAAAGGTTATATTTTTATTAAGTAAAGTATTTATATTATATCTAAACTGATCAGCTAACCTTAATTGAATTTTGTACTCATCCTCACCAATTTTATATTTGGAAATTTCCTTACCAAACAAAGATGTTCTCAATTCATTAGCCAACATACCAGTTGAAAGACCATATCTTCTTAACCTATCTCTATCAAAATCAATTAATAGCTCAGGTTTCCTAGTAGATAAATCTAATCCAAGTTTTTCTATACCAGGTATGTTAGACTCATTAATATATTTCCTCATATTTTCAACTTGAGATATTAATTTTTGGAAATCTGGACCTTTTACCTGAATACTAATTTCTCCACCTACTGGAGGGCCTTTCCTGTCTTTCCCGAAAGTAATACTTACACCAGGGTATTTACTTATATCATTTCTTAATTTTTCTAGTACATCAATTGTATTTATTCCATTCCTTTTGTCAAACTCAAAAAAATTAATATTAATTCTAGCTCTATTTGGTGTGTCTCTCATCCCAAGAGCAGATGGATCATTTTCATTTAATGTTCTCTGTCCAACATATGTAACAATACTCTCAATGATATCAGAATACTTTGAGGTCGATTCATTTACTTCATCCTCAATGGCCTTAGTGAAATCATTAGTTTCTTCAATATCAGTGCCTACTGGTAACTCGATAAAAATATTTATGTAGTTAGGTCTATTTTCTGGAAAAAATAAAACTTTTGGAGGGTATAACTGTAATAACTGAAATGTACTAAATAATAAAAATACAGATGATGACAAGACAATAAATGGTCTTTTTCCGATAAGTAGATAAGATAAAAATCTACTGTAGTTATTTTCAAGTCTTTTTAAATATTTTTCTCTAAAAACCTTTGATAAGGGTACAAATAAATAGTAGTTAGAGATTATAAAAAGCGATATAAAAATTAAAATATTACCAACCCAAAATACCTTGAAAAAGATAAATATTAGTGCGATTAAAAAAAGGAACAAAGAATTTTGTAGATACTTCCTAAAATCTTTTCCCTTATTATCCTCAATCTTCATTAGATAGGAAATCATAACTGGATTAATAATAAGTGCAACAAATAAAGATGACAGAAGAGTTACAATAATACCTATTGGAAGAAAACTCATAAATTTACCAGTAAGACCTGGCCAAAATGCAAGTGGTACAAATACAGCAAGAGTAGTTGCTGTAGAGGTTATAATTGGGAGTGCTATCTCTCCTATTCCTAATTTAGTTGCCTCAATTTTACTGTAACCTTTCTCTAAAAATCTATAGATATTTTCAGTTACCACAATACCGTTATCAACTAACAGACCAAGGGATATTACTAATGAGAATAATATCATCATATTTACTGTTATTCCAAATATCTGTAATATGATGAAAGAGATACACATAGATAAGGGTATAGAGAGACCAACGAAAAGTGCATTTCTAACACCTAAGAAAAACATTAAGACAAGCACAACTAGTATGACACCACTGAAAATACTATTCTCCAGGGTACTTACTTGCTCCTTGGTGTTTTGTGATTGATTGTTTACGATTATAATATTTACATCTTTAGGTATTAAATTTTTTACTTCTGCAATTGCATTGTTTACTTTATCATTTAAAAGTAAGAGATTCGTTCCCGTTCTTTTTGAGACGTCAACTGATACAACCGGTTTTCCAGATAGTCTAGTATAGCTTTCAATTTCCTTATATCCAAATTTGACTTCTGCTACATCCTTCAAGAAAACAACCTTATTATTTCTATTGGAAATAATTATATTTTCTATGTCTTCTACTTCTTTAAATTCACCTATTAACCTTACAGACCTCCTCATATCATTTTCTAATAGATTACCTCCTGAAACAGAAATATTTTCAAATTTTATAGCATTTTCAATATCAGAAAATGATAAAGCCCTAGCCTCTAACTCAAAAGGGTTTACCATTATTGCTATTTCTTTCTCCTCTACTCCAGCTATTTGGACTCTCGATACATCTGAAATCTTTTCTAGTTCATCTTTTAAAATTTCACCGTAAGATTCTAATTTTTCGAGAGAATACTCACCAGATAATGTAACACTCATAACAGGGAAATCTGAGAAACTAATTTCATATACATCTGACTCCCTAGGTAGATCAGTTGGTAAATTAATTTTAGCTTTATCAACAGCATCTTTAACTTTTGATTTTGCATACTCAATATCAGTACCAGACACAAACTCGGCGACAATTGTAGAGAAACCTTGAATAGAATTTGATCTAATTTCTTTAATTTCTGAAATTGTATTTATCTCTTTCTCAATTGGCCTAGTTATCAGGTTTTCTATATCTGATGGGGAATTACCAGGGTATGGAGTACCTATAAAAACAGTAGACTGTTCAACTTCAGGATAACTTTCTTTTGGTAAACTATTGTAAGCGCCTACTCCAAGAAAAACTAGAAGAATAAAAATTAAAACAACAGTTATCCTATTTTTGAGAGAAAAATTAGATAATGCAAACTGTTTAATGACTTTATCAGTACCCTTATTCATTAATTATAATTTTTAATCTTAACATATGAACCATCCATAACCTCAGTTGATCCTTTATCGATAATTAACTCCTCTCCTTTTAATCCTGATAAAATTTCTGTTTTATATCTGAAAGATTTCCCTGTAAGAATTGGAACTTTTCTTGCAATCATTTCACCATCAAAATCATTTACAACAAACACATAACTACCTCTTTCATCATTAAAGATTATATCGGAAGAGACTGATATTGAGTTGTTATTTTGGTAGTCAATTAATAATGTATTTAAAATCTGATTAGGCTTTGTAAGCTCAAGTAAGGGTTTTGGGATTTCAATACCAAGATTGAAAGTTCTATTTATAGGATTTACAACTTTTGAAATTGATATTATTTTTGATGAAATAAATTCGCTATCGTTATTTATAATTTTTACTGAATCACCTATTCTAAATGAATTTAAATAAGTCTCAGAAACATCCACGCTTAAATAGTACTCACTTTCATTAAGAATTCTAAACGAAGGAATTGATGGTGAAGCCATTTCACCAACTTTTACGTTTACCTCATCAATAATTCCAGAAAATGGAGCAGTTATCTCAAATTTTGACTTTTGTACTTTGGTAGCATTATATCTACTTCTAAGAGATTCAAAATTTGATTTTGCCCTTAAATAATCAATCTCTGATCCTATATTATTTTCCCACAAATTAGATTGTCTCTCAAATATAGTTTTTAGGAGATCAAGGTTTGTTTTAATTTCAGATAGATTATTATCAAATATATCTGAATCTATCTTTGCCAGCAATGCCCCTTTCTCAACAAATTGACCTTCACTAACAATTACAGAATTGTATTTTCCGACAACTTCAGGGACCACCACAACATTTTTTTTCGATTCAACATTTCCTCTTAGTTCTATTTCATGAATAAACGGGCTATTATCTAATTTAATAATAGAAACTAACTCATAATTTTTTTGGATAAAATTTGAATCTAATTCAATTATCTCTTTTTCAAGTGCATCGATTTGAGCGTAGGTTTCAACTAAAGAATTTTTTAAATTATCAAGTTTCTTTTTCTTATTATCAAGGTCATTATTTTCACAAGATAAAATTGAAATGACTACTACTATTAATATTTTTTTCATAATTAATTTTTTAATAAAGTACCAAGAGTTTTTTTAATATCAATAGATGCTATTATTGACTCATACAAGGAATTATAATATTGATTTTGAGCAGTTTTTAAGGAGTTATTTGAATCGATTAGCTCTAAGTTAGAACCAACACCTTCCCTATATTTTATTTCTGTTGAGTTATAAACGTTTTGAGCTAATTCTAAATTCTCTTTTGAAATTTTTAAAGATTCCTTAGTATTTTCATAATTAGCGATAGACTGATTAATTTGTAAATTTATGGACCTTTCTAGGAATAGCATTTGATTTTCGATTTGCTCTATTTTAAATTTTGATTGGTTAATCTTACTTCTTTTGAGAAAACCATCAAAAATTGGAATAATTAGCTTTAAACCTAATGTTCCAAAACTTTTCCATCTGTCATTTTCAAAAAATAAGTTATAATTTGATGATGACGTATTGTATCCATAGTTATAGTTAGCATACACCTGGGGTAAGTACTGAGTTCTATTATTTTTTAAATCATAAAACTTTAAGTTCTTATCAGTTTTTAATATTGAATACTCAATTCTATTTGAATAATCGAAGTCACTAATATTATACTGAAATTGATTGACTATATCCTCTGATAAATTTCCAATTAATTTAACCTCTGTCCCAACAGGAAGACCAACCTGAAAATTTAATACTTCATTACTTAATTTATAAAGTCTGTCTGCTTTTATCTTTTCACTCTTCAGATTATTATAGGCAACTTGAATCCTGTCAACATCTAATTTCTCAATAAATCCATTTTCATATAGTTGTTTCATTTCATGAAGTAAATTTTGAAGTCTGTCTAAATTAGAATTAACTAAATCAATTCTTTTTTTTGTGTTAAGTACAGTATAGTAAGCTTTTTGTACAGTCTCGACAATATCTATTTCGTTTCTTCTCGTTAATTTTTTTGATAGTTTAACTAGTTCTTTAGCTGCAGATAAACCAACAAAATAAGATCCGTTAAAAATCATTTGATTGATGAAAAGATCTACCCTTCCATCATAGTCCTGACCAAATGATACCTCTTGCTCTGTTCCCTCTGGTACACCAGGCATGAACCTACTTATATCAATTAAGCTTTTAGGTACATCATGATTATATTTTAATCCTCCGTCAAAATTAATTTGTGGTAAGCCAACTGAGAGGTATTCTCTTGATAAGGCTTTAGATATCTTCTCCTCTAATTTTGCATTCTTAAGATTTTCATTATTTTCAATAGCTAAATCAATACATTGATCTAATGTTAACTCCATGTCCTGAGAAAACAAATCTGTAATAAATACTATAAAAATTATAGTTATGTATTTCTTCATAGCTTTAATGTAGTTAAAGTTTTTTCATATATGTAAAGACCTTTTTCAGTAACAATCCCTCTGAGAAAAAGATCAAAAGATATAGTTTGTATGTTCATATAATTGTAATCTTTTTGAGGAAATATATCTTGATTAAATCCTGCCTCTATCATCTCAATTCTTAATTTTGATGTAATATCCTCATTTATTTCAGATCTTATCAAACCCTCATCTTTTCCATTTTTTATAACATTTTGTAATGTTTTAACAAATAACTTCTCTTTGGATTTTTGATGAATCCTGTAAAGATCTGGATGAAATTTCTTTAAATCATGTACGAAAGACGGAGTAATATCATTTAATGTTTCTCTAAAGTGCATTGAAATTTTAAAAAAAGTTTCAATTGCATCTGAAGAGTTTTCTACTATTGTATTAATTTGTTTAAATAGCTTATCGTAGTGATATTCTAAAGATTTGTTAGCAAGGGCATATTTATCTGAGTAATGTTTATAAATTGTTTTTTTTGATATTCCACATGCGTTGCAGATATCATCTACTGTAACGCTTCTTATACCATATGTTCTAAAAAGCAAATCTGCTTTTTCAATAATATTTAATTTAGTGCTCATATAAACTATGGAAACTATTTTATTGTTCTTAGTTTCCAACGCAAACATATGAAAAATGTTCAAATATTTTTCATTTTTTCTTTTCGGATGAAAATATGTGATAAAAAAAATTATTTTTGTTTCTTATAATTTCAAATGATATCATTCTTTAAGAAATCACCTAATTACTATTTTGTCGTAGAACACAATGAAATACTAAGCAGTAATAATTTAAAGATACTAAACTGGTTATTCGGAGATACTGAAGTAGTAAGATCAAAATTAATCAAAGGAATATTTATTGGTCCAAGAAAAGAAATGACTACCCCTTGGAGTACGAATGCAGTTGAAATTATTAAAAATGTTGGAATTGAGTCTATACAAAGAATTGAGATTCTAATTAATGAGAAGAATGAGTTCGACGTCATGACAGAGTCTAAATATATTGACCCCAACGAAAATATATTTAAAGTTTCATCAAAACCAGATAAAATAGTCTTTATTGATAATATTGAAGACTATAATCAAAATGAAGGTTTGGCACTAAGTGATGATGAAATAAAATACCTTGATCAAGTAAGTATAAAATTAGGAAGAAAACTTACTGATAGTGAGGTATTTGGATTTTCACAAGTAAACTCCGAACACTGTAGGCATAAAATATTTAATGGTGAATTTCATTTAGATGGGCAAAAAATGGAATCTACATTGTTTGAGATGATTAAATTAACATCTAAAAAAAATAAAAAAAATTTGATATCAGCATATAAAGATAATGTTGCATTCATTACAGGACCCGAGATTGAATTATTTACAACAAATAAAAAAGACTCTCCTGACTACTATGAAATCAGAAAAATAAAAACATCTATATCATTAAAAGCAGAGACCCATAATTTCCCTACTACAGTAGAACCATTTAGTGGTGCTGCAACTGGATCTGGTGGTGAAATTAGAGATAGGATGGCTGGTGGACAGGCAAGTCTTCCCTTGGCAGGTTCTGCGGTGTACATGACTTCATATCCAAGAACTTCTAAATCAAAAAAATGGGAAGGTACTCAGATAAAAAAAAGTTGGCTATATCAAAATCCCAAAGATATTCTAGTTAAGGCATCTAACGGAGCAAGCGATTATGGAAATAAATTTGGACAACCTCTCATTAATGGAAGTTTATTAACATTTGAACATAGCGAAAATGGTCATAATGTTGGATATGATAAAGTTATTATGTTGGCCGGAGGAATTGGTTTTGGAAAAGAAAAGGAAACAAAAAAGAAAAAAATTAGTGATGGTGATTATATCGTAGTTCTTGGCGGAGATAACTATAGAATTGGTATGGGTGGTGGAGCAGTTTCTTCAGTTAATACAGGAGAATTTAAAAATAAAATTGAATTGAATGCTGTCCAGAGATCTAACCCAGAAATGCAAAAAAGAGTGGCTAATGTAATCCGAGCCATGGCTGAGGAAGTAACTAACCCTATTCTCTCTATTCATGATCACGGTGCAGGAGGCCATCTAAACTGTTTATCTGAACTATTAGAGGAGACAGGTGGTGAAATAAATGTGAATAATCTACCAGTGGGTGACCCAACCCTGTCGGAGAAGGAGATAATTGGTAACGAGTCCCAAGAAAGGATGGGTCTGGTTATAAAAAAAGAAGATTTCCATAAACTAAAAAAAATTGCAGAAAGAGAGAGGGCACCAATTTATCATGTTGGTATGGTAAAAGAAAATAAAAAATTAATTTTTAAGGGGAAAGAAAAAGTTAATCCCATCGAATTAGGTCTTGATGATTTCTTTGGGTCATCACCAAAAACCTTAATCAAAGATTCAACAATTACCAAAAATTATAAGAACCCAAAATATCACCAAAATCTTTTAATAAAATATTTAGAAAATATCCTAAGTTTAGAATCTGTCTCCTGTAAAGATTGGCTGACAAATAAAGTTGACAGATGTGTTACTGGCAGAGTTGCATTACAGCAATCGGTTGGAGAAATTCAACTACCACTAAATAATTTAGGAATTATGGCCCTTGATTTTTCCTCAAATAAGGGCATAGCAACAACAGTTGGATTTTCACCTGTTGTTTCTTTAGCAGATGAAAAGATTGGAGCAAAATATTCTATACTAAAGGCATTAACAAATATAATTTGGGCACCAATTAAAGACGGATTATCGAATATTTCCCTGAGTGCTAACTGGATGTGGCCTGCGAATAATCCAGGTGAGAATACAAGATTGTATAATGCAGTAAAATCAGTTAGTGAGTTCTCAATTGATCTAGGAGTTAATGTGCCAACTGGAAAAGATTCATTATCAATGACACAAAAATATAGTGATGGACTTAAAGTACTATCTCCAGGAACAGTCATTATCTCAGCAGTATCTGAAGTATCTGACTTTAGAAAAGTGATCAAACCTAATATAAGATTAGATCAAGATTTAGAATTAATTTATATAAACTTTTGTCAAGATCTAAATTTGACCGGATCAGCATTTTATCAAACACTCTCAAGTATTGGTGACAGTGTTTACAATACAAAATCTGCTCAGGATATTAGACAAATATTTAAAGTAATACAAGAACTTATAATTTCTAACAATATTTTTTCTGGCCATGATATATCATCAGGTGGACTAATCACTTCCCTTCTCGAGATGAACTTTCCAAATACCACAGGTGGACTTAGTATTGACCTTGATTCATTTGGAGAAAAGAATTCACTTAAAATTTTATTTAATGAATCTCCTGGAATCTTATTTCAAACCAACAAATCTGGAAAAGATAAATTAATTAATAATAAAATCGAGTTCATATGTTTAGGAAATTCTATTGAAGAAAGAAAACTCAAAATTAAATTTAAAAATAAATTTCTTAATCTAGATATCGATCATTTTAGAGATTCATGGTTTAAGAATTCATATCTTTTAGATTGTGAGCAGACGTCAAATAGTAAGAGTTTTGAAAGATATAGTAATTATAAAAATCAACCATTAAAATTTAAGTTCCCTAAAACCTTTTTAGGTAAAATTCCAGAGATCAAATTCAAAAAAAATATTAGAGCCGCTGTCATAAGAGAGAAAGGAATAAATAGTGAAAGAGAGATGGCCTACATGTTATATATTTCAGGTTTTGATGTTAAAGATGTTCATATGACCGATTTAGTATCAGGAAGAGAGTCTCTTAATGATATTAATATGTTAATTTTTCCAGGAGGATTTTCTAACTCAGACGTTCTAGGTTCTGCCAAAGGATGGGCTGGTGCATTCAAATATAATGAAAGAGCCAAAAAGACAATTGAAGAATTTTATAAAAGAGAAAATACTCTGAGTATGGGAGTTTGTAATGGGTGTCAACTCATGATGGAATTAGACTTGGTTTATCCTGATAAAAAAGAAAACCATCCAAAAATGGAACATAATGATTCAAATAAGTTTGAGTGTGTATTCTCCAGTATAGATATACAAAAATCAAATTCAATAATGTTAAAGGGTCTAGAGGGTTCAATTCTAGGAATATGGTCAGCTCATGGTGAAGGTAAATTTAATTTTAAGAATGAAAATATAAATATTGCCGCAAAATTCCACTACAATGATTACCCAGCTAACCCTAATGGATCAGATCACTCTGCTGCTGCAATTTGTTCAGATGATGGGAGACATCTTGCAATAATGCCTCACCTCGAGAGGTCAATTTTTCCGTGGAATTGGGCGCATTATCCATCAGAAAGAAATGATAAAATATCACCTTGGATTTTACCATTTTATAATGCAAGGAAATGGCTTGAAGAAAATGCATAATTTTTATTTCAATAAATTAAAAATAACATCTACTTTTGTAGCCCATATTGGCTCATGGTGTAACTGGCAACACGTCTGGTTTTGGTCCAGAAGAGTCTAGGTTCGAGCCCTAGTGAGCCAACATATTCTAAATAATGAGTACAGTTAAAATTTTTTCAGGAAGTGGATCAATTGAATTAGCAAAAAAAATTGCTTCAGAATTTGGTAAACCTCTTGGGAAGGGAAAATTAGGTAAATTTAGTGATGGTGAACTTAGCTTTAGGTATACCGAGACAGTTAGAGGTTCAGATGTCTATATTGTTCAGTCAACCGTAGATAGCTCAGATAATATTATGGAGCTATTCCTTATGATAGATGCAGCTAAAAGAGCAAGTGCTAAGTTTGTGAATGTAGTAATACCATATTACGGGTATGCAAGACAAGATCGAAAAGATAAGCCAAGGATAGCAGTATCAGCTAAACTTCTAGCAAACCTATTGACAGCTTCTGGTGCATCAAGAATTGTATCATGTGATCTACATGCAGGCCAAATTCAAGGTTTTTTTGATATTCCTCTCGACCACCTAAATGGTAGTTCAGTCTTTGTTCCATACGTAAAAAGTCTTAAACTTAATGACGCGATATTTGCTTCTCCTGATGCAGGAGGTGCTGAAAGAGTCAGAGAATACGCAAAATATTTTAATACTGATTTTGTTATTTGTGATAAAAATAGAGAGAAAGCAAATGAAGTAAAATCTGTTCAAGTTATTGGAGACGTTGAGGGGAAAGATGTAATCATTATTGATGATTTAATTGATACAGGCGGGACAATTTCAATGGCCTCAAAAGTGATTATGGAAAAAGGAGCAAACTCAGTAAGAGCACTTATATCTCATCCAGTATTAAGTGGAAATGCAGAAGAAAATTTAGAAAATTCAGTTTTAGAGGAATTAGTTGTCACAGATAGTATTCCCTTAAAGTTTAGGAATAAAAAAATAAAAGTGTTATCAATTGCAGGATTAATTGCAAAAGCTATTAGGAAAATTCATGAAAATGAATCAACTAGTTCACTTTTTATTAACAGATAAATTAAAATTATATGGAAACGATTGAGATTATAGGGTATAGAAGAGCAAATCTTGGCAAAAAGAATTCCAATAAATTAAGAGAGGAAGGTAACGTTCCTTGTGTGGTTTACGGTGGTGATGAACAAATACATTTTCACGCACCGATGATTCTTTTCAGAGATCTTGTTTATACACCAGGTGCAAATTTTGTGAAATTAAATATAGAAGGAATCGAAAAAGATGTGATACTTCAGGATATTCAATTCCACCCAGTAAGTGAGGTAATCCTTCATGCTGACTTTCTGGAATTACAAGATAACAAGAAGGTAAAAATGGATATCCCAGTCAAAATTATTGGGGATTCACCAGGTGTTCAGCAAGGTGGCAAAATACTCATTAGAATAAGAAAACTCTCTGTAATGGCTTACCCTAAAAATATGCCAGAATTCGTTGAGGTCGATATAAGTGAGCTTCAACTTGGGAAAAGTATTAAAGTTGAAGATATTCTTAAAGAACAGTATGAGATATTAAATAGCCCCCTAGTTAGTATTGTATCTGTCAATATCCCAAGGGTTAAAATTGAAATTGAAGAAGATGAGGAGGAAGGTGCTGAAGGAGAAGGTGCTGAAGGAGAAGGTGCAAAAACAGAAGGAGATGCTGCCAAAGAGGAATCAAAAACGGATGAAGGTAAAAATGAATCTTCTGATAATAAAGAAGGTTAATATAAATTTCTCTAATTATTTTAAATCGAAAGTTTAGTATAAATTTAAATACTAAATTTTCGATTTATGAAATTCCTAATAATTGGTCTTGGAAATATTGGTAAAGAGTATGATTACACTAGACATAATATAGGTTTTCAGATAGCTGATAGAATTTCTGAAAAAATTTCTTCAAATTTTAAATTAGACAGATACGCGTTCCACACTGAAGGAAAATATAAAGGAAAATATATCCATATTATAAAACCTTCAGACTATGTAAATAATAGTGGGAAAGCCGTCAATTACTGGATGGAGAAACTAAAAATTAATTTAAAAAATATTTTAGTAATATCTGATGATATCTCATTACCATACGGAAAAATAAGGGTAAAGAAAAAAGGATCAGATGGTGGACACAACGGACTTAAAAGCATAAATAACTACCTAAAGTCATCAGATTATCCGAGGTTAAGGTTTGGAGTTGATAATAACTTTAGACCTGGATATCAATCTGAGTATGTTTTAGGAAACTTTAATAAAATAGAGCTAAAAGACTTGGATATTAATATCGAAACAAGTTCAGATATAGCATTAGATTTTTGTCATATTGGAATTGATAGGATAATGAATAAATATAACTAGGCTACTACTGATCCGTCAGATATATCTGAATCTGGTTGCATTAAACTTAAATTACCATCAGGATCCTCAGCAAGAAGTAACATGCCCTGACTTTCATATCCCATCATTCTTCTTGGCTTGAGATTGATAAGAACCATGACTTTCTTATTTAATATATTTTCAGGAGCATAGAATTTAGAAATCCCGCTAAGAACTGTTCTTTTATCAATTCCAGTGTCAATAATTAACTTCAATAATTTATCCGATTTAGGAACATTTTCTGCTTCTATCACTGTACCAACTCTTATATCAATTTTGGAGAAATCATTAAAGTCTATTGTGTTTTTTTGAGGCATATGATTATTTTTTTTATCATTTAATTTAAGTTTTTTTATCTGATCTTCAATTGTTTTATCCTCTATTTTTGAAAAAATATGAGATTTACCAGAAATTTTTTTACCAGATGAAATGATATTTTTTTCAGAATCATCCCAGTATAAATTTTTCATGTTCAATAATTTTTGAATTTTTTGTGATGTGAAAGGAAGAAAAGGCTCACACAAAATTGAAATATTAGCTACTATCTGAATTGAATTATATAATATATCTCTAACCCTATCTTTATCATGAGTAAAAATTTTCCATGGTTCTGTGTCAGTAAGATATTTATTTCCTAACCTAACAATATCAATTACATAACCCATTCCTTCTCGGAATTTGTAGGATCTTATTGAAGTTTCCACCTTCTCTTTTAGAGAAAATACTTTCTTGAAAATCTGATCATTATCATTATTATTAGCACTTGATTCTGGAACTTTATTATCAAAATATTTTTCACAGAGCACAAAAACCCGATTGATATAATTTCCAAGTATTGCTACAAGCTCATTATTATTTTTTTTTTGGAAATCATTCCATGAAAAGTCGCTGTCTTTATTTTCTGGAAGATTAGTTATTAAACAATATCTTAATTCGTCCTGCATATTTGGGAAATCCTCAAGGTATTCATGTAACCAAACTGCCCAGTTTTTAGATGTTGAAATTTTTTCACCCTCTAGGTTCATAAATTCATTTGCTGGAACATTTTGAGGAAGAACATAATCTCCGTGTTCCATCAACATCATTGGAAAAATAATTGTGTGGAAAACAATATTATCCTTGCCAATAAAATGTACGAGATTTGTTTTTTCATCCTTCCAATATTTTTCCCAATTTTTTGGCTCTAATTCTTTGGTTGCAGTGATATAACCTATCGGAGCATCAAACCATACATATAATACCTTACCCTCAGCGTCTTCAACAGGGACATCCACTCCCCAATCTAAATCTCTAGTCATTGCTCTAGGTTTTAAGCCATCGTTCAACCAGGATTTACACTGACCAATTACATTTGGTTTCCAATTATTTTTAGAGTCTATATAATTTTCAATTTTGTCCTGTAATTTGTCCATTGGCAGATACCAATTTTTTGTTTCTTTTAGTATTGGAGAATTTCCTGAAAGAGTTGACTTAGGGTTTTTTAGATCTAGTGGACTCAAAGTCTTGCCACACGACTCACACTGATCTCCGTACGCATCTTCATAACCACATGTTGGGCAGGTACCACTAATATATCTATCTGAGAGAAATTGATTTTCTTTCTCGTCAAAATATTGAGATGATATAATTTCTTTGAATGTATTTTTTTTATAAAGATTCAAAAAAAAATCTGAGCTAGTTTTATGATGAATTTCCCTTGATGTCCTGGAAAATATATCAAAACTTATCCCAAAATTTTTGAACGAAGTTTTAATTAAATCATAATAATAATCAACAACTTGTTGTGGTGATTTATTTTCATCCCTAGCTTTAATTGTTATAGGAACACCATGTTCATCTGTACCACTAATAAATTTTACATCTTCCCCCTTAGATCTAAGAAATCGAACATATATGTCGGATGGAATATAACAACCTGCTAAATGACCAATATGTATTGGTCCGTTGGCATAAATAAGAGCCGCTGTAACGAGATTTCTTTTTTTTGTCATTATTTTTTCTTTCTCATCATCTCAAACATATCCCACATCTGATCAGAAACCATCTCTAAATGATTAAACTGCCCAGCACCTTTTAGCCATTCAGCACCGTCAATGGTTATAACTTCTCCGTTGATATATGATGAGTAATCAGAAACAAGATATGCTGCAAGATTTGATAATTCCTGGTGCTCTCCCACTCTTCCAACTGGAACTTTTTTAGAAGGGTCAAATTTATCTTTAAGATCTCCGGGTAATAACCTTTCCCACGCACCTTTGGTTGGAAAAGGACCGGGAGCAATTGCGTTAAATCTTATCTTATATTTTGCCCACTCCACAGCTAAAGATCTTGTTAAACTTAAAACTCCAGCCTTTGCACATGCTGAAGGAACAACGTATCCTGAACCTGTCCATGAGTAAGTTGTAACAATGTTTAAGACATTACCATTTATTTTCTCCTCTATCCACTTCTTACCTAATGTAAGGGTAAAATTTATAGTTCCTTTTAAGACGATATCAATTATTGCATCAAATGCCCTTGTCGATAACCTCTCAGTTGGACTTATAAAATTTCCAGCGGCATTATTAATCAGGCAGTCTACCTTTCCAAATTTTTTATAGGCCTCATCAAGAACTTTTTCTACCTCATTAATATTTCTAACATCACAAGGAACTGGAAAAACTTCGGACTCATTTTCAGCATTAATTTTTTTAGCTACTTCATCAAGAAGATCCTTTCTCCTACTTGTTATAATGACATTAGCACCAAGTTCTACAAAATATTCAACCATCGACTTTCCAAGACCCGAACCCCCACCTGTAACTAATATTACTTTATTTCTTAGACTATTTTCTTTTAACATACCCTTCATAATATAAATTTATAATGATGAAACTTCTGAATCCCTATTTATTTTTTTTACTAAGCCTTGTAAAACTCTTCCGGGACCGCACTCAATGAAACTTTTGATATCGTTAGAAATCATGTTATTTATTGACTGGGTCCATCTGACAGGAGAAGTTAATTGACTAACTAAGTTTAATCTTATTGTGTCAATCTCGAGGTGACCCTCTGAATCGTAGTTCTGATAAATTGGAGCACTTGGCTTATTAATATTTGCACGATTAACCGCATCCTCCAGCTCTAATTTAGCAGATTCCATGTAAGGTGAGTGAAACCCACCACCAACTGGTAATAGAATTGCTTTACCACCCTCTTCTTTCAATTTTTCACAGGCTAACTTTACTCCTTCATTAGATCCTGAAATGACTATTTGTCCAGGGCAGTTATAATTTGCGGGGACAACATTATCAAATGTAGCACATACCTCACTAACTAAATTATCTGCTAATCCTAAAATTGCTGCCATTGTTGAATCATTATTTTTACATGCATTTTGCATGGCCCTTGCTCTTATTAAAACTAATTCTAGGCCCTCCTCAAATGATAGGGAGCCAGAACAAGTTAAAGCTGAAAACTCACCCAGTGAATGACCAGCAAAAGCAGAAATGTTTTTTACATTACTAATAAAAAAGGTTATATATGAATGTATGAAGATAGCTGGCTGGGTAATATCGGTCTTTTTCAAGTCATCAACAGTTCCATTAAACATCACATCTGTTATATCAAAATCGAGAATCTTATTTGCTAAAAGAAATTTTTTTTTAGCTTCTTCATTACTCTCGAATAGTTCTTTGCCCATTCCTACAAATTGAGAGCCTTGTCCTGGAAAAATCAGTGCATTCATAATTTATGATTTGAATCAAAATTATAGAATAAACTAGTCATAAATAAACCTATCAGCTATTTCTTTAGGGGGGAGATGACATTGGTCTAATTTACCAAACCATTTGTAACGGTTACCTGCAAAAAAATCATAAAATGTATTTCTTAGCTGAGATGGAAATATTTTTAAAATTCCAAAAAGTTTATAGAATCCGCCTAATTCAGTGAAGACTTGAATTACTGCATCAGATTTAGAGTAGATTTTATCATTAGATGTATAGACAATAAACTTACCTACATCATCTGAATCTAACCTTTTACCCAAATATTTTTTAGCAAATTTAGATTGGACACTAGTAAATCTATTTTTCTTTCTTTTATCAGCTTTTATAAGCAGATTGATGAATCTACTACAAACAACACAGAGGCCGTCATAAAAAATTATTTTATCTACCTTAATACCTGTACCCATCCTTTTATCTCTTTGACACTCTCTTCTAAATTTAAAACATCGAATGTAACTGTTGCAATATAGTAATATGTATCAGAAGGTAGTTCCTTACCACTAGAGTTTTTCCCATCCCAGTTAATATATATACCGTTAATAGTATCCTCCTCAGAATCGTGAGAAAATACTTGCTTGCCAGTTCTATCAACGATAGATATGTTGACAGACCTTACAAATCTAGGACAATTTCCATAGTTGAAGTTTGTTATTGATCCGTCAGAATAAAATGGTGTGAAGAAATCATTTTTTCCGTCGCCATTAGGTGTGAAGACATTAGGTAAAAGATATTTAGGGCAGTTATCTCTTTTTATAGTATCTGATGGAATACTTTCATTGCCAGATCTATCAAGAGCAGTTATGAAATACGCACCCTTCAAATTAGTTAAATTTTTATGTATAAAATAATTATTTAAAGTTGTGGCAATGTTCTCAAAGTTATTGTATCCATTATCTGAAAAGTATATATTAAAAAACCTTGTATCTAAGAAACACTCCTCATCTTCTGAACTCCACTCTATCCTATTCTCAAAATCTTTTTCATCACAAGATTTATCAAAGAAATAATAATCACATGAGTACTGATCAGATATTTTAAAATTAACTGGAGGACAAGGCGGAGTTAAATCATTTGTTTGAGTACAAATTTTTTGAGAGCTATTTAATATTAGGTCATTACTTTCTAGATTGTTAGGTAACCTTTCATTTTCATATGTTCCAGATGTTGTGATGAAGTAACAGTAAATTTTGTTTTCATCAAGACTTATACCCTCAAATTGTCCTGAGTCAATGTATAAAAAACTGTTCTCTAATACATTTACAGAATCAATTAAAATAAAGTTATTTTCATCGTATCCAGAAACGTGATTTCTAAAAATATAATGCATCGGATAAAAAGAGGAACTATTGGACCATGGGACATCAAAACTCCATTGAAGCTCAATGCTATTTTGCATCCCTAGAAGCTCAAGTCTCACACTAGAGGCGTGATACGAAGTGTCAAAAGGAACTGAATCATTTTCTAGAAGAACATCTACTTCATAATTATATACTTTCTCAAGAGTGTTGATATTATTATCAACATAAAAAGTATCAGAAATTATATTAGACTGAAATAATTTATTATCTGAATTAAAACTTTCTAATCTAGAAACTCTATACCTGTAAGGTGGTGGAAAAATAGATGAATCTAAATCAAAAGGAGGAATCCACCGTATGTCAATCTCTCCAGTAGTTTGGCTCGTTGAGTTAACATTAACATTCGTTATTATTGGAGCGTCAGCTTCAATTAATATACATTTTTCTTCAGATACGTAACTTGTCCCACCCTCTGGAAGTGGATATAATGCTAAAATTCTGTAACAATACTTTGAACCAGGAGCTAGGCCTTTCCCATTATTATCATCAACTATTGCAGTCTCATCTGCACTGATTTCATCAATAAGTTTATATCCTGATCCCTCGGGGATACCAACTTCACACTCGTCAGGTATAAAATTGAAGCTACCTACCCTCCTCCAAACTTGAATTTTTTCTGAGTTTTCACATGAATACTGATCCCAGTATAATGAGTTTGATCTATTTGAGTTTGAAGTAACTGTAAGACCCTCTGGTGCTGGTCCAACAACTTTTATTTGCCAATTTGTAAATTCAACAAGATTTGGACCATAATTCGATTTATCTGTAGCTTTAAATTGAATATCATATTCCCTTTCCCTAACATGTGAACAATTTGTCTGCCACTCAAAAAATAATGATGCTGGAGTTCTTTGAAACTGAGGTGGTGAAGGATAATAATTAGCTGGAGATGATATAAACTCAAATGGGCCACCAAAAGCTTCAAGCTTTATGTCATTATAATCTGGATCTTCTGATGTAACAGTATCTAAAATCAAAGTACCTGCTTCCACGCAAATGGGATCAAGGGCTTCTAATAAGGGTCTTTCATTATCTGAACTTTCTATAATTACTTGCATGTCTCTAGTAACATAGCCTAGGTTAAACCACTGATCTTCAACTTTTCTCCACTCAACGACTCTGAAAGCAAAGTTATATTCCCCCTCAGAACCCGGAGCATCCCAGATTAAATCTCCAGTTATTGAATCTAAAGAAAATATTGGAGGGCCAGATAAATCTTCTTTACCCTCATTATAATTAGTGTAGAATTCTTCAAAATTTGGAAACCTATAATTTACTACCTGGTTATTATCATCCTGAGCTGGTATTTGTAATTCGTAGGATAAACTATCCCCATCAGGATCAAAAGCTCCAGGATTATGGATATATCTAATTCCAACAACTCCGTTATCGATCGGAGGAATTAAAAGAACTGGGGAATTATTCAACCCGAAAAAAGGATCAATCAGAATTTCGGTTTCAATGAAAAATGGGGTATCGACAGAATTTTCCATATTTACAATCTGAGCATTTCTATTCTGCTCAAAATAACTTACAACATATCTACCAGGAGCCTGAAATGTATGAATTACCTTGTAGAGGTTAAGAGCTACCTGATTTTCTAATAATATTTTCTGAGACGATAGAGCAGACTCATCTAAAACTTCAATAATATTGCCGTCACCAAAATCAAATTTACCCCCACCAAATTCAACCTCAGAACCGGTGTCAGTATAACCAATAATAGTAAATTCATATGTTAGACTTGTAGTCGATATTCTTTTTGCGATAATTTCACCAGCCCTGATATGTGTAGAATATAACTCTTGCTTGAAAAAAAAGCTGAAACCTAAAACTAAACTAAAAATTAAACGCATATTCAAAGTTAGATATAATACGGATTTATTTAAAAAATAAACGAAATTGATAGAGTTTATTATCTAAAAAATTACAATTCTTTTATCAAAAGAACATATACTGGTAAGTGATCGCTAAAACCATCTAAGTAGCTGCCTCCTCCAAAACTTCTGAATGGATAACCTTTAAATCTCCCAGATTGATTAAATAAATATTTTTTGTTGTAGATAAGGGATTTATAAAATGAAAAATCTTTAAATGATTGATCTAAAAATGTTCCAGAAAGTATAATTTGATCAAATAAATTCCAGTTATCCCTATATGCTAGTGTTCCTACGCCTTTACTGTGCATTCTCTCATAAGGATTATAAAGTTCTTCATCTTTCACATTCTCCCTATTTTTTTTAGCACTAAGTATTTTTTTAATACTCTCATTTTTAGGGTCATCATTAAAATCTCCCATCGTCATAATTTTTGGGTTTTTATGTACTGATCTAAGTGAGTCAATTATACTCATGTTTAGTTCAGCAGCTTTATTTCTAGAAGGTCTTGATCTCATCTCTCCTCCCGATCGTGATGGCCAATGATTGACTATAAAAAACATTCTCTCTCCCTCCAATAGTCCATCAACAACCAGTTGATCCCTAGTATAATATCTATCTCCTGAGTTAAAACTATATAGTTCTAGATAATGACTATTTTCATTTAAGACTTCAAAAAAATCTTTTCTGTAAATAAGGGCGACATCAATTCCTCGTCTGTCAGGAGAATCAAAATGTGATATCCCATAGTTTCCATTTTTAAGTTTTCCCGTTGCAATTAAATCTTCTATAACTTTTTTATTTTCTACCTCTGATAAACCTACAATTGTTGGCAGTGACTTAGTCTCACTAAATCCAATCTCAGAAATAACCCTTGATAAATTAACGAGCTTCTTTTCATATATTTCAGATCTTCCATTTTGAATTTCCATGATTGGGCTTGCTTCATCATTCTTGTTGACATCATTTATTGTATCGAATAAATTTTCAACATTGTAAAAAGATATGGTGTGAATCTTATATTTTTTATCTTGTGCGCAACATAAATTGATAATGAAAATCGATAAAATGAACGACTTAAAAATTATTTTTTTCATATACAAATCTTATTACTCTAAAATAATATTTATTTAATTAATTGTTATTAATTTCGAGCTAATTGTGATTAATAAATATTTTTTCTTTTTTCTTTTTATTCCCAGCATAATTTTTGCGCAAGAAACTAAAGTTTTAGTTGTTGATGCCAATACTTCCGACCCTATTGAGAATGTTAAAATTGAAACTAATACAAAAGAAGATCTCTACACTAATAACAATGGTGAAATATTAATTTCTGATGACATAAGCGAGATAACTGTTATAAAAGACGGGTATGTTAGTGTCACAAAACTATTAAATGAAAACAGTCAAATTGTAATAAAATTAGAGACTGAAATATTTAGTTCTGACGTCGAATCTAGTATAATTTCCTTGAGTGATTTTGATTTGAGTGATGATAGCAACACAAGTGATTTCGCATCTGGTCTCCTGAGCTCATATAATGATGTTTTCCAGAGTATAGCAGCATACCAATTTGGACCAGCAAGATTCAGACAACGTGGGTACGATTCAAGAAATAACAAAGTACTTATGAATGGAGTTGAAGTTAATAAAATATATGACGGTAGACCTCAGTGGAGTAACTGGGGTGGATTAAATGATGTCCTAAGAAACAGAGAGTACAGCATAGGGCTAGAGAAATCAAGAAGTAACTTCGGTGGAATAAATGGATCGACAAATTTTATTTTAAGGACATCACTATATCAAAAGGGGTTACGTGTATCTTACTCCTCAACAAATACAAGCTATACTAATAGAGTCCTTGCGACCTACTCTACTAATTATAATAATTGGGATTTCACTTTTTCAGTGAGTAGAAGGTGGGCTGAGCAGGGTCACTTTGAAGGTACATTCTACGACGCGAACTCTTTCTTTGTAGGTATTGAAAATAAGATTAACGACTCACACAGTATAAACTTTACTGGCATCTACGCATCAAACAGAAGAGGGAAGTCTTCACCAAACACTCAGGAGGTGTATGATCTGCAAAGCAAAAATTATAATTCCTACTGGGGATGGCAAAATGGATCCAGAAGAAATTCTAGAGTAAAAAAACTTGATGAACCAATATTTCTTCTTACTCATTACTGGGATATAAGCCCAAAATCTAACCTGGAGACTAGCTTATTTTATCAGATTGGTAGCATAGGTAATAGCAGATTAAATTATTCTAATGGTCCAAACCCAGACCCATCTTACTACAGAAAATTACCGAGCTATTATTTAAGAAATTTTGGGGACAGACCCGAGTTATATACTCTTAGTGGAGAAAACTTTAAAAATAATTCAGATTACTATCAGGTTGATTGGGAGAGAATGTATGAGGTTAATCTCAACAACAAAAAAAATAAAAGTATATATATGTTGTATGAAGATAGAGTCGATGACAACTTATTTCAGTTCAACTCTGTACTCAACACAAATGTCAGTGAGAACTTAGATATTGATCTTGGTATAAATTATAAAAATTTGACTTCTCTCAACTTTGCAAATTCTATCGATCTACTTGGTGGCTCTTACTATGTTGATGTGGATAGTTACAGGAGGGGCGATGAAGCTCAAAATGACTTAAATCAACCTGACAGAGTGATTACTGAGGACGAGGCATTTAAGTATAATTTTGAAATTAATTCTGAGTCATTAAATTTATTTTCAAATATTGAGTTTAATTATAAAAAACTTAGCCTTAATATAACGCCCAAGATAAGTTACTACACGATTCAGAGAGATGGAAAATTTCGTAATGGTGTCTATCCAGAAAATTCATATGGAAAGGGTGAGAAGAAAGAATTCCTTAATGGAAGTGTAAAATCTAACTTAGAATATAAAATTACTGGTAGGCACATACTAAGATTTAGTGGGGCATATATTTCAAGGCCACCAACCATAAGAAACTCATTCTCTAACTCCAGAGAAAATAATAACTTCGTAGAGGGCATTGGAGATGAAAATATTTACTCGTCTGAGGCGACATACTTCATGAACCTGGAACCTATCAAGTTAAAATTAACTGGATACTACTCTAGATTTCAAAATATGAATGAGATATCTTTCTTCTTTGCACAGGGACTATCCGGTCTGGAGGAATCTTCCGACTTTGTCTCAGAGATTATGACTGGTTCTAGTAGAGATCACTACGGTATTGAGTTTGGATTAGAATCTAAAATATCAAGTACGCTGAAAGCATCTGCAGGAGTTGCACTTGGAGAGTATGTCTACACTAATAACCCTAATTTATATTTGACTTCCGATGATATCAGGGGAACAGCAGACTATGGTACTACTTACATTGAAAATTATAAGGTACCAGGTACTCCGCAGAGAGGTTACTCCCTAGGTCTTGAATACAGAAATCCTAATTACTGGTTCATAAGTGCTAATGGGAATTACCTTTCAAATAATTACATTGACATATCACCTATTATTAGAACGGAAAAGTTTTATGTTAATCCCGAAGATCCTGATGGTTTTCCTTTCGCTGACGCTAGTGAAAATGAGGCGAGGAGATTACTCAGGCAAGAAAAGTTTGATGATCTTTTCTTACTAAATTTCTTCAGTGGTAAGTCTTGGAAGATTGATAACTACTATATAGGTGTTATACTAAGTGTAAATAATATCCTCGATAACAGATACAAGTCCGGAGGATACGAGCAATCTAGGAACGCTAATTATAACCTCTTAAAACAAGATGTAGACAGTTCCTCTAGAATTTTTGGCCCAAGATATTGGTACGGATATGGGAGAACTTATTACTTAAATATTTATTTTAGATTTTAAATTTAATTTATGCAAAAATTACTCAATGTTTTCTTTTTTCTATTTCTAGTTAGTTGCGTTCAGGATGAAGATTTCAGTGTGCCTCCACTAGAATGTAACGATCCTAATCTCACACAAACCATATCAGCTGAGGATTTATTTAAATGGTCTAACACCTCACCAAAAAAATATGAGAATGATGACGTCATGGTCGGATATGTTGTGTCATCAGATGAGGGAGGGAATATATACAAGAATATATCCTTTGTAGATAGTAATGGCAAAGGTTTTAATATGGCAGTGGATAAGTATGATACATACACTTACTACGAGCCAGGAAGAAAAGTATACATCAACCTTCAAAATCTATACGCTCAAATTGATTTCGGTGGATTAGAAATTGGTGAATTATATAATAATACACAGATAGGAAGAGTTCCAGAGCTGTTAATTGAAGATTATATTAGCAGAAGCTGTGAAGTAGTTGATGAGGAGACAATCGTAAAAAAAATAAGTCTTGCAGATATCTCAGATGACCTACTCTTCTCTCTTATTGAATTAGAAAATGTTCAGTTCAAAGACAGTGAAGTTGGTGAGAACTTCTACAACTCATCTAATGAGCTAGGAGGGGCAACTAACAGATACATAGTAGATGACAAAGGGTATGAAATTATCGTCAGGACTAGCAGCTTCGCTGACTTTGCTAATAACCCCCTACCAGAGGGAAATGGAACAATTAGAGGAATTCTAACAAGATTTAATGACGATTACCAGTTATTTATGAGATCAGAGGACGACGTGAATATGAGTTCAGCAAGATCTACTGTCAATATAATAGGACTTGATGCATTAAAAAGCAGACCGGAAGGTGAAATCTCAGAAAATGCTTACGTTGAGGGAGTAGTTACCTTATCTCCAAAGAACGGAAATATTACCGACAGAAATATTGTCATGCAAGATGAGACAGGTGGTATAGTTGTCAGATTTGATGAGAACGTCGGAACTCAAGTAAGTGAGGGTGATGTATTAAGGATTGCACTAAATGGAGCGAGTGTCGGTGCTTTCGCAGATGTGAAACAACTTTCCGAAGTATCCTTTAATGGTGAGATAGGCGGAGAGAGAATTGTAACTAAGGTTTCAGAAAATACTGATCTCCCTGACCCATTAAAAGTATCTCTTGAAGACTTAAAGAGCGGAAATTATCAGTCGGTGCTTGTAGAGGTTGAAAATGTTCAGTTTGTTACCGACGACGTTAACAAATCCATATCCGGAACTAAGACAATTACAGATTGTACAACAAAATTCTCTGTTTATACAAGATCAAATGCTACTTTCTCAAGTTCAAAAGTACCTGAGGGATCAGGAAATATTGTGGGGATAGCATCAAACTATTACGATGATAAGCAGTTAATACTCAGGAATAGTGACGGATTATCCTCAATGAATAAGTCGAGATGCTCAGAACCAGAACCTTTATTTTACGAAAATTTTGAGAACATCTCAAATACTGGGTATGACGTCTGGGTAAGCCTAAATAACTGGGAAAATATCAGTCAGTCTGGGGGTACTGAGAAGTGGGAAGCAAGAGAGTACTCAGACAATAAATATGCGCAAATATCTGCATACAACACTGGAGAGACGACAATGACAGTCTGGTTGGTCACACCTGAGATTGATCTAGAGGGATCAACCAACGAAATTTTAACTTTCCAGACAAAGGACGCCTACAGTAATGGCAACGGATTAGAGGTACTTATATCAACAAATTTTTCTGGAAATTTAGCATCTGCTAACTGGACTAAACTAGATGCTACCCTGGCAAGTGGTTCATCTACTGGGTATGCAAGCGCGTTCACCGACTCTGGAGATATTGATTTAAGCACCTACAGTGGGAAGGTAAGGATTGCTTTCAAATATTCTGGTGGCGACCCGTCTCTAACTACAACATATCAAGTTGATGAGATTAAAATTCTAGGAAATTAAATAAATACGATATATTATTTCATAATCTATAGTACAAATAAAAAATTTTTTTTTAAATTAAATTTTAAAATTTACTATAGTATGAAAAATATAAACTCACTTAAAAACTTATTACTAATTCTATTAGTCTCTTTCGCAATAATTTCCTGCGGTGAGGATGGTGACGACGGAGATACTCCGACCCCCACTCCTACTGACCCTCTAGATGCTCAGGCAGCATTATTAAATGGAAA
>TARA_B100001057_G_scaffold48053_2_pt1 | contig 55743 bp, 53 predicted proteins | sample TARA_B100001057 | Tara Oceans TARA_B100001057 (sample SAMEA2621839) | marine metagenome | biome: marine biome (ENVO:00000447); feature: surface water layer (ENVO:00002042); material: "saline water (ENVO:00002010), including plankton (ENVO:xxxxxxxx)" | depth 5 m | reverse complement strand
TCAATATTTTCCTTTTTAAGAGGTCGGAATGTCCCAGCACCAATATGCAGCGTTATGTATGCCAGCGAAATACTGGATGGCCTAATCCTATTTAACATCTCATCATCAAAATGCAATCCTGCGGTTGGAGCAGCAACTGCACCATATTTTTTTGCATAAATTGTCTGGTATCTTCTGTTATCAATGTCTTTCGACTCTCTATTGAGATAAGGCGGTATCGGGATACTGCCAGTGTTACTGATAACTTCATTTATCGGGACTGAAAATTCAACTTTATAGGTAGCACCCGATTTATTGAGAATCTCAGCAATATAATTTTTAGGAAAGAATAAACTCGATCCAATCTTTGGAGACTTGCTCGACTTTATGAATACATTCGCTTGAGTTTCAGTGAGAATTCTCTCGATTAGTACCTCAACTCTTCCACCAGTATCTTTCTTGCCATTTATTCTAGCGTTAATCACCTTAGTATCGTTGAATACAAGCAAATCATTTGATTTAGTATATTCGTAAAACTTCCTAAATGAGGTATCGATTATCTCCTTTCTCTCAAAATCCAATATCATCAAGCGACTATCACTCCGATTATCAAGAGGATATTTAGCTATTAGCTCATTAGGTAAATCATAATCATAATCTGAAATATACATAGTGAATCAAATTCTCGTTTAGATAAATTATAATCTATTGGCACAAAGTTGGGTCAATTAGCAAACTCATTAACAGTAGCTAACTAACATAAATTAAGTCAAAATATTGAAAAACAAAAAACATCATTAATTAATTTATCATTGCCGGGATGGCGGAACTGGTAGACGCGCCGGATTCAAAATCCGGTTCTGGAAACAGAGTGCGAGTTCGATTCTCGCTCCCGGCACCAAAATATGAATATGAATATGAAATATTGTCCAGAATGTGGCGGAAAAACATCAATAAAAACTCCATCAGGAGATAATCGCGAGAGAATCGTATGCGATGATTGCGAATTAATTAACTATCAGAATCCAAAGATTGTGGTTGGATGCATACCTGTGATAGGTGATGAGATACTCCTCTGCAAACGTGCGATTGAACCGAGATATGGATTCTGGACAATCCCAGCAGGATTCATGGAACTTGGCGAGACGCTAATACAGGGTGCCAAAAGGGAAACCTATGAAGAGGCATGCGCAGAGGTAAATATTGGGCATTTATTCGCAATTGTTGACGTAATCAGTGCAGGTCAAGTTCATGCTTTTTTCACAGCTGATCTAATAGGCGATTTTGCTCCCGGGCAAGAAAGTCTTGATGTCAAATTATTCAATAAGAACGATATACCATGGGATCAGATGGCATTTGAAAGTGGAGTTTTTGCTCTCAGAAAGCTTCTTGATGATGGTGGAATAAATAACGGGATTCACTATCATAAAATAGACAGAAGAAAGCAGTCATCTTCATAAACTAGTTTAATGAACTTATAATGTTTGACAGTTCAGCAGCACTTACATAACCGTTAACCATATGACCATTCTCTAAAATGATCGCGGGGGTACCCTGCAAGCCTACGTTTTGACCCATTAAGTAGTGTTTACTGATGGCGGTACTGTCACAGTCGTTTTCATAATCAAATTTTTGATCAATTTTTGCCAAAGTCAAAGCATTGTTTTTATCTTTCGAACACCAAATTTGCTCAGCTATTACCCAAGATGGGCTTCTTGGACCACTCCTTGGATACATCAAATATCTTACCTCAATACCGAGATCAAGATAATCGTCAATTTGATTGTGTAACCTCCTGCAAAATGTACAATCTACATCAGTGAAAACTGTTACATGATTATTTTTTTCTGCAGGCGAAAAAATAATCATATCACCAATGGAATAAGAATCCAGAACAGCCTTTCTTGAGTCATTTCTGATATTTTCTGACAAATTCTCCTGTGTCTCAATATCATACATGTCGCCCTGAATTAGGTGACGTCCATCAGCTGAAATGTATGCTATGTATGCACCTTTTGTAATTGTATACCAACCATCAACTGGGCTTTTTTTGATGTTCTCCGCCTCAATATCAGAACTCATTTTTGTAACTATATTTTGAATAATACTCAAACCATCTTCCTCGGCTTGACCCTGTGTGGCGAGCTGCAAAATTGATAATAAAAAAAATATTTTGTATGCCTTACTCATCTCTCAATAACCATCCATTTAGTTTAATAATAGAACATTTTTCTCATTGTATATGAAAATTATCCTCTAGGGTGATGTTGCCCATGAAGATCTTTAAGTCTCTCTCTAGCAATATGAGTGTAAATTTGTGTCGTGGATAGATCACTGTGACCCAATAACAACTGCACAACCCTTAAATCGGCACCATGATTTAATAAATGTGTTGCAAAAGCGTGTCTAAGACCATGAGGTGAGATTTCTTTTTTTATATTTGCTTTTTTTGCATATCTTTTGATTACATACCAAAATGCCTGTCTTGACATAAAATCTGCTCTTTTTGAGGGAAACAAGCAATCTGTATCATTTTCACCTAGAATCTTTGCCCTGGAATTTCTCATAAATGAATCAACGCAGTCTGAGGCCGTCTCACCTATCGGAACTAATCTCTCTTTATTCCCTTTTCCTATTACTCTGAGCACACCTTGATTAAAATTTATCTGCGAAACTTTCAGTGAAATTAACTCAGTCACCCTCAATCCTGTAGCATACATAAGTTCGAGCATTGCCTTATCCCTATGCCCTAGAGGCTCAGATATAATTGGAGCATCGAGCAAATCAGATACCTCATCCTCGGTGAGAGACTTTGGGAGTGGTTTTCCAATTCTAGGCATTTCTATATCAGCAGATGGATCAACTCTAATAGCATTTGTTCTCAACAGATACTGAAAAAATGCCCTATAACTCGAAATCTGGCGCGCTGTAGTCCGAGCTTTTATGCCTGATTGAACTCTTTTAGAAATAAAACTTAGTAAATCAGATTTTCTTGTTTTTACTATTGTTAAATTTGATTTTGATAGCTCAATCGCAAGAAGGTTCAAATCATCTTTGTATGCATTAAGTGTGTTTGAGGCAAGACCCCTCTCCGACCAAATTACATCAATAAATCTGTCAATTTCAACTTCAGATATACGAAAAAATTTCGTTTGATCTTTATCCAGTTCTCTATTGATAATGATTCCCTAGAAATTAGATGGTTAAGTTAGATTATAATACCTTAAAGTTCTTTTTTGACAGAATATGGATCAAAAATGATGATCAATAAATTTAAATTAAAATCAAAAATTTTTGGTGTTTATGCAATCACGATTTTTCTACTTTGTGTTTTGTTCGCCATTATCGGAGTAATTTTTTTACCGTCATTAAAACTTCGAAGGAGATGGGTAAAAAAATTTGCAAATTTGGTTTTCGTTTTATCAGGGATAAAGGTCAAGACCAATGGTTTAGAAAACATTCCTGATTCTCATGCAATAGTCGTTGCAAATCATGCCAGTTATATCGACGGAATCATTCTCCATGCTGTTCTTCCAATAAAATTCACATTCGTCATAAAAAGCGAGATGAAAACTGTCCTCTTGGCAAACTTCTTATTTAGTCGAGTCGGTTCGAGATACGTTGAGAGATTCAAGCGCAGGGGCACATTCAGAGATGCAAGGAAACTAATAAAAGCGGGTGCAGATGGAGAGTCACTGGCAATTTTTGCTGAAGGAACATTTACAGAAGAGCCCGGTCTTCATCCCTTCAGAATGGGTGCATTTCTTACTGCTAAAAAATCAAAAATACCCCTTATTCCCACAGTAATAAGGGGTTCAAGAGACATTCTAGCGGCAGATAAATTCCTTCCTTCTAGGGGAAACATAGAGGTTAAAATACTTGAAGCTGTCCATCAAGATGATACAGTTTATCGCACTGGAAGAGAGTTAAGAGATATCTGTAGGGAACGGATATTAGAAAATCTAGGCGAACCTGATCTTCAGGAATAATGTCCATTACATAAAGAGGAATAATATTATGCAAAAAAATAACTCGAGAGCTATTGTTTCTGGTGGCGCATCTGGTCTTGGTTTGGCTACAGCAGAGAAAGTCATTGGATTGGGAGGTAAAGTTGCACTCATAGATATCAATGAAAGTGGAGAAAAAAATGCAAATAAACTTGGAGAAAGAGCAATTTTTATCAAAGCTGATATTTCATCAGAAAAAGATATCAAGAGTGCTGTCTCGTCTGCTCACGAATTTCTTGATGGTGCTAATCTTGTCGTAAATTGTGCTGGGGTAATTGGTGCTGCTAGAGCATTGGGAAGGAATGGACCTATGCCACTAGATTTTTTTACAAAAACTATCGAAATTAATTTAATTGGATCTTTTTTACTGATGAAAGAGTGTGCTCATTTAATGGAAAGTAATACTGCAAATCAAGATGGAGAAAGAGGAGTAATAATTAATACAGCATCAGTTGCAGCATTTGAAGGGCAAATAGGTCAAGCCGCTTATTCTGCCTCAAAAGCAGGCATTGTTGGGATGACGTTACCTTTAGCCAGAGAATTTGCCAGAATCGGTGTAAGAGTGAATACAATAGCACCGGGCATATTCAAAACACCTATGGTATCTGGCATGACTGAGGAACTTCAGAAATCACTGGGAGATCAGGTTCCTTTTCCATCCAGACTTGGAAGGCCGGAAGAATTTGCTGATCTTGTTGTATCAATTTATGAGAACGCTATGATCAATGGAGAAACAATTCGTCTGGATGGTGCTATTCGCATGCAGCCAAAATAAATTACATACCAGAGTAGTTTGGTCCACCTCCACCTTCTGGAACAGTCCAAATTATATTCTGGGTTGGGTCTTTAATATCACAGGTTTTGCAATGAACGCAGTTTTGAGCGTTAATCTGAAAGCGCGGAGAGTCGTTATCACTCACGATCTCGTAGACACCTGCAGGACAATATCTTTGTGCAGGTTCATCGTAATTTGGGAGATTGTATTTTATCGGAACCGCATGATCTCTCAGTTTTAAGTGAGATGGTTGGTCTTCTTCATGATTTGTACTTGACAAAAATACAGAAGAGAGTCGGTCAAAACTTATGATTCCATCAGGTTTTGGATATTTTATCTCTTCAGCATCTTTAGAAAAATTTATTGATTCGTGATCTGGATTTTTATTGTGCCATGTAAATGGGAATCTTCCATGCATAATATTTTGATCAATAAAAGCGAATGCTCCACCAAGAATGGTTCCGTAGTTATTAAGAGCAGGTCCAAAATTCCTTGTTTTGAATAATTCTTTATAAAGCCATGAGGATTCATAATTCTTTTGATAAGAGAGGGGCTCATTATTTTCATTGATATTTTTAAGTGATAGCTCTTCAAAAATACTTTCTGCTGCTAATGTCCCACTTTTTATTGCTGTATGTGTGCCTTTGATTTTTGCTCCGTTTAAAAAACCAGCATCGCAACCCACTAGCAAGCCTCCTGGAAAAGATAATTTGGGTATTGACTGCAAACCACCCTTGTTAACAGCACGCGCACCATAAGAAATTCTTTTTCCGTTATTTAGATACTTTGAAATCTTTGGGTGATGTTTCCATCTCTGGAATTCGTTAAATGGTGATAAATGCGGATTCTTGTAATTTAGGGCAATGATTAAACCCAGAAAAAGCTGGTTATTCTCAGCATGATAAACAAATCCACCACCTTCAGTATGATTATCTAGAGGCCATCCAGTAGTATGTACAACAAGACCCTCTTCATGAAGTTTCGGGTCAATCTCCCATATTTCTTTCAGTCCAATTCCATAATGCTGAGGATCAGAATTTTGACGCAGATTGAACTTTTCAATAATTTCTTCACCTAAATTACCACGACAGCCTTCGGCAAAGACTGTATATTTACCTCTCAACTCGTATCCCGCTTGGAAGCTATCTTTTCTTTCACCATCAGCACCAATACCCATGTCACTTGTTGCGATTCCTATTACAACTCCATTTTCATCATAGAGAATTTCTGAAGCAGCAAATCCTGGAAAAATATTTACATCAAGCTCTTCTGCTTTAATTGCAAGCCACTGGCATAGCTTCCCCAAGCTAATTATGTAGTTTCCTTTATTGTGCATTGTCCTTGGTATGAGCACATTTGGCACTTTAAAGCCCTTATTCTCACTAGAAAGGTAGTGAATAATATCTTTTGATACCGATGTTTTAAGCGGAGCATCTTCAGTTTTCCAGTCAGGAAACAGCTCATCTAACCCTGATGTTTCAAAAACATTTCCAGATAGTATGTGCGCTCCAATTTCTGATCCTTTTTCAACAACCACTACAGACAATTCGCTATTTTTCTCTTTCGCCAACTGCATTAATCTGCAGGCTGTTGCCAGGCCTGACGGACCACCACCGACAATCACAACGTCAAAATCCATCGATTCTCTTTCGTGATTTTCTGTCATTTAGCCTCTCTCAGGGGTGCAACTTATAATTTTCTTTTGTTGTGGATTTCATTGATGAAAAATATATTTGGGTATTTTACAATGTTTACAAGTAATTAAATAATTTTTTAACTAAAAATTTTCGAATTTGAATATTCAAAAAAACTATCAATCACTTCAGAATCTTATTGAGGACCCAGCTCAATCGGAAGTCATTGATGAATTTGCAAAACTTCAAAAAATATTATGTCGCTTGAATCAAGATAAATCATTTCTTGATTTATTTAAGAAAGAAAAAAAGGTAAAGGGTATCTATCTCTGGGGGGATGTTGGTAGAGGAAAAACATTCATTATGGATATATTCTTCTCTAGCATCGAAAGTATAAAAAAAAATAGATTGCACTATCACTATCTGATGAGTGAGATACATGATCGATTAAAAAAAAATAAGAATAAAAAAAATCCACTAGAAGCAATTACAAATTCAATTGGACAAGAAACAAAAATATTGTGTATAGATGAATTTTTTGTGGAAGACATTGCCGATGCAATGATTTTAGGAAAATTACTCAAGGGTCTTTTTGAAAATCGAGTAGTGCTTGTAATTACATCAAATAGTGAACCTAAAGATTTATATAAAGGAGGCCTTCAGAGAGATCGATTCAAGGAGGCTATTGGTTTGATTGAAGATAATATGTCTGTGCTCAAAATTGGGAACGGGCCTGATCACAGAATGAGAAATAATATGAGTGAGACGAAATATCATTCCATCCATGGTGAAAACAGTCATAATTATTTTTCGAACCTTTTAACTGAAAAGTCACCTTTAGGAACAGAGAAGGATTCTTTTGTCACCGTCAATAACCGAAAAATAAGAGCAATTCTTAAATCAAAGATCGTAATTTGGTTTGATTTCAATACAATTTGTGGGACAAATCGAAGCGTGATTGATTACATATCTATTGCAAAGCAATTTCAGAATGTCTTTATTTCGGACATTCCTATTCTGGATGGTGAAAAAGAGAATGAAGCGAGGAGATTTATTTCACTTATTGATGAGTTCTATGAAAGAAAAGTTAAAGTATTTATAACTACTGCTGTTAACTATAAAAAATTATATACTGGAAAAAAGCTAGCTTTCGAATTCAAGAGAACTGAGAGCAGGTTAACTGAGATGTCGACCGAGGAATATCAGAAGCTTCGGCATATTCATTAAAATTAATCGATAAATAATTGAATACTTACCAGTACCCAAAAAAATTGAATCGACACAAATGAAAAAGAATTTAATATTAGTAAGACATGGTCAAAGTGAATGGAATCTCAAAAATCTCTTCACAGGATGGACTGATGTTGATCTCACAGAAAAGGGAATAAAAGAAGCTGAAAAAGCAGGACAAATAATTTCATCACTAAATTTTAAAGTTGATATAGCTTTTACTTCTGAATTAATACGCGCGATAAGAACTTTAGATATCATCAAAACCAAACTAAAAGATCCAGATTTATCAATCAAAAGGGACTGGAGATTAAATGAACGAAGTTATGGTGCCTTACAAGGATTGAATAAATTTGAAACTGCTCAAAAGTATGGCGATGAACAAGTTCATATATGGAGGAGAAGCTATGATATCCCCCCTCCACCGCTTGAAAGAGACGATCAAAGACACCCGTGCAATGATCCAAAATATCATAATATCAATAATTTGCCAGACTCAGAGTCCTTAGCAACCACATTAATTCGTGTAAAAAAATGTTGGAATGAAATTATTCTTCCGCAACTTGAAAAAAACAAAAACGTATTAATAACAGCTCATGGGAACAGTCTTAGGGCTCTTGTAAAAATGCTTGATAATGTTTCTGAGGATGAAATAACTCAATTTAATATTCCAACAGGTGTTCCAATCCTTTATGAGCTTGACAAGAAATGCAACTCACAGACAAGTAGATTCCTTGGCGATAAAGACGAAATAGCCAGTTCCATTAATGAAGTTGCTAATCAGGCTAAAAAATAAAATCACTGATTGTTCTAGATTTGCAACCTAGGATCAGAGGTTTGGGTATTTTTTTTATTTGCATCAGGAATTCTAATAAGTCCCTCTTGGGTTACAGATGCCAATAATGAGCCTTCTCTATTGAATATTTTTCCTCTCGCAAAACCTCTTGCTCCACCTGCATTGGGACTGTCTGAGGTATACAAGAACCAATCATCAACCTTGACTTTACGATGGAACCATATGGCATGATCGAGACTGGCTACTTGCAATTTTCCGTCGCCAAACGGAAGTGCAAACCCATGGGGTCTCAGACAAGTGCCGAGCAATTCAAAATCGGAAACGTAGGCCAGTAAACATTGATGGAGAACAAGATCATCCATTACGTTTCCAGTGGCTTTTATCCATACTTGTTTTGAGGGAGGAAGTTTTTCAGGTTTTATTATGTTGATTGGATTAATAGGTCTAAATTCAAATGGCCTCTCTTTTGTTAAAAATTTTCTTAATTTTTCAGGTATCAATTTAACAACTTCATCCGTCATTAATTCGTTCAGATTCTTAAAATTTTCAGGATCTTCTACTTTTGGCATTTCAGATTGATGAGTTAATCCATCTTCCTCAATATGAAATGACGCTGCCATATTAAAAATTGGTCTGCCATGCTGAATGGCAACAACTCTCCTTACAGAGAAGCTGCCTCCATCTCTGGCACGATCAACCTCATAGATGATCGGTGCCTCCATATCCCCTCTTCTCAAAAAATATGCATGCAGTGAATGAGCAATTCTTTTATCAACAGTCTTATAGGCAGCTGATAAAGCCTGCGCTATAACTTGACCACCAAAAACTTGCGCGCTTCCAATATCTCGACTGTCGCCTCTGAATAGATTTTCTTCGATCCGCTCTAAATCGAGTTGATTGATAAGATCTGTTAATACTGAACTAATAAAGCTCTCCTTTAATGATGGCTATTCTGAGGCTTTATATTCTGAAAATTGTTCGCGAAGTGCTGTTTTTTTGATCTTGCCAGTTGCTGTATGCGGAATTTCCTCTATAAAAACAACATCATCAGGTATCCACCATTTTGCAATTTTACCCACGAAAAATTTTAGAAGATCCTCCTTTGAAAAATCCTGTCCTTCTGCCTTAACCGCAATAAGAAGAGGTCTCTCAGTCCATTTCTCGCTCACAACACCAATAACAGCCGCTTCTGCTACTCCTGGATGACCCATCGCAGTATTTTCAATTTCTATCGAGCTTATCCACTCTCCACCAGATTTGATGACGTCTTTGGTTCTGTCTGTGATTTGCATGTAACCCAGTGGGTCTATTTTCGCAACATCACCTGTATCAAACCAACCGTCATCTGTATGAGAACCAGCGGCACCATCAAGCTTATAATAATCACTACAAACCCATGGTCCTTTGACTTGAAGTGCTCCAAATGCCTCACCATCCCATGGAAGTATTTCTTGTTCGTCATTCACAATACGCATCTCTACACCAAACATTCCTCTCCCTTGCTTAACTTGCAATTCAACTAAATCTTCATGTGAAATATTTTCCATTCCATATTTAAGAGAAATTACAGTTCCCAAGGGACTCATTTCTGTCATACCCCAGGCTTGTTGAACGAATACATCATGTTTAGAGTGAAAATCACGAATCATTGATTCAGGTACTGCAGCCCCACCGATTATCGTTCTCTGGAGACTGTTCAACTTTTTGTTGTTCTGATCGGCATATTGCAGAAGGGCCAACCAAACTGTTGGCACACCAAGAGCGAGGGTGACACCCTCCTGTTCTGTCAGAGAGTAAAGTGTTTCTCCGTCCGCCATTTTAGAGCCCGGATAAACAATTTTTGCACCTACCATCATTGCTCCATATGGGGAGCCCCATGAATTTACATGAAAAAGAGGTACCACGGGAAGAACGCAATCTTTATTAGAAAGATTCATAGCATCAGGCGCAATCAAGGCCATTGCATGCAAAATTGTCGAACGGTGATTGTAAAGAACGCCTTTAGGATCGCCCGTTGTTCCGGAGGTATAACAAAGACCGACCGCTGCTTTTTCATCGAGGTTAGGCCAGTCAAAATCATCACTCTCGTCCTTTATGAGAGTTTCATAGGAAACTAAATTTTTAAGTTTACAATTCTCAGCAATATCATTTTCATCACCCATTAAAATGTAGCCCTCAACATGTGGGATCTCAGGTGATATCTTCTCTATGAGGGGAACAAATAATGGGTCTATCATTAACCACTTATCTTCAGCATGATTGATCATAAAGATAATTTGTTCTGCAAATAATCTTGGATTAATCGTGTGACAGACATAACCTGCTCCACCAATTGCATAATATGCCTCAAGATGTCTGTTATCATTCCATGCCATGGTAGCTATTCTGTCGCCTTCTTTTAGGCCCAACTTCCCTAGTGCATTTGCCAATTTTCTTACCCGAATAAAACACTCTTTATAGGTATAGCGATGAAGTGAACCATCATTGGTGACTGAAATAATTTCACGATCTGGAAAATTAATGTCTGCGTGCTCCACAATTGATGAAATCAGAAGTGGGTTATCCATCATTAAGCCATGCATAAAATTTTTCTCCTTTTTAACCTCTTTCAAGTTATTGATAGCAAGAAAGAATTGATATTCATTTCTAGAATCATCGTATTATTTCATTACCAAAAAAACCAGCATCTCGACCATGCATGCAGGTTTAAGTTTATTTTCAACTTCAACGGTAATCTTTGAAAGCAATTGAATCATTGACCCCCGCTGTTTTACTTCCTTCAGTGTCCCTCTTGCTCTGACCCTATCTCCCTCATTTACAACTGAATAAAATCTCACTTTATTGCAACCAAAATTGATCATCTGTTTGAGGCCTTTTACTTTTATGAAGTTTCTTGTAAGAGCTGGAACCAGAGACAAAGTTAAATATCCATGAGCAATTGTTTTGCCATCAGGCAACTCTTTTTTTGCCCTATTTTGATCAAGGTGAATCCATTGATCATCGCCTGTTGCAATCGCAAACTTTTCAATTTTACTTTGGTCAACAACGACCCAATCTGAGACACCAAGTTCCTCTCCCTCAAGTGCTTTCGCATCATCAATACTATTAATTTTATACAATTGAATTCCTTATTATTATAATTCAGTCAATTAATTAGAAGCGCAAGTTTCACAACTGACCCAGCCTGAATCACCATTCTCATAATATTCTTTTTTCCATATTGGTAACCTGCTTTTAACTTCATCAATTATATATTTACAGGCCTCAAATGCGTCCTTTCTATGAGAAGCGGAAACACCTACCCATACCGCACATTCGCCAATATCTAACAAGCCACTTCTGTGGATACAAGAAGCATGATGAATATCAAATTTCTTTTTAGCCTCATCAATGATGTTTTCGCCCTCTTTTATCGCTATCGGTTCATAAACTTCATATTCAAGACTTCTAACATCCTGACCTTCATTGTGGTTGCGAATCCATCCTTCAAAACTAACATAGGCTCCAGATCTCATATTTCTGAGTCTATTTGAGACTTGCACAATTTTTATCTCATTGTCTGTTATTTTCATCAACCACCTGAGACAGGAGGAAAAAATAAAACTTGATCTCCATCTTCTATTTTTGCATCCCATTGAACCAAATCATTATTTATGGCAACTTTACAGCTTCCCTGAGGTTCGCTAAATCCATAAATTTTCCTAATTTCTTCGAACAAATCTAATACTGTTTCGGATTTCGTATTAAAAGCTTCGGTATCTCTCCCAGCTTTTTCGCGAAATACTGCAAAGTAACTAATTCCAATTAACTTACTCACTATCCTACTTCCTTAAGCTATTTATATCGTCTGGCTTATTGAAATTTTCAAGTGCATCTGGATTTGGCTGATCTATCAGATAAGCATCATAATTAATGAGTATTTTTCGTGGACAGAAAACTTTATCTTCTATGCATTTTTCGATTATTTGCCTAGATGATTTATTATAAATTGCACAAAGTGGTTCTGGCAGACCATTTTTTTCGCTTCTAAAAGAGATAAAGTTGCACTCTGGAGAATAGTTTATCAACAGATCATGGATTGTATCCTGATCTAAATTAATTAAATCACAGGCAACAACCAACCAATTCACATCAGGATACTCTTGCATCGCCGAAATAATACCCGCAAGTGGTCCAATATCATCATATCGGTCAATAATCTGATTGTATTTCTTTCTTTCATGATCATCTGTTTGTTCCGCCCTAACGGAAACAAAAATATTTTCGAGATTTTTTTTTAGAAGGCTATGCACCTTATGCAATTGAATATTTCCTTCAATATTTAACAACGCTTTATCTTGTCCCATCCTTCTGCTCTTTCCGCCAGTCAAGATTAGGCCCCAAATATCAGTTTTCTTTGTTAGCATTAAAATTCTCTTTTCCACCAGATTTTGATACCAGTTTTGTTGACTTAATTTCAATTTCAGGAGAAATTGCTTTAACCATGTCATATATTGTCAATGCAGCGACACTTGCTCCCATCAGAGCCTCCATCTCAACCCCAGTTCGATGAATAACCTTGCTGGTACAATCTATCAAAGCATTTCCATTCTCATCGAGGTTGATTTTAATTTTACAGTCATTTAAGCCGATGGGATGACAAAATGGTATTAAGTCATGTGTTTTCTTCGCAGCCATGACGCCTGCAATAATTGCTGTTGAGAAAACTGGTCCTTTTTTTGTTTTTATATCACCGTTTTTAAATCTTGCCGATAACGCTTCAGGAAAAACTACGACTGCTTGGGCGCATGCAACTCTTAATGATTCATCTTTTTTACTAACATCAACCATCTGAGGGTTATTTTCTTCATTGATATGGCTTAATTTTTTCATTAATCTGGTTTCCTAGAATAAAGTTATCCGCCCATTCTATACATTTCTATTTTCTTTTCAGTAATATAAGTTGTATGGTTATTGCGCGTTTCGCTGTATCTATCAGTTCTCTCTAACCACCGACGAGCGATAACATTCTTTATTTCTCGATCGGATGCATCACTTCTTAATAATTTCCTCAAATCAGTTCCAACGGTGGCAAATAAGCAGGTATACAACATGCCATCAGCAGATAATCTCACTCTTCCGCAATTACTGCAGAAAGGTTCTGAAATAGAGGTTATAAAGCCTATCTCACCTTTACCATCCTTGTATGAATATCTTTTTGCGACTTCTCCTAAATAGGTTTTCTCTAGTGGAATCACTTCCCAACATTTCTCGATGATCTCAAGCATTTCCTTAGCAGTGACCACATTATTTAGTTTCCAATCATTTTGATTTCCAACATCCATAAATTCAATCAATCTAACTATGTGCCCTGTTCCCCTGAAATGGTCAAGTAGACTGATGATATAGTCATCATTTACACCTCTTTGGATGACAGTATTAATTTTAATTTTTTCAAAACCTGCTTTTTCAGCTGCCTCTATTCCATCAAGCACGTCCCTCACGCTAGCCCTATTGCCATTCATTTTATTAAAGATAACCTCATCTATGCTGTCGAGACTAACAGTAATCCGATCTAATCCTGCTTTCATCATTTCGTTTGCATGCTTTTTCAAAAGAACACCATTCGTTGTCAGAGCGAGATCCTCAACTCCATTAACTTGGCTTATTAAATTAATCAACTTGGAAATATTCTTATCAAGCAGTGGTTCCCCTCCTGTCAATCTTACTTTTGTTACTCCAAGCTCAACTGCTATCTTTACAATACGAAATATTTCCTCGTGACTGAGTCTCTGCTGTTTCTTTAAAAATTGATATTCGCTATGGAACTCTCTCTCAGGCATACAGTATGTGCACCTGAAATTACACTGATCGAGAAGTGAAACCCTCAGATCAGAAATAGGTCTATTGTAGGTATCTTTCGGTGCAATATTGTTTCGTGAATAGCTACGCGTCATAAAACTTGAAAATTATAATTTTAACCATACTCAGTATAATGGATATTTAATCGAAAGCATTATTTTACTGTCACCTAGAACAAATTTAGAAAAAAATAATGTAATATAAGCATTTTTTACAAATAAAGAGCAATACAATGCATGTAAGCTTTACCAATGAAGAAAACGACTTTCAAAAAGAAGTAAACTCATTTTTTAATGAGAAATACCCAGCCGACATAAAAGAAAAACAGAATAAATCTGTACCACTTGAAAAAGATGATTTTATTAGATGGCAAAAAACCTTGTATGAGCAAGGTTGGGCGGCACCAAACTGGCCGGTTGAATACGGCGGTACAGGCTGGACGCCAGTACAAAAATATATCTTTGCGAATGAAAATGCCAAAGCTAATGCACCTGCGATAGTGCCATTCGGTCTCGGTATGGTAGGACCAGTAATTTATACTTACGGTAATGAAGCTCAAAAAAAGAAATTTCTACCTGGAATACTGTCAAGTGACGTTTGGTGGTGTCAAGGATACTCAGAACCTGGCTCCGGTTCAGACTTAGCCTCTCTTAAAATGAAGGCAGAGCGAGTTGGTAATGAATATATTCTCAATGGAACAAAAACATGGACAACACTAGGTCATATGGCAGACTGGATTTTCTGCCTTGTCAGAACGAGCAGTGATGTGGCCAGACGACAAGAAGGTATAAGCTTTATCCTCGTGGATATGGCAACTGAGGGAGTCAGTGTAAAACCTATAATTACAATAGAAGGAGATAGAGAGGTAAATGAAGTTCATTTTGAAAACGTAAGAGTTCCTGCCGAAAACCTTATTGGTGAGGAAGGAAAAGGATGGACTTACGGCAAAGTTTTGCTTCAACACGAGAGAACAAGCATTGCTGGAGTTGCCAGATCTCAGTACCGCCTCTCAAGACTAAAAGAAAAAATTAGAAATTCTGAAAATACCCAACCTTCTTTGACAGGAGATAACGACTTTCTGAAAAAAATTGGACACCTCGAAATTGAGCTCAAAGCCCTTGAGTTTACTGAGCTAAGAACATTAGCAGCAGTATCTGTAGGAAAAGCTCCCGGTCCAGAATCCTCGTTATTGAAAATACGCGGTACCGAAATTCAACAAAAACTTGATGAATTATTCATGGAAGCGGCAGGCTATTTTTCTCTTCCTTATGTGCCTCAGCAATATAATCTGAACAGTGATCCTGAGGAGCATGTGGGATTCGGCGCGGACAGTGTGAGTTCGCTGGTATATTTTAATAATCGTAAAGCCTCAATTTACGGTGGCTCAAATGAAATTCAAAAAAATATCATTGCCAAACACGTATTGGGACTTTAATTAATTCAAATCTGGAATAGCTAATGGATCTATCAATATCAGAAGAACAGTCAGCGATAAGAGATGTAATATCTCGATTCATAGAAAATGAATATGACTTTGAAAAAAGAATGAGCATTGCAGAAGGGGACTCTGCTTTTGACTCTGATGTATACAATTTTTTTGTTGAGCAAGGTTTTACGGCTATCCCTTTTTCCGAAGAGGATGGTGGATTAAACGGTGGGCCTATAGAAACGATGTTGATAATGAAAGAAATAGGTCGTGGACTGGTACTTGAACCATACCTTGAGAATGTCATCCTCGCAGGTGGTGTCTTAAAGAGACTGGCAACAGATGAACAAAAATCAAAATGGCTAACCAATATCATAAATGGAGAATTGCAATCCACCCTAGCATTTACCGAACCACAATCTCGGTTTAATTTGAATGATGTTGCTACGGTTGCAAAAGTTAATGGTGACAAGGTTATTATCAATGGAAAAAAATCATTCGTATTAAATGGTAAAGAGGCGGATATAATCATTGTACCTGCCAGAACATCTGGATCACAAACTGAAGAAGAGGGAATATCGCTGTTTATCGTCGAGAGTAATATATCTGGAATTTCAAAAAATAATTATAAAACTGTTGATGGTCACTCTGCCTCAGAAATAACCTTCAAAAATGTTGAAGTAAGCAAAGATAATTTGTTGGGAGAAATTGGAAATGGATATCAAGCTATTGAGTCCACAATTGATGATGCAATATTAGCAGTATGCGCTGAAGCAACAGGTATAATGAAATCCCTGCATGATAAAACGGTAGAATATTCAAAAAATCGTGTCCAGTTTGGTGTTCCTATTGGAGGTTTTCAAGCACTTCAACATCGAATGGTGGATACACTTATGGCTTGTGAAGAGACAGAATCTATTCTCTTGTGGGCGCTGACTACCAATCAAGATGACAGCAGCTCATTAAAGAAAGCGATCAGTGGATTGAAATATCAAATTGGAACTGCAGGTAAGCATGTTGGACAAGAAGCAGTTCAGCTTCATGGTGGAATGGGGATATCTTGGGAACTTGATATTGCACATTTTTTTAAAAGACTATCATCTATAGAAATTCTTTTCGGAAATGCTGATTTTCATATGAAAAGATTTTTAACGCTATCAAACAATTAATAGAAGAATTGTCTCAAAATAATCTGATTGAATTTTTAACATCAAACCAAGAAATACTTTGGCTTGGTTCGACAATCTTTTTTCTTTTTTCAACGATCCTGTTGTTCCGATTGTTTAGTCACACTGGTTTACAAGCAGCAGTGGTATTCAGTATATTGCTCGCCAATCTTCTTGGCCCAAGATTGATTACAATTTTCAATATTGAGATAAGCTTAGGGCTATTGTTTTACGCAAGTATTTTTTTTGCAACCGATGTTTTGAGTGAGAATTTTGGGAAAAAGGCAGCAACGGATGCTGTAAAACTTGGTTTTATTGTTAGTTTGATCATGATCATCATCATGTGGCTCTCACTTTTGTTCAATCCATCTGATTCCTCCCAAACCGCCGAATACTCTATGATGATTCATGATGCTTTCGAAATAATTATTGATCTTACACCACGTTTCATCATAGGTTCACTCTTAGCTTACTATGTGAGCCAAAGATATGATGTATGGATTTTTCACAAAATTAAGAAAAAGACAGGTGGGAATCATCTATGGTTGAGAAACAATTTTTCTACATTGAGCTCACAATTCATTGATTCATCCATCTATACTGTAGTTGTTTGGTGGAGTATTGTTGATATAAGAACGGCAATTCAGATTGGCCTTGCTGAATATCTCCTTAAGGTAGTCATTGCTTTAATTGATACTGGATTTGTATATTGGGCCCGATCCTCACATACTAAAAAAAATAACTCTATTGCTTTGACATAGCCGCTTTTTCAATTTTTGCCCAGGAGTCTCTGAGAGTAACTATTCGATTATAGATTCTTTTCTCGTCATTGCTAAGCTTGGTATCAAGACAAAAATAACCTGTTCTTTCCAATTGAAAAGAGGGAGGTGCATCATCTGCTCCAAGAGAATCCTCAAGCTTAGCCTGAACAGTTTTGAGTGAATCTGGGTTGATTATCTTTTCTAAATCATCCGATGCTGCAGGGTTATGCACTTTAAACAATCGATCATAAAGCCTAATTTCCGCATCAAATGAATGCTCAGCGGACACCCAATGAATTGTTCCTTTGACTTTCTTATCACTTTTACCAGTGCCACTCTTCGTGTCGGGATCGTAGCTGCATCTTAATTCTTTTATATTGCCACTTGAATCTTTGATAACCTCCTCACATTTTATGATGTATGCATATCTTAATCTCACTTCTCCGCCTGGCTTAAGTCTATGAAATTTTCTTGGTGCATCTTCTTTAAAATCGTCTCTCTCTATGAATAGTTCCTTGGTGAACGAGATCTTTCTCATTCCAAACTCAGGAATTTGTGGGTGATTCTGTGCTTCTAACACCTCAACTTTATTGTTGTCAAAGTTTTGTATGATCACTTTAAGGGGATTCAGGACACCCATCCTTCTTGGTGTTATGTCGCCGAGCTCCTCTCTAACAGAATTTTCCAAAACGCCCATTTCTATATAATTATTTTTTTTTGTTATACCTATTCTTTCACAAAAATCCAGAATAGCACTCGGTGGATATCCTCTTCTTCTCATTCCTGAAATTGTGACTAAACGTGGATCATCCCAGCCATCAACTACTCTATTTTCGATTAAGCTATGTAACTTTCTTTTGCTTGTCAGTGCGTAAGCCATATTCAATCTCGAGAATTCAATTTGACGTGGTCGATGCTCTGTTCCAACCTGCTCAATGAACCAATTATAAAGAGGACGATGATCTTCAAATTCAAGAGTGCATAATGAGTATGTTATCCCTTCATATGCATCAGACAGTGCGTGAGCAAAGTCATACATCGGATAAATACACCATTTTTCAGCTGTTCTCTGATGAGCATGTTTTCGGATACGATAAATAGCTGGATCACGCATGTTCATATTAGGAGATTTCATATCTATTTTAGCTCTGAGTATCATTTCTCCGTCTGAAAATTCACCATTTTGCATTCTCATGAATAACTCTAAATTCTCTTCAGGATCTCTATTTCTGTACGGGCTATCTTTTCCAGGCTCAGTTAGAGTACCTCTGTATTGTCTTATTTCATCTGCATTCAGGCTGTCTACATATGCGAGTCCTTTATTTATTAATTTAATTGCCGCTTGGTAAAGATTTTCAAAATAATCTGAAGCAAATGTCAGCCTGTCTTCCCAATCGAATCCAAGCCATGAAATATCATCTTTTATCGACTGAACATAAATATCATCTTCTTTAAGTGGGTTGGTGTCATCAAAACGAAGAAAAGTTTTACCTTTATTTTCATTGGCTACAGCAAAATTAAGACAAATTGATTTTGCATGACCTATATGAAGAAATCCATTAGGCTCAGGGGGAAATCTGGTGATTACCTTCCTCGAATCCTGATTACTCGTGTCATCATGAATAATCTGTCTTATAAAATCTCTTTGATTACTATCTTTCATTTGCTTATTTCAAATTTTTTCTTGATACATGATGTTTTATTTACAATTATTGCAATGACCCATCACTTCAAGTGTTTGATGTGTTGTAGAGAATCCATTACCTTTCATTTTTAAGTCTACTAAATCAGAAATCTCGCGATCATTGAACTCTGAAACATTATTGCAATCCTGGCATATGAAAAATTGACCCTGGTGAGTGTTTTCCGGATCGATACAACCCACAAATGCATTCAAACTGTCCAATCGATGAACTAAGCATGCATCGATTAAAAAACTGAGAGCTCTATAGACTGTGGGTGGCTCAGCTTTGATCTCTTCAGCTCTCAGGCTATCAAGTATTTCATATGCTCCGATAGGTTTGTGGCTGGACCAGATTAACTGCAGCACCTTCTTTCGTATTTTTGTGAATCTTAAATTATTATTCTTACAGACAAGCTCTGCTTTTAATATTGCATCTTCAATACATCCTGCATGGTCATGCTCATCGATTGTAATTGTGTTTATTTTTTTATTGTTCATATAATCAGATCGATAAATTTTAATCCTATTGTAACCAAAAAAACCACAACTTAGTTAGCGGGGAGTCCATTTTCGGGTACAATGATTATATATAACTTATAAAAAATAATTTTATATAATTCGAGAATATAAAGTGTTAACCATAAGACTTCCTGATGGTTCTGAAAAACAGTTTAAAGAACCTACCACTGGCATAGAAATTGCAGAATCTATAGGCTCTAATTTGGCTAAAGCTGCCGTGGCTATTGAGATTAACGGTGAACAGCATGATCTCACTGATCAAATATCAAGTGATGCAACTATATCCATAATCACACTAAATAGTGAAGCAGGGCTTGAAATTATGCGTCACACACTAACTGCTCAAGTTCTTGCAAGAGCGATTAAGAATTTATACCCACGCAGTAAACTCGCCATTGGACCAACAGTGGAAGATGGTTTTTATTATGATTTCGAAATTGATGAAATGCTATCAATTGATGATCTTCCGTCGATTGAAGATGAAATGAGAAAAATAATTGATTCAGAACAAGAGATCGTTAAATCCTATCACTCGAAGAAGGATGCTGTAGCCCTTTTTAAAAAAAATGCCGAAGACTACAAAGTAGAGATAATCGAAAATTCTGACCAAAAAGAGAACTTCCAGATATATCGGCAAGGTGAAACAGACTTTATTGACTTGTGCAGAGGTCCTCACCTAACCTCATTGAAACAAATTGGATCTTTTAAATTAACAAAAATATCAGGTGCATATTGGAGAGGAGACTCAAAAAACCAAATGTTACAGAGGATATACGGTACTGCTTGGCTGAATAATAAGGATCTAAAAAAATACTTATTGCGACTAGAAGAAGCCGAAAAAAGAGACCACAGAAAACTTGGCAAACAAATGGATTTGTTTCATTTTCAAGAAGAAGCACCTGGCGCAGTTTTTTGGCATCCAAAAGGCTGGCGACTTTTTCAGAAACTCATTGATTACATGCGAGAAAAGCAAGTTAATGCTGGATATAAAGAAGTCAATACACCCGAACTAATGGATCGATCATTATGGGAAGCATCCGGACATTGGGAATCCTTTGGTGAGAACATGTTTACCTCTGAAACTTTAGACGGAAGGAATTATGCTATAAAACCAATGAATTGTCCTGGGCATGTTCAAGTCTTTAAACAAGGTATAACCAGTTACAGAGATCTTCCATATCGACTTTCAGAGTTTGGTAAAGTGCATCGATATGAACCCTCTGGATCACTTCATGGTATGCTCAGAGTCCGCGCATTTACTCAAGATGATGCTCATATATTTTGTACACCAGAACAAATCACCGACGAGACAATAGCTGTTTGTGATCTTATTCTTGATATATATAAAGATTTTGGCTTTGAGGATGTAATCATCAAATATGCTGATAGACCGAGCGTTCGAGTTGGTGAAGATTCTGTCTGGGATAATGCTGAAAACGCACTGATTTCAGCGCTTGAAAAAACTGGATTAAAATATGAGCATAATCCTGGTGAAGGTGCCTTTTATGGTCCTAAGCTAGAATTTGTTTTGCGAGATGCAATTGGAAGAGATTGGCAATGTGGAACTCATCAGGTCGATCTAAATCTACCAAAAAGACTGGATGCATCATACATAGGTGAAGATGGCCAAAAACATACTCCGGTTCTACTTCATAGAGCCATATTTGGTTCACTAGAACGTTTCATTGGAATTTTCATAGAGCATCATGCTGGCAACCTGCCTTTGTGGCTATCCCCATTACCAGTAAAAGTATTGACCATTACTTCTAAAGCTGATGATTATGCTAAAGATATTGTCGAAAAATTAAGAAAAGTTGGAATTGAATCAGAGTGTGATATCCGGAATGAGAAAATCTCTTACAAAGTAAGAGAGCACAGTCACGCCAAGATACCGATCCTTATGACTGTCGGTGACAGAGAAATTGAAAACGAATCTGTCACGTTGAGAAGGTTGGGCTCAAAAGATCAAAAAACAGTGAGCTTCAAGGATGCCATTAAAGGCATTGAGGATGAAATAAAAGCTTGATCCTCTACATAGTCGGCATTGAAAAATCAGCACCAGCTCTTATGCCAGTTGGCCATCTCGAGGTAACAGTCTTTAATCTTGTGTAGAAACGCACACCTTCCATTCCATAAACCCCATTTGAGCCAAATAAAGATCGTTTCCATCCGCCAAAAGTATGAAAGGCCAGAGGCACTGGTATTGGAACATTTATTCCAACCATGCCAACTTTTATATTGTTTGAAAACTCTCTAGCAGCATCACCATCACGGGTAAATATTGCAGTACCATTCCCAAACTCATGATCATTGATAAGCTTCAAAGCCTCATCAAAAGAATCAACCCTGAGCATAGTCAGAACTGGTCCAAATATCTCTTCTTTATATACGCGCATGTCCTTTGTGGCATGATCAAAAAACGTAGGACCTAAAAAATATCCTTTCGAATTAGAAATCTCGTGAGATCTACCATCAACTATGAGCTTAGCGCCTTCTTGTTCTCCCAAATCTATATAAGATTTTACTTTCTCTTTATGCTCAGCAGTTATGAGCGGTCCCATATGATTTGAAATGTCATTTCCCGGTCCAATTTTTATGGTATTGATTTTAGGTAACAATTTTTCTAGAAGCGGATCAGCAGAATCACCAACAGCGATCACAGCCGATATAGCCATGCATCTTTCTCCAGCAGATCCATAGCCTGCGCCTATTAGGGCATCTGCAACTTGATCCATGTCTGCATCGGGCATAACCACTAAATGGTTTTTTGCTCCACCGAGCGCTTGAACGCGTTTTCCATGATCAGATGCCGTTTTATAGACATGTTCAGCAACTGGGGTAGATCCAACAAAACTGGCAGCTGCTACCTCCTCATGATTCAAGAGCGCGTTGACTGCAACATGATCGCCATGAATTACATTAAATACGCCATCAGGTAATCCCGCTTCTTTAAGAAGCTCTGCCCAAATGTTTCCACATGTTGGGTCTTTTTCTGATGGTTTCAGTATAAAAGTATTACCGCAAGCAATAGCGAGAGGAAACATCCATAAAGGAACCATTGCAGGGAAATTGAATGGAGTTATACCCACACATATTCCAAGTGGTTGTCTCATGGAAAATGAATCTACACCAGTACCAACTTGATCATTAAACTCACCCTTGATGAGATGTGGTATGCCACAAGCAAATTCTACAACCTCAAGTCCACGCTGGATAGATCCTTCAGCATCATCAAGCACTTTTCCATGTTCTTGCGTGATTATTTTTGCTATTTTCTGTTTATCTCTCTCAATAAGCTCCTTGAGCTTAAACATGACTCTCGCTCGCCTCAACACTGGGGTTTGCGACCATGTTTCAAGTGCTTTTCTTGATGACTGAATAGCAGCTTCAACGTCTTTTTCTGAAGACATAATGACCGATGCACACTGCTCCCCTGTTGCTGAGTCAGTTACAATTTCATATTTATCCGAAGTAGATTTTGAGATCTTACCATCGATCCAATTTTCAACTTTTCGCTTAGTATCATTCATGTTGTCGAAGGCTGATTTCATGCCGACCTCAATGAAGTTCTAACCATCTCAATGGTGTCATGTATTTGTTGTTCTTCTACTATCAATGGTGGAGAAAATGCAACGTTATCGCCAGTTGTTCTTATGATCAAACCTTTGTCAAAGCAATCTCGGAATATGCTCATCGCTCTTGCTGTAGGTTGACCTTCAATTGGAGTAAGTTCAACAGCCCCAACAAGACCAAAATTTCTTATATCAATTACGTTGGGCTCTCCCTTAAGAGAATGAAGTGCGTCGGCAAATTTATCTTCAAGAGATTTGGCACGATTAAATAAATCGTCCTCACGATAGACATCAAGCGTTGCGCACCCTGCTGCTGCTGCTAGTGGATGACCTGAATAAGTATAGCCATGAAAAAACTCAATCGCACTCTCTGGCCCAGTCATGAAGGTATCATAAATATCTCCTCTAGTTAAAACAGCACCCATTGGGACTGTGCCACTTGTCAAACCTTTCGCTACTGTAAGAATATCAGGAGTAACATCAAATCGAGTTGATGCAAAAGCATCACCTGTTCTCCCAAAACCACAAATCACTTCATCAAAGATCAACATGATTCCATGTTTCGTGCATATCTCTCTTATCTTCTTGAGATAACCCTTAGGCGGAAGGAAGACACCCGCTGAACCTGCAATTGGTTCAATTATCACACCTGCGATGGTGGATGGATCATGAAGAGCAATAATGGCTTCTAGCTCGTCGGCCAAGTGCTCTCCCCACTCAGGAAGCCCTCTCGAAAAAGCATTGTGCTCAAGATTATGTGTGTGAGGCAAATGATCCACTCCAGGTAACATCGCACCAAACATTTTTCTGTTAGGTGACATACCTCCAACTGAAATACCACCAAATCCCACACCATGATATCCCCGCTCACGACCAATGAATCTTGTTCTTTCTCCTTCACCTCTAATTCGATGATAAGCAAGGACCATTTTCATCGCAGTATCGACAGCTTCCGATCCGGAATTAACGAAAAAAGCATGCTCTATCGATTCCGGTGCAATATCGATCAGTTTTGAAGCTAATTCAAATACTTTTGGGTGACCCAACTGAAATGCCATTGCATAGTCCAGCTCTTTTGCTTGTTCTTGGATGGCTTTTACAATTCTTGGGTCACAATGACCTGCATTGCAACACCATAATCCGGCCACCATATCCAATAATTTTCTGCCATCATGAGACCAACAATACATTCCTTCTGCTTTATGAATGACTCTTGGATTTTCCTTAAAATATCGATTACCCGTGAACGGCATCCAATATGAATCCATATCTGGTAAATCAATACTCACATCTGTTGTACTGTCATCTAGCACGATAATCTCCTCGATCTCTTCGTCTGTTGTTATTCTTTAATTATTCATTATCACTGTTATAAATTACAAAAATCTTACTGTATCCCTCTGTATCCCATTTTCCTGTCCATTCTTTAGGAATAGTCGCAGTTTCACCAGCTTCAATAACCATGACACTTCCATCATCAGAGGTCAGTTTAATACTTCCTGAGACTACATAAAAAAACTCATCGACTCCCCATGGCTGATTGATCTCGATGTTTGAAGCTGCTGAGGCATACATACCTGTCTCATATTTGCCATCACTGCTTGTAAAATTTGTTACATCTAATGCATTTGATCCATCTGGATGGGTCACTCTGGTCATATCAGGTCTTAGATAAATTCCACCAGCAATGTCTGATTTACTCATCTCAGCTGGTTTGACTATGTCTTCTGCCAAGGCAATTTTATTTGAGAGTATTATACTCATAGCAAGGGTTATTATATATTTCATTAGCTTCCTCCCAGGATCATTTTTAATCTATTAAACCTTCAATTGCTCATTAACTGCACGATCCGCAGCATCAATTGCTCCATCAACGTAAGCGTATGATGATGAATCTGAATTAGCAATGGAAATTCTACCTATTTGTTTTCTCCCTTCAATATGAGGTCCATTATATGGATTGTATTGCACAGGATCTGAAAAATCATTGTACTCCCAGGCGTATCCATGAGGCCATCTATTTACCGTGATGCCTGCAATATCTCTGCTAACATTGAACCCACCTTTAAATAAGGCGCCATCCAATTGCTCAAGAATAAGGTCCTCGAAATTTTGAAAACTCATTTCATACAACTTTCTCCTGCCATTAATTGCTTGTTGCTTTTGCTTTAAACCTCTGTCGGGATCTGAGGGAACAAATGTTCCATGCAGAACAGTCGGTTGATTAGGCTGAGTAGTGAAGTTATACCCTCCCATGCTTACAGGAAAATCCATACCAAAAGAATGCATTAGTTTTGATCGCGGAATGTGAAAACTGTGAAAACCCAATTCATGGAATGCGTTCCAATTTCTAACCGCAATGCTAATATAAACAAGTGGAATTTTTGTCGCGTACGATAATGATTGAACCTGTTTTTTAGGGATTTCCGGACAGACATATGGCAACATATTATTGTAACAAGCCATAACGACGTGATTTCCTCTAACGCGATGCACTTTACCATTTTTCACATATCTTACATCCACATTTTTTTCGTCCGGTGTGTGTTCAACATTCACCACCGTCGAATCCAATCGAATTTTTACATTTGAATGCTTTGAATCCAATACATCATAATTCACCCTAGCGCTAACGAGATCTTCCATAGTATTTCCTGGCATAGAGCCTGGTATAAGCTCTCTTACCAATGCGCGAGGAATACTCGCATTGCCGTCAGGAAAATGAAAAATATAGGGTTCTTCGCGGTCGTTAGATTTCTCAGATGCAGTTATATGACCTCTACTTGGATCATCATCTGGTAGAACAAAATCAAAATAATAAGTACCAGGCATGTCGTAGTTGTATGCCTCCATAGTGGAAAGTGCATCCCATCCAACACCCCACAAACCCTTGATACCATCACGATACAAACCCACAACTTCCTCGGGCATCTTTAAATGATTCTTGAGAAAATTGGTATAACTGGTATTTCTAAGAAATTCTATTTTTTTCGATTGGGATTCAATTCCACTTAAATGGTCACGCTTATCACTTAAAAGTGAAGCCAGTGCTCTTTTTGATTCATCTTGGATTGGATAACTATTGATGATGCTCTGAATATCCTCACCCTCATTAGGCATGCTATTTCTGAGTATGTTTTTTGCCACAACATCTTGACCGTAATGACCGTCACTAAAATAAATTCCTCTCTCCAGTCCATTCCTACTAAAGAAAGTTTGGTCATAATATTCATAAAATCTCTCAGTATGAATATTTATATCTTTTAACAATTGTGATGAGGCGGCTGAATATGAACTTGGAGTGTCAATTGACTGACTGCCACCATAGCAAATTAAATCATTGCCATTGACATTAAACTCATTACGCCTCGCGTGCCCACCAAAATCATCGTGATTATCCAGTATCAGAATTTTTGCTTCATTGCCGTATCGCTGCCTAAAAAAATAAGCTGCAGAAAGGCCTGATATCCCTCCCCCCACTACAATGAGATCGTAATCACTATCAGTTTGTAATTTTGGCCTATCAAATTTTGCTCCGCCCCAGGCAAGCGCATGCGCAACTTCGAATGAACCGGGATTACTGCCACGCATTCCCATGAGTTCTGGAGGATAGCGTTTATTATCATTAGCAATTATTTCAATGGGTGCGAGACCCCCACCAGCAGCGAGACTCAATGCAAAACCATTGATAAAATCCCGTCTGTTAATGTTGTATTTTTCTTTCAAATATAAAGCACCAAGTTAAGCCAGCAATTCTTTTAAGCGAAACCACATCATGCCTAACGCAAGAGCAGGATTAGCAAACCACAATCCTCCTGGCAGTCTGATGTGTTTCACCTTTTCAAACACGTCGAAACGTTCTGTATCACCAACAATGGCGTCAGCAATAACATTACCTGCGATATGAGTTGGACAGAGTCCATGACCAGAGTAACCTTGAACATAGTATGTATTGTTTTGGATCCTTCCCATTTGAGGAATACGATTTATGCTGATTCCGATATAACCACCCCACTCATAGTCTATTCTTTTTTCCGCGAGCTGAGGGAAAACATTAAGCATTTTAGGTTGCAGGGCACCCTTAATGCTCTTTGGATTTCTTCCAGAATAATTGCAAAGACCGCCAAATAGCATCCTTCTATCGGCTGAAAGTCTGTAGTAATCAAGGCCCACCCTTTGATCACATACCGCCATATCTGAAGGCAATAATTCATTTGCTAGAGACTCTGATAATGGCTCGGTTGCAATGATATAACTTCCTGCAGGAATAACAGCACCCGCAAGCTTCGGTTCTGTTTTTCTTAGATAAGCGTTACCAGCAATGATGATTTTTTTTGCATGAACCACACCACTCTCTGTTATTAATTTGGGATTTTCACCGTGTTTGATTTTTTTTACTTGGCTCTGCTCAAAGATTGCTCCTCCCTGATCAACAATCGCTCGTGCCTCACCAATACAGAGATTTAAGGGATGTAAGTGCCCATTACCATAATTTACAACACCAGCGATGTATTTATCAGAACCAACATGTTGCTTTAGATTCTCTTGAGTGATGAATTCCATTTTGTGCGGATAATTATTTTCCTGTTTTTCTTCCAACCACTCATGAAAGTCATCAATGTCACCCTGATTCATTGCAACATCCAAAAAACCGAATTTTAAATCGCAATCAATGGAGTATTTTTCTATTCTTTCCAAAACCAAATCTCTGCATTCAATGCCCATTTGATATGCAATTTCAGCACCTCTCTTGCCAACTTTTTTCTCAAATTTATACAAATCATTTACAAATCCATCAATCAGTTGTCCTCCATTCCTTCCAGAGGCACCCCAACTGATCCTATTTGCTTCCACCACGGCAACCTTATAGCCGTGCTCAATTAGACGAAGGGCGGCCGAGACGCCGGTAAAGCCTCCTCCGACTATTGCGACATCAAAATGATGATCACCTTTTAGCTTCGGATAATCTGTCTGCCAATTTTTTGATGCCGCGTAATATGAGTTTGTATGTTCGGATGTCTCTTTCATTAGCTTTTCTTAGTTAAATTCAGGTTTTGATGCAAAAACACCAATCATTTCCATTGCTACATGAGCGCCTGCAAGTGCTGTAATTTCACCAACGTCATAGGCAGGCGATACCTCAACAAGATCCATACCAATCAGATTGATCCCTGAGAGTCCTCGAATAATACTCATCGCCTGATGTGAACTTAATCCCCCACAAACGGGGGTTCCAGTTCCTGGTGCGTAGCTTGGATCAAGGCAATCGATATCGAATGTCATATAGACTGGCTTTGAACCAACAATTTCTCTAGTTTTTTTGACAACCGCCTCTGTGCCGTTACTGTGAACCCATGGCGCATCGAGTATGTTAAATCCCATGGTATCTGGATTTTCTGTCCTGATACCTATTTGAACTGAACTTTTTGGATCGAGAATTCCATCATTTGTAGCCTGGTAAAACATAGTTCCGTGATCGATTCTATTCTCATCCGCAGGCTCATCTCCCTCACCAGCTTCCCATGTATCGGTATGCGCATCAAACTGAATCAAGGATATTGGCTCCTGAACTTTTTTCGCAAAAGCTTTAAGTATCGGATAGCTAACAAAATGATCTCCGCCAATCGAAAAAACTGAAGATCCTCCATTTAAAATTGTTAAGATATGATCTTCTATGAAGGCTGGAACCGACTCCGGTACACCAAAGTCAAAATGACAATCACCATAATCGACCATTGCAATTTTATCAACCGGATTAAAATCCATTCCATATGGTTTTTCCCATGCCAAAATTGTTGATGCTGTTCTTACCGCTCTTGGCCCAAATCTTGTTCCAGGTCTGTTCGTAACTGCAGTGTCAAGAGGAATACCTGTGACAGCAAGATCAACGCCTTTTAGATCTTTTGATGATTCCCTACGAAAGAACGTCGTTGAGCCTGAGTAAGTTGGCTCATAATTCATTCCGTAGAGTTCAGGTCTTTCTTTTTTTATTATATCGTTCATTATAATCTCTTGTTTAATACCTAGTTCGTCATTTCAGCTTGGGTGTAATCGAGGCACATCCATGCCTTTTCGACCAACTCGTCCACCTCTTCCTCTGATATAACCAGAGGTGGTGATGTAACGATAGTATCTCCCACAGCTCTCATGACTAAGCCATTATTCACTGCAAAATTTCTGAATGTCATCCCTGCAGTCGATTTATCATCAAAACGCTGAGGACTGTCCTTTTGGGGTACAAGCTCCATAGCTCCCATCAAACCGACCATTCGTGTCTCCCCAACGATTGGATGATCCTCTAGAGATTTCCATTTATTTTGTAAATAAGGGCCTATCTCATTTTTTGTTCTTGATACAAGATTTTCTTCATCCAAAATACGAATATTTTCTATTGCAACTGCACAAGAAGCTGGATGACCAGAATATGTGAAGCCATGAGCAAATTCTCCACCTTTATCTATTATTGCACTGGAAACTTTTTCACTTACCATCACTCCACCAAGTGGCAAATAACCTGAAGTTACGCCTTTTGCAAATGTCATAAGATCCGGTTCAATTTGAAAGTGATCGGCACCAAACCATTCACCTAATCTACCAAAACCACAAATTACCTCGTCTGTGACCATGAGAATCCCGTAATGATTGCAAATTCTCTGAATTTCAGGCCAGTATGAATCGGGTGGTATAATCACACCTCCAGCCCCCTGAATTGGTTCACCTACAAAAGCCGCTATATTTTCCACTCCTATTTCTAGGATTTTTTCTTCAACCTGCAAAGCAACTTTTTTTCCAAAATCATCTGGGCTGTGATTCCTATCCGATTCGAACCAATACGGTTGATCCACATGTTCTATTCCTGGAAGAAGAGGACCGCCTTGTTTATGCATAGCATTCATTCCACCAAGACTGACACCGGCGATAGTCGAGCCATGATAAGCATTTTTTCGGGCAATTATCGTCGTCTTATTTGGGTGCCCTAATACTTCCCAATACCTTCTGACAATCCTTATCATTGTGTCTATGGATTCTGAGCCAGAACCGGTATAAAAGACTCTGTTAAATTGCTTCTGAGTGATTTTATCCAATTTGTTCGCTAATTCAATTGAGGGTGGATTAGCACACTGAAAAAAGCTGTTGTAGTAGGGTAATTCATTGAGTTGTGAGGCAGCTGCTTCAGATAACTCGCTTCTACCGTAGCCAACGTTTACACACCACAATCCTGACATTCCATCTAGTATTTGGTTGCCATCAATATCGTATACGTATACACCATCTGCCTTGGCTATAATCCTACTCTTGTTTCCAAGATCCTTGTGGTCAGTAAATGGGTGGAGATAATGCTCACTGTCCAGAGACTGCCAATCTGTTTTTGAGCGATCTTCTAAAAATGACATTATGGTTCTCCTCGTATAATTTACTGATATTTTATTTATTAACGAAAGTTATGTCTCACATAATTTCATATCATGGCAAAAAAATTCATAATATGATCATACATTAAGAGTAATGTGCTCTCTTTCCCATGGAGTGATAATTTCCTGAAATTGCTCATGCTCTTTTTGCTTTATTCCTGTATACATATCAATAAAAGCATCTCCCAACACACTTCTCATAGCTTCACTCGATGAAAATGCATCAATGGAGGCATACATATGACGATGTAAATCAAAAGGCAAATCATAGGCGCTCCCCTCAATTGCTTCTCTGGGTTTTAATTTCTCTGTCATTCCCAAATACCCACAAGCAAGTGTTGCAGCCAGAGCCAGATATGGATTCACATCAGATCCACCCAGTCTATTTTCAACTCTTCGATTCTTTGGATCAGAGTCTGGTACTCTCAATCCAACACTTCTATTATCAACAGCCCATTCGAGATTTACTGGGGATGACCAATAACTTAAAAATCTTCTGTAAGAATTTGCATACGGTGCGAATATTAGCAGAGAGTCAGGGATATATTTCTGTAATCCGCCTATGTAATGAAGGAACGTTTCAGACACAGAGCCATCCTCGTTGGTAAAGATGTTATTATCGCTCTCATCCATCACACTTTGATGAACATGCAGAGCACTTCCTGCTTCTCCAGTAATCGGCCTCGCCATGAATGTAGCATGCATCTCGTGCTGGATTGCAACCTCTTTAACAATGCGTTTAAAGCGAAAAACCTGGTCAGCTAAGGATAAGGGATCGCCATGCACGAAATTAATCTCTAATTGTGCTGGCCCCATTTCCTGGGAAATATTGTCTATCGAAATACCTTGGATCTCACTATATTCGTAAACTTGATTGATAAATGGATCAAAATTGTTCATTGAATCTAAACTATAGGGTTGTTTGGTTGTATCAGTGATTCCCAATCTACCTTGAGGAGGTTCAATTTCGTTATGAAAATCATTGGAGGGATTAAGCAAATAGAATTCTGCTTCTGGAGCAACCACTGGCTTCCAACCCTTTTCTGAATAGAGTTCCAGTACATTTTGAAGCACTCGTCTGGGTGCAGACTCAATTGCTGCGCCCTCTTTAGTAAAACCATTAAAAATTAATGATGCGGTTGGTATCTCCATCCAAGGGACCATACAGAGAGTATCAATACTGGGTTCCAATAGCATATCTCTGTCTTCAACATTATTCTCACTTTCAAAATAGTTTCCGGTGATAGTCTGACCAAATATCCCCTCTGGCATTTTCATCTCACCTTCCCCAAAACTAGAAACTGGTATCATTTTTCCTCTGGCTGCGCCCGCCATATCGGGAACAAGCACCTCAAGATCTTCTACTTTGTGCTCTTCAAACCATGTTTTAAATTTATTATGTTTTTCCATTAACTTCCGATGCCTTTAGTTTTCTTTTTTTTATTTATTTTTCGCATATTCCGAACAAGCCGATCCGAATGCACTGAATAATAAACGCGATAATTTATTCTCATTTGCTTTCCATTCTGGGTGCCACTGAACCGCATACGCAAAAGCTTTCGCATCATTGACCTTAAAAGCTTCAATTACGCCATCTTCAGCTTCCGCTTCAACTGTGACATTCAGCGCCAGTTTATTTATGCCTTGCCCATGCAACGAATTCACTTCTGCCTCAGTCTCGCCCAGAAGGTCAAAAAGCATTGAATCTCTGTGAATGGATATTTTGTGAGCGGGTCCATACTGAGTATTTATGTCATCTTTATTATTTTCACGATGATCAAAATTTCCCTCTATTTCATGCAAATGTTGATGAATGGTACCCCCTAAATGCACGTTTAACTCCTGAAATCCTCTGCATACAGCAAACAAAGGAATTCCTCTTTCCAAAACCTGCCCTATTAGCGGAAGAACTGTCCCGTCCCTCTCCGGATCATGAAGAGTTCCCAGCCTACTTTCCTCTTTGCCGTAGTGATGTGGTTCTATGTTTGAATAACTTCCTGTAAGAAACACACCATCGACACTATCAAGTATATCCTCTGTTACCTCGTCATAACCCAACGCAGGAACGATCCATGGTACTCCCATGGATACTTCCTTTATAGCATTGAGATATTTTTCACCCACCATATGAAAAGGGTGAATACCAACGAGTTTTCTGTCAGCAGGGACAGCAATTATAGGCCTGTTGCTCACAAAATAAGCTCTTTTTTGTTACCAGTCATCTCTAATTTTTATTGGCATATAAACCCAGATTAAGGTTTTCTAAAAAGAAAAGTAAATCTATCTGTATTCCCAGTCACAGATTTTCTGCCTACCTCATATCTCAGTTCATCATCAGATCTGTAGTGAAGGTCAGAGTAATCAGCAAGCTCAAAACCAATATCTAAAAGCTCTTTTGTTATTTGAATTGGATCGGCTCTGCGCCATACTTCGCCTGTCATAGGCTGCATGTGACGTCTCGTGTGATCAATCACACCATAGTATCCGCCAGATTTGAGCGCATTGAATGTGGCTTCGTTTACGGCTTTTCTCCCATTCACGTCGAAATTGTGCATGTTTCTAAAAGTGACGACCAAATCAAGATCTTTCACACCAAAATCAACATCTCTGATGGTATTCAATCTGCATTGAGCTAAAGTTCCACAATCTACACCATTTCTATTGGGGTTAATTCCTCCTATAACATTCACATGGTCAAAAGCTTCTTGAGAAAGTAATCCATTCTGAAGCCGATCTGTCCACACAGACACATACAATTCACCATTCTCCTCAAGAACTGGAGCGAGTATCTTGGTATACCATCCTCCACCAGGTACCAGCTCAAGAACTCGCATATTATCTCTCATGCGAAAAAAGTTTAAAGTTTCTAGTGGCTTTCTATTCTGATCTCTAGCCATTTCGGCTGATGTTCTTATATCTGACTTAAGGGCCGACATTACTTTTTCGTCAATACTATTCTGTGCAAAAGCTGCAGAAGTGGACAATAAAGTTAATACGCATAATGCTAAACGAAACATAGGACTCTCCTGAATTAAAAATTTTTTTATATATTACACCAAGCGGTATCAATGTTCATTTTCAATATCATGCTATGAACACACAATATCAAACATATTAATCTATTTATTACTGAGCCCTTTTTCCGAAATACAGCAGTATTCCAACCAATATCAGTGAGCCCAGCAGAATTGAAATTATAGGCGAAAGTCCAAAAGCACCTGGAATTGTTCCCGTTAAAATTGCTACAACACCCACAAGAACTGCATATGGCATCTGTGTTCTCACATGCTCAATATGATCACACCCACTTGCCATTGATGAAAGAACCGTAGTATCTGAAATTGGTGAACAATGATCCCCCCAAACTGCCCCAGCTAAATTGCAAGCAATGGCAGAATAAAGAATATGCATGTGCTCTGCATCAGCAATTCCGTTGATTTGCATCACAGCCCAGCACAATGGTATGACCAGTGGCATCAGGATACCCAGTGTTCCCCAACTGGTTCCGGTGGTAAAGGCTGTGACAGCCGATAATAAAAAAACGGTTACTGGTACCATTTGTGCCGGTAAGGTATCTGCCAATACTGAAATCAAATAATTTGCCGTGTGCAGTTCTTTACTGATATCCGATAGTGCCCATGCAAGAATTAGGATAATCATAGCGAATAACATCGCTTTAACACCTCCAAACCATGCATCAACAGTTTCATGGATAGTAAGTATTCTCTGAGTAATGGACATTATTGCCGCGACCATTGCTCCCAACAATGAAGCCCAGAGCATGGCAGTGTATGAATTTGCCGATCCTATGATTTCCGTTAAATTTTCTCCCTCTCCAGTTGCATAGAGCCCACAAAGAAGAGAAACAATCAATACCACTATAGGCATAAATGCATTAATCGCCCGCATTCTAACCCCAGCCTTGGGCTCAAGATTGTCTCCGTGAATTGCAGGTGTATTTTCCTTGCTTTCTGGAATGACTTGACCTTTTCTTGCCCTGACTTCTGCATCGTACATTGGTCCCATATCCTTGCCACTGTATGCAATTGTGAATACAAATATGATTGCAAAAATAGGATAGAAGCTATATGGAATGGACTTCAAAAATACTGTATAAGCTGGCTGATCCAGTTCGGGAATGGATTTCAAAGCGTTATCAATCAAACCAACCTCGTATCCTATCCATGTTGTGATTAATGCAATACAAACAACTGGTGCTGCAGTTGAATCCACCAGATATGCGAGTTTTTCACGGGATATCTTAAGGTGATCAGTGAGGGGTCTGGCTGTGTTACCCACAACCAAGGTATTGCTGTAATCGTCAAAAAATATCATCAAGCCCATCAGCCAAACAGAGACCTGGCCGCCAATTGCAGTTTTTGCTTTGCTTACCAGAAGCATAACGATGCTATTCATTCCTCCATTTCTCGTGATGATTCCTACCATCCCACCAATCATCATTGAAAAGAGAATTATTGCAGCATGATCTTCATTAGAAAGGGCATTGACTACATAGATTTGAAAGCCATCCAAGAGTCCTTTAAGTACCCCTGATAGCGATAATGGATAAAGTGCTGCTGCACCAAACCAAATTCCAGCAATCAATGCAGGAATAACATTCCTTAAAAGCAGCGCCATAATTATCGCCAACAATGGTGGCAAAATTGATATCCATCCTGGAATGACTCTGATTTGTTTACTTGCTAATTCACTTCCTGAGCTAACAACAGAGAGTTCTTTTTGGCCTGTAGAGTCAAATTGTATATTTGCCGAAAAAATACCCTCCTCATCAGGAGTGAGTTGAGTTACTGTGTCATCGTAATACAGGTCAACGCTCTCGATATTTTTTTCTGAATTTAGCATGACTTCGAAAGGAACTTCGCTCAACGCTAATTTTGGCAGTATTATCTCGGCTCCTATTGATGAGCCGGTATACGCAAGAAATAAAATAAAACCCAGGAACCTATTGATAACCGCCTCCAAAAATGAGCAGCATTTTACTGAAAAAATGATAATAGCATGTAATTAAGATTTGTTAGTAATCGGGGTTCAATCTATCTGAGGCCTTTTTCAATATTGCACCCAACTCAATCCTTTTTTTAGAATTCATTCTGTGAGTTGGGCCTCCGATTGATAAGGCCCCTTGAATATTTCCGACCGCGTCAAAAACAACCGTTCCAACGCAACTGTATCCTGGCTCTAATTCATCCACGCTTTCTGAGAATCCCTTTTTGAGAATCACTGCATTCTGTTTTTGTATCTGCTCTTTAGAGGTGATGGTTTGTTTGGTTAATGCTGGGAATTTTTCTGGCAGGCCATCAAAGAAGAAAGGGTCATTTGCTATGTATGCCTTGCCACTGGAAGTAGCATGCATTGGCCAGCTTGTTCCGATATTCCCAGATGCAGCGACAACATGACGTCCTGTTACTTCATCAATTATGAGCATACCGTCTTCAACTGGCACCTCCAATTGTGCTGTCTCTCCAGTATCTCTGGCTAAGATTTTTAATATTGGTCTCGCTCTTCTCCTTAGATCACTGCTGGAGAGCGCTTGCACTCCAAGTGCCATAAGACCGTTTCCAAGGCTGTATCGCCCTGTTAATGAATTTCTCTGTATCAAGCTCTCACTTTGAAGCGCTCTTAACAAGCGATGCGTTGTTGTTTTGTTGAGCTTCGCTCCAAGACTCAATTGCGTTAGAGTCAACTCAGGTTTTTCCAAAGAAAAAAGTTTCAATAAACGAACTGCTCTGAGTGCTGCTTGAGCACCTTTCGGTGGATTATTTTTTTTCATGTCATGTCATAATATGATTTATCAATTCATATTATGATATCTCAAATCCTCAATAATTTGTATTAAAGGTTTATTTCTTCTATATAATGTTTGTGAGTAAAAATACAAAGCATTCTTAATGACAAAGAGATTAAAAACAAAGAATTCTTCTATTCTAAAAAAGTTTTTGAAAAAAAACCCAAAAACCATAGAAATGGAGATATTGGTAGCAGACATACACGGTGTTTTGCGGGGAAAACGAATTCGTTCCAATGAATTTGAGAGTGTTTTTAAAGACGGTTTCACAATGCCAGGAGGAACAGTTCTACTTGATATACTTGGAGGTGCTGTCCCTGATATCAGTTGGTCAGGTGATGATGGTGACCCAGATACTGATGCTGAAGTAATAGCTGAAAGCCTCGTCCCAATTCCATGGGCAAAAAAACCATCAGCTCAGGTGTTATTCAATTTTAACAATGACAAAGGCGGCCTGTTTTTTGCACAACCGAGATCTGTGCTCAGTGATGTCTTGAATAAAGTAAAAAAGACAGCACCAAAAATTGTGATGGCCGTTGAACTCGAATTCTATCTTCTGGATGGAAATGCAGATCGACCGAAACCAAAAACATCGCTTATCCCAGGAATAGGGAGACCTCAACCTGGACCTCAGGTCTACCATCCAGATGACCTGTGGGATATTGAAAATTTTCTTGATGATCTGCATAAAAATTGTGAAACACAGAACATTCCAGCAGGAACAACAATTTCTGAGTACGCACCGGCTCAATTTGAAATAAACCTGCATCATGTTGACGACCCTCTGCTTGCCTGTGATCATGCTGTTTTATTAAAAAGAGCAATTAAGGCCACTGCAAGGCAACATGGTTTTGTAGCCTGTTTTATGGCCAAACCTTTTGAGGAAGAATCAGGCTCAGGCATGCACATCCACATGAGTGTTTATGATAAGAAAAATAAAAACATATTCTCAAAGAATCAAGATAAAAATATTAATCCTCCATTTACTGACAGTCTCAGACATACGATAGGCGGAGTGAAGAAAAGCATGGCTGAATCGACATTGATATTTGCACCAAATGCAAACTCATACAGAAGATTGAGACCTGATATGTTTGCCCCAGTCGAACCCAATTGGGGGGTGAATCACAGAAATGTATCCATAAGAATACCTGTATCAAATGCCAAAAATCTCAGATTTGAACATCGTGTTGCAGGTGCTGATGCAAATCCCTATCTGGTGACAGCAGCAATACTGGCTGGACTAGATCATGGGATCAAAAATCAATGCAATCCTGGAAAGATGGTTAAACAGGGAGAGGTTATTACTCTTGAACAAAAAATACCCAATCGATGGATCAAGGCAATCGATCATTTTGAGAAAAATAAAATATTACGAGATTATTTTAATGATGAATTTTGTAAATCTTATGCCATGAATCGTCGATTTGAAGAATCAGAATTTAATAATCAAATCAGTAATGTGGATTTTGATTGGTATTTGCGTTCAGTCTAGTTATTTAATTAACTGAAAATTGAGCTCAATTTCATAGCCTTACCCATGTCCCCTTCTATCTTCATTTTACCGGTGATGTAGGCGCTCATGGGTGACATATCACCATCAACCATGGAAGATAAGTCATTACTGCTTACCTTGAAGACGGTATCAGCTGAATTTGAATCATTATTTACAGTAATCGGTTCATTCTTACCGTACACATATATATTGTGACCGTCGTCAACATCAAAACGAACATTAAAACCAAAGGGTTGATGTTTTATTACGGCTTTACTTACTTTTTCTGTTAATTCTTCAATCATATTTAACGACCTAAATATTTATCTGTTATATTCTAATTTTATTAATGCTCTAAGAACATTATATTAAAGTATTTATTTGCAGAAACTTATCTTAAAACAATGCGCCCTCAATTACTAATAACAGAAGATGAGAGAGATTTGCTTGATACTCTTTACTATAATTTCAAAAAGGAAAATTACGACGTATACACTGCATCATCTGGTAAAGAAGCAATCGAAATTCTTGATAGACAACCAATAGATATAGCAATCTTGGATATTATGCTTCCTGATATGTCAGGTTTAGATATCTGTAAGCACATTAAGATAAATCGTAATCAAAGCCATACTGCTGTAATTATGCTAACTGCAAAAGGGGAGGAAATAGACAGAATATTAGGCTTCGAATTGGGGGCTGATGACTACGTAGTAAAACCATTTAGCATGCGAGAATTGACTCTTAGAGTATCCTCATTATTTAAGAGAAACGAAGATCAAAATAAAGATAATAAAATTATTTTTGGAGATATTTCTATTAATTTTGATTCACATATAGTGAAGATAAGTGATCAAACTATAAAACTAACGATAAAAGAATTTAACCTTCTTCATATACTTATAAAGAATCAGGGCAAAGTGATGACCAGAGAAAGATTGTTGAGCAAAATCTGGAATCATAATCAAGATATTACTACAAGAACTGTTGATACTCATATAAGAAGAGTTAGAGAAAAGATCAAAGCCTCATGTATCTCAATAGAAACTATAAGATCACTTGGTTACAAAATAACAAATAAGAAAAAATGAACCTCTCTCCACAAAATGACAAGAGGAGCATTACCTCTTTATTGAGCCAAATGAATATTGGTTTTTTGGTATTGGATGAATCTGGGTCCATAATAGAAATCAATAGCTGTTGTGCTAACTTCCTGGGTCTTTCAGATAATGTGGTTGGTTGCTCTGTCATTGAATTACTAAGAGCACATGAATTAGTTGATCTAATTAGAAGTAAGAGTGCATCAGACACATCGCCTAGAGAAATCAGTGGACCTAAATCCAGTGGGAGAAAATTTCTTGTTAATACATCTCTAGATGCTGAATCAAGTGAGCTAACTATAATCATGATGGATACTACAAGAGTTCACAAACTGGAATCAATGAGACGGGATTTTATAACTAACATCTCGCATGAGCTAAGAACTCCTCTAACTGTGATTCGAGCAAATGCTGAAAGTCTTGTTGACGGAGTATTGAATGATCAGAAAGCAGCTAAGAATTTCTCTGAAGCCATATTAAAAAATTCTGAAAAGATGACAACACTTTTGTCGGATATTCTCAATCTTGCAACGATAGAATCTGGTGAGTACTCTCTAGACCTGGAAGAATCTGATGCGGACAAATTTATATGTGATATTGTCAATGAGTATTCCGAAAATTTCAAAGCAATATCTTTCCATTTGAATCTGAAAGGAAGCAATAGCGTATTAATTGACGTTCATGCTTTCAAACAAGTTGTTACTAATTTAATTGATAATGCCATCAGATACGGAGCCTCAGAAAAAGGTATAGAAATATATATCAGTTCAAGAAATTTAGAATCACAAGTTCGATATGAAATAGAAGATAGAGGAACTGGAATACCATCTGATATGAGAGAGAGGGTATTCGAGCGCTTCTTTCGTCTCCAATCTAATGAAACTAAATCAAATATAGGTGTTGGTTTAGGGTTAGCTATAGTCAAAAATTTAATTAATTTAATGGGTGGCTCTGTCGGTAACGAAGCGGCCTTTCCAAAAGGTACAACTTTTTGGTTCACTTTGAACCGATCTTCATAAAAAATTGCAAAATTGCGACATAATTGTCACGATTTCGTAACAATTCTTCATTAGTATCTTCGCTAAAATATTTCGAGGATATCTAGATGGATAGAATTACAGATCTGATAAAAAAATCTCCCTTTGTTCCAATTCAGAAACATATGGAGGTCTCACTAAGAAGTACGGATGAACTTCTAAACTTTTTTGAATCCGCCACGCAATCAAAATGGGAAGATGCTCAAACTACTCGAAGAAAGATAGTCGACCTTGAACATAAAGCAGATGAATTAAAAGCTGAGGCAAGAAGTCTTGTACCCAAGAGTATATTCCTGTCTGTGCCAAGAGAGGATGTTCTAGAGTTAGTTAAAATAGCAGATGAAATACCGAATATCGTTAAAAATATCTCTGGCTTGATGATTGGGAGACATATGGAAATTCCTACGGTATTAATTCCTAATTTTATAAAGTTCGCTAGAGAATGTGCTGAGGTCTGCAGAATCGCGTCTAATGCAACCAATCAAATTGACGAGTTATTTCAATTTGCATTTGGGCGGAATGCTGCTGAAGAGATGCAAAAACTTCTTACAGAATTGGATTTGATGGAAGATCGTTGTGATGAAACTGAAATTATTCTAAGGAGCGAATTATTCAAAATTGAAAAAGACCATCCTCCAGTTGACGTGATGTTCTTATACAGCGTTATCAATAAGGTTGGTGAGCTTGCCGATACGGCAGAAACCGTTGGTCATCGCATCTCTCTGATTGCATCAAAATAAAAAAGGACTGAAAAAAATGGACATAATCGCAAATTACGGATGGTACCTATTAATTAGTGGATGTATCTTCGGATTCTTCATGGCTTGGGGTATTGGAGCGAATGATGTTGCAAATGCCATGGGAACTTCTGTTGGAGCAAGAGCATTGACACTAGCCCAAGCTATAATTGTCGCATGCATATTTGAATTTGCTGGTGCCTATTTAGCTGGTGGAGAAGTTACATCAACAATAAGAAAAGGGATTATTGACCCATCATTATTGGCAGATACACCAGAATTATTGGTCTTTGGTATGCTGGCAGCTCTTCTAGCAGCAGGATCATGGTTACTCATCGCTTCTTACAATGGCTGGCCAGTTTCAACAACACACTCGATTGTCGGTGCTATTGTTGGGTTTGCTGCAGTCGGTATTAGTGTTGATGCAGTAAGCTGGAGCAAGGTAACCTCAATAGTATCGAGTTGGGTTGTATCTCCTCTAATGGCAGGAACAATATCTTTTATGATTTTTAGAAGTGTTCACTACTTAATCCTTGATACCGATGATCCATTCAATAATGCAAAAAAATATGTTCCAGGTTATATGTTTCTCGTTGGATTTGTTCTTGCCGGCGTCACCCTTCTAAAGGGTCTAAAGCATATCGGGCTTGATCTTAGTTTCTTTGAGGCCATTCAATACTCAATTCTCATTGGTCTTGGTATTGCTTTTATCGGAAGTAGATTCCTAAAGAAAATAAATAATACCAAAGTGGAAAGAGGCGATATTGTATTCGATGGTGTAGAAAGAGTATTTGCAATATTGATGGTATTCACAGCTTGCGCGATGGCATTCGCCCATGGTTCTAATGACGTGGCGAATGCTGTGGGGCCACTTGCTGCAATTGTTAGTGTTGTTCAATCAGGTGGAGAAATAGCCGCAAAATCGGTGATGCCTTGGTGGATACTTTTGGTTGGTGGAATAGGAATAATCTCAGGTTTAGCTATGTTAGGTTACAAAGTCATCGAAACAATTGGGAGAAACATCACAGAACTCACCCCAAGTCGTGGCTTCGCGGCTGAATTAGCAGCTGCAACCACTGTTGTGCTTGCTTCGGGAACTGGTCTTCCCATTTCAACAACACATACATTAGTTGGAGCAGTTCTTGGTGTCGGTATAGCCAGAGGATTATCTGCAATTGATCTGAGCGTTGTTGGAAGGATAATAGTTTCTTGGATCGTAACTCTTCCAGTTGGTGCAGGATTGTCGATCCTGTTCTTCTTCACTCTTAAGGGAATTTTTAGTTAAATGATATCCTCATATAGATACAGAGCTTTCTTTGTAATAACAGCTCTTCTCATATTTTCCATTGAAGCTTCGGTGCATGCATCCGAAATAGATAAAGCTTGGTATGACAAAACCGAGATAAATGGAGATTTCAGATTACGGTATGAAGGTATCTACAAAAAACCAGGGCAAGACACTGACCGAGAAAGATTTAGGTTGAGACTTGGTACGAAATCAAGGGTAAATGAATCCATTAATTTTATTATGCGTTTAGAGAGTGGTGTTCAAGATCCAGTATCTTCAAATCAGACAATCGGGGACAATTTCTCGGGAAAAGATTTTGGAATAGGAAGAAGCTACATCGATTGGAAGATAAATAATAATGCGAACATCCTTGCTGGAAAAATGAAATTACCATGGATCAGACCTGGCGGTGGTTCATTACTATGGGACGGCGATTTAAATCCAGAAGGTATAGTAATGTTTATTAGTAATGATAGACTTTTCATGAATACTGGGGTCACTGTCATTGAAAGAAGTTCTGATAATTCTACCTCATTGTTTTCTTTTCAGGGGGGAGGAAATTTTACCTTAGATAATAGCGCTAAGGTAAAAATGGGCTACAGTGTATTCAAATACAATCATGCTAGAGGAAATCAACCATTCTACAAATCAAAAGGCAATACATTAGATGAATCAGGTAGCTATTTAAATGACTATACAATATTTGAATTATTTGCTGAGTATGAGCATGAATTATATGGAATGCCCGTAACCATGCATTTGGATTGGCTTAAAAATAATGAAGCAAGTGATCAAGACACAGCATATTCAGCAGGAATAAAACTAGGCTCATCAAGTAAAAAATATGGAAGAGAATTCAGTTACGCCTATCATGATACTGAAAAAGATGCCGTAATTGGTGCATTTTCTGATTCTGATTTTGCGGGTGGGATTACCGACTCAAAGGGCCATCTTATCAGAGCTAGATATGGTCTTATGGATAATGTGAGACTTGGTGGTACCTTTATAATTTCTAAGCATGACTCATTTTCAGGAACAGAGAAAGATTACAACCGAATGCAACTTGATCTTGAATTCAAATTCTAATTCACTCTAGTTAAATATTATTTCTTAATTCATTTAATTATGTAATCATCTATTGGTTGCAAATAACTACAAAATATTAATATGTCATACTGGCTGATGAAATCGGAACCCGATGTATACAGCATCGATGATCTCAAAAGAGATAAGAAAGAACCGTGGGATGGAATCAGGAACTACCAAGTTAGAAATATGTTCCGCGATCAAATGCAGATTGGAGATCTGGCATTCTTCTATCACTCTAACTGCAAACCGCCTGCAATAGTTGGTGTAATGTCAATTGTAAGTGAGGCCTATCCAGACCCAACTCAATTTGATCCAAAATCAAGATACTATGATGCTAAAAGCGATAAAGAAAACCCGAGATGGCTTCTCAGAGATGTGAAGTACAAACGAAAACTAAAAAGAGAAATAACACTGCAAGAACTAAAAGAACAAAAAAAACTAGAAAATTTCCGTCTTAATCAGAAGGGAAACCGTCTATCCGTTATCCCAGTCACAGAATCCGAGTGGAATTTCATTCTCGGTCTAGAATAATCTAAACGTATTTTTATTAATCTTCTGAAATGTCTTCGTCTTCGAGCGTGTGACCCCAATCTTTCTTGGCGAATAGGTATTCTCGATTTGTACCTGTAACGCCGATTATATGCTTGATTGGAGTAATGGTTTCAAGCCCTTTGTCTTTCAGATCATCAATTTTCTTTGGATTATTTGTTAGTAAACGAAAAGGTTTATTGCCATAAAAATATTTGATCAGCGTGGCCGCATCAGAAAAATCTCTGGAATCCTCATCAAGTCCGAGAGATCGATTTGCTTGGTAAGTGTTTTCTCCCTCATCTTGGAGTATATAAGTAGCCGCTTTGGCCCATAATCCGATCCCTCTTCCTTCGTGTCCTGCCATGTATATTACGAAACCACCTTGAGAATCATTCGATATGTCTTGAATGGCTTTATCCAACTGAGGGCCGCATTCACACCGTCCTGATCCGAGGACATCTCCAGTCATGCAGCTTGAATGTACCCTGATGAGTGGATTGGTCCAACTGCTGGGGTCACCCATGATCAGCACGCTATTGACTGCCATTGAAGAAGCTAAATTTGCGAATGAATTTTTTCTATTTCCCCCTCTTAATTCTTCGGCTAACTGCTCTACTTTGCTGAGCTCTGTGTGTCTGACACAGGCATACCAAGAGACGTCCACAGTCTTTTCAGCTTTGATTAGCGTGAGTGGTATCGGCCCTAGTATACTGATAAGTCCCTTCGATTTATCAAGGTTGGAGGTTGCCTCAACTGATTTGCCATCTGGGCTCACAATAATCAGTCTTTCTTGGTCAAGTAAGCGCTCGCGAACAGTGGGATCAATATAGGTAAACATTGCAAAAGAATATCATTTAGTAAATAGTTAGATAAGTTAAGTAATTCAGATGCAATATTATCACACGCAATATAAATGAAAGATATAGGCGACATAAAATCAAAAAGTACATCGAGACGCAAAATAATTAAAACCCTAGCGTATTCCTCCGCTTTGGCATCTCTCGGTGGCTGTGCCTCGGTTTTAAAACCAAAGTACACGAAAAGATATACTCGTCCTCACTCACGCAAACCCTTTATTGCACCCAGAATCACAAAAGATAAGATTGTCAGAGTCATCGTCGGTTTGAGGCCTTACAGACCCTCAGGTTTTGTTGTCAAATTACAAGATTACAATGGAAAAAATGTTATCCATAATTATGGGCATGGTGGTGGAGGCATTTCATTGTCCTGGGGGTCATCCGCACTAGCTGTGCAACAAGCATCGAGAATACCCGTGGATAAGGCCGCAGTGATCGGAAGCGGAATCATGGGGCTAACTACTGCAAGATTACTGCAAGATGCTGGCTGGGATGTAACAATTTATTCGCGTGACATGTCTCGTCACTCAGTTTCAAATGTAGGGGCTGGGCAATGGGCCCCAACGGGTGTTTTTGAGGAGGATAAAGCCACTGATGAATTTAAAGAACAATATAAATATGCCTCATGTATCGCACATCATGCCTACCAAAATCTTAGTGGTGCCGATTACGGCATAAAATTTATTGAGAATTATTATCTGGGTGATAAAAAGAGAGACGAATCTTATTACCTAAGAGAGATGCCCGAATTATTTACTTCTGTAGCTGATCTCAACCCAGATGAGCATCCATTTCCAGTTCAATATGTCAAAAGAACAGTGACCATGTTGATTGAACCGGCAAAATTTTTAAAAAGAATACGCGATGATTTTCTTCTATCTGGTGGCAAATTCAAAATCAAAACGTTCACAAATCAGAATGAAGTTCTATCCGTTAAAGAAAATACTATATTCAACTGCACGGGATTGGGATCGAAAGCGTTATTTGAAGATGAAGAGCTAACACCTGCGAAGGGGCAGTTGGTATTTTTGCCTCCGGACCCAGCCATTGATTATTTGACTGTTGGCGGAGGACAAAGTGTGACCTATATGTTTCCTCGCAGCGGAGAAATATTATTGGGCGGTTCTCATCAAGTTGACGATTGGTCAAGAAACCCTGAACCTGAAGTTACAGAAAGAATTATCGAAGACAATAAGAGGATATTTGATAATTTAAGGATTTAATAGAGAAGATGATTTCTCTATATGATTTTTTATTGGTTTAATGATTTTTTCAGCCTGAGTTTCCAATAGCCAATGACCGGCGTCTAGCTCAATCTCCTCAAAATCTCCTCGGATAAACTTCTTTTGTGTCTCAACAGCATATCTTGATACTGCCGGATCCTTGTTTCCCCATACGAATAAGGTAGGGACGCCGATTTCTGCTTGATAATCAAATTTTTCAGACTTTCCTAGGGCTCGATAGTATTTCAAGACCGAGTTCATGGCACCAAATTCTGAATAAAGGCTCAAATACTCCTTTTGATGATGCGTTGGCATCACTTTAATAATCCATTTTTTGAGAAAAAAACTTCTATGTGATAAGAGTAAAAACTCTGGTATCCATGGAATTTGAAGGAAGAGGATATACCTGCTTTTTTTGCGTTGTGTTTTATTCGTCCTGACTGCGTTAAAAAATGCCAGTGGATGCGGTATTGACAATGCCGTCCAAGATAGAATCCGTTCAGGAGTTGACATAACTGTGGACCAACCGATCGCTGCCCCCCAATCATGCCCAATAAGATGGAATTTTTTAGCTCCAAGTGCATCAGCAACACCGAGTAAATCATCGATCAGAAATTTAGTTGTGTATTCTGATGTTGATTTTGGTCTTGCAAGTGGGCTGTAACCTCTTTGATCATAGGCAATGACTCTGTAATCTGAATTTTTAAAGCTATCGAATACTGGCTCCCATGATATTGAAGTTTGTGGAAATCCATGCAACAGAATAATGGTATCTCCAGATGCATTTGGATTGAGTATTCTAAGCCTAAAAATTAAATCATTAATTTTGATGTTGGCAATTACAAATTGTAAGGATTGAGTTTCTGAAAAATGAGGGTATTTAGAATGAACTTCTTGGTATGAATTTTTCCAATCGATTGAGAATAAATAACTAAGAAAAATATAGAAAATGCCAATCGGTATGATTAAAAATATATACCAGATTGATAACATCACAAGAAGATTGCTGTGAGATTAATCCTCACTAGATAAAATTTTGGCATGGTGCTTGAGGTGATCTTCCATGAAAGTGGAAATAAAATAGTAGCCATGGCCATATCCCGAGTGACGTCGAATGATCATGTTTGCATTTTTTGCCTCACAAACTTCTCCAAAATGGTCTATATTTAGCTCCCTTTCAAGAAACTCATCACTGAGACCTTGATCAATTAAAACTGGATTGCTGGGTGTCTGAACCATGTCCTTCTCTATCAATTCCGATGCATCGTAGTTACTCCAGTCATTTTGATCTTCCCCCAAGTAATTACTCAATGCTTTCTTACCCCATGGGCAATTTATTGGGTTACAAATTGGAGCGAATGCTGAAATGGATTTGTATAAATTTGGATTTTTGAGCCCTATGGTAAGAGCGCCATGTCCTCCCATTGAATGTCCAAATATGCCGTGACGATTTTTGTCAACCTGAAAGTTAGCGTAAATAATCTCATTTAACTCCTTGGTTACATAGCTGGACATATTGTAATTCTGTTTCCAAGGATCTTTTATAGCATCAACATAAAATCCGGCTCCCAAACCAAAGTCGTAAGCACCCTCTTGGTCATCAGGAATATCATCGCCTCTGGGACTGGTATCCGGTGCAACAATGACGATACCCAGCTCAGATGCAATTCTCTGTGCACCTGCCTTAATCATGAACGTATCTTCATTACAGGTAAGGCCAGATAACCAAGTAAGTACTGGCACTTTGTTTTTGTTTTTTATTGGTGGAAGATAGATTGAGAACTGCATTTCACACTTATTTACAACAGATGTATGGCGATAGGTTTTTACTTGACCGCCAAAAGATTCATCCTGTCTCAGTAATTCGATTTCCATAATTTGACTCAGATTTACTTATATTTTTGCATGATGAGCGTAGCATTTGTTCCGCCAAAACCAAAGCTATTGCTCATCACTGTATTGACGTTTGCATCTTTAATGCATTCTGTAACCAAAGGCATACTTCCAACGTCTGGATCGATATCCATAACATTTATTGATGGCATAATAAAATTATTCTCGATCATCATTAGGCAATGGATAGCTTCTTGGACTCCCGTAGCGCCCAGTGAGTGTCCACACAGCGATTTGCTTGTTGAAAATCTTGGTAAGTCTTCCGTAAACACTTCTCTGATGGCTTTAAGCTCAGTAGTATCGCCAACTGGTGTACTGGTTCCGTGAGTGTTTATGTAGTCAATTTTTTCTGAAACAGTGCTTTGTGCCATCTGCATGCAGCGAATAGCTCCCTCACCCGATGGAGCAACCATATCATGGCCGTCAGAGGTTGCACCGTACCCAACTATTTCACCATAAATTTTTGCACCTCTGGCTTTGGCGTGCTCGAGCTCCTCAAGGACAAGCATACCCGCACCGGCAGCAATTACGAATCCATCTCGATTGACATCATAGGCTCTTGACGCCAGCTCAGGTGTATCATTGTATTTTGTGGATAAAGCGCCCATTGCGTCAAATAAGCAGGCTAAAGACCAATCTTCTTCTTCACCACCTCCGGCAAAAATAATATCTTGCTTGCCCATTTGTATTTGTTCCATGCCCGCACCGATACAATGCGCGCTTGTCGCACATGCAGAGGTAATGGAATAATTGAGACCTTTAATTTTGTATGGAGTGGCTAAACAAGCAGAGACCGTGCTTCCCATTGTTCTGGGTACCATGTAGGGACCAATTCTTCTTACTCCTCTGTTTCTGAGTGTATCTGAACTTGAGACGATATTTGCACTGGATGCCCCTCCTGACGACGCAATCAACCCCGTCATTGGATTGGATACCTCTTTCTCACTCAGACCAGCATCATCAATTGCCTGTTGCATCGCAATGTATGCATAGGCTGCCGCTCCACCCATAAATCTTCTTATTTTTCTGTCAATCAAGTCTTCGATGTTGAGATCAACGCTTCCAGATATCTGACTTCTCATTCCGCTTTCTTTGAAAGACTCATTGAAAGTTATGCCTGATTTTCCAGTTTTAATTGAATCCAGCACTTCTGATTTCGAATTACCCAAACAAGAAACAACACCCATACCTGTAATCACAACTCTTCTCATAAATCTTCCTTAAAAATCCTCAGTGGACGTAAATAATCCAACACGTAAATCCTCTGCCTCGTAAATTTTTCTTCCATCTACAGCGACAGTTCCGTCTGCAATTGCAAGAATAAGTTTACGAGTAATAAATCTTTTAAAATCTAACTTAAAAGAAACTAATTTTGATGTGGGTAATATCTGACCGGTAAATCGTACCTTATTCACACCAAGGGCTCTTCCCCTACCCTTAAAACCCAACCAAACAAGATGAAAGCCAACCAGTTGCCAGAGAGCGTCTAATCCAAGACATCCGGGCATTACTGGATCTTCATGAAAATGACTCTTGAAAAACCACATCTCCGGATTGATATCCAATTCTGCATGAATTTCTCCTTTACCGTAATCTCCACCCTCTTTGGATATGAGATTTATTCTATCTGTCATGAGCATTCCAGGTAATGGTAATCTCCCACTATCTGGGCTGAATAAAGTCCCATTAGCACAACTTAAAAGTTCATCGTAATCATAAGAATTTTTTCTGTCGCTGGGTAATTCCATGGATTATTTCTCCGCCATAAGATTCAATGGCTTGATTTGCAATAATTTAAATCAAAATTCAATACAGTAGTAACTGAAAGCTTATTTTAACTAAAATTGAGAGATTATTCTAAAAAATTCCCCTTTTCACTATCTTCGTGGATATTTATATGTATTTTAATATATGGTTATTACTATCTTAAGTTTAAATTCATCCAATGAACCAAGTCGACAGATTATATAGGAAATATCGTTTAAGAGTGATGCTGGCCATTACACTTGGATATGGTTTTATATATACGTGCCGACTGGGTCTATCAATTGTAAAAAAACCTCTGATTGATGCAGGTATCTTTACGATAGATGAGCTCGGTATGATTGGTGCTGCACTGTTCTATGGATATGCTGCTGGAAAATGCATCAATGGTTTCTTGTCAGATTATTTTCCACCTAGAATATTTTTTTCATTGAGTATTTTCTTAGCGGCAGTAATCAATATTTTTATGGGTATTTCAACTTTCCTATGGTTGGCAATTCTTCTCTGGACTCTCAATGGCTTCTTCCAGGGCATGGCTGCCCCAGCTTCTGTTGTATCCATTACAAACTGGTTTAGTTATAGCGAAAGAGGAAGATGTTATGGCATCTGGAATGCATCGCACTCTATTGGAGAGGGTATTACCTTTTATTTCATTGCTGCAATTGTTGCAGCTTATGGCTGGCAATGGGGTTATATTTCGCCAGGTATATTGTGTTTGGGTGTAGCAGCATGGGCCTACACTTTTTTGAGAAATGCGCCAACAACAGTTGGTTTACCAGATATACATACTTGGAAGAACGAAAAAACGAAACCTCCAGAAGAGAAAACCACTTGGGCGACACAAAAAGTGATGCTGGGCATCAAAGCAATCTGGGTGGTCGCGCTTGCAAGTGCTTTGATGTATGTAACCAGATATGCAATAAATAGCTGGGGGATTCTCTATTTACAGGAAGTAAGAAATTACTCGTTAACAGAAGCGGCTTTTTTCATGAGCATCAATACTCTAGCGGGTATTTTTGGCTCGATTGCTTATGGATTTGTTTCTGATAAATTCTTTGATGCGAAGAGGCCGCCGGCGAATTTAATTTTTGCTTTAGTGGAAGTCGGTGCTTTGATATTGATCTTCTTTGGTCCAACAAATGAGTTCATTCAGATGCTTGCTTTTGCATTATATGGAGCAACCTTAAGTGGTCTTATGGCATCGCTTGGTGGTTTATTTGCTGTGGATATCGCTCCAAGAGGTGCAACCGGTGCTGCTATGGGTTTTGTTGGTATATTCAGCTATTTGGGAGCGGCTATTCAAGAAAATGTGAGTGCGTCATTGATCAGCAATAACACGATAATCACAGATGGAAATAGGATCTATGATTTTGATTCAGCAATTATATTCTGGATTGGATCCTCAATAGTTTCTCTGTTACTGGCTGCATCCTTATGGAATACCAAGGTGGTTAAATAATTTTTTTTAGCTGTTTCTGGATCGACTCAAAGAGAATAGCTCTGGATCAATAGAAGCTTCTGTTTCTGTAATAATATCTGCTGTGAGATTTGCCGAGCCCATTGCGAGCGTCCATCCAAGCGGACCTTGGCCACAATTAACAAAAAGCCCTCTAATTCCAGACCAACCTATAAAAGGCTTTCCATCGGAACTCATTGGCCTCAAACCTGCCCAAGGAATCGCATCGGACTCATTGATCAATTCATGAATACTTGGCAGAATTTTTTTGAGCGATTTGAACATCATTTCAATCCTACTCTTATCTATTGAAGTATCAAAACCAGCAAACTCAGCGGTGCTCACCATCCTCAGACGATTATCTAGTGGAGTAAATACAATGTTTTGGGAATCATCTAATACGGGCAAAGGAAGCTGTTCTTTCAGGTTGTCAACATGCACAGTCAGTGAATATCCTTTTGCGGGTTTCACATCCAGATTTAAGCCGACTTTTTTTAGAATCTTTGGGCTGACTGCACCAGCCGCAACAACGACACGATCTGCTTCAATGAATTCATTATTTGTTTTTACGCCAACAACTTTATTGTTGTGAATCACTATTTCTTCTGCAGTTTCGTTATACTGAACTTTTCCTCCGGATTTGATGAATTCCTTTTCTATTTCAGTGCAAAAAAGATGCGCATCACCAAACTCATCATTAAAAAAATGAATTCCCTTGTATATTTTTGGTTTAATGCTCTCAAGTGCTGGTACCAGCGATATAATTTCATCGGGACCAATTACGCGGCATTCCATACCATACTCTCTGAGTGAATCACAGAGATTGCTCTTTCCCTCAAAATCGTCGTGCCCTTGAAAAATACTCAATGTTCCCTCTTTACCCCGGCAGTATTCAAGTCCCAGCTTCTCGGATAATTCTTGAGTTTTTCTTAGAGAGTAACTTGTTAAGTAATAATTATCTTTACATGTTCTGTCAAAATGTGACTTTGAGGAATATTTCAAAAACTTTGCACCCCAAGACATCAGATCTGGGATTGCATGCCATCTCAGACGCATTGAAGCTTGGGGATTGAATAATGATTTTATAAGATTCTTGTATACTCCAGGTCCATTCCATGGTTCAGGCATGGATGGTGTCAACATGCCTGCATTAGCATGACTCGCTGATGATGCAGGCGCACCGAGCTGATCGATTACCGTAACGGATTGCCCTCGCTTAATTAATTCGTAAGCAGTCGTAATACCCATTAAGCCTGCACCAATAACTAGATTTTCTGTTCTTTTCATATGCAAATGAAGGTTATTCTGCGAAAGCCATAAATAATACGACAAATAAGAAAATTGGTGCCACAAAACGAACCATAAACAGCCATGATTTGAAGTGAACTTTATTCTCTATGCCCGTTTCTCTTTTTGTCAAATCCTGAGAGACAAACCAACCAAGAAAAATTGATAAGAGCATGCTTCCAATCAATAGAAGGACATTAGCCGCCATGAAATCCAATGTATCGAATATTGTTTTTCCCTCAAACAATGGAATAAAATTTAAGGGATAAAACTCTGACCATGCACCAAGCGACATAATTGATAAAAATCCCAATATCCATGCAGCTGAGGCCGTAAGCATTATGCCTTTTGTCCTTTCAATCTGTAATTTTTCTTTTACCCAAGAAACAACACTCTCAGCAATACCAATACAAGAAGACAGAGATGCTGTAATTAATAATAAAAAGAATAAAGCACCAAATAGATTTCCTGCAGGCATTTGACCAAATGCAAGAGGTAAAGTTTCAAAAGCAAGACCGGCTCCGCTATTAACCTCTAATCCGTATCCGAAGACAAGTGGAAAAATGGCAAATCCAGCAAGGATTGCAACAAAAGTATCGGCGAAAATTAGTGTTACAGACGATTTAGGAATAGAAAATTCCTGAGGTAGATAAGAACCAAATACAATGAGCGTTCCCCATCCGATTCCAATAGAAAAGAAAGCCTGTCCCATTGCTTGCATGATAGTTGAAAACGAAACTTTACTAAAATCTGGCTCAAGCAAAAAACGTATTGTAGCCGATAAGTCACCTGTGACAGCGCTGTATACCATCATTATTACTAGAATAAGAAAAAGCGCTGGCATCAATATTTTTACAGCTCTCTCAATGCCTGCCTGTACACCTTTACGGACAACGAAAATAACCAGAAGGTAAATGACCGTATTCCAGAACAGCAGTCGCCAAGGATTATTATTAAGAGAACCAAACATTTCAACCGAACGAGCTGCATCAATATTTTCCAGATATCCGAAGGCAGCTCTAAAAAAGTAGTCCAGAGTCCAACCTGAAATTACGCTATAATAAGACAATATTATAAAGGCGCAAAGAACACCGAGACTTCCTACCTTACCCCATTGCCTTGACACACCTGATTCATTGGCAATATTTATGATGCTTCCTGGAGCACTGCTTCTTCCTCGTTTTCCTATGGTTAATTCAGTTATCAAAAGTGGTAATCCGATTAACAATGCACAAGCAAGATAAATGATTAAGAACGCACTTCCCCCGTTTTGACCCGTTACATATGGAAATCGCCATATATTTCCCATTCCAACTGCAAACCCAATCGAGGCAAGAAGAAAACCATATCTTGATGACCATTGATCGGTATTTTTTGATGATACTGATGACATCTTGAACCTTTTTTTATGAATTTATATCGAGTGCATGTATGCTTAATGATACACAATAATTTTCTATCATAACTAGAGATATGGAATATATTAAATGAAAAAAATTAATACGTATTTATTTGTTTTATTTTTAATGAGTAATATCGCTATCGGAGATACTCTGATTCATGCAGGAAAGGTGATAGATGGTGTATCAGAAATTGTCATAGAGAACGTAACAATTCGAATAGAAGGACCTAGAATTCAAAACATTGAGTCTGGATTCACTGATCCAGACCAAAACGACACATTGATTGATCTTAAGGATCAAACTGTATTACCAGGTCTCATTGATACACATGTTCATTTGACAGGTGAATATAACGAAAATAGTCGTTTAAAAAGATTCATATCAAATGAAGCCGACTATGCACTTGATTCTGCATTGTATGCAAAAAAGACATTAGAGGCAGGATTTACGGTCGTGAGGAACTTAGGTGATACATACAATGTAACTATTGCTCTCAATAAGGCAATCAAATCGAATAAGGTGCCTGGACCGATAATATTCACTGCCGGAAAAACGCTAAGCTCAACTGGCGGGCATGGCGATCCAACAAATGGATGGGCAAAAATTATCATGGGTGATCCTGGCCCTAATGAGGGAATTGTCAATGGTGTTGAAGATGCCAGAAAAGCAGTCAGACAAAGATATAAAGATGGTGCTGATTGGATAAAAATTACGGCCACAGGCGGTGTTTTAAGTGTTGCTAAAAGTGGAGAGAATCCTCAATTTACTGATGATGAGTTAACGGCAATCGTCGAGACTGCTAAAGATTATGGAATGAGAGTTGCAGCACATGCTCATGGGAGCGAGGGAATGAAAAGAGCTGTGCTAGCAGGTGTAGCTTCTGTTGAGCATGGCACATACATGAACAGAGAAATAATGGACCTCATGATTGATAGAGGGACCTATTACGTTCCAACACTTCTAGCAAGTGATTGGGTTGCAGAAAAAGCAGAAATTGATGGCTTCTTTCCTGAGCTTGTCCGACCAAAAGCTGCTGCAATTGGGCCGGTTGCATTGGGCACCTTTACTGACGCATACAGCTATGGTGTACCCATTGTTTTTGGTACCGATACAGGTGTAAGTGCGCATGGGGATAATGCACAAGAATTCGCGCTCATGGTTCAAGGTGGCATGCCAGAAATGGAGGCAATTCAATCAGCAACTTCGGTAGCTGCAAGATTTTTAGGTATTGAAAATACTCATGGAAGTATTGAAGTTGGCAAGCAAGCAGATATTATTTCCGTGGCAAAAGATCCTCTAAGAGATATTTCGTCACTGGAAAGTGTGAATTTCGTCATGAAAGCTGGTCTCATCTATAAAAATGAACTTCGTTAATAATCTAGCTATGTGAAAGAGTTTTTTATGATAAAAAAATACATATATTCATTATTGCTCTGTTTTATACTCAATGGAGTAGCTGTACCTGATGAAGCTAAGAGAGAGGAGCTAACAACAAACAACAATGAAGTCACTTTAAAACAATTCTCTGATTTACTTGAGATGGAATATAAAGATTTTGAGCATTTACTTGATGCTGCTGAAATAGAGATATCAGGTTCAGACACTATCTTTTCTAAGGAAAATCAAATGAAATTAGTTCAGTTTCTTCAGAGTATCTCAAATCTTGAGAAAACATCAGGTGAAATTGAATGCAGAAAAGATGAGATGCTTTTTTGTCAGAGTGAGAGAAGAATAAGTGACGGCAGAAGTGGGAGAAATAAATCGGCTGATAATGTCATCTGTCAGTGTGGACCCATCAATATTCCATCCTGGTAGCGCTCACAAGGTTTTAGGAAATCAGCTGCCTCATAAGTGTGTGGTAACTTGAGGTGCTTTTTCGCTTTCAATCTCATCTTTCCATTGCGATACATTCATCTCAATGGATATGAAACCGACAATCCAGACGGCTTCATCCCAAGCAAAATAATAATGACCC
>TARA_B100001057_G_scaffold426450_1_pt1 | contig 56027 bp, 67 predicted proteins | sample TARA_B100001057 | Tara Oceans TARA_B100001057 (sample SAMEA2621839) | marine metagenome | biome: marine biome (ENVO:00000447); feature: surface water layer (ENVO:00002042); material: "saline water (ENVO:00002010), including plankton (ENVO:xxxxxxxx)" | depth 5 m | reverse complement strand
AAAAATTGTAAAGTCAATGAAGTGGTGGGGTCCTAGGTTGAAATTTCAAAAGATTTTTTATCTTCTCAACTCTCCATTGATTTTTAACATTCTTTACAAGCGTTTTTCTTTTTATTAACATCTGTTCGATCAACTCAGTAAAATTACCGTAATGGGTTAGTAGCTCGACTGAGTAATCAGTCATTCCATATAAATCAGCTAAACATGCAGCCTTTATTATCTTTTCATTTGATTTATCAGTAGATGTAAATTTTTCAAAAGTTTCAAAGTAAAGTAGGTCAAGCTGACCTATCTGACCAAGAAATAAAGTAGAGTTTTGGAGTGTTTTTCGACGATAATAACCTCCTTTATTCAAATTAACAAGAAAATATCCATTATCATCCATAATTTTCATAACATCATAAGTAAGTTTTTGATCTTTGTGAAATGGATACGACCATGTTTCAAGTAAGGCTGCAAAAATACCTTTAGATATTGATTTCTTAGCTCCTTCTAAAATTTCATACTCCGAGCCTTGTGTGTCTATTTTTATGAAATCCGCTTCAAATTTGTATTGATCTACAACACTATCAAGAGTCACGGCATCAATTTCAACAATTTTATCTGTCTCACGCTCAATCCAATTTTCATCACTAAATTTTTTAATTAGCTCAATATTAGGTGGGTGAACAGATGACTTACTTTTTTCTTTAGCAATATGGAAGGTAATTTTTTGTTCATTGCTCCATAAGGCATTATTTATATTTATTCTTGTTGCTTTTGCAGATACTATGTCGGTTTCTTCATTTGGTTCAAAACATAAGATTTTTAAATCTTCCCGCCAACTATTTTCGATATGATTAAATGGCTCGAAAAGGTTAAATGAAGAACCAACATCAATTAAATTAATATTGTTGACTCCAAAATTATTTAATAATTCTTTTTCAAAAATAATAGCTTTATTTAAATAAGAAATAATAACCCCTAATTCAGTATAGAAATATACTTATAACATTATTCATTGATTTATGGTCTTTTCCAGATATCAAATACTGTAAAAATATTATTTGATGACAAATGATGCGATCCAAGAACCCTGTCATCGTGAAAGTCACTATATGTTGCGATTTCTTCTTCCACATAAGAATTTATTGTTATCTCTTGAATTTTTCTAATCGTAATTCCTTCTCCATACTTTTGATTGAAACCATATTTTTGTGCTACTCTATAAAAGTTTTCGCCTTTTTTTAAAAAACCTCCATTACGTCCAAAGGAGGGATTTAATATAACCGGATTTAATTTATGTGGTTTCCAATCTTGTGATAATAAATTATCAGAATAGTAAATATTCATTTGATAGTTATGATCTCCTAATCCTAGTTCATCAACATTTGTTAGTAACCACCATAAATTATCACGATGAAAAATTATAGAATCCGAAGCATCAATATCATCTATTATTACATTTTCCAATTTCCACTTTAATGGAAAGTCGATTGACTTATATAATCTTATATCCCTATTTTTTGAACTTTCAGGTATTAAATAGATTTCGTTATCTACCTCAAGCAAATATGGAAAGGATAAATGAAATTCTTCTTCAATGGCGGTGCCTAAAAATTCACTATTACTGCGCGTGAGTTCATAAACATCTATGGTTCCTTTATCCAAAAAGTAATCATAAGATTCTAAAAAACAATAATTTTTTTGATTTTTTGAAATTATAAATGGATCAGCTAAAAACGTGTTATCTGGATTCTTGATAAAATTAGCATTTCTGTAGTTTAAGCTTCCCCATTCTCCCTCTTGATAACCAACTAGATATCTATTATCAGCATTCTTAAATTTTTTTGAATCTTGTTTATTTTTAAATTTTTTAAATAAATACTTTATCATCACAAAAATTGTTGGGTCTGTATTCAAATTCTTTGAATATGGAATATTCACTAAAAAATTAGGTAGTTCATAAGTTTCACTTATCTCAAGAATTATTTTTTTAAGATAGAAAAAAGATCTGATATTTAGTTCTGACTTATTTAATAGCCAAGATTTTTGAGTGGAAATAAAACCTCTAAATAATATATTTCCATTATCTAACTCCTCTGTGAGTTGTTGGATAATATATCCTGACTTATTATCACTATTATAAACTTCCCAAAAGCCTGATGGGCCACCTCTATAGTTAAGATCACTTCCATGATGCATTGAAAGAATGCCAAAATTTGTAACCGTCAAGAGATCGCCTCTTATTATTTTTTTATTAAATCGAATAAAAAGATCAAATTGTTCTTTCTTTAAAATGTCTATAGATTTTTGAGTAGCTCTAAAAGAAACTTTAGATTTTGTCGATTCCTGATTTACTTCTATTTTTTTTAATCCAAAATTGTTTAAATTGTGTTTATCAATTGATTTTTTATGAATTTTATTATTTTTCAAATTTCTCTTTTTTTCAAATGAAACAATAAAATTTTTAAGTTTTCTTCTCGGATATTGTTTCCAAAAATCTATTGAGAGTATTTTTTGCAATCTAGATTTCGTTGGTAATCTGTCTTCTTTGTCATTAACTAGATATATGAAATTTGATATATCAATACTATCAATATTCTCTGACCAATTAATTAAGTCAGCAATATAGTCAGAAACAAATAAATCATCAACAATAATTGCAATTTTCAAAATTTTGTTCATTATTTTGGTAATTCTAGTACTAAAAACATAGAACTATAAGATTGTTTACTTATATTGTATTCATTTTTATAGGAGAATTTTTATGTATAAATTTATACTTACTAGATGGAAAAAACTGCAAAAACTTTTATATCATTTCTAATTTTTTCTAGATTTTTATTTCTTATTTATGCTTCTAAATTAGAAAAAATATATCTTACTAAAGACTCAGACCACTACTTAGAACTTTCAAGCAATATTTCTTACTACTTTTTAAATGACAATCTTTATGACTATTGGCTAAGTACATTTAGAATGCCAGGTTATCCACTGCTTATAAATATATTTCATGAATTGTTTGATATTAACTTATTAATTTTTATAAATTTTGTTGCAGACTTGCTAACTTTATACCTAATTTATAAAATTTTATTCAAATATTATGATTCAACTATTGCTTTAATTGGTTGCACAATATTCTTAATTAATCCAAATTCTCTTATTAGCTCTACACAAATCATGACAGAAAGCATATCAACAACATTATTGTTTGCATCCTTTTATTTTCTTGATGAAAAAAAATACTGGTTTAGTGGCCTATCAATAGGTTTGCTTGGAATAATTAAACCTTTAGGCATTTATGTGATGTTTTTTTATTTAATACTTTTAATTCTCAGAAAAAACAAAAAAGTAACTGACTATTTGAAAATTGCTTTATTTCCTTTAATTTTAATTGGTTCTATTTATGTGAATAATTATATACAATATGAAACTAGTTTTTACTCCACTAGCAGTTCATTCCACTTACAATGGTTCAATACAGCAAGTAAAAATATTTGTAAAAATTATGATTTTAATGAGTTAGAAGTTTCAGAACCAGGGTATGTTTTTGAAAACTGGCTATTAGAAAATAACTTATCTAAGCAAAGTGAATCTAAAATCTTAATAAGTAAATTAAAGCAAGACTCCAAAATTGGATTATTTAAAAATGTTCACTGTAAGTTACTTTCAATAACAAGAAGCACTGTATGGAATATGTTCGGAATTAGAGGATCAAATTGGGAAAGTATCACTGATAACAATTACGTATATTTAGCTGTTAGATTATTCTCACTAATTTATGTATCATTTATAAACTTTTCATTATTAAAGATGATTTTTAGTAAAAATAAAAGTAAATTTTTATTGAGCCTTTTGCTGATAACAGTTGGATATATATTAATTTCATCAATATTACCATTTGGTAATTCTAGAACCAGAGTTTTAATTGAACCTTTTCTAGTAATCATATTTATTAATAGTTTAAGATTAAAAAATGTAAAAAGTTAGTTTTTAAACTTATAAGGAGTTGATGTTTTTCCAGAATAATCTTTTTCTTTATTCCAATTATCTATTTGTTTTTCAATATCTACGCCTACCTCATTAGACCATAAAGAAAGTATTTTATTATATATTCCTCCTTCTGGTCGAAAATCTAAAATGTGGTCATTTAGTTTAAGACATGGCACCATACAGAAAGGTGTAGCAGTAAAGAATGCTTCAGAAAAACTTGAAAAATCTTTTTCCTTTATGTCTTCCTCATAAACTTTGATATTATTTTTTCTGGCCAAGTCGATAACATACTGTCTAGATATTCCTCTCAACATATTCTTTGGTTTTGGAGTAAAAATTTCGTTATTTCTAACAAAGAATATATTTGAACCAGTCCCTTCGCAAATATTTCCTTCTAAATCCTCCAATAACGCCCACGCTCTCTCTAAGTTCATTTTAGAAACATCAATATTTGCCATCATATAATGAAGTCTGCTTCTATTTTTTACAGCTGCATTAAGCAGAAAATCAGGAATCATTTTTTGATTAGAAACAACTGCATGAATACCATTAGAAAAATAATCTGACATTCCAGATACAGTCCACTTAAGAGGAAAATTAGCAATAGTTAGAATAGGACCTTTCACGGGAAAATCGACATTATTTTCGTATATTCCCAATAAACCTCTTGTTAGATTAATCATTAACCTGTGCTCATCATCAGAAGTAAATATATTATCGTGATATTCCGTAACTTCTTCAATTGCATCAAGAATCTGATCTTTAGAATAAGGCATTTTTATCTCTACAAACTCTGCAGAGGCAATAAGTCTGTCTATGTGCTCATTTAAAAGAAAGTGATCTTTATTAAATGATCTTGTCATCTCAAATACTGTATCACCAAACATTAATGCTGAATCGTAAATTGGTACTTTTGCCTCTGACTCAGGTAAAAGTTGCCCATTTATCCAAACTTTTCTTTTACTATCCATAAATCCCATCAACATTCTTTATTCTAGATATATGTCTACACAATTCTAAATCATCAAAATTATCAATTTCAAATACTTGCCATGGTTCCATTCTGTACTCACCTATTGAATCAAATAATCTTGTTTTATGAATCTTAAACTTTTCTTTATCAAAGATGTAAAAAGAGCCATTCTCAATTAATTGCAAATCTTTTTCTTGTCTTCTAATTCTCTCTTTGTTTTTAAAATTTACCTCAATAAGCTTTCCTGTTTGATCTTTACTCCACAAAAGGTAGTCTCTTGCATCATTAGATGAAAAAAGAGAATCATAGTTTTCATTTTTATATAATTCAAAAGCTTCTTTAAAGTTTTTATTATTTCTAAGCGGTGAAGTTAATTGTGGAAATAATATCGTATTAAATTCGATATTAGAATTTTTTTCAATGAAATTAATTGAATGTAATATTGCATCCTCTGACAAACTCTCATCTCCAGATAGGCTATCAGGACGTTTAATAGTAAAACAATTAAGATTAGAAGCTAAATCGAGAATATTTTCTGCATCTGAAGATACAAATATATCCATATTCACTGCTTGTTTGATTTGATTAATTGTGATTTCTAAAAGTGATTTATTATTGATAGACTCAAGATTTTTATTAGGAATCTCTTTACTGCCACCTCGAGCCAAAATAATCGCAACAGACTTAATATTGTTCATTAGATATTATTTACTATACACCTATTAGTATTAAAAAAATGAAGTATTTAATGAGCTTTCATAACAAACAAGGTCTGGAAAACATCTTTCCCATTGCGAAACTTTTATCAGAAAATGAATCAAATGAAATTACTTTGCTTGATTTAAGATCTATGTACGCGCAACCAATTTCAAATTTGGAGATACCAAAAAATATTAAATTAATCAAAGATCGTTCTATTTTTAAAAATATAAGAAAATTAAATAAACTTAATAAGTTAATATTTTTATTTTCTAAATTTTTAAAAATTAAATATTTCGAAACTTATTTTGATGTTTATATATTTTCTCCTGGCGGATTTTATGAAGGTCGTTTAACAAAAAAATTCAGAAACAACTCAAAAAAAACATACTTTATTGAGGCTGGTGCAAAAATTTATTTATATCTTAACTCACAAAAGGAACTTCAACCTAAAAAAACCTTTTTGGATAATGTAAACGGATATTTTACTACAGGAGAAAGTCCAAAAATTAAACTCGAAAATTTTACTAACAAAAAAAGTGTCATCTTCAATTATGGGGTGCCAAGATATGCAAACATTGTTGGATCATATAAAACATCAAATAATTACCAGTCACAACAGATTAATAACTTACTTTTCTTGACTTCTGCTGCTTCTTATCACAAAGTTGATTGGGAAAGTTCTTGGCAGGCAAAAATAATTGAGGAAATTATAAATTCCTCACTTTCAGATAGTTATATATTAAATGTAAAAGTGCATCCAAGAGACAATTTTAGTGATTACAAAAAATATAAAAATTTAAAAAATGTAAATATTTTAAATGCAACAGATATTGAAAGTGATATTAGAAACAATCATTTTATCATCTCTGGTCCTTCTTCTTCCATTCATGAGGTTTCACTTTTAGGAAGAATTTATACAGTAATTTGGCCATTTGATAATTATAAAAATGAGTACCTATCTTCCGAAAGCTTGGTAAAAAATGTTGATGAATTATTTGAGAAGATATCAAAATTAAAGAATGATTTAAATTACCAGAGTAATCTTTTTGACATGCAACTTTTAGGTGCACAAAAATTTATAAATATAGATTCTGATTCAAGTGCCAAAAAAATTATCGAGCATATAATTAAAGAAAATAAAAAAAGAAACTAGGTATCTATGAAGGGCTTTTATAAAAATTCGATGACAGAACGTGATGTATTTATAATTGCTGAAATAGGGATAAATCATAATGGAGATTTAGAACTAGCAAAAGAGTTGATGAAGATGGCTAAAGATTCTGGATGTGATGCTGTAAAGTTTCAAAAAAGAACTATTGATATTGTTTATACCAAAGAATTTCTTGAAGAAAGTAGGGAATCTCCTTGGGGGACAACCCAAAGAGAACAAAAAGAAGGACTTGAGTTTAATGAGTCCGATTACGGTGAGATAGATTCTTATGCAAAAGAACTTGATATTATCTGGTTTGCGTCTGCTTGGGATATTCCAAGTCAAGACTTTTTGAAGCAATTCAATGTTCCCTATAACAAAATCGCTTCTGCAATGACAACTAATCTTGAGTTTGTTGAGCATGTAGCCAAAGAAGGTAAGCCAACTTTTGTCTCAACTGGAATGACAACTCTTGAGGAAATAGAAAAGACTGTAAATATTTTTAAAAAACATAATTGTCAAATTACATTAATGCATACTAATTCTGAATATCCTTCTCCTGAAGAAAACCTTAACCTTAATTGTATTATTACATTAAAAGAAAAATTTAACCTTCCAATCGGTTACTCCGGTCATGAACCATCAGTGTCTCCCTCATTAGTTGCAGCGTGCTTAGGTGCTACAGCTATTGAGAGACATATTACAAAAGATAGATCTTCCTACGGGTCTGACCAAGCAGCTTCACTGGAGAGGTCTGGACTTAAAAACTTGGTTGACATGGTCAGAAAGTTACCTGTTGTTCTTGGTGATGGTGTTAAATTAATTACTGATGAAGAAAAAAAGATAGCTAAAAAACTAAGATACTGGTTGTGAATTATTGTTTTGACATTGATGGAACGATTTGTACGAATACAAATGGAGACTATGAAAAAGCCAAACCTTTTATCGACAGAATTAAAATAGTAAATAAATTATACATTGAAGGTAATAAAATCATTATGTTCACAGCAAGAGGTAGTACTACAAATCTTGACTGGACAAGACTCACAAAACAACAGTTAAAAGAATGGGGTGTCAAATATCACGAATTAATATTTGGCAAGCCCGAAGCTGATATTTTTGTTGATGATAAAGGCATATCCGATAAAATATTCTTTAAAGATTTATGAAGATTGGTTTTATGCAAGGAAGAATGGTAAAGCCTTTGCATTCTCAAATACAAGAATTTCCATCGAAACATTGGGAAGAAGAATTAGTTTATGCAAAAAAACTTGATTTCCAGATAATTGAATGGGTGTTAGATAAAAAAAGTATCAAAACAAACCCACTACTGTTTAGCCCTAATTATGTAAAAAAAATTTTGCATGAAAATAATATAGTCATTGGAAGTGTATCAGATGACTTTTTTCTTCAACATGAAAGGTCCGATATTTTAACTGAGGAAATGCTACAGCATATGAAGCATGTTTTTATAAAAATGTCACAATTAAATACTTCACTTTATGTTTTACCGTTACTTGAAAAAATGAGTTTAAAAAATCTTGAAATAAAAGATCAGATACATATATTTGAACAAATTGAAAAAATTGTGCCGAAAAACATAAAAATATGTATTGAATCTGATCTAAATTCTGAAAATATCAAAATAATTTTTAACTCTATTGACAACAGCATATTTAAAATTAATTATGATATTGGAAATAGTGCTTACGAAGGTTATAGTTTTCAAAATGAATTTAATAATTATTTCGAATTAATAGAAAATATTCATATTAAAGATAGATTATTCCAAGGTAAAACAGTGCCTTTAGGAGAGGGAGATGCAAATATTGTAAATGTATTAAAGGAATTGAAGAAACTTAATTATGAAAAGAATTTAATACTTCAAGCTGCGAGAATACCAGGCATGAAAGATAGAGATGTAATGATTAAATATAAAAAATTTGTAGAAAATGCAATACTCTAAAATTAGTGACGTTTTAATCTTAGGCAGTTCAAAGGGCCTTGGTAAGAGTCTATATAACTTATTTAAAACAGATAATTTAGATTCCTTAGGAGTTGCAAGAACTCAAAGCAATTATACAGATTTTTTGTGTGATCTTAGCAATAAAAATGAAGTAGAAAAATTGATTGAATTACTTCATAACTCTGAAATTATGCCGAAAAACATAATTTTTAATGCAGGTCAAGGTAGTTCAAATAAAGAAAAATTGGAGGACAGAAGAGAAGAACTTATGAAACAAAACTTATATACTTCCAAAAATTTTATAGAAATTTTAAAAAAATACCCTTCAGAACTTCAAATAGTTGAAAACGTTATTTTTATAAATTCTATTTGTGCACTTAAAAACTTTAACTGTTCTGAAGAGTACAAACAAGCAAAATCAGCACTATTAGATTATTCGAGAATTCTTGCAAAAGATTTACTTGAATATGGGATAAGAGTAAACTCAATTCTGCCAGGTAACATAATGCACGAAAATTCAGTGTGGAATGAAAAGTTCAAAGATAAAAAAGAAGAAATTTCTTTTTTATCTAAAACAATGCCTAACAAAACTTGGATTTATCCTGATGATGTTTATAAAGCTATTAGATTTTTAATTGAAAATAAAAATATTGTCAACACAGAAATTATTTTAGATGGTGGCCAAAACCTTTTTTCACCAGGTTGACCTTCCTCCATCAACCAAAATATTTTGACCAGTTAAAAATTTAGAATCTTCACTTGTGAGATATGAAACATGTGATACCAACTCTTCCGCATTGAGCATCCGTCCAAGTGGAACTGTGTTTGAAAAATTGTTTACAAATTCTTTGTCTTGATTATCAAATACTCCTGTTGGAGAAAGTGTATTTACTCTGAAATTTTTATCAGCAAGGTAGACTGCAAGATATTTAGTAAGACCTAAGATTCCATGTTTTGAAATTGAGTATTCTATTGGTTTGAATATCTCTTCTCTACTACCTTTTTTTTTATAAATTCTATTATCAGGAGCAATTACAGATAAATCAGATCCTACATTTAATATCAACTTTTCATAATCATTATTTTGAATTGAAGTATGTTTAACAAACTCTCTACACATTAGTGCACTTCCTGTTAATGAATTAATCAATGAAGAGTTAAAATTCTCTAACTTAAAATCTTCAAATTTTGAACTATCTATCATGCCATCTGAATTAATTGTGGGGTTGCTTGCTGCTGCATTTAATAATGTAGTTAATGGAATATCGTTTTTTGAAATAGAATTGAAAAAATTTACAACTTCATTTTCTTCGGAAACGTTTACATTAAAAAATTGAATGTCTACGGCACTAAAATCATTTTTAATTTCTTTATTGAGCTCTTTTGTATCCAAAATATATATTGTTTGGTGGTTTTTTGATAGTCCCTTTATAAAGTGCTTTCCTAAAAATCCGCTTCCCCCTGTTAAAATCGCTGCTTTGTGTTTTGACATGATAACTTAGTTCATCATCCATTCTTCGGGTTTTCCTAATTCAAATTCTTTACCGTCATCATATTTTTCTGCTTTAAAATAGTTTATTAACATGTATCTAGTTTTCTTTTCATGCTTAGGACTTCCACGGTGAAATAAAGTCTGTGTTGAAAAAATTAATGTACCTTTTTTTGCAAGAAAATAATCATCTCTTTCTCCAATGTATCTGTGCATATCTGATCTTTTTGCTCCAGTAACTATATTTGTGAATATATTTAATAGTCTTTTAACTCTCCATTTATGTGACCGTGGAATGGCACAATATGGTCCCTCTAATTCAGAATCTACATCAGTTAAATAAATAAATGCTTTAAAAGTAGGCGGAGGATTCCTGTCAACATGCCAGCTCCTCTTAGTTCTAGTATCTGGCTCGTCTATTTGTAAAGAACAAGTTTTTAGAATTACTTTGTCACCTAGTTGTGCTTCTAATTTTTCTGTTAAAACATTTGAATTAATTAAATTATCTAACTTTTTATTTAATAAATTAAAGTTGAATATATTTTTTACCTTACTGTCTTTACCATCTGCAGCTTCGGCTCTTACGTTTATCCAAACGTTATCAGCAATCATTTGAGACTTTTCTTTTGAATTTTCAATTCCAACTTGAACTAACTCATCACATAAATCACTATCTAAAAAATTTTCAATAATTACAAATCCCTTTTTAGTAAATTCATTATTCGGTAATTTTGACCAATAGTACGCATCTGAAATTTCTTTAATAATTGAATTGATAAAATAAGCTGTTGATTTAATCATTTGCATCACCAATGTTGAAAAAATCGTCATTTTGAATATGCAATAATTTTTTAAATTGATTTAACATTAAACTTAATATTAACACTGAAAGTACTAGAAAAAATAAATTTAAAAACCAAACGTCTCTGTAGAGAATTATAAACACTGTAATAATTGAAATTGAAAAAAGTAACTCCTTGTTGAATAAAAAATATTTATATTCTTTTTCTGCGTATACGTAATTTATAAGAAATACTACAAAATAGCCAACCATAGTTGAAACTGCTAAACCAATTATTCCAAGCTCATCAATTGTTATATAAATTAATAAGAAATTAATTAGTGCACCAAAAATCATTGAGGCCAATCGTATGTTTAATTTATATTTTTTTTCAAGTAAAAGTCCATACAATGAGGCATAGCTTGAAAAAATAAATCCTATCGATAAATATGGAATAATTGCTAATGCACTTTGATATTTTGGAGGAAGCAGGATTGGTCCAATTATTACCGAAATACAGACTCCCAAACAAGCAAGTAGACTTGAAATTGATATTATTGATCTAAACAATTCTAAACTTTTATTTTTATTTTTGTTGTTTACTGACCACAGTATTGGAGCAATTGCTGAGACAAAAGCACCTACAAAAACACCGTGTAAATCAGCGAGTCTATAGACTGTTGAATATTCAGCAACTTCTTCTAAGGTATATAATCTTGATAAGATAAATCTATCTTGCCATGCTAATAACATCGCAAATATTGCATAAATATAACTCAAGTTTGAATAATTTTCTTGCATTTTTTTACTAATGTTTAAAGTTTTTTCGTGAAATGAAGAAAACAAAATATCCGTATTACGTTTTAGATACAGAGTTTTAATTAAAGTGCCAAAAAATTGTCCAATAAAATACGAACTCACAATCATCCTATCTTCAAAACCATAAAAATAGATAATTATGACGACAAGTAATAGCTGAAAAATTGGTATAAGAAGAGATTCAATATATATTGAATTTCTAATAATTTTTGACTCATTAAGTGATTTATAAAGATTTGTTAGTAATCTAGCGTATGAAATTAATATACCAGTAAAAACTGCTAACCTGAAAGGCACTCCATAATCAATTTTGAAAAAATTTGTGAGGTTAGTATTTAAAATAAACTCTAGAATTATTAAAAAAAATAAATTGTATATAAAAAATTTTTTAGTAGTTCTTTTTATGAATTCACTTTTTTTATTTGAATCAAGATCTTGAAATATTCTATGTCCTAATGAATCAAGTCCCCATGAAAAAATATTTACAAATACAATTTGAAACGCTAACAGCAAGGATATCTCTCCCCATATGTTAATTTCCATAAGTCTTAGAAAAACGGGTAAAAGTATCAGACTTGCTAATCTGGGTGAAAAATTAGATATTAAATAGTTGAGCGTTATGTTACTAAATTTTTTATTATTCATACGAAAGCTCATTGTTCAAGGCTGTTCTTCTTCTAATAATCTTAATAAGCCAAACTGGACTTAACATAAAGATAATATCCTTGATACTCAAATTTAAACGAAAATTTAAAATTGTATCGTATAAAATTTGGCTCTTTGATTGTTTAAAATCTCCAATACACAAATTTTGAAAGTATTTTGCAAATGCAAATAATGATTTTAGATCATTGTTTTCGGAAACATATGAATCAGGAAGTTCCTTCAAGTAACTATTCATTCTATTTTTTAGATTGTTTTCATCTAGTCCTCCAGTATAAGTTTTACCGTTACGCTCAAAATAAATTTGCAAATCTTTGTGTAAGTTTCTAAGGTTTTTAATATCATTTAAACTATCAGTTGCAATTTCTTTTTCAGTAGTTGCAACGTTAGATCTTTGTAAATTCAGTATTTGATTAATTTTCGTTACTGCTGATTTTACTGAATCATACTCTAATATAAACTTTGTATTTATACCTGCTCTTGCTCCACCGATAAAATTTGAATTAATTAAGACTGGTAAATTACACAAAGCTGCTTCAGCTGTTACTTTCGCCACACCTTCTTTTCTAGAAGTAAATAAAAATACTTTAGACTTTTTTAAGTAATCTGCGACAATTTCCTGTTTAGGAATTTCATCAAAAGTAATAAGATTCACATTTTTATTTTTGTAGACTCCCAAAATTTTTTCAAAGTTTTCATCAAAAAGGTAATCGTAGTTTGACTTTACATAATTAGGATTAGCAACAAGTATTGTAATTTTTATATTGGGGTTAACTAATATCAACTCTTTGCTGATATTAAATAAATCCCTATTATATTTTGCATTAACTTTTCTTGTAACTGTTATTACATCATATTCTTTTTCTTTGCTTGTTGTTTTATTGAAAATTTCACTTGGTATAAAAGACCTAGTCGTATAAGACATTATCTCTTGATTTTCCAAGTCTGGGACCTGTTCGGGATAGCAAAAGTTTAAATCTATATTTTCAAAATTATAATCTGAAGTATCTTCAAATGATGCTCCCCAGTGAACACCAAAATAGTAATTATTCTTGTATCTTTTTAATATTTGATTAAATATTTTATATTGTGAATACTTTACGAATTCTTTATGAGAAAAAATTATGATACCTGGAGAGTTTTCCTGAAACTCTTTTAATTTGAAAACCATAATTTTATAAATTTAAAGATTAATTAAATAATTTTTCTTCTAAGAACAAACATAGTAACTGACCAAACGTTATGTGTCCCTGTTGAATAACACCAGTTTCATTTGATGGTATTTGGAGCTTATAATCTGCTATTTCACAAAGCTTATTATGGCTTTCCCCACTAAAACCAACAGTCAACATACCAATATCATTTGCAACGTTTACTGCATTTAGTACTGACTGACTTTCACCGCTTGTGGATATTGCAATTAATACGTCTTTTTCATTAGCTAAGCCTAATAGTTGTCTGGAAAATATTTCTTCATATGAAAAATCATTTGCTGTAGATGTAATAATGCTTGTATCTGTAGTTAAAGCAATTGAACTAATTGGTTTTCGATTTTTTTTAAATCTTCCTATTAATTCTGCAGCCAAGTGTTGGGAATCAGCAGCTGAACCTCCATTTCCACAAAAAAATACCGTTCCTCCCTCTTTGACTTTATCATGTACTCTTTCTGCAATTTTGAGAAAAACTGGTTTTAAATTAATTTGGTCTGCTGCGACATCTGCTGACTCTTTTAAATATTGATCAATTGCGTCCATTAATTTGTAATTATAATTGTATATTAATAAAACTGACGAATTTATTTAATTGATTGAACTTTTCAAAAATTGATAATATTTATTGCTGACTTCTGAGACTGAAAATTTATTAATAATTTCTACAGAAATACTGATATCTTTTCTAATTTCCATATTTTTTATACACTCAGATAAAGAATCTACATTTCCAGACTCAAATAATACTCCATTTTTAAATAAATCAATTATTTCTTTAGGGCCTGAAGGACAGTCAGATGATATTATATTTTTACCTAAGATTTGTGCCTCAATCAATGAATTGCCTAACCCTTCTCTTCTCGAAGGAAAGAAGAATATATCAGCTGATTTTAAGTACTTAAGAGGATTGTCAACATTTCCAAGAAATTTTAAAGGTAAGTCTGGATAGTTTTGTTTGTAAGTATTCTCTAAGCTTCCATCTCCAACAATCAATAGCATAAAATTCTTTTTGTCTAAAAATTTGTATGCGGCATTAAATAAAATATCTAACCCTTTTTGATGTTCAAGCCTAGATGTCGTAATCCAGATTTCTTTATTAATAAATTCTAAATCTAGAATTTCTTCATCTGCTTTATCAAAAAAATCTTCTGTAAAAACAGGGTTATAGATCACTTTATTATTTTTATTAAATATATATTTTTCTACATTTTCTTTTAATTCATGTGAAATAAAAATATTTGCATCAGAGTTATTGAAAGAAAAAACTGCAATCTTACCTTTAATTTTATTTATAAGATTTTTATTCCAATTTAAATAGTTAGAATTGGCCTCTCTTAGAAAAACTTTAGTATTTATTAACCTCAACTTTTTTAATACTGTAACAATAAAATTGGGTGTTGGAAGTGTTGTTAATATTGCATCTGGTTTTTCTTTATTAATTAATTTAGTCAATTTAATTATTGAAAAAAAAGTTCTTGATGAATCCAAATACTCTATATCTAAAGTGTCTGAAATTTGTAATTCTAGTTTGTGGTTTAATTTTTTAGCAATAACTAATTTGACATCGAGATCAAAATTGTCTGATAAATGTTGAGAAACTCTTGAAAGAGAAATTTCAGCGCCACCGAAACCAAGCGTTGGAAGAAAAATAAACAATTTATTCAATTGCTTTTACCCATTTTTTTATTGTTTCTTCATTATCCAAAAGATTATTAATTTTATTTCGTGACACATCTATTAATAATTTTCTACCAGCTGTGTTAAGTTTATTAAAATTTTTAATTGACTCATAAATAGAATGTTCGCTGAATGATTCAAATACCAATTCACTATCTTCGAAAATTTCAGTTGTATCACCGATATTACCAATAGATACGTTTAAACCGACTTGAATCGCTTCTGTCACAGAATTGGAGAAACCAGCATGAAATGCTGGATGTATTAATAAGTTAAATAAATGGTAATAAGATGATGAATTTTTTATATTTCCTAGCATTAAGACTTTATCAGTAAGATTAAGTTTTTCTATTTTTAGTTTTATTTCATTGGCTTCAATCCCTCTTCCAAAAATCACACATCTAAAATCTGTCTTATCTATGCTCAAAAGTCTCAGAGCCTCAATCAGATTAGAGAAATTATTTAGTGGGTCAACTCTAGCTGAGACAACATACCTCAATTCAGAATGTCCTAAAAAATCTTTTATAGTATTGGCAATCTTGTCGTTATCAAGTTTATTAATTTGAATCATCCCATTAGGAATATATAAAATATTTAAATTTTTATTCAATTCTGTTTTAAATGCTTCCATTCCAGAAATTGAGTTAAATAAAATTGCATGAGCTTTATAGGAAATTAATTTAAAGATTGCATGTCTTAATTTTGACTTTCTACTTGTTCTTCTGCTTAATCGATCACTTCTTACAGAATAAACAAGCTTTACGTTAGATTTTGCAAACTTAGCAAGATAGCCAAAAACATAAGAGTGAAACATGAAAGATATGATTACTTTATTTTGTGCATTACTTTTATTTATTATTTTACGTATTCTAAAAATAGTTTTTAAGGCAAGCCTAGCTAGTCGTAAATATTTAAATAATATTCTTGATCCAGACGAATAAATTTGAAATCTTAAAATATTTATATCTTTGTTTACTAAGTAACTAAGTTCATCACCTTTTTTTAAAATAAGAAGATTGACTTTATAACCAGATTTGCTTAAAGAGTTAGCTAGCCAAATAGCTTGACGTTCAGCTCCACCAGTAAATAAAGAAGTCGAGATTAAAAAAATTTCAGTTGCCATATTTAACCTTTTTCAAAATATAATAATTTAAGTGAGCCTTCGTACGTTTTTTCTGAAATTAACATATAACCTTCGTCAATCAATTGTTCACTTACTATCCTTAATTGTCCAATTGTATTTGGCAATTCAATACCGACTAATACTGCTGTTGGATAATTTTTAATGTCTGAAAAAGGCTCAACTTTTTCAAATTGTTTAGAAATATATAAATTATCAATGTTATTTTTAACACCACAATCACCAGTGGGGCTATAACCATAACCATATTCTTTTTTTGAATAATACAAGAATGCTTTACTTTGTTCTTCTGTAACTATTATTGCTTCATTTGTACTGTTAAATTTTATATTTACATCAGCTAATACATTACTTATTGGTTCATTTTTATAAAAAATTGAAACGGTAAATATAACAGCAAGTAAATAAACAATAGCTGTATATGAAAATATTTTATAATCGGAAAATATTTTTGATTTTGAAAAAATTAAATCTATAAAATTTAAAAATAAAATTATTGAGAAGGGTAAAAATAGTAAGTCTGTTCTTCCACCACCTAAAGGATAAAATTTCATCATAGAAAAGACATACAATAACATCATGCCAACAAATGAAAATAAAATAAATTCATTTCTTCGAAATATAACAGTAATAAGTGAAATAATAATTAAAAGCACAAAGATGGAATGTGGGAAAATTGGAAAAATGGATTTCATAAATAATTGATTTAAGAAATAAAAAGATTCTAAAAACTTACTAAATGACATGGTATTTATAAAATAATTATCCCAGTATCCTCCATTTGAAACTCTAGATAATTTACTTAACAAATTGTCTAGTAACGGAATAGTTAAAACGATTAGCGAAAGAACTAAGATAATAGATTTTTTGTTTGATTTAAATAAAAATAAAATCAAAATTGCAATGGGCACTGCAGAAACAAATGACAATAAAAATAAAATTACGGAAGCAGTTATAAAATATAGAAAATATTTATTTTTGATTTCTTTATTTTGATAGTTTTGGAAGAACCATAAACAAAGAACTGTTGTAAAAATTTCAAAATTATATTGTTTTAGTCCAACCGTATATGTATTAAAAACTGGGGAAGAAATTAATAGTGCACTCCCCAGTAGAGCAAGGTTGTAATTAAATAATTTTTCTAAAAAATCAAAAAATAAAGTAATTGTAAATACTGCAAATAAAATTATGATTCCAGAAATAATATATTCAGGCCACTCAAAAATTCTTGATGAGATCCATATTAATGATGAAAAAAGTGGGTGTTGATCGCCATAATTAAATGCACAAATTAATTTGTTGAAAAATATTGGTTCTAATTCGGCAATATCATCTTGTTGAAAATTTTTAGGGAACAAGACATCTCTCAAATTAAAAATGAACAAAGCAGATAGAGTAATCACAGTAAGTCTACTTTTATTTTTAGTAAATTTTATAGATATCACTTTAACATTATATTAAAACAGGCATAACAAATAATTTTTATAAAATAAATTATTGGATAATTATTATTAATCAATTTAATAGTTATTAAAATTGTTTCATGATAGTTGGGACAAATTCAATAATTGAAGATATTTCTGGCGTTCTTTCAAAATTTTCAATCACTGAAGAGATCAAGTTAAACTATTCACAGATAAAAAATATAGACATTCAATGTAACAACTTGGTTAAACTTTCTTCCGATAATCGTATTGAAGAAATAAAAATTAATATCATAAATAAGTTACAAAAAAACAATCTTATAGAAGACATATCTTTTGCAGGAAATAATTTTATCAATATTACGTTGAGTAAAGAATATTTAATTAAAAATATGTCAGTTAATTTAAGCAAATTGAATAATGAAAAAAAATCAATATTAATTGATTATGGAGGTCCGAACATAGGTAAGTCATTACATGTGGGGCATTTAAGAACTCTTAATATTGGAAGATCGATTTATAGAATAAACGAAATAGCTGGAAATAGTATTACCTCTGATATTCATTTAGGAGATTGGGGTATGCCGATTGCTTTAATCTTGGCTTATATAAAAAAAATGAAATTAGAGATTTCAAAACTAAAACATACTGACTTAGAGACAATTTATCCTGATGCCACTGAATTGGCTGACAATAACGAGGATTTTTACGAGGAGGCTAAACAAATATCAAAAAAACTTAATAAAAAAGATACTGAATTAATTAAAGAATGGAAAATTATCTACGATGTATCTGTAGAGAATATTAAAAAACTATTAGATAAGCTTGGACACAGATTTGATTGGTTTTATGGTGAAAGCGACGTCGTAGCAGAAACTAAAGTAGTTATAAATGAGGCAAAATCAAAAGATAAAATTCTTGATGATAATGGTGCATTTCTTTCAAAAGAATTATCAGATCCCCCTATATTGTTAACAAAATCTGATGGCTCCTATCTATATTTAACCACTGATTTGGGGACAGTATATTTTAGAGAACAAAATGGTGATTTTAATAAATACTTATATGTAGTCGATCAGCGACAGAGTAATCATTTTATTCAGCTTTTTAAAACAGTTAAGTATTTTGAATTATCAGAATCTGATTTTACTCATATTTCTTATGGAACAGTTAATGGAAAAGACAACAAACCTTTAAAAACGCGTGATGGAGGTGTTTACAAATTAGAAGAATTACTCGATGATGTTAAAGCAGAATTATTGAAAAAAAATAAGAATAAAATGTTAGTTGAACAGTTAGCTAACTCTATACTCACTTATTCTGATTTATTACCAAGTAGAAATCAAAATTACAAATTTGATATTGAAAAATTTGTCGACATAAATGGCAAAACTGGAATTTATCTGCAGTATGCTCAAGTAAGAGCAAAAAAAATTTTAGACCAATCTTCTATTTCGAATAATGATATAAATTATGATAATTTAAATAATGATGAAAGAAGTCTTATGTTTGAAATTTCAAAATTACCATATTATTTTTTTAATTCTTTAGACAGAAATGAACCACACCATCTTGCTGAATATGGGTATAATCTATCTCAAATTTTTAACTCTTTTTACACAAATAATAAAATTTTTTCTGAATCAGTCTCTGAACTAGATACAAGTAAAAGATTGTCATTAGTTAGGTCTTTTTACAGAACAATTAATATTGTATTTGATTCACTTGGAATAAAACCTGTTGATGAAATGTAGTTTAGAGAAAAAATTGAGAAGCTAATATCCAGGAAAGCAAGACAATACTAAAAGCAAATTTGTTTAATTTTGAAAATTTTTGTCCCAAATTGTTTAATATAAAAATTATTGCCGGTATGACTACGAAACCAGAAAAGGATGTAGCTCTAGTAATTGAAATAACCTCAGTAAATATGAATGTATTTTTTGGGATAAATATTTGAAAAAAGATTAAGAAAAATAGAGAAACCAAAATTGTAATCAAGATATTAGATATTAAATCTCTGAATGAATTATTAATTAAGTTAAAGGATGAAAAAAATTCAATTGGTAAGAAAAGTAAGAATAGAGAAGCAAAGAATAGAATAAAGCTCCAAAAAAGGCTCTGTCCTGTCCAAGATGTTATCGGCTGGCTTGAATAATTTAAAGATTCTAAAAATAAATAAACAGAAAAACCTAAGAGGCATGCGCCTAAAGTCAGAAAATACAAACTTAACGTTGTCTTAAGTTGAATAAGATTTTGATTTGATAACGTTTGATTTTTCATACAGACATATTATAAACTGCTTATTCTATTAAAATTATCTGTAATGTTTGAATTTATTGATACTCCAAATCCCAATGCAAAAAAGATTATCCTCAATCACAATTATGAAATAGCTGTTTATCTAAATACTGAAATAATTAGTGATGACAATGTATTAAAAATATTTAATCATCCAAGTATAGAAAATATTTTTAGCGGGCCTGGTTTCCTTACATTAACAAAAAAACCAAAAGCTTCATGGGATAACATTATTAAAGATTTAGATACTTAGACTTGATATTATATAGTTATGGAAAATTTTAATTCAGACCCAAAACCCGGAAGATTGATTCTTCCTTTGGTATTAATTGGAATGATTGCCACTACTTATACTTTTATAAACAGAGTTGTTGAAAATAACGACTTAGATTTACAAACTGAAGTTCAAGATGTACAGGAAGAAACAAATGAGGAAGTTATTCAAGAAGAAACTACTACAACTTCAACAACAACTACACTTCCTGAAAACTATGTTTCATATTTAGAAGAAATAAATGGTGAGAGAATTGTTGCAGTAAATTTAGCGCAAGAGGTACTAGAAGCAAATGATAATTGGGATAATAAAACGGTTACTTACCAAGAAGCAAAGCAAGAATTTGATGATTTTATAACTAAATGGGAAGAGTTTGTTGATATATTATCAAATCCAGGGCCACCTAGTGAGTTTGCAAATTTAGTAACAAGCCATGAAGAAATAAAAACACTCGTCAATTTGGTTTACCAAGATACCATTGAACTTAAGGCAGGATTAGAATCATCAGATACGGGTGAAAGAAGAGCAACAGCTCTAGATTCTTTTAATTCGAATTTAGATCAACTTACAGATAAAATTTCTGAGGTTGTTGCTGCAGCCTCTAGCTAGAAGCTGCTGAACAAATAGTATCGATCATTAACATTGCAATAACATAAGGATCTCCATTGGCATTAGGTCTTCTGTCTTCTAGGTATCCTTTTTTATCAACTTCAACTTGCCAAGGAATTCTAATTGATGCACCTCTATCACTAACCCCATAAGAAAATGTATCAAAACTTTGAGTTTCGTGGTCTCCTGTAAGCCTATCTTCAATATTTGCACCATAATTTTTAACATGCAAATCTGCATTCTTACCAAGAGCTTCACAACCTGCAACTATGGCGTCATACCCACCATCTTCTCTCATTTGTTTAGTTGAAAAGTTAGTATGCATGCCAGCACCATTCCAATCACCTTTTACAGGTTTTGGATCAAGAGTTGCAGAGATATTCCAATCCTCAGCAATTCTGTAAAGTAACCATCTAGCTATCCAAATTTGATCTCCAATATCCGGTGCTCCAATAGGACCAATTTGAAACTCCCACTGACCTGGCATCACTTCTGCATTTGTTCCAGAAATTCCAAGTCCAGCTTCAATACATGCTGTTGCATGTGCTTCGGAAATTTCACGTCCATATACTTCATCAGCTCCGACACCACAGTAATATCCGCCCTGTGGAGCTGGATAACCTGATGGAGGAAAGCCTAAGGGTTGACCATATTTTAAAGAGTCATAAGATTGCTCATAAAATGTATACTCTTGTTCCATTCCAAACCATGGTTCAAACTCGCTAAAATTTGAAGCTGATTCTGCTAGTGCTGCTCTTGTATTTGATGCATGAGGTGTCATGTCTACATTCATCACTTCGCACATTACTAATATGTTGTCTCCACCTCTAATTGGGTCTGGAAATTGAGAAACTGGTTTCAACACACAATCAGATTGGTCACCAGTAGCTTGTTGAGTACTAGAACCATCAAAGCCCCAAATTGGTGGCTCTGTTCCTTGTTCCATTATTTTTGTTTTACTCCTAAGTTTTGCGGTAGGAGTCTGTCCGTCAATCCATATATATTCTGCTTTTATCTTCATGAAAGTAATGTAATATGTATTTCAAGAAATGTTGTTACAGAAATATTAAATATTTGTTTCAAAAATGATAGATAGTTATATAAATATAGACAAAAGTCATATGAACTTTGATAAAGCCTTTGTAGAACTCGGGCTAAATAAGCTTGTGCTTAAAAATGTTACAAAACCAAGTCAAATTAATTTAGTAGTGACATCTTTATCAAAATATGGCGAAACAAAAAAGAATCTATCCGACTTTGAATCTACAAATAAGTCATTTCCAACATTAATTATTGTTGATGACAAAGATTTTGAACAAACAATAGATTTAATTCAAAATCCATTAATTGAGCTAATGTCTAATAAAAGTAAAGTAGAAGAGGTGGGTGCAAGAATTCATGCTCTTGTAGGCGACGGTGAATCAGAGATACTTGAATTTAAAGATTTGTCAATTAACTTAAAAACTTATGATGCAAAAGCTGGAGATAGCTTGTTAGATTTAACATTTATGGAGTATGAGTTACTTAAATTTTTTGTTGAAAATCAGGATAATGTTTGGTCTAGAGAACAGCTTTTAGAAAAAGTTTGGGGTTACGATTATTTTGGTGGTGCTAGGACCGTAGATGTGCATGTCAGAAGGCTGAGAGCAAAATTAGGCGATAAAAGAAAAGATTGGATTAAAACTGTTCATTCAGTTGGATATAAATTTAACTAAAGCTGTTCCCGCAACCACAAGTTCTTGAAACATTCGGGTTATCAATGGAGAATCCTGTTTCCATTAATCCTTCTTTATAATCTAAAGTTGCACCTTTAACATGTTCTAAGCTTTGTCCATCAACAACAATATTGACGCCATCATATTCTTCAATTACGTCGCCCTCAAATTTGTCAGTATCAAAAAACATTTCATATGAAAAACCTGAACAACCTCCTGGTTTTACACCCATTCTTAAAAAACTGTCATCAGATGACTCTTGTGATTTAAGTTCTTTTAGCTTTTTTACAGCATTATCTGTAGCAAGAATTGCGCGGGAAGATTTTATTTGTATATCCATGTTTTAATTATACCAAATATTCAGTTATTCAATAAATTAATAATTACATCTTTTCAAAAACTACTTAGAATAACCTTATGACCAAGAGCGATATCATTTTAAAGCATCTTTCTACTGTTTTTGACCCAGAATTAGGGGCAAATATAGTCGAATTAGGTATGGTAAAAGATATCCAACATGTCGATAAAAAAGTAACAATAAAATTAGCACTTACGATTGCTGACTGTCCAATGAGGAATCAAATAGAAACAGAAATTAATAGAAAACTCAAACTTTTAGAAAATGTTGAAACAGTAGAAATATCAATAACTGCTATGGACCAAAAAGATCGAACTGCTGTTATGGAAAAGGCAAGAGAAAAAGCTAGAGAAAATGCTCAACCAACAAACGTAAACCCCAGAACAAGAGTTATTGCTATTGGAAGTGGTAAAGGCGGTGTTGGTAAATCAACTTTATCTGCAAATATTGCATTAGGTCTAGCAGAAAAAGGATTCCAAACTGGACTATTAGACGCAGATATTTGGGGATTTTCAATACCAAGACTTCTAGGTATTTCTGGAAGAATTGAAGCAAATAACGATAAAAAAATGATCCCATACGAGATTGGAAATTTAAAAGTAATATCTACTGGCCTTTTAACAAGTGATGAAGATACGGCATTGATGTGGAGAGGTTTGATGTTGAGTAAGGCGCTTGAACAATTCTTAACCGACGTAGAATGGGGAGATTTAGATTATCTGATAATTGATCTCCCGCCAGGTACGGGCGATATACAAATGGCATTAAGTAGGCTGCTACCACAAGCAGAACTAATAGTTATTACCACTCCACAACTAATGGCTCAAAAGGTTGCTACAAGAGTTGCCGATATGGCAAAAAGAAGTTTTATTCCTCTTTTAGGAGTTATTGAAAATATGTCATATTTTGAATCAAATTCAGGCGAGAAGTTTAATATTTTTGGTGAAGGTGGAGGTAAAGCTTTAGCAGACAAATTTGGTATTCCAGTTTTAGGAAACATTCCTATTAGCGAAAATACAAATAATATTGCAGATGGTGGAACTCCACTAATTAATCAAGAAAATAACTCTATTACAAAAGCGGAAATAGATAAATTAATTAATAATATTGCAACCCAACTTCCACCAATTGTTGATGAATCCTGTACAGGCAGATTAGCAAAAGTGTTTGAGGAACTTTCTAATCAATGAAGCCTATCTCTGTAAATGAATTAACGGAATCTGTAAATTCAAATTTACCGAGAGAAATAAAATCTTCTATTGCAAAAAATATTCTTGCTGAAGAAAAAGATCCTGAATCTGCGCGAGAAATATTTTATAGACTCATAAATGATTTAACCACAAAAGCTCAAAAAGAAGTTGTAAATGCAACTGGTACGGTACTTCATACAAATTTAGGACGTTCACCTAATAACATTGCTTTCCCAGGAAGATATACCAATATTGAATATGATTTAACTAATTTAGCAAGAGGTAATAGAAATGAATATCTATCTCTGCTTATGAATGACTTGATAGGATCTCAAGATATTGCTTTTGTAAACAATAACGCATCTTCTCTTTATCTTTCTTTAAAAGCTATTTCTAAATCACACAACATTCGTAATGTGATTATATCTAGAGGAGAAATTATAGAAATTGGTGGTTCCTATAGACTTCCTGAAATAATAAGTGAAACTGATTTAAGCCTTATAGAAATTGGTACAACAAACAAAACTAAATTAAGTGACTATACAAAAGCATTAGAAAAATATCCAGATTCTTTAATATTAAAAGTTCACAGGTCTAATTTCTCAATCAATGGTTTCACAGAGGATGTTTCAATTGCAGAGCTAGCTGAATTAAAAAATAATTTTGATGTACTTCTTCTCCATGACCTAGGCAGTGGTTTAGTAGTTGATAAAAAGTTTCTTGAAATTAACAATGTAAGTATATTTAAAAATGAACCATTCGTGCAAGATTCACTTTCAGACGGTGCAGATCTAGTTATGTTTTCAGGAGACAAATTGTTTGGATCAGTTCAATCTGGAATGGTTGCAGGAGATAAAAAATTGATTGATATAATTAAAAACTACAGTTTATTCAGAACTTATCGCTGCTCACCGTTAACTTTATTTGAACTTCAAGAAACTGTACTCAAATATATAAATAAAAAAGAAAAAGAGATACCATTCTGGAGCCTAATTACAGTGTCTTATTCCTCATTAGAGGAAAGGTGTAAAAATATTGCAAAATCTATTTCTTATTCTTCAAGTGTAGAAAAAGGGGAAAGTGTAATTGGTGGAGGGACGCTTCCAGGTGTAACTTTAGAATCCCCAGTCTTGCTTATTGATGATAAAAAAACAGCAACTGCTATCAATCGATTAATTAAAAATGATATCCCTGTATTGCCAAGAATTTTTAAAGATAAGGTTTGTCTTGATTTAAGAAGCGTATTTCAAGATCAAGATGGTGTAATAGTTCAAGCTTTAAACAATTCATGACCGTTCTTGCAACTGCAGGCCATGTAGACCATGGAAAATCAACTTTTGTAAATTTTTTAACAGGTCAAGAAATAGATAGATTAAAAGAAGAAAAAATTCGTGGACTGACAATCAATCTTGGATATACCTATTTTAAGCATAAAGATAAAACAATCTCCATAGTTGATGTGCCTGGACATGTTGACTACTTTAAAAACACGATTGCTGGATTTTCAAATGTAGATGGAATAATTTTCTGTATTGATTCACTACAGGGATGGTCAAAGCAATCAGAAGAACATTTTCAGGCGATTAAAAATCTTGAAATTAATAATATTTTTTTTATCCTCACAAAAATAGATTTATTAGAAACTCCAGTTGATAAAGATTTTCTTGAAAAAAAGTTAAACTCCGAAAAATTTATAAATTACACGATTCAAGAATTTAGTTATAAAACCAGTGATCTTAAAGAGTTTCAAAAAAAAATAGCAAATTTCTTTAAAAATAACACACTAAAAAACCCAAATTCAATGTGGGTTGATCGAAGCTTTACTAAAGATGGAATTGGAAAGGTTGTAACCGGTACTGCTTCAATAGATTTTGATCTGGATAATATATATCATGCAAGAACAAACAAATTATTAGATGTAAAAGAGATAAGAAATACAGAAAACGAAATTAGAAGTATCGCCTCTACGTCAAGAATTGCTATTTCTGTCAAGAAAAGTATTCAAGATGATCTTAGACGTGGTGACTTATTAACTAATAAAATTTGTTTTTCTGGGCAATATATATTTGCCATTTCGAATGAAACTAATTCTAAATTTCACAAAAAAGGAAACAGTAGATTATTTATTGGAACGACAAACCAAAACGTCAAAAGATTAGAAATTGTAAATGCATCAGAGAAAAATTTAATATTTATGGAACTCCCAAATAAGGTTGAAATTTTAGAAAACCAGAGAATGTTAATTCAAAATATGGCATCAAATGATTTCGTAGGTGCAAAAGTTGCGCTTGTCTCAAATAATAAAAACTTAGTAAAGAAATTTTTTAAGCAAGCAAGAAAAAATGAATCTATTGATGTAGAAAAAGCATTTACTCTTTTAACGGATAACCTTACAGAAAGATCTAAGAATTATATAAATATAGGCGATAGATTCCTATCTAAAAATTATCTAAAATTAATTACTAAAAAAGTTAGTGAAAATATAAATAATATAAATTCTGTTGGTGTTAAAAATTATTTTTATAATGAACTTTTTATAGAAGAACAATATTTTGATGAATTAATACAACAAATTGATGGGATAAATATTATCAACAACCAACTATTTGTAAATAGAAATGCTGGTATTGATTTAGAGATTTACCAAAATGTTGTAGATGAAATATCTAATGATTTGTCGGTTAAGTATGTAGACATAAACAGATTTGATAAAGAGTCTATAAAAGAATTATTTATGAATGAATATCTGTACAGAGTTGATAAGAATATAGTCATCTCAAAAGAACATAAATTACAGCTTATTGATATTCTGGAAAAATTACCTGATATTTTTGATGTATCAGAATTTAAAGAGGTATCTAAACTATCAAGAAAGTTTGCGATACCTTATTTAGAGTTTTTGGATAAATATTTATACACTTCAAAAATTGATTCTTCAGGTAAGAGAAAAAAATTAGTTTGATACGTAAGAGTTTTCTCGTTTTCTCTCAACTTCATTCATGCCACCCCACACACCAAATGGTTCGGAAATATCATTGGCTTCATCCAAGCATTCAATTTTTACAGGACAACCACTACAAACAGATTTAGCTTTTGCTTCCCTTTTTTCTCTATCTTCTTTTTTTTCAAATGTAGCTGGTGGAAAAAACAAATTGCTGCTGTGTTGTCTGCAGAGTGCATCATATTGCCATGTAGAAATTTTTATTTGAAGCATATTTAAACAGTAATTAGAGTTTTTCTGCTGTAAAAAGATTTTTTTCGCGAAGTGATTAGCTAAATTGACAGTTTTCCATCTATTTCAGTAAGCTCTACCTCTTCATTCAACTCATAAGGTTGTTTGTCATGCATTTCTACAACAAGTTTGTTCTTTTGAAACTGGACAAGTGCTCTGTTTTCGCTCAAAAACTCCGTAATTTTTACTGTTGAGCCCTTAAATGATGACATCGCACTTGTGTCCGTGGTTAACCTTGATCTAATTACCGTTGGAATTGCAACAAAATAAAAGAAAGAAATTACAAATGAACCAAATATCATCATAAAATTGTTGATTTCTAGCTGATAATTGAAAAACATAACAACTGATGATAAATGCAAAATAGAAAAAGCAACTACTCCTAAAGGACCAAAATATCCCCTAGCTAATATTTTTATAAAAATAATAAAGGAAGTAAGAAATATTATTAAGCCATAATAATTTATTCCAAACTCAGTAAATGTTATAGATGAAAATCCAATCAGTAGAGCTCCAATGAATGCCATCAAGCCTGGACCTATTGCAAAAAGCTCTAAACCTAATAATGCAAAACCGAGAGCAAAAAATAAATAAGTGAAAAATGGATTTGATATTGAAATATAGAACCTTTCATATAGTGATGGTTTTATAAATTTGATTTCACTAATATCATCAGAATTTATATCGAAACTTACAACATCAAATAAACCTCTATCTTCTGGTGTTATATTGGATACTATTTCTTCGCTTCCTAAATTTTCAATAAATGCCCCAATTGAACCTACAACCATATATCCTTCATAGATTCCTTCTTGATTAGTTAGTGCGAATTCATTACTTGAAAATTTATTGATAATTGTTGTACCAGGTGATATGCCAACATAGTCAAAGCTTTTCAAAAGTCCCGAATCTACTGTTGTCTTATTAGGTCCAACCCAAATAGCTTTTGGTGTTTCGATGCTTTTTAGTATCTCTTGTAATTCGACAATACTTTTATTACTCGTATCTGATGCATTATATTGAACGACAAATAAATCACTTTCATTTAGTTCATTTTCATTAATGTATCTTTCTATAGCACTGATATGACCATTTGAAAATATACCGTCTATTTCAAATATGCTAATTTGAGTAATATTTGCAGCTGCAAAGAATAATATGGGTAATAGTTTTAACATTTTATATACTTAAATATATACAATAGTAGTCTTTTAAAACTGTGAAAATTTGCTTGATAACAGATAACGAATGGGTGAAGGATTCTTTAATTAAATTTTTAGATTTTGAATATAATTTTACACACCTTAAAGGAAGTGATGAGATTAGATTATCGTACGACTATATCTTTGTTGACATGCAGGTCGATAACAATGGTGGGCCATCAATAATAAGGGAGCTCAAAAGAGATAGTAAGCTTGGAAATTCAACAATAATTCTCTTAATAGACAGAGAAGCAGATATTTTTCAAGCCAACAGAGTTAGCGCAGACGGCTATCTTTTAAAACCTATTGATAAAACAAATTTAAAAAAAGTATTTACTTAAAACAAAAATTATCTAGAATCATATATACAAATTGAGTATTAACTTTGACTTCGTTTTATACATAGTATTTTTTATCTGTCTTATACTGTCTGGCATGCTTTCAGGTTCTGAGACAGCAATTACATCTATCCCAATACAAAAAATTCACCAATTAGATGAAAATAAAAAAAATAAGAGAATTAAAAGAGCTAAAGAGAATATTGAAAAAACTATTGGTGGAATATTAGTAGGAAACAACTTTGTTAATATATTAATGGCTTCCGTCGCAACGATTATCTTTGTAAGACGGTTTGGAGAAAGTGCTGGAAGTGCAATAGCAACAGTCTTCACAACAATCATTGTCTTAATTTTTGGAGATATAACTCCAAAAACTCTCGCAACAAAACTTCCAATTTCTTTTTTATCAAAAACAACATTTTTAGTTGAAATTCTTTCAAAAATATTTGCACCATTTACAGAGGGTATCACGAATATAATAATGAAATTTGTCAAAACTCGAAACGAAGATGATGCAGAAGTAACAGAAGCAGACATCCAAGCCTTGACAGCACTCGGAGAGATTGAGGGACAAATTCTACCTGCGGAAAGAGAAATTATTGATTCACTTTTAGATTTTTCGGATAGACCAATTAAAGAAATAATGACTCCAAGAGTTGATGTATTATTTCTGTCTATTCCTGTAGACATGCAGGATGTAAAAAAAGTTGTTGATGAAAAACGAATATCAAGAATGCCAATTTCAAGATCAGAATCGTTAGATGACACATTTGGAATTGTGTATGTTAAAGATTTATTTAATTTAGATAATGCAGCTACCTCAGTTGAGGTTGAAAATGTAGTAAAAGATGCAATTTATCTTCCTGAATATACAACCGTTCTATCAGCACTAAATATACTGAGAGAAAATCAAGCTAGTTTTGCATGTGTAATTGATGAGAATGGTGGCATCGAGGGAGTGATTACAATCAAAGATGTTCTATCAGAATTTGTAGGTGATTTACCTGATGAACACGATGAGAGATTTAAGGGGATTAAGAGATTAGGACCTGGACAGTGGGTTGTCGAAGGTAAAACAGATATTGATGATTTCGAAGAGTTTTTTGGTTTAGATTCACAAGAATCAGATGTTGCTACTGTTGGTGGTTTATATCTAAGTAACTCTGAAAAACTTCCAACTGTAAATGAAAAAATTACTATTCATGGTCTCGAACTTACTGTATCTGCTGTTGACAATAGAAGAATTGATTCATTAATTGTAAAAAAGATATCTAAAATAACCTAGTGAAGTCTACCAAGCTAGTTTTAACTCTTTTGTTTTTTATTTCTTTTTGTAGTGATTCATCGACTCCAATTAGTGTAAATTCATTAGATGGCATTAGTGGATTTACTACAAACAAAATCGAAATATCAAATTCTGATTGGGATAGTTATATTGGTAAGAGTAGTAGCGGAGATTTTGTGGCACTTAGAGTTGATGAAGACATAGTTGACGATGGCGTATTAATTGTATTTACTAAAGAAAATCTGAGAAAAGGCATTAGAGATGGTGGAAAAGTTATGAATCCACTTGATAGAAACGTAATAGATAAAATGTCTGATATAGGAATTCTACCTTTACCAGAAAAGATTCTTAGTCTTCAAAAGGGTATTAAATCAGATAAATTTACTACTTTCTTTAATGTACAAGGTGACTTTCATAACTCAGATATAACAAAAATTGACTTTACCAATCACTTTACAAAATACACCTCTGGATTACTTCCTTCTTTTTTTGTTGAATCAATTGAAAATGAAATATATATGTTTGGGGGAATGGGAAATATAGTAAAAATGAATATGTTAAATGGTTCTACTGAAAAAGTTCAAACTAATTTAAATCAAATAATTCAAGAACAAGAGTATACATCGGTTGTTAAAGGTTCTGACTATTCATCAAGAATGGGTCTAAGAGATAGTTCTTTTGACAAAAAAAATAATGTAATTTTAATTACAGCAATAAAAAAAAATTTTGAGAAAAATTGTTTCACATTAGGAGTTCTTTCAGCTGAATTTAATCCAGCAATCCTCAACTTTGAATGGGTATATAACATTGATGATTGTTATGAAAATTTTAACTCTCATCATGCTGGAGGCAGGATAAAGCAATTTAATGAAGGCTACCTCCTAACAGTTGGTGATTTTAAACTCCCAGAAGATTTTAAATTAGAAATAAAAGAAGAATCAGATTTAGGAAAAGTCTTGTACATAGATAAAAATTGGAATTCAAATATCTTTTCTTCTGGACATAGAAATCCTCAAGGATTAATTATTAAAGACGGGACAATTCTATCAACAGAGCATGGACCGTTTGGAGGGGATGAATTCAATATTGTAATTGAAGGAAGAAATTACGGATGGCCATCTAGTGCATACGGATTTACATACGGATTAAAAAACATTTATGAACTTGATCACGGCCAAGAATATGAAGAGCCAATATACTTTTTTACTCCATCAATAGGTATTAGTGAATTAACTATATATGAGGGTAAAGAGTTCCCAAGGTGGAATGATTTCATATTAATTACAAGTCTCAAGGATATGACAATTTACACATTAAAACTAAATTCTGAGGGGGAGAATGTCATTCATGTTGGCAAAATGTACATAGGTGAAAGAATTCGTGACATAACTATAGCAAAAGACGGTCGCTTAGTAATGGCTGGAGATTTGGGAAGTTTGATTATTGCCAGTAGAACAGAAAAAGATATTCCTTAATTAAATTATTTCAAAAACTTTTAATATCTCGTGTTTATCTGGAAAATTAATAAAATCTTCTTTCGACTTATGAGCCTCAGTATGCCATTCTGTTAATTCTTTTAATAGTATCTCTTCATCTGAACCGTTTACTTTTATTGTTATCTCAGCATTTTGTGGAGCAGCCATAGTCATTATGTTTATCATGCTTTTACCATTTGCAACTTTGTCTTCAAACAAGATTTCAATATCGCTATCAAATTTACTACACAACTGTACAAATTTAGCACCTGGCCGTGTGTGTAAACCTGGATATATTAATATTTTAAATTTTTTCTCTATTGCCATGATTTACTATATTAGTCATAATTCGATAAATTCCTTAACATTAAAAATCAAATTTTGAATTTATGATTACTTTATACCTTTTATAATTTACTTATGAAAAATTTAATATACATTCTTTTAGGAGCTGGATTTTTAGCAATTGTTTCATCAAGCGCATCAGGATTTTTGACTACTGAAGCCAGCAATACACTCGATAGATTGTATGAGGAGACTTTTTACATAGATCCCCAAAATATAGATATTTCAGATGAGAATGTATCTATACAATTGTTTCAACAAAATAAGAATAATGCTGAGAAAAAAATTAATGATTGTCTTAACTTTTACAAAAAAGTTTATGAAGATTTGATTTTAATATGCGATTTAGAAATAAAAGAAAGTGTTGCACTTAATACATCATGTGTTTATATGTCTGGTTCTTATGTAAAAGAAGAAACTCAAGAATATATAAAAATTGTAACTTACAATAATTGTTAATTAGTCGAATATAGAACCAAGCAGACTGTCTTCATCTGTCTCAATCTCTGCAATTGAATCACCTACGTTAATAATATCTCCCTCTTCAGAAATTAATTTAGTTATTTCACCAGAAAAAGGTGATTCTAAATCCATATCAACTTTGTCAGTTGATATCTCACAAATGATATCTCCTTTATTTATTTTTGTTCCTATTTCAACTTTCCAACTCAATATTTCAGCCTCTGTCATTTGGTCTGACATTGCAGGTAGTTGAATATTTTCTTTAGCCATATTTATATCATACTTTTGATTGCATTTAATATATCTTCTTCTTGAGGAATAACATTTAATTCAAGATGTTTTGCTGAAGGCATGGGTGAATGTAGTCCAGAAATAAGTTTAGGGGACGCTTCTAAATCGGCAAATGAGTCGCTTTCAACTATTTTTGAAATTACTGTTGTTCCTACAGAACTACTCGCTGGAGCTTCTTGGCATACTAGAAGCTTCTTTGTTTTTTTTACAGATTTTTTAATTGTTTCGTAATCAATAGGTGCAATTGTTTGAAGGTCTATTAATTCAATTGAGTAATTTTTTAATTCATCATTTAATAATGTATTTTTTACTACGTTTACCATATTTGAATAAGAAACAACTGTGAGATCTTTTCCCTCATTAGAGACTGAGGCTTTTCCTAATAGTGTAGATTTTTCAGGTATGTCATTAAGCTCAACATCTCCCTTTATTTTATAGATTAATTTATGCTCCATAAAAATTACAGGATTTGGGTCTACAAAAGAATGTAATAATAGATCATATCCATTTTGTGGATTTGATGGTGTTACTACTTTTAAACCAGGAACATGGCAAAACCAAGATTCAAGTGACTGACTATGTTGTGCTGCAGCGCCTGTCCCACCACCGCTTGCTCCCCTAATTACTATTGGAACATTTACTGCTCCGCCATACATAAAATGGAGTTTTGCAGCCTGATTGACAATTGGATCCATTGCATTTACAATAAAATCGCTAAATTGCATCTCAACTATTGGACGTGAACCTGTCATAGAAGCTCCAACAGCTAATCCAGCGATAACATCCTCAGCAATTGGAGTATCTTTAATTCTATCCTGACCAAATTTGTCTAATAGTCCATCTGTAACACCAAATGCACCTCCATAAACACCAATATCTTCTCCTGCAATAAATGCAGTTGAATCTTCACCAAGTATTAGCTCTAGAGCTTTATTAATGGATTGTCCAGTTGTTAGTTCAGGCATATGAGTCCTCTTCTAAGTTGGTAATAGGGCTAAGTGGGGAATCTAGTGCTTTTTTAACAGAATTTCTAATTTCCTCTTTAACACTAGAGTCTATGTCGCGTAGTTGTTCTTCGGTAATTCCGGATTCAATCAACTTTCCAATATATCTTTTAATTGGGTCTTTTTCTTCTTTCCAATACTCAATTTCATCACTAGTTCTATACAGATTTCTGTCAGATTTAGAATGTCCTCTATAACGATATGTAACAGCTTCAATAAATTTTGGACCATTTGATAATAAAATTTTATTTTTATAATCTAATACAGTTTCATAAACAGTCTCAACATCATTACCATCAATCTGAATGCTTTCAATACCATAAGATTCACCTCGTGATGCGATTGATTTTCCAGCTACAGCTTTATCCGTTGCCATAGACATTCCATATTGATTATTTTCACATAAAAATAGAACTGGTAAGTTCCATAATGATGCAAGATTTAATGCTTCATGAAAAGAACCTTCGTTAACAGCTCCATCACCAAAAAAACATAGAACTATATTTTCTTGCTTTTGCATCTGAAATGATATAGCTGCACCAACAGAGATGGTTAAACTTCCAGCAACAATACCATTTGCACCTAAATTTCCGTTTGATAAATCTGCTATATGCATTGAGCCACCCCGACCCCTGCAATATCCATCTTCTCTTCCAAGAAGTTCCGCAAACATTTTATAAGGATCTGCACCCTTTCCTAAGCAATGTCCATGTCCTCTATGAGTCGAAGTAATTAAATCTTCTTTATCTAAAGCTAGACATGCCCCAGCTGCGGTAGCCTCCTGACCGATAGATAAATGCATAGTTCCATGCAAAAGTCCTCTTGAAAACATTTCTTCTAATGCTTCTTCAAACAATCTAATTAACATCATCATACGATGAAGATCTAGTTGTGTATTTTTATTTAATGCCATTAAAGACTATTTAAGTATCTTCTTGAAGTTTTCTTAAATTGTTAATTAAATTTTCTGGAAGCTCTATTGAATCATATGTGACAGGATCGCCTTGCCTTACTTCGTTAATCACAGTAGCTCCCTCTAAAAGGCCCAGTGGCACTAGGTTAGCTGATTCTGTGGTAGGGTATGTAACTCCAAATGTAGTAAATCCCCCAATTCCATCAATTTTTTCACCTTTTTTAAGATCTTTTTTAGCATGTCCAATAACCTCTGCTATCCATGTCTTTGGTTGTAATCCAGGTTCATTATTAATTATTGCCATTCCTACACTCCTTGGAGCTTCTATAGATGCAAGATGGTAGGGTCTATATAGTGTGTAATAAGGTCCTTCTCCCATTGACAAATACTCCATTTCTTCTATTACGGTTGGATTCTCAGATTTTACGATTGAAAATACACCTGGAGCTGGGCCAAATGCATAATCTACTCTTCCAGAGCCAGATAGTACACCTCCATCTTCATTAGGTATGAGAATTCGATTTAAATCTTTGACCTCACTTACAGGTCCATTCATTCCAACTTTATCAGGAGGTAGGTCAATAGCATTTGCCAAAGCAGTCATTTCAATCATGGTTTTTGAACCATCTTCGAAACTAGCTAACATTTTTGGATTCATTTTCTTTTTTGTAGCTTTTTCTAAACATGTATCAGGATTTGCAGTTTGATCTAGTGGATTGTTCTTTCCTTTTCCCACACAAACTATTTCAAAGCCGAGATCAACTGAAAAATCATATAATTCTTTACATGCTACCGGCTCATCGCCATTTGCAACACTATAAACAATTCCCTTTTCTTTTGCTTTTTTTGCTAGATACATTCCAATGGTGACGTCAGTTTCAACATTTAACATCAGAATATGTTTTTGTGCTTCAATACATGCGTCTGCAACTTCAGCCCCTACCCAAGGAACTCCGGTTGCCTCAAAAACAACATCTATAGGTAGCTCAGCTAAATGTGAGGCATTTTCTACTACACCACCGTGTCCATTTTCAATTGACTTTATTGCCTCATTGCCATGCTTTATTTTTTCAATACCTGCAAGTCCCAGAGCATTTTCAGCTCTGTTCTTGTCAATATCTGCGCATGCAACTAATTCCATTCCGGGAATCTTACCAATTTGTGCAGCAAGGCCGGAACCCATCTGTCCAGCACCAGCTAAACCTACTCTAACTGGTCTTCCCATTTCTTGTTCACGCTTGATAAGCAGTTCAGTATAATTCAATTTTTAATACTCACTTCATCTCCAATTCTAATATTAGGTTTTTTGTCAAATGTGCATATTACATCGCCCAATTGAGCTTCGTCGGTTGATCCGTCTAGTTTTAAAACTAGGTGACCTAAATTCTTAAAATTTTCATTAGCTACAGGTCCTAATGAAATAACTTCTAAGTTAGATTCTGATAGAGTTATTTTAGAACCAATTTTTATCTCACCATTAATATTCTGAAGTTTATGTATAACAGCAAAATCTTTAAGTTCTTCTGGGGCGTTATCGCCAAAAAAAACTACTATGTTCTCGTCCAAAAATAAATTTGCCTGTTCACCAATACTTATAATTTGAGATTCGTATATGAGCATTAAGCTTCAGAAACTTGATCCTCAGAAACTCCAGAAACAAAATTTTCTTCTTTGATGAACTGTGCAAGTGGACCTGCTGGTGTTGTGTCGTGAATATCAATTGTTGGCACGCCCTTCATAGGGTAAACACCAATTCTAGCCGTTCCCCCACAGTCAATCACTGCACAGGCCATTGCTTTAAAACTTCCTTCTGGTGACGATTTAAAACCATCAAAAGCTTCTGCTCCAGTTAAATCTGCAATTTTTTGAGCTACTGGATGAATTCCTCCGCCTGTAATACATACAATGTATTTTTTTTCATCTGTTGGATGTATTTCTAAAGGACCTCCCCAACCGCTTGGTCCTGCTTGAACTTTTACTTTTTTATAATCTGACATTTTTCTCCTTCAAAATCTGTAACGCTCTGATTTTAGTCAGAGCGTCACAAATTTAAAAATTGTTAAATTAAATCTTTACAAACCCAATGCAAATAGATAACCAACAACAACTGAGATTGGTCCAGTAATCATTCTACTTGTTAGAACTGCTGGAACACCAATCGTAACTGTCTCGGGTTCTGCCTCACCAAGAGCTAGACCAACAGGTACGAAGTCACAACCAACCTGCGGGTTGATTGCAAACAAAGCTGGAAGTGCCATTGAAACATCAATGTTTCCACGTCCAATTTCTGTACCTATCAATACACCAACGATCTGGGCTATAACTGCACCAGGTCCAAGTAGTGGTGATAAAACAGGTATTGCACAAATGATACAAACGATCATAAGTCCACCTAGACTGCTTGCAAAACCTTTAATTCCATTAGCAATAGCATCACCGACGCCGGTTTCTAGAATTAAACCAATGACGAAAGTCACAAATGCTATAAATGGAATTATTGTTTTTAAACATAGGTCAATAGCATCACGACCTGCTTGGAATAATGTTCCAACCACGCCACCAACTGAGCGACCAATTTTCTCTATTAAAGCTTGCATTATTCAACACCTGCCTTTCTGGAAGTCATAATGTTATAGATAATATCGGTTACGATACCTCTAATTAAAATGACAACAAGACCAGCAAGAAGATATCTAACTGCTAAAGCAGTAACCATATCTGGTGCAACTATTTCTACACCTGCTGAAATCCCTAACCAAACGAATAATTCTCCACCATTTGCATGTGGAAATATTCCTGTAATAGGGTGTACGAAGCTTACTGCTGAATCGTAAAAAGCTGGTTTGTGTTTTTCTGGTAAAAATGTACCGAATGTATAGCAAACTGGGTTTGTTAGCATAAACACCGCTACAAATGGAAGAAGAGTGTATCGAACAGGCATATATATTGCCCCTTCTTGAGATGCCCATTTTGCAAAGCCCTCAACTCTGTCTTCACCAATAAACTTGACTAAAGCATTTACTGCAGTCAAGAACACAACCACAATAGGAATAATTCCTGTTGTGTAACCAACAAATACATCAGCAGCGGTTCTAAATACTTGGATAAAGGCTTCTGCGCCCGCTACCAAAGCATCCATATCTCCCCCTCCTTAATTTGTTAAATTACTATCTGCTTTACTTTGAAATTTTTTTATCAAAGTGTCGGCTGCCATCTTGGCAGCTTCCCAGATAGGTTCTTTGTTTTCTGAATTAGCAATTTCATTTAATGTTTTACCATTAAATATTGGTACTTTTTTGCTTTTAGCAAAAGTGGTTACCCCTTCTAGAGTAAGACCATCGACAATTGTAGAATTCACGTCTGCAGAAATTGCTAGATAGATTTTTTTTCTCCCCCATTTAGGTTGATTAACACCGATTGCTACCTCTAATCCAGGACCTTTAATACTATTTACAGCACTTAAAAATCCTGTTGCTTGCTTTTTAGCAAGAGTCATTTGCAAAACCCACATTAATGCGAGAGTCACAAATATTACACCTAAAGCATATGGTGAGCTAGATAACACCTTACATCCTTCAACTTAAATAGTTAGTCTAATTCTACATAAATGATTGCTCGATTATTGGTAAATATTCGAAAACTTGAAAAACATGTAACCATTTGTAAGAAAAAAGGTAAGTTTTTATTGGAATTTGTGAATTTGTGAAAATAATTTTTTAAATCATTTGTTCAAGTCTAAAAATATCTTCTATGAAAGTTACCTTCATATTTCTCGAATCACCCGGAATAACAACAGCTTCTAGCTCAGAGTACTTTGACACACACTCTGTAGTATCAACAGCCTGCCAATTATCTAATTTTGCTAATTCATAAGACTTCCAAAGTTCAGATGCAGGAAAAATTTGAGGTGTCTGAATTTCTACAATTGTTTTTTGTATTTCGTCTTTATCAAAATCCTCTTTTTTCATTAAGTTGTCTGAATTAAAACCTGGTGCAGATGCACCATATTTAATCGCAACATCGATAAGCTCATCGAGCAAGTAATTTGGGAGTAAAGGTCTTGCACCATCATGAATTAATATCAAATCCTCCTCACTAATATCAGGTCGTTCTTTTAGGTATTCAAGCCCTTGATATTCACTTTCATGCCTTGTGTTTCCACCAATTGTTACACCAGATAATTTTTTAGGATTTACAAGTTCTATTACATTATTAGTTTTATCCCAGTCTTCATCCCTAACTACAAGTAAAATTGAATCTACCTTATCAGAGTTATCGAGAGTTTCTAAAGCCCAAGATAAAGCTGGCTTGCCACCTATTGGAAAGTAAACTTTATTTTCTTCATTGTTAAACCTATCACTTGATCCACCTGCCAAAAGAATTGAATGTACTTTCAAGTTATAATTTCTTGAATAGCTGTTCTTGTTTCCTCAGCATTTTTTTGTGATAAAAGCATTTCTTTTAAGCTTTCTTTATTAGTTTCTGAATGTGTATTTAATACATCAAATACAAAAGGAGCAGCTGAGGGTGCCATACTAAATGTCTTTAAACCCAGTATATATAACGCAAAAGCTGCAACTGGGTCTGAAGACATTTCCCCACAAACTGATACTTCAATGTTATTTTTGTTTGAACAATCAATTACATTTGATATGGCTCTTAAAACAGCTGGATGCAGGGGATCTTGGTAATTACCTAAATTACTGTTACCACGATCTGCAGCCATAATATACTGCGTCAGATCATTAGTGCCTATAGATATAAAATCAACAATTTCAGAAAACTTATCAGCAATAAAAGCAGATGCTGGTGTCTCTACCATGATTCCCATTGGTGGAGGTTCAACATTTAATTCTTTGGCTGTTTTAGTGACAAATGCTTTAGCTTCAACAAAGTCTTCAACTGTAGATATCATCGGAAACATAACTTTTATTCTTTCCAGTGATTTAGAAGTTAATATTGATTTTATTTGGGAATCAAATAAATCTAAATTAGCCAATGATAATCTAATCCCCCTCACGCCCAAAAATGGGTTTTCCTCTACAGGTAAATTCAGATAGCTTACTTGTTTGTCACCTCCTATATCAAGACTTCTGTAAACAATTGTTCCTGTAAATTTTTGAGTTATTGTCTCAAGAACATTACTTTGTTGCTCAAATGTTGGCTTCGTTGTGTTGTCAAGATATATAAATTCTGATCTAAATAAACCTATAGAATTTAAAAATGGATGGTTGAATGCATTAATTTCTTCTAGGGATCCAATATTAACTCTAAACTCGACTCCTAGATTTTTGTATTTTTTTTCTGTGAAATTTTGAATTATATTGTCAATCTTGCTCTGTTTTTGCTGTAAAGCAGCAACTTCATTATCGGTTGGTGAGATAATAATATCTCCTGAACTGCCATCAATTGATATCGACTTACCGCTAGTAATATCATCTAATTGATCTTTGACACCGATTACACATGGAATACCCAAATTTTTTGCAACAATAACTGCGTGCGAAGTAAGTCCGCCTTCTTTTAATATAATTCCATTTACTTTACTCAAATCCATTGATGATGTATCTGCTGGCGTTAAGTCTTTTGCAATCAGTATTGTATTTTCTTGAAGTGAAGTAACTAATTCAATACCTTGCATTGAAAAAATTAAATGCTTAGCAACTGATAATAAATCTTCAGCTCGTTGCTTAAAATAATCATCTTCCATTTCTTGTAACAACTTTGAATTCGAAACAAAAAAATCATAAACTTCCTTTGCTTCTATTTCAACATCCAGCCCAAGATGCTTAATCATTTCAGGATCTTGAAGTATCAACACATAGCCCACTAAAATTTCCGCCTCAGCATTTCTACCTTTGCTTTGAAAAGATTCAATTTGATTATTAAATTTATTAATCAATATTTCTGAGGCTTTGTTAAAAGGTACAATTGTTTGAACATCAAAGTCTATATCATTTTTGTAAACAAATGATATACCAATCGAAATACCTAATGAAGCGCCCAAACCCTTAACATTTGTCATTTTTACATCAAACCTTATTTAAAAATTTTTCTTTAATAATTTCTTATTACTCAAAATTATTATTACTTTAAATTATATGCAAATTTTATTGTTAGAGATTAATACTTCTATTACTTTATTTAATTTAAGCGATCAAAATGGATTGCTTAAATTTGAAAATTTAGGAGATGTACAAAACTCAAATCAATTAAATTTCAGCGATGACACCGAGTGTGTAATTATAGATTCTACGGCTCCTGAAGAACCAAAGCTTTCTCTGTTGCTCAGCAACTTAATCAGTTCAGATTATAAAATAACAACTAACAATATAACAAATGCTATTAAAAAAATAAATACAGACGGCCAAATAGTTGAGCATCTTGATCGAGAAGAATATTTAAGGTTATCAACACCATCAAAAGCGACTGTTGGAATGGTCAAGTCTTTCTTCAATAAGTATGCATCATGGAGCTTTAATAAATTTATGGCTTTACATAGTTCTTACTATGACGATTACCAGACACTTGAGCCTGAAGTTTATTTAGAGTCTAAATAGACCTGGGCAACACCGGCAATAATAACTAAACCAAAACCAAAATATTGAAAAATCTTTAGAGTTTCATCTAAAATCAAAGCTCCTATGACAACTCCAGTAACTGGTTCCAAATATGTAATTGTTCCAATTGACAATGGTGTAATAATTTTTACTACATACCAATAAGTAGCTAAGCCCACCCCTGTTAAAAAGAATCCCAAAAAAAGACTTACTACTAAATTGTCTAACATCCAATCAAATCCAGAAACAGTAAAGGGGGATAAACAAACAGCTGCAAAAATTACCTGTATAAATGCAACATTTAAACCACCGTATTCTTTTGACTTGTCCGAACCATAAATAATTAGCAGCGCAAGAGTTATCGCACTAATAATTCCATAAACCACTCCAATCGGTGAGGCAATAGTCGAAATATCTAAAAGAAAAAATAATCCAAGGAAGCCACTTAAAATTATTAGGACTTGATATCTTGAAACTTTTTGGCCTCTGAAGATTTCAATAAATATTACAAAAATTGGATAAGAAAATACGAGTCCAATTCCAACTGCAACACTATTTAGTTCTATAGATTTAAACATTGTTGACCAATGAATTGCTATTAAAGGACCTAAAACAAATCCAGAATTAAATAATTTTTTAGTAATTCCTCTTCGTTTCAAGACAAATAACAATAAAAAAAACGAGCCTAGAAATGTTCTAATCCCTACTAATGAAAGTGGACTTATATTTGATGTTCTAATAATTAGAGGAATTGTGCCCCAAGAAATAGCCAAAAAACTTATTAAAAAATAGGCTCTAAGTTTTAGATTCAAACTTACTGCTGTTCTTGTTTAGAGTAATTACTAAATTGTGTATATTCTTTACTGAAGAAAAGTTCAACTTTTCCAGTTTGTCCGGATCTGTTTTTAACAATATTAACTTCAGCGACACCTGGTATTTCGGTTCCAGGATTGTAATAATCATCCCTGTAAAGCATCATTACAATATCTGCATCTTGCTCTATTGCTCCTGATTCACGTAAATCTCCCAATCTTGGTCTTTTATCTTCTCTTGCCTCTGCTGCTCTATTTAACTGTGAGAGAGCAAGTATTGGAACTCTTAATTCACGCGAAAGGTTTTTTAAATTTCTGCTGATTTCAGCAATTTCTTGTTGTCTATTGTCTCCAGAAGAACTTTGCATAAGTTGAAGGTAATCAACAATAATTAAGTCCAAACCTTTTGATGATTTAAGTCTTCTTGACTTTGCTCTAATATCTGTGACTGTGATAACTGGCGCATCATCAAAATAAAGTGGAAGATTATTAACTTTGGATGCCGCCTCTACGACCCTTGACCATTTTTCAGGACCGAGTTGTCCTTTTCTTGCATCCCCTGAAGTAACTTTTGCTTCTGAAAACAATACTCTTTGCACTAACTCTTCTTTTGTCATCTCTAAAGAGAAAAATGCAACGATCTTCCCATCTTTTGAAGCATTGGTAGCAATATTTAAACCAAGTGAAGATTTACCCATGCTGGGTCTGGATGCAAGAACTACTAAATTTCCTTCTTGAAGTCCTGATAAGTAATAATCAAGATCAGAGAAGTAAGTAGCAAGTCCTGATAACCCAGTACCGCGATTTTCAATCTCTTCGATTCTTTCAATTGCACCTTCCAGAACATCATTAACACCAACCAATCCATCTCCAATAGCGTCATCAGAAGCAGTAAAAATGGTTTGTTCTGCTTCATCAAGTACACTATGAATTTCTTTGTCCATAGCCATTGCAAGAAGCTCAATTCTTCCACTAGCTTTTAGCAATTTTCTTCTGTGAGAGTGCTCTAGGACTATCTCAATATATCTTTCAAAGTTTGCTGAACTAGGTACGTTATCAACTAAACGTGCAATGTATGACGCGTTTATTGATTTCGAGTTTTTTGAATCTTTAAATATTAGTTCTGAAACTGTAACTGTATCAATAGGCTTTCCTGTATCAAATAAACCTTTCATGGATTCATAGACTGTTTGGTTTGAAGGACTATAAAAATCAGCTGGTTTCACTTCTTCCATTAATCGAGAAACTGCATCTCTAGATAATAAAGCGCTTCCTAAAAGTGCCTCTTCAGCTTCAAGACTGTGTGGCGGGACTTTGCCTAATGATTGAGCGTCTCTTGATGAAAGTGCTTCTGGTCCAGCCATTATTTTGTTTCAGGTATTATTTCTAAAGTTGTTTCAAATTTTGTATCTGGACCCAATACAAGAGAAATTTTATGTAGCCCTATTTCTTTAACTTGATTTTCTGAATCAATTTGTTCAGGTTCTAGCCTAAATCCTGAAAAAGTTTCTATTGCATCGACAATTTGTTCGTTGCTGACTGCTGCGTAAAGAGTTCCTTCATCAGTTGTATTTTGAGATATCACAATTTTTGCATCAGCAAGAGCAGTTTTAATTGATTCAGCTAATTCATTATTAGCTTGCGCTTGTATTTCTCTTTTTTCCTGTAACGCTTCAGCAAACTTAAGATTGTTTGAGGTAGCAACAATTGCAAGTTTTTGTGGGAGAAGATAGTTTCTAGCATATCCTTTAGCTACATTAACTATGTCGCCTTTTCTTCCAAGAGATTTTACATCAGAATTAAGAATGAGTTTCATCTTCTGTTATAACTTTGCTTATACGAACTTGTAGTTACATAAGGAAGTAAAGCTAGCTCCCTAGCAACTTTGACTAAACGAGCTACCTTTGCTTGTTCTTGTTTTGTAATTCCAGTTATTAAACTTGATCGAATTTTTCCTCTATCTGATACAAATTTCTCAAGTAATTTAACATCTTTATAGGTTGCGTTTTCTATTTGCTGTTTTGTAATTCTTCTTTGTTTAGGAGCTTCGTATTTTGAGGATCGTCTTCCACCAGTTTTTTTTCCATTTGCCATAATTATTCTCCTTAAAACGGTGCTTCGTCTTCTTCGTAATTTTCTCTAGCTACTGGTTCCTGTGAAACGCCCATACCGCCTGATGCTCTCTCTATATTTGCTTTTGCCCATCGCAAACTCGGAGCTATTTCATCAATAGAAAGGTCTACAATTGAGCGGTTCTGACCATCTTGTCCTTCCCAAGACCTGTAATTTAATCTGCCAACTACAACTACTCTCATTCCTTTTTGTAATGAAGCAGCAGCATTTTCTGCCATATCATTCCACACTGTTCCTTGAAAAAACATAGGATCTCCTTCTTCCCAAGAACCATCGGAGTTCCTTTTTCTTTTATTTTGTGCAATTCTAATTTCTGCAAGAGTCGCACCTCCGTCTGTAACCCTAATTTCAGGGTCTGCAGTTAAATTTCCAACAATTGTTACTGTGTTATCTACCATCTTTATATACCTCTAGCTTTCCATCTTTAAGACTTTGTGTCTAATCACATCATCAGATATTTTTAGCACTCTATCAAGTTCTGCAGGAACATTCGAAGGGCTTTCAAAACTTGTTATTGTATATATTCCCTCTTTGAATGTGTCAATTTCGTAAGCTAGCTTTCTTCTTTGCCATACACTTTGTTCTGACACATTTCCACCGCCGTTTGAAATAACTTCTGTAATAGAGTTGTGAACTGTTTCGACGGTTGATTCGTCTGCTGTAGGTCTCACTATCGAGACTAAGTCATATTTATTCATATTTCTCCTATGGACACTTGTACGTGGCTTCTTTCGAAGCAGGTACTAATTAATTTAATACTAAATATGTACTATGACAGAATTTTTTTAATTTCTTTTTTCCACTCTTTTAGTGAATCTTGAATATCTGAACCCATATCATAAGAATATTCTTCACTTGGAAAGTTATGGTTTTCTATATCTTTTTTAAATTCGATAAGAGCTTTAACTGTTGAATCATATTGCTCGCCGTATCTCTTAACAAATTTTGCATCAATGTATTCTTTGGATTTCATGCCTATTAAATCATGGATCACGAGAACTTGCCCATCTGTATGCTTCCCTGCGCCTATACCTATTGTGGGTATTGATAAGTTTTCTGAGATAGATTCAGCAACAACTGTAGGAACGCCTTCTAATACTATTGCAAAACATCCTGTTTCTTGTAAAAGAAGAGCATCTTCAAAAAGTTTTTTTGCTAGGTCTAAAGTTTTACCTTGAACTTTGTAACCTCCCATTAAATTTTTTGATTGTGGTGTCAGACCCAAATGACCCATAACAGGTATTTCGGCATCAATTAAAGCCCTTATAACTTCTTTTCTTTTTTTTCCACCTTCTACTTTTACAGCATCTGCTTTACCTTCTTGTATAAATCTTCCTGCATTTTTCAATGAATCAGAAACATTAATGTGATATGACAAGTAAGGCATATCAGCAACAACTAGTGAGGATGGGCTAGCATTTGTGACCGCTTTGACGTGATGTAACATTTCATCAACAGTGACAGATAGTGTATCGTCATGACCTAGGACAACCTGTGCTAAAGAATCACCTACTAAAATAACGTCAATTTCTGCCTCTGAAACTGCTTTGGCAGTTGGATAATCATAAGCAGTCATCATAGATATGACTCGATTTCCTTTTAAATCAATAATGTAAGTTACTGTTTTTTTCATTTTTCTCTCTCCGCTTTATAAGTCGAAGGATTCATTTCTATTCTATTAAATTTTTATTATTAAACAAGATACTTATTGGTATGATTTATTATTTCTAAATAATACCAATAACATCTCTATGTGAGTTATTTAAAGTTTTTATTCTTATTAATATTTATATCATGTTCAGTAACTAGCTCAGGAGTTGTAATGAATGACAATGGATATGAAAAGGCTTATTTTGCCGGTGGTTGTTTCTGGTGTATGGAACCACCGTTTGAGGCAATAGAAGGCGTTATCGAAGCGACATCGGGATATATGGGAGGTTCTGTAGAAAATCCTACATATGAAGATGTCACTACTGGTGAGACTGGACATGCAGAGGTTGTAGAAATTTTATTTGATCCAAATATTGTCACTTATGAAGAGTTGTTAGAAGTTTTTTGGAGAAATATCGATCCAACTGCACTAAATTATCAGTTTGCTGATGTTGGGTCGCAATATCGAACAGAGATTTTTACAGTTGGCAATGAGCAAAAAGATTTGGCAGAAAAATCTAAAATCGATTTAGAAAATTCAGAAAAATTTGATAAGCCTATAGTTACTGCAATCTCCAATGCACCTAAATTTTATATAGCTGAAGAATATCATCAGGACTTTTATAAAAAACAAAGTATGCGTTATCAAATGTATGCAAAAGCTAGTGGAAGAAAAGGATATCTTGAAGATACATGGGGAGAGAACTAATACATAATTGTTTTAGTTAAATGATGGGGTTTCTCATCAGCATGGAAATCAGTCCAGAGCTTAAAGTCTAATTGCGGGATAATAATTTTTTCTTCCTGCTTCTTAAAGCTATTAATAATTTCTGTTAGTTTTGCAGTTACGTATATTGAAGTAGATCTGATTTCAATTTCCTCTATTGAGTCTTTATCGATAAGAACTCCGGACTCTATTTTTTCTTTTAAACCTGAGGAGTATGAAATAATTCCTAAGCTCTCTAATGCTACTGGAATAATATAGTCAGCAAATGCTGTCATGTTATGTATATCCTCTATATTAAAATTTCTTTTTGAAAGCTCTCTATGAATACCCCAAAATGCTAGTTGAGCTAACTTAAGAAAATGTACTTTTTCATTTTTGAAAATTGAGTAATCATCAAACCTTTTGAAGTCTCTCACTAATCTTTCAACTAATCCCTCTCCATTGGCGTAAAGTTTTTTTGGACCATCATCTATGAAATTTATCCAATCCCCGTCATATTTTTTAACTAATGTATCCCCTACGATATTTAATATTTTGACTTTTTCCTCTGCCATGGGCATTTCAATATTTCCAGTAAAAATTCCCTTGAATTTTTCTAGGTTCATATCTCTCATAAAACTACCTTCAACAAGTGGGATTCCTGAATGCAGTGCCAGATCAATCTGATAAACCATAGCATCTGTATCTGAAAAGTTATTAATTTTATATTTCACAGAAGTTAAAAAATCGGTAAATACAAAATTGAGAGTATTTACTAACATTGTTTTTCTTATATATTCTTTTGGATCAATATTTGGACTGCCTGCATATTTGATTAAAAAATCTTCTTTACTTAAGTGAGCTCCTACTTCATTTAATTGTTCTGTATTTATTTTTATAGAAGAAAGATGCGGTATAACTTTTGAAACAGAAGATAAGACTTGAGATTCCCAATTAATTGTCATGTAAAAATCCTAATAGATTTTAAGTAAATTATTTTTTATACTTTAAAATTATGAAACCAAAAATATGTGTTGTTGGAAGTGCGAATATTGATCAAGTTTCTTATGTAAAGAGAACACCAAGTGATGGAGAGACGGTCTTTGGTGACTCTTATCAAATGGGTTTTGGTGGAAAAGGGGCAAACCAGGCTGTGATGGCAGGAATTTTAGGTGCAGATGTTTACATCATTGCTTGTCTCGGTAGTGATGTCTATAAAGATATGACAATTGAGAATTTTAAAAATAATAACGTGATTACTGATTATATTCAGACTGCAGAAGGTTCAAGTGGTGTTGCACCAATTTGGGTTGATAAGTCCGGACAGAACAGGATTATCGTAATACCAGGAGCAAATAATTTAATAGATAGTTCTTCGGCAATAGAGTCTTTAGAAAAAATTGGGAAACCAGATGTGTTGGTTGGACAGTTTGAAATACCGATGAACGTGAACGAACAAGTTTTTTCTCATGCATACAAAAATGGAGTGAAGACTGTGCTGAACCCTGCTCCGGCAGATAAACCATCTGATACTCTGCTTGAAAACACATCTTGGTTTATACCTAATGAAGTTGAATTTGAGGAGATTTATGGTGATGTGTTTAATGAAAATAATTTAATTTTATTTTCAAATAATATCGAGACTAATGTTGTAGTCACTTTAGGTGAGAAAGGTTGCGCTTATATAAAGAACAATAAAGTAGAGATAATGGATACTGATTCGGTTAAAGCAATTGATACAACTGGAGCTGGTGATGCTTTTGTAGGAGCATTCTCATTTGCACTAGCAAGTAGATTAGATATAGAGGAGTGTATTAAGCTAGCACTCCAAAAAGCCACAGACTCAGTAACAAAAAAAGGTACTCAGAGTTCTTATAAAAATTAAGTAGGAATTTTTAAGCCTGCTTCCAAAATTATTTTTGTAGCGTTGTTTACAGACTCTAAATACTCTTCTTTGCTAAGAGCTTCTTGTCGATTTTGATCACCATAAACTACAAGCAAAGCACCGGTTCTAACTTTTCTATAACTACCTACAACAAAAAGAGTTGATGCTTCCATCTCTGAGCATAAGACACCACCCTTTACCCAGGCATCCCATTTTTGATTAAGCTCCTGTGAAACTGGCATTGAGTTAGGGTCGTGTTGACCATAAAAAGAATCTTTGGACTGAACGACACCGATGTGATAATTTACATCTTTTTCTTTTGCTGCTTCTTCTAGGGCAAAAACCATATCTGAAGAAGGTACAGCAGGAAACTCCATTGGCATATATTGTGGAGAAGTTCCTTCTTGTCTGACAGCTCCATTTGCAATTACAAAATCTCCAACCCTTGTGTGTTCTTGCATTGCGCCTGAAGTACCAATTCTGACTAAAGTTTTTGCGCCAATATTAGCAAGCTCTTCAATTGCAATTGCTGCTGAGGGACAGCCAATACCTGTGGAAGTAACACTTACTGGACGTCCTTTATATGTACCAGTTACAGTTTTGTATTCTCTGTTAAATGCAATTTCTTTAGGGTTGTCAAAATGCTCAGCAATAAAATCAACTCTTCCTGGATCTCCTGGAAGGATAACAAAATCTGCAATATCCCCCTCTTTTAGTTGAATGTGATACTGTTTCTCTCCATCTAGCATTGACTTTTTTTCTGACATAAAAAAATGTTATCAACAAGTATCAGATTGTCACTAATTTTTTAGAAAATCTATAGAAATTTCTTTGTAAACTGATACTTTAGAACTATGACAATTCCAGAAATTAATTTTCCAAGTAGCGACACGGATTTTATAAAAGATCCTTATCCCTATATGAAAGACTTGAGAGAAATGTCACCAGTAGTATTAGATAAAACAACTGATTTACAACTTGTAACTAGGTGCGATGGTGTTAAAGCTATCCAAAAAAGCAAGAACTTCTCATCTAGTCCTCCCGATGATTTAGAAGAATCAGAATCTTTAATTGTTAACCCAAAAGAGTACGAATACTTTTGGAGGACTGAGGAGTTCTCGTTACTCAATTTAGAAGGACAATTGCATGGTGATTTGAGAAATCTTGTTGCAAAAGCTTTTTCGAATAGACAAGTTCAAGAGCTCAGGCCTTTTATGGAAAAAAAATCTGCAAATTTGTTGGAAAATTTAAAAGGTGAAAAATTTGATCTACTAAAAGATTACGCACAGCCATATTCGATTTCTGTAATTGGAAAATTACTAGGTGTTCCAGATGATATGTCTGAAAAGTTTTTGGATTGGTCAAATAAAATTGTAAAAATGTATGACTTAAAAGTAAGTGCAGAAGACTCTACTAATGCAGAAAATGCAGCAAAAGAATTTTATGAATATACATTGTCACTGATAAATCAGAAGGTCAATACTCCCGGAGACGATATGATTACAAGACTTGCTAATGTAACTGAAAATAATCAAAAGCTGACAAAAGATCAAATAATTTGCACTGTTATTTTATTACTTAACGCAGGTCATGAAGCAACTGTAAATACAATAGGCAATTCTATTGTGACACTTGCAAATAACAATATTGACACATTAGGTCTTGATAAAAAATATAATATTAAAAACATTATTGAAGAATTAATAAGATTTGATAGTCCTCTCCAGTTTTTTCAGAGATGGGTTTTAGATAATGATGATGTTGGAGGTGTAGAGGTAAAAAAACACTCAAAGATAGCCATATTGTTAGGTTCGGCAAATAGAGATAAAGAAAGTTTTGTAGAGCCTGACAAAGTAAATTTTGAAAGATCAAATCTTAGTCACACAAGTTTTGGAGGTGGAGTCCATTTTTGTCTTGGAGCACATTTAGCAAGATTGGAGCTAGAAGTTTCCTTTCATAATCTTTTTTCAAATGCAATTTTATTAGAAACTCAACCAGAGAGAACTGGTGCCTTTGGAATTCGTGGCTACAAAGAAATAGAGGTAAAAATCTAGACTTTTTTAGTGTTTAAATTAAATCTTCACCCTAATATCTACATATGGGGAAATCAAAAAAATACGGCATGAATACGAAAGCGCTCCATGCAAATAAAAGATTCGAGCCTATATCAGGAGATGTAATGCCTCCCCTTCACTTATCTACTACATATATAAATGATGTACCGGGTGAATCAGAATATTTTTATGGAAGAATAAATAATCCAACAAGAGAGTTATTCGAGAGAACTTTGGCATATCTCGAAGGAATAGAAAATTATGAAGAACAGCATGCTTTCGCAATGGCTTCAGGTATGTCTGCAGTTAGCTTAATAGCCGAACTTGCTAAACCAGGTGATAACGTAGTCATAACAAAAGATGTCTATGGAGGTACAACTAATTACTTTTCAAAAATTATTAGAGAACGTAATGTTGAGGTTAATTTTTGTGATTTTGAAGATATAGAAAAACTAGATTCTTTACTTAACGAAAAAACAAAACTGGCATGGATTGAATCTCCATCAAACCCTTCAATGAATTTATATGATTTACAAAAAATTTCTGAAGTTGTGCACAATTACCCTACGTTTCTTGTCGCTGATGGTACCTTTTCAACACCATTTATAACTAGGCCTTTTGAGCACGGCGTAGATATCATAATGCATTCAACAACAAAGTATATTGGTGGACACAGCGATACATTGGGAGGCGCAGTGGTTTGTAAAGATCCTGAACTACACGAAACTTTGATGTTATATCAAAGACAGGGTGGAGCAATAATGTCGCCATTTGACTCTTATTTAGTACAAAGAGGCCTTTACTCACTAGGTCCGCGGATCAAATTGCATTCAGAAAATGCTCATCAGTTAGCAGAGTATTTAGAGAAATCTGAACATATAAGAGAAGTCCGGTACCCTGGTTTAAAAAATTTTCAAAATCATGAAATTGCAGAAAAACAAATGAATTATTTTGGAGGTATGCTTAGTTTTTACCTTAATGAAAATATAGATCAAGAAAAATTTTGGCAATCTCTTGAACTTTATAAGTTAGCTGTGAGTTTAGGAGGGGTTGAAACTTTGATTGAGCTTCCATATTTAATGACTCATGATAATGCTCAGGAAACAGAAGCTAGCGCACCAATCGATTTAATAAGAGTGTCTGCAGGTCTTGAGAATATTGAAGACCTGATTGAAGATATGGACACAGCTTTAAATGAAGCTAAAAAATAATTTAACAACTAGTTACTTTTCTTACGCTGTATATTCCGTATTTTTTACTGCCTTATTATTTATTGTCTTTGGTGCAAATGGTTGGGGGCCTGCAGCAGAAAATGAACAAGCTATAGGAGAAATTTCTAGATGGTGTGAAAGGGTAAGTGGAGGTTTTTTTAGAGAACCTGCTAACACGCTTGGAAATCTTGGCTTTGTAGCCGTCGGGCTTTACATGTTTTATAAATTATCAGAGGACGCTACAAACAATAAGTCACCCATGTTTGGATCTTTTAAAATTGCATTGTTATATGCTGCTGCATCAACATTGTTAGGCCCCGGGTCTATGGCAATGCATGGGACACATACAAAGATAGGTGCATGGATAGACAATGTTTCTATGATTGCATATATACTGCTACTTTGGATTTACAATCTAAAAAAATTAACTCATTTTTCAAATAAGATTTATTTTTCATCCTATACATTATTGCTTGTTTACTATACATACAGCTACTGGTATTTGGATTCTGGACTTGGAATAGGAGTAAATTTATTTGAACTGAGTATCGGACTTTGGATAGTAACTGAGGTTTTGATTAAATTTCCAAATGTATTTGGAAGAATAATGTCAGGTATAACTGTTTTGATAATCCAGCAACTCTTTGGAAGTCCTGTTATTGATTCTTTCCTCAATTTTCAAGACAATTGGGAAATGCTTTTGTATTTTGTACCAGCTTTAATACCTAATTTACAACCAAAATCAAAAAGACAATATACTCCATGGTTTTTTATTGGATTTGCGTCTTTTTTTGGTGCTGTTCTTATATGGGGAACAGGGGTTCCGGATCACCCATGGTGTAATCCAGATTCATGGATTCAAGCTCACATGATATGGCATCTATTGTGTGCACTTGCAACACTCAGTTTTTTTAACTTTTACAGAAAAGAGACTAAAAGTTAAGGCTATTTATCCAGTTTGAAATTTCTTTTACAGTTTGTGCATAAATTTTGAGAGCGTGTTCGTCAGATTCATACGAAGATCTGCTGGGGTCAACAAATGAATTATGAATTCTTTTTTTTGCATTAGGAAAAACTGGACACAGTTCATCTGCAGAGCTACAAACTGTTAATACAAAATCAAAAGACTCTTCTATAAAGTCATCAACAAGTTTTGGGTAATGAGTGCTGATATCATAACCCTCTTCTGCCATTGCTCTGACCGCATAAGGATTAACAATGGCTTCAGGATGAGTTCCGGCAGATTGTATTTCATAGTCTGGATACTTATGTTTAAGTAAACCTTCAGCAATTTGAGACCTACAAGTATTTCCTGTACAGATAACAATTATTTTCATGGTGCTATTGTAAATGAAAAATTACAATAAACACATGGGTACACAAGCCAATAGGGAAAGAAAATTTACCCAAACAATGGAAAAGTGGATTATGTATTTTATGTACGCATTGTTTGGTGGACTTTTTATATTAATTTCATTTACAGGATCTTTTAGAGAAGGATTAGTCCTTTTTCCTATTGCAGTAATATCAATTCCTTTAACAAGGTGGGGTATGCGCTGGCAAAATGAAAGATATATAAGAAGTGCACAAAATCAAGATGATTTAGATATAGTCAAAGAAAGATTAAATGTAATTGAACAAAGATTAGATAAATTGGAGGAAAAATGATATCTGTTGAAGTATTGCTTAGGCATATGGCTTGGTCAAACCAAGAACTTTATAAAGAAGTAAAAAAACTTGGGAATGAAGTTTTAGATTACTATGTTATAGATCCGGAATGGACCGTCAGGAAAATTTTAGTGCATATCGTAGGTGCTGGACACTTATATGGTCAGAGATTAGATAGAAAACCATTTTCTCCATTTAAATTAGAAAATGATAGTGATGATGTACTTATCGAACAATTATTAATTGAGCTAGAAAGAATTGATCAAGGTTTAATTAAATACGCAAATGTTGATGATGGAGATCTAACTTATATGACTTCTCAAGGAGAAAGAACAAGTAAGATTTCGACGATAATTTCACAAATGATATTTCACTCGGCTGAACACAGAGCACAGGTTGTTGCTGCCTTAGATAAGCACAATGTTAGAGATATTAATTTAGATCACTATTCAGTCTTTGGGTATATTGAGTCTCTCAAATAGTACTATCTTTTACCCATTGATCATATTCAGGAAGCGTGAAAACAGGTTCTAGGACCGTAATTTTTGGAAGCTCGTAGGAATGTCTCTGAGCTACAATATCAACAACTTCTCTCGTAAGAGATTCTTTTGTATACAGTAAAATTTCTAGTTCTGGTTCTTCTACTATTTGTTTTTTCCACTTGTAAGAAGATTGAATTTTATGAAAAGTACCACAAGCAATCTTGTTTGTTTCAATTAATAAATTGATTAATTCTCTGGCTTTTTTATCTTCATCAATGGTGGTTTGAATTATTATCATAAATCTAAATTAAGTTCATTAGCTGTAAAAGTCCAGAGTTTATTTCTAAGCTCCTCACTGTAAACTAATTTATTGTGCCTCATTGTTGCTGGTCTACCATAGAATCCTAAGATTTTTGGAGCATAAACAAAATCTGTTGAAACATTTTCTTCTACTATTGCCTGAATAATAGGGGCTATTCCTATTTGAATGTTTGTAGAAAAATATGTGTAAAAAGATTTTTTAATTTTTTTAACTTCATAAGGTCTTGATTGCCTTGATTTTGTAACACCTGGATGAGCAGAAGCAACTGAAATAGAGGTTTTTTGTAGTTTATTCTGAAGCTCGACTGCGAACATAGATCTAAATAAATTTGTAAGGTTATATCTACTGCTCGAAGAAAATCCAGTTTTTGAATGAAGAAGGTCCAAATTGAATTCTCTCGCCAGGTACATCGAAAGGCTTGTTACCTGAACAATTCTTCCTGAACTTCTATGAAGGTTTTCAAGTAGCATCAGAGCTAATCTATAAGCCCCGAAATAATTAACTGCAATCATTGACTCATAACCTTCTTCGGTATGTTCAAAATCCCTATAAATTAAACCAGCATTGTTATATAAAACATCAATTTCCGAGAAATTAGTATTTATTTGTTTAACAAATTGCGAAATACTCGCTGGCTTTGATAAATCTAACTTTAAGAAATGTGCATTGTTACCCAGGTATTCCTCAGCCATCTTTCCTTTAGAGGTATCTCTACATCCAATTACAACTTTATAATTTTTAGAAATTAAATCTTTTGCAACTGATAGGCCTATGCCTCTATTCCCACCTGTGATTACTGCTACTTTTGACATTTTTTATTAAGTTTATTAATACCTACAATTAAATAAATGTATTATTTATTAACTGGAATTGTTGTAGTTTCGATACTTAGATACTTTAATTTGATTCCAAAAATGACAAGTAAGTTTTGGACATATGTTGACTATGTGCTTGGTCTGATTGGGTTTGTTTTATTACTGTCCCGAATACCGCCTTTTTTTGCGGGTATTTTACTGACCGTTGTGGTTGGATATGCCTGGAGAAAAGGTTTTTTTGATAAATTTCGTTAAGGATAATATAGCCTACCTGTTTGTTCTTCGACAGTAGGGATTACAATTTTTCTTTCCTCCTCTGAAAGATAGATCCATGAATCAAAATCAGCGAAAAATTCATCTCTTGTCATGCCAAATGTATTAGCAAAAACAAGTTCTGGATCTCCTAATTTTTTTAATTCTGGGTAATAAACATTTTCAAAAACATAAGGATCATTTACTTTATGAGTCAGGTAAGCAGCTGCCCAAGCTCCCCATCCATAAACAGCCTGGCTACATGGGTCTCTATAGGTTATATCTCTTATTGACATTCCTGGACACTGCTCCATCACTCTTTGCCCATCAAAATATTGATTATTGAAATCTTGAAATATGTCTCCTTGAGTATTTTTAAGATTACCTATCTTGATCTGCTCATGTAAAATTGTTATTTCTTTAAATACTGCTGTTCCTTCTTGAAGCCACGTACCCCCAACAAGGTAGTCAATTGAATCAAAATCAAAATTACATGTTGATCGAACATCTTT
>TARA_B100001057_G_scaffold248965_2_pt1 | contig 57285 bp, 50 predicted proteins | sample TARA_B100001057 | Tara Oceans TARA_B100001057 (sample SAMEA2621839) | marine metagenome | biome: marine biome (ENVO:00000447); feature: surface water layer (ENVO:00002042); material: "saline water (ENVO:00002010), including plankton (ENVO:xxxxxxxx)" | depth 5 m | reverse complement strand
ACATATTGGAATAAAGGTTTTTCATATGATATATTAAAAAATGATGGAAATGGTAATTTTAATTTAGAAAGTCAATTTTTTACTTCCTCTCACAATACATCTGAAGGTCATATGATAATTATGGATATTGATAATGATGGGAATAATGATGTTGTTTTTGGTGGTCAAATGGAAAATACTAAAGATCAATTTTCAATTTTTGGATTTTTTGAAGGAAATGGATCTAGCTTTAATTTTGAAAACCCAATAATCCTAGACCAAATGAATCCAAGTCTTGGATTAAGAAGTATTTTTTATGATGATATAAATGGAGATGACATAAAAGAACTTATAGCTTACTTTACTGTTGGATTTGGTTGTAATGGTTGTGGTTTAGATGAAAGTGATATTCCTAATATTATTAAAATATATGAGTTAGTTGATGAATCTGAGGGTTATATTAAAGATATTTCTGATCAATTCTTTAATGAATCTGAAAATTATATGAACTTTTATGCTCAAACAAGCTTTTTACAATATCTAGATCTTGATGGAGATGGTTATAAAGATCTAATCCCAAAATTTACTTTAGAAGATCCAGAACTTGGTTGGGATTATCCTTCAAATGCTTTCAGAGGAAATTGGAATAATTCTAAAGGATTTCAATACTTTAAATTTAATAATTCATCTAAGAAATATGATATAATTGATTTAGGTCAATTTAATGAGTTACATCATTATAATAACTTCGATTTTGCAGATTTGAATAATGATAATTCATTAGAATGGATAATATTCAATGAACATCATTCAGAAAGCGGATTATATATCTATCAATACTTTTTTGATTCTGATGGTGATGGTGTTAGTGATAATTTGGACAACTGTCCACTTACTGCTAACCCAGATCAAGCTGATTGGAATAATAACGGTGTAGGAGATGTTTGTGGAGATCCTAAGCCACTATTTACTGAAAGGGTAGCATTCGTTGAAAATATCTATCCTAACCCTACAGATGATAAACTAATAGTAAGTCTAAAACCTGGATTAGAGATTAGAGATCTTTACTTTATAGATTTTAGTGGTAAGACAATTAAACCAAAATCAATAGATAGAAATAGAGATAATTTAGATATTAATGTATCTAACTTAATTGAAGGAATATATATCCTAGAGATAGTTTCTAATAAAGATGTAGATAAGGTTAAGGTAATAATTGAAAGAAATAAATAAATAAATTCTAAACTTTTTAAATCAAAAAAATTAATTTTGATGTTCTAAAAAAAATGAAGATTTCAACTATACATCCCGATAATATTGGTGCGACAATCAGTACTCTGTGTGTTATTCACTGTTTTGCTACACCGTTTTTATTTATAACTCAGAGTTACATGATAGTTGTTCCGGGTTGGTGGCAAGCACTAAATTATGTATTTCTTGCACTTTCTTTATTTGCTGTTTACAAAACAAGTCAGAATTCATCTAACCAAATTGTTAAAACTCTTTTATTTGTATTCTGGGGAATTCTTGCTTCACTTTTAATTAGTGAAGAATTTGAACTTTTTCACTTACCAGAATTTATAACATACTTGACAGGATTAACACTTGCAGGATTACACATCTACAATAAAAAATATTGTCAGTGTGTTGACGACGAATGTTGTGTTGATTAATTAAGATTACTCCCAAAAATTAATTAATTTAATTATTTAGCTTAAGGTAAATTCTTTGAGAAAAATAATAATAGATACAGATACAGCTACAGATGATGCAGTTGCAATAATAATGGCCCTTAAAAACAAGAGTTTTAATATAATGGCGATAACAACAGTTGCAGGAAACGTCGATTTAAATCAAGCCACCTCAAATGCACTCTACACATGTGAAATATGTGACAAATTTGTTCCAGTTTATAAAGGAGAAAGTCACCCTCTTAAACGGAAACTTGAAACATCAAAATTTTTTCATGGTAAAGATGGTCTCGGAGATACTGGCCCATATGAACCATCTAAAAAAGCTGAAGCCGAAAATGCAACAAATCAAATCATCTCATTAATTAATAAATATCCAAATGAAATAGAAATAATTGCAATCGGTCCATTAACAAATATTGCCAAAGTCTTCAAATACGAACCTTCGGTTATTAAAAAAATTAAAAGCTTATATATAATGGGTGGAATTGGTGTGGGAAAAGGAAATATCACGGAGCATGCAGAATTTAATTTTTGGGTAGATCCAGATGCAGCAGATATTGTACTAAATTCAGAAATTAATATTAAAATGATTGCTTGGGATACTACTCAGATCTATGGCTATCTCAACAAAAAAAATTTCGAAGATCTAGAAAAAATAAATACAACCTTGTCAAGATTTGCTATCAACATCCAAAAAAAAGGGTTAGAATATTATAAGATAAAATATAACGAACATAAAATAGACTTAGCAGATCCACTAGCAATGGCTGTTATGATAGATGATGATGATACTAATTATAGGAGGTGCAATATTAAAATTATACTTGATGGAGAAGAGAGAGGAAAAGATATAATAAGTTTCAACAAAAATGGGAATATCAAATTAGCAACTCACGTATCTCGAACCAATTTTTTAAATACTCTAAAAAAAAGTCTAGCTTAGAATGATGAAAGTTCTAAATTTTGGATCCATAAACAAAGACTTCATTTATTCAGTAAATGATTTTGTTAATCCCGGAGAAACAATATCATCAATAAAATATAATATTAAAATTGGTGGAAAAGGCTTAAATCAGAGTGTTGCTATTTCAAAAGCGGGTCAGAAAATTTACCATGCAGGTATAATTAATATCGACGACACATTTATTTTAGATAAGTTGAAAAAATGGAATATAAACTGTGAAAATATTTTACTTGGAGATAATCCAACTGGACATGCAATAATTCAAGTAGATAAAAAAGGAGAAAATTCAATAATTATACACGGGGGTGCTAATGACGATATTGATATAAAATTTATAGAATCGGTTTTATCAAAATTCAATTCTGGAGACATATTAGTTCTACAAAATGAAATCAATAATATTAAGGAAATAATCAAAAGAGCACACCATAAAAAAATGAAAATAGTTTTTAATCCTGCTCCATTCAATAAAGAAATTTTGAGCTATGATTTAAATAGAATTTCAACACTAATTCTTAATCAAACTGAGGGAGAAGCATTATCTAAAGAAAAAAAACCTGATAATATTTTAAAGGTATTAAATAGTAAATTCAAAAACACAGAAATAATTTTAACCCTTGGAGAAAAAGGTTCGATTTATTCATTTAAAGATCAACTATTAAAAATAGAAGCACATAGAGCCGATACTGTCGATACGACTGGAGCTGGAGATACCTTCATTGGTTATTATGTTGCAGGACTTATTTCTGGAATGAATAAAAAAGAAAACCTAAATAGGGCAAGTGAAGCAGCAGCTATAGCTACAACAAAAATAGGTGGAGCTGAGTCAATACCTAAGATAAATTAGAGAGCTTCGTTTTTTCTTTCTACAAAAGAATTAACTCCATTTTCATTTTTAATAAGATCAAAAGCATCAAATAACTCTCCTGTTGCAGTATATGATTTATAAGTAAGTTTATCTCCATCTACAGATATCACTTGAAATAGTTGTTTATTATTACCAACTCTATCTCTTAAAGCTTCATAATCCTCCCAACCAGGTTTGACTTTATACATCTTACCACCACTTACTGAAACTACATAGACAGTACCTGTGATGTCTTGAAGGTTCTCACCATCAACAAGATTTACTTCGTAAGGCTCTACCCTACCTCTAGTGTAAGTATGATCATGTCCCTGTAATGCTAAATCTACGTTATACTTATCAAATAAAGGCTTCCATAGACCTCTCAAAATTTCATTATCCCTCCCCCTTGAAGCGGAAAAGATAGGATGGTGATATGTGGCAATCGTCCATTTGTTGGGATTATCACTCAAGACTTTCTCTAACCACTTAGCCTGCTCCTCAATTAAAATATTACTATTTAAAGCAATAAACCTAACACCTTGATAGTCAAGATAGTAATTTGTTTCTTTGATACCTTCTACACCATTATCAGGAAGAGTAAATTGATTATTCCACTGTAATGATAGTCTCTTTATACCCTCATCTATATCATTCTGAATTTGAGGATTGTATTCGTGATTTCCTGGTACCGGTATAGATGGAAGTGATCTATGTATCCAACCACCGGCCATAAACCACTCGTGCCACTGATGTTCTTCGTGAGCATCATTAATTAAATCACCTGCATGAATGATGAAACTTGCAGTTGGTGCTTTTTTATATCCTTCTCTGATTAATCTTGACCATAGCTCAAGAATATAATTTTGAGCGTCACCTACATAAAGAAAAGAGAATGGTTCACCTACTTTCTTAGCAGTCTTAAACTGAATCCACTCACTCCATATCTCTCCATCACCAACTCTGTAACCATACATAGTGTTTGGCTTAAGATTCTTAAAAGTTACTGAATGATAGTTGTGATCTAATGAATTAAAAGTTGTTTTCTTAGGGTTTTTTCTGTCTATAACTCCAACAACATTATCAAATTTTAAGTTAGTAGTATTGGCCCTTACTGTGTTGGCAGTACTGATGAAAGCTGGATTAGGAGCAGCTAAGGCAATTTCACCGTACCCTATTTTAATTTCTTTACTTGTTCTCCAGGTCACACTTATTGAAGTAGACGGGTCATCTGAAAAGTTTAATACAATATGGTCCGGATGTTTACTAGGCTTACTCCAGTTCTTTACAAACTTTGGTTTCTTATATACCCGCTGAGATACCAAATCAAAACCTAGAAATAGTAATAATAAGAGCAGTGATAAGTTCTTCATATACACAAAACTAAACTATTGTTATTAGTAAGATGGAAAAACCAAAATAATAATTTAACCTAGGTAATTTACCTTCTCCATTTTTTTGTAAATAGCTAAAATTATAACTCCAAAAAGGATACCTAATACAAGAAATGAGACGCTAGCAAGGCCTGTCGCTGTAAAAGATAACCTTAACATGATCGTCGATATAATAAAACCAGTGTTTCTTATTAGCTGAGAATACCTCTCTGTGTACCTGAAGGATATTAGTAAAAGTAGTACGTCAACAAGAATTAGAATTGTAAAGAAGTCAACAAAAAATAGAAAATTGACATCAACATCATTTGAAGACTCTATAAATAGACTGCCAAGCCAATTATAGAAACTATAGCTCGCCAATGCCAAAAGAACAGGTACCAAAAGGATAGATATAGCCTTTTTTTGACTAATAAAATTTTGAAGTTTTTTATCAATTTTTGGTTTCTTTGGTCTTCCTGCCGTGGTTTTAAAGAGGTATATTAAAAAGAATACCAGAATAAAACCTGTAATGTCATATAGAAACTGGACATTGTATGGACTTGTAAAGAAATCTTTTGATAAATCTACTAGTGGGACGTCTTTAAATATCTTTCTTATCAATACCAGTGAGATAATTTCATATCCCTTGACTACTGAAACTGTAAAGGAGCTAGGGAGATAGTAAATAAGCAAAAATGCCTCATAAACTAGTATAAAAGAAAAAGGAGTATACAAAGCAGAGATTGGATTTTTGAGCAAGTTCTCACCTACATCCATCTGAATATATCCATTAGAATTCAAAAAAATTAGGACTAAGTGGGTAATGAAACCTACAGCCGCAAGAACAAGGATGAATTTTTCAAAATTTCCTCGACTATATTTAGAAAATATCGTATCAAATATTAAATTAACATTTTTCATCATTATGAGATTACTTATTTATTTAATAATTATATCAACATCTAACGTCTTTTCCCAGGAATTAGTTTTAGGTGAGGAAAGAATAGAGCCAGGGATTGTATTTATTTTCGAAGGTGCTATCAAAGATAAAGTATTCCCAACATCACTCAATTTAGAAGAAAAGCATACCGATGTACATATAGAAGCGAGGGTGAATTGGGATTCAAATAATTTACCTGTTGGGACGCCACCTGGGGGGTTTATACCATACCTTAAAATGAGCGCAATTATTACAAACCAGAAAACAAACGATAAGATACTTGTTGACTTGATACCGCACATAAATTTAATTGATAACTTTCATTATGCTAAAAACATATCCCTTCCCGGAGATATTGACGAAAGATATAGTGTAAAATTTGTTGTCAGACCACCAGAAATGACAACACTATATTTCCATAAAGACTGGGCTGAGTCATACTCAAAAAATTTATTTGATGAGGTTTCTTTCGAGTATGTTGATGTAGACTTTAAGGAAATAGCTAATTCATCAAGGAATTAAATTCCTATTTATCTTATATTTACCTCATATGAAAATATTGAGAGTTGTCATATGTTTGTTATTTATATTTTCTTTTTCAGAATCAATTAGTCAGAATATCTTCGCAGAGAAAGAAAAGTTTACAAGACAAGATACTTTAAGGGGGAGTATTACCGATGAGAGGATATGGTGGGATTTAAATTTTTATCATCTTGATATCAAAATAGATCCAGAAAAAAAATTTATACAGGGATCAAATACAATTTATTACAGGGTTCTTAAGAGTTATCAGGTTATGCAAATTGACTTGCAAGAACCACTCTACATTACTCAAATTTTTGAGGACGGAAAAAAAATTAAATTTGAAAGAGATGGAAATATATATCTCATATACTTAGATAAGGAGCAACTTGAAGGTGAAGTAAATAAAATTAAAATTAATTACAGAGGAAATCCTAAAGTTGCTGTAAGAGCTCCATGGGACGGAGGATTTTCTTGGGATAGAGATGAAAATGGTAATCACTTCATTGCTACTTCTTGTCAAGGACTTGGAGCTAGTGTCTGGTGGCCAAATAAGGACCACATGTACGATGAAGTTGATAGTATGCTGATGAGCGTAAACGTACCTAAAAACCTAGTAAATGTATCAAATGGGAGGTTGAGAGAAGTTACTTACCCTGATAAAAAAACATCAACATATCATTGGTTTGTTAGTAATCCTATAAATAATTACGGAGTAAATGTAAATATTGGTGATTATGTTAAATTTTCTGAGATATATAGAGGAGAGAAAGGTGACCTAGATATTGATTATTATGTCTTGAGATATAATAAAGAGAAAGCGAAAGAACATTTCAAAGACGTACCTAAAATGTTTGATGCATTTGAGTACTGGTTTGGCCCTTACCCATTCTACGAGGACAGTTATAAACTGGTAGAGGTACCATACCTAGGCATGGAACATCAGAGTTCAATTACATATGGCAATAAATATCTGAAAGGATACCTAGGTAGAGACCCCTCAGATACCGGATGGGGATTGAAATTTGATTTTATTATAATTCACGAATCAGGCCACGAGTGGTTTGCTAATAATATTACATACATAGATATAGCTGACATGTGGGTTCACGAAGGATTTACAGCATATTCAGAAAATCTTTTTCTAGATTATCATTATGGAAAAAAAGCTGGTGCAGACTACACTATTGGTACCAGGAAAGGAATACAAAATGACAAACCTATAATTGGCCCCTATGATGTAAATAAAAATGGCTCAAAAGATATGTACTCAAAAGGAGCTAATCTACTACATACAATTAGACAAATTACAAATAATGACGAGGTGTGGAGAAAGACTTTAAGGAATTTAAATAAGACTTTTTATCATAAAACAGTATCATCTAATCAGATAGAAAATTTTATATCAGCATCCATAGGATTTGATTTAAAATTTGTTTTTGATCAGTACCTAAGGGATGTAAGAATCCCAAAATTTGAATATAAAATAGATGATAAAAGTTTTTACTATAGATGGTCTAATGTGATAGATAATTTCGATATGCCATTAGATGTAGAAATTAACGGTGAAAGTACAAGATTATACCCTAGATATGAATGGAAGTCGTTCAAAACAAAAGTCAATACATTAGATATCAACAGAAACTTTTACATTGAATAAAAAAAGGGGCATGAATGCCCCTATTCTCTTAATTTTCTGTTAAAAATTAGAATGAAGTATAACTTGAATTAGGTTGTAAAACTTTCAAACCGTCAGCACCGCCAACCATTAAAGGAACCATTTGTTGAACAAAATCATCCTCGGTCATTCTCCAATTTAAATATTCACCATACTTCTCATAATTTTCCCACTCCCCAACAAGATGAAGTGTATTTGTGTCATCATTAAAAGCCATCTCATATCTGATTGCACCATCATATGCAACAGTTGTAGGAATTCCTCTCTCTGATTTTAATAACTCAATGATTTCATCTTTCTTACCTTTCTTAACATCAATTTGTATAAAAACTAAATTTTTAGGATAAACTGAATTAATCATACCCCCAAAATCAAAGTAATCTCCTTGAGCTATAATTTTTCCATCATCATCAAAATTCATATACCAGTACCCATGAAGGTTAAGCTCTTTCCCAGTAGCTACATTAACACCAGTCCAGTTTCCATAAGTCCTAACACTTCCATCTAAATTTCCAAGACTATCAGTCCCTGGCAACCAGTTATTAGCAGTGTATTTTATATTATCAAAAGCAGCATGGTAGCCTTTTAACATATTTACATACTGGTCATACCCAGCAGTCTCAGCACCATACATAGAAGAGTTAGATTGAATTTTATCACTGACAAGAGCCAGTTGACCATCTATGTCTTCTTTACCATGTAATTCAAATAACTTTTTAGCTGTTGCTAAATTCCTTTCATAATTAGGATTTGTGTTACATCCATAAATAAACATTACAGAAATAACAAAAATTAAATTTTTCATATTCTTAATAATTTGTTTAGTGGACAAAATTAATTAAAAAAAAATAATGAATTTTAAAAACGATATTAGAGGTTAGAATTAATATAATCCTTGAAATCGATGTAGTCTTTTACAGTAACTGAATTTTTTTCTTTATTTAGAATACTTGCTAGTTGGGAAGGTACATTAAACTCATTACCAATTACGTTTTTAATTTCATCAAAGAACTTATAATAATGTGCTGTCTCTAAAAAAATACAATGTGATCCCAAATTATTACCTACATATTTCTTTGCACCTAAATAACCGATTGCGCCATGAGGATCACAGATATATTTAAAATTCTTTAATACATCTTTTATGGCATCTCTTGTCTGGTAATCTGTGAAACTGAAAGCATGTATTGTTTCCCTCATTTTATCTAAATCAAGATCAAAAATTTTATTTACTCTTTTAAAATTACTTGGATCACCTACATCCATTGCATTTGATAAAGTTTCTTTTGAATGCATAGGAGTATAAATTCCAGATTTAAAATATCTCTCAACTGGATTATTAATATTATTTGATGAGATAATATTTTCAACGGGAAGGCCTAATTCTTTAGAGACTATTGCTGAGAATAAGTTTCCGTAATTACCCGAAGGAATAGAAAATGAAGATTTTTTTATATCGGGTGGCAACTGACAATAAGCAAAAAAGTAATATAATGTCTGTGGTATCCATCTTGATATGTTAATTGAATTTGCAGTTGTAAAATTGAAATTAGAAGTTAAATCTTTATCGATCAAGGCGTCCTTGACCATTTTCTGACAGTCATCAAATGTACCATCAACCTCAACTGGAAAAATATTATCAGAGAAAGTTGATATCTGCCTCTCCTGAATATTTGATATTTTATTTTTTGGATATAAGATAAAAACATCTACTCCCTCTACCCTATGAAAACCACTTGCAACAGCTGCTCCGGTATCACCAGAGGTAGCAACTAAAACTGTAACTTTCCTATCATATCCTCTTCTAATAAAATGACTTAAGCATCTAGAAGTGAATCGTGCCCCAACATCTTTAAAGGCCATCGAAGGACCATGAAATAACTCAAGGACTGAAATATTTTCTTCAATTTTTTTTAAGGGAAATTCAAAATCAATAGAATGTTCAATTATTTTTTTTAAAGATTCTTCATCAATTTGATTCCCAATAAATTGAGAGATAACTTCTAAAGAAATTTCTATTTTATCATAGTTACTCAAATTAGAGATAAATGATTTCCTGAGTGGGATTATAGATTTAGGAAAGTATAATCCTCTGTCGGGAGCCAATCCATTGAATAATGCTTCTCTAAAGTTTACCCTATGATTTTTATTATTAAGACTAAAGTATATCATTAGTCACTATCAATAATTTTTATTCCCTCCGAACTAACTTTGGATACATAGGTCGAGAAGTCAATATTTGTTTCTTTATATATTTTACTAACTTCAGAATTGATTTTATTTGCATCACCCTCTCCCTTTGTGAGAGCAAAAATTGAAGGACCTGAACCTGATATAGAACAACCTAAAGCGCCAAGCTCTAGACACTTAGTTTTAACTTTATCGAAAGAAGGTATTAATTTCTTTCTATGCTTTTCTATAACATTATCAACTAGAGATGACCTAAGTAGATTATAATTTGAGGTATGAAGAGCATGTACTAAACTACCAAAATTTGCAACTTGTTTGGTCATTAGACTTAGCTCTACTTTACTAGGTAAAATCTCTCTTGAATATGATGTCTTTACCTCAATTTTAGGGTTGATTACAAAACAAAATAAATCTTTGGGTATAGGGAGAGAAATTATATTTTCTTCCTCCGTTGATTTAACCATAACTAACCCTCCTAACAATGCTGGAGCAACATTATCTGGATGTTCAGTTAAACTAGAAACTCCTTCGCCCGTCATTGCATATTTGATAAGTTGCTTTGTTGTCAATGGTTCACCAAGAAGTTTATTTATACCGAAGACACTACCTGCGGCATTTGAACCACTGCTTCCGATTCCACTACCAGGTATGATGTTTTTTTTAATTTCAATATCAAAACCACAGTCCGGTTTTAAGTGCCTTATTAATTTTTCTGCAGATACACTAGCGACATTTTTTTTAGGATCACTTGGTACAGGATATCCATTAACTTTTGCTATTCTTACCCCAATATTATCTGACTTTGAGATAGTCATCTCATCACCAAATGATTCAATAGGAAAACCTAAAATATCGAATCCACATGTAACATTTGATACTGTTGCCGGAGAAAAAATTTTAATTTTTTTCATACTCTAGTGAATATAAGACTATTTCTCCTAAAACAGAGAAATCCCCCAGAAAGTTAATAATGCCCACACGACATATCTAAAAACCTTACCAATTAACATGTAGATACTTACCAAATAAAAATTTGTCCTAAAAAAACCTAATGCTACTGCAATCGGATCACCGAAAACTGGAGTCCATGACAAAAGAGCAAGAACTCCACCGTAACTATCAACCCTATTTTTTAATTCTAAAATTTTATTTTTTTTAATTCTAAAATATTTCTCAATAAAATTCCAATTTCCAAGTCTTCCAATGGCATAGCTACTCAGTCCACCAAACCAGTTCCCTAAAGATGCTACAATAAGTGATAGAGATAAATCATAATTATTTGCAATCAGTATACTCAGAACAATTTCTGAGCTTAAAGGAATTATTGTAGCAGCAAGAAAAGAAGCTAAAAATAAACCAATATATCCCCATTCAGCAAATGACTCCATAATCAAATTTAATTTAGTTAAGAATATAATTATTAATTCTGATTATTATCTTTAAGAAAAAAAAATATGAAGAATCAGCATTTATCTTACCGATCAGGAAACCCAGTCCTAACATCAAAGGCATTCGATATCCCGTCAGATTACGTTGATAAGATGACCATAGGTGGGACAGTTAATAAAACTTTTTTGTCATTAATGATCTTAGTTGGGTCAGCATACTATTCCTGGACATATGTTTCAGTAATTAATATGATGTTACTCCCAAGTCTAATTATTGCCCTAATAATTGGATTTGTAACTATAAGAAAGAAAGAATGGTCACCAATAACTGTGCCAATATACGCAGTTCTTCAAGGTATTTTCCTTGGTATTATCTCCAACTTATTTAATACCTTATATGATGGAATTGTATTTACTGCAATATCTTATACATTATGTATCCTGTTTGCACTTTTGTCTATTTATAGGTTGGGTCTTATCAAGCCAACGGAAAACTTTAAATTAGGAGTTGGAGCTGCCACAGGTGGTATTGCATTATTATATGGAATTAATATAATAATGGGTTTTTTTGGTTCAGGAATTCCATTGATGGATTTAAATAATTCCTCAATGTACAGTATAGGCTTTAGCGTCTTTGTTATTTTTATTGCATCAATGAACCTTGTAGTTGATTTTGATTTCATCGAAGAGGGATCAGAGAAAGGTGCCCCAAAGTATATGGAATGGTTTGGTGCATTTGGACTAATGGTCACACTAATATGGCTTTATCTAGAAATTCTCAAGCTACTTGCTAAAATGAATTCTAGAAAATAGAATAATTTGTATTTTATGGCTAAAAAAATAGATAAGAGTCTTTTTTTACTTAATAAAAAGTTTATAAGAAATTATTTCGCCTTTTAATATTAGTAATGATAATTTCTTGTTCTGAAGAAATTTTAACGGATGTTGATAACACTGACCCTGTTAAACCAATTGATTTGCCAGCTCTTGAAGTTTCCATTAATAAAATAAACTTACCATTTGGGGGAATGACTACAGATGATATTTCCAGAACATTTTACGATATAAGTGGAACATTTATTTATAGCAATAATGATGCAGTTTTTGCATATTTCCCTGGCGTCGCAGAGTGGGACCCAGGTCAAAGTGGAAGTGCTTTGAATGTGACTCCTGTCTCCTCACAAGTCCTAATTAAAGAAGATTCTCTTTGGAACTTTCACAAAACTGACCATAATTTGCAAGCTTGGGGAATGAGAAATTTTGAAATTTTAGGTTCGGAAGTTATTATCGAAGATGGAAATGAAATTGGATCTGATGCGTCTGGATGGATTGGTGATGTGTACATCGGACAGATTATGGGTAACGGTGATATAAGTTGGAAACTCGTAAATGAGATTGACGAAATGGGATTTTTTCATGGTACCTGCGCAGGAGATTTAAATAACGATGGCCTCACAGATGTTGGTGTTACCCCAGGGATTGGGCATTCAGGAATTAATATTTTTTTACAAAATTCTAATGGTAATTTTACAAGAAATGACGAAATATTGAATTATGAAGGATCAACTCCATTTACCCTAGATTTTTCGGATTTAGATGGAGATGGAATCGATGAAATTATAACTGCTGACTACGGAGGCGGAAATATTCCTGATGAAGATGATCATGAAATAAGAATATATAAATTTGATAATTCAACAGAAAAATTTGAATTACATTTTCAAATTAATGAACCAAATGCATATGATTGGGGATTAGGTGCAACATCTATTAAAGTGAATGATTTTACAAATGATGGTATAATGGATATTGCAGTTGCAAGAGAAGACTTAGAATATCATGGCTTTGAAGTTTGGAGAGGTACTGGCAATGCTCAATTTGAACTTATTTTCTCTTCTCCAACTTGGACAAGTAATGAAATGCAATTTAGAGAATTCTCAGTCTTTGATGCAAATCAAGACGGAAATATCGATATTCTTTTAAGGCCATTTCACTATGGCACACTTTATAGAAATTCTGAAAATTGTTGGTGGAATGTGTATGATTGTAATGGAGTAAAATTAAATAATTTAATTTGGTTAAATGATGGATCAGGAAATTTCAATTATTATAATGAAGAAGAATTATTAATTGAAGGTATTTTAGTCGACAGTTTTCATCCTTATCTATATGATGGAAACCTATATTTCGTAGGAACTTTCTATAATGATGTTGGTGGTGATAGACTTCAAATGATTGATGTAAAGGTAAATTTTTAGTTTTTGTAATGTCAATTGCACAAGAAAATCAATGCAAATTGCATAAATTAATCTTGTGTTAATGTTGATATGTAGTGGAGCCAGAGGGAGTCGAACCCTCGACCTCTTGACTGCCAGTCAAGCACTCTAGCCAGCTGAGCTATGGCCCCTAAGCGCTTTTTTATCTAAGTACGTCTCTTTTAAACTGAGACCACTCCTGAATTTTACCATCAACTATATGATAGAACTCATAGAATACTTCAGCTTCTAACTTAGATTCAGGGTTTGTATGTGTCGATGTAAACTGAGCATTAACCCAGTCCCCTTCTACAGAAGTTACTGCTAATGAGAATGCATAGTCAGTATTCCATGTATACTCATTACCGTCTTCATCCTCAACCTCTGAAACCCAAGCTTTTATTATTTCAATAAATTCATCTGGACCAACAGCTGATCTACCATCTGAAAATCTCATCTCTGCTCCCTCAGCAACAAATGTTTTAAGAGTTTCATAGTCAAGTTCAGCCCAAGCCTTATCAATTTGATTAAAAACTTCAACAGACGACTGTTCTCCCATTGTAACTTGGCCTTCAACACCATCAATAAAACCATTTGCTTTGGTTTCACATTCCTGAGAAGAAGATGCACATGATGTAATGAATAAGATTGATAAAATATATATGATGTTTTTCATAATTTAATTTTTATTTAATTTAAGTTATTATTTTTAGTCAATTACATCCGATATTAAAAGTTTGATATGGTTCCTGTGTGCTACTGAGGAAGTATTTCCAGCTGGTTTTTTTAACCACTTTGAAATTTCCTCTAAATTATAAATAGCCATAGACTTTGCAGGAATTTTAAATCTAGATGCTGATTTACCGTTAATCATTTCAATTAGCCTTGTGACGTAAACAGCTTGTAGATTTTGTCTGAAAGTATTTATATCTGAACTTAAGTCTGCCTTAAATATTGACTCATTTAAATCACCCATAAATTCTGAGAGAGAGTATTTATTTCCGTAAAGCTCTGAATCAATTATTCTCTGAAGCGTATTTGGGTGCATTATATGAGCAAGTACTCTAGTCTGGTAAGACAGTACTTGATCATGTATTTTAGGGTCTTCAGGCCCAGAGAAGAAATCAAAGCCTCTTCTTTGACGTGCTAGTAAGTTATATACATTAGAAGGAGCTTTAAAAGCATTAGGTGAGAAAACATATGTATTTAAAGCATTGAAAGCCCTCTTCTGGTCAGCTAAACTTACTGGGGTGTAAGGCTTCTCACCACCAGCTTGACCTATAGTAGATCTATCGACATAAACACCACCTATAAATCTAGATATTACGTCTCCAGCTCTTGCTGCCTGAGAGTTTAATGTGTAGTATGCTCTTCTAAGGTCCTCATAAGTATTTCCTTCAATACTAAATTTAGACACAATTTTATCCATCATGTTGTTGACAAGATTGAATCTATCAACAGAGTAAGAAATCTGGTCGTTAGATAAGTCACCAGTCATAACCCTAGGATCAATAGCCTTTCCAGGAGATCTCATATCATCTGCATCATTACCAAATATTAATTCTGGTTCAGTGGATCTAGATAGCAGTGACTCCATCTCACTCTCATCTTTGAAAGAAGTATAACCAAACTGTACTGCCCAGATGTCGTAAGGACCGACAGCCATATCATAGTATTGACCTTGAGAAGCTTTATCCATAGTCAAATTAATTCCAGCATAATCCATCACAGATCCAGTAAGGGCTTTACCCTCAATAAAGTCAGCGTCATATAACTCATCTGGAGAAAATAATTGACTTGCTTTCATATTATGATTCAAACCTAAAGTATGACCTACCTCGTGCATAATTAATGACTTTAAACCCTCTTTTTCAATTCTATCCAAATCATAATCAGAGGCTTCATTAATTTCTAAAAATGTTTTTCCAAATAACTGATTTTCATGCATCAAGTGGCCCATAGAACAATAAAAATTATCATCATGATTATGATATTCAATTTCATTATCTAGATCCATATTCTTTGCAGCATCTCCTACAAGTTTATTGTAGAATACTCTATTAGTAAAATGGACAAATTCTAACATAATATCTGCGCCAATAATTTCACCTGTCCTAGGATTTGTCATACTCGGACCATATCCGCCAAATGGAGGATTTGGGGAAGATGTCCACCTTAACACGTTATATCTAATATCTCCAGCATCCCAATCTGCATCATGTGGCTGAACCTTCACCTCTAGGGCATTCTTAAAGCCAGCCTTTTCAAAGGCCTCATTCCATGCTAATACACCATCTTTAATTGTCTCCCTCCACTCGTGGGGAGTAGAATTCTCAATCCACCAAGTTATTGGCTTAACAGGTTCTGATATATCTTTATCTGGATCCTTTTTAACGAGTCTCCACCTATTAACCATATCCCTGTAATTCGTGGTTCCAGTCTCAGTCATATCGTTAACATAGGTGAGGAAATATCCAACACGTGGGTCATCATATCTTATTTCATAACCCTCCTCAGGCATGTTCATCATAGAATGGAATACTTGAATAGAAACATAACGTGCATCAGTCACAGCCTCAGACCCACCGTTTGTGAAATTAGGATTCTTGTATACATATTCTGTCTTAAGATTAGTATTTTCTGGGTAGTTGTTTATTTCTTTAACTTTGGACTTTGACTTATCAAAACTACCTAGATTAAATCTACCAGAAGACCCAGTTCTACTAGGTGGCTTAACCCTACTTAACGTCTCAGATATAAATAAATCATTTACATTAATTAGATATGAATCGCCTTCATCTACTAAAATTTTGTGAGATGAGATTATAGCATGACTTGTATTAGCTTCTTTGGATCTAGACAGTGGGTTATCCTGATCAAAATAAAAATTTGTATTTGGGGCTACAAATTCTATCTTGTTATAATATTTATGAATTTGAAAAATCACATCAGCACCATAAGCACCCCTGAAACTTCCTGCCTCTGTAACACCATCAGCAATTTGAGAGAAATAAATGTAATCTTTATTTAATTGATCTTCTCTAATTAGCATCTTAATCTCTCCAGATGCTGAGTCTTGAAATATTGTAAATAAACCATCAATTGTACTACTAGATTTTGTTAATTCTTCAATAGTTTTTTCTTTTTTGTCTTTTTTGTCTTGAGCGAATAGTATTTGTGAAATGCTCAAGAATATAATTATCAGTATGTTTTTCATATTTTTTTATTTATTCAAATTTAATTTTTTTTTAATTAAAATACTCTTTTGATTTTTCTAATTCTTTTAAGGTAGTAGTCTTTTACTAACTGAGTTTCTACCACACCCCTCGAAGAAGATGCATGAATGAAATCTATGTCAGATGATGTTCTACAATTTGAAATTAATCCGACATGAGTCACTTTCCTCTTACTTTTCCCAAATGCAAAAAATACAAGGTCTCCCTCCCTAGATTTTTTGAGTGATACTTTTTTACCTAGATCTATCTGCTGAGAAGTTGTCCTAGGTATTTTCTTATCTATCGACTCAAAAGCTCTTACTAGTAAACCTGAACAATCAATTCCTCCTTTGTCATTACCACCCCACTTATATGGGGTTCCAATATATGTTCTTGCTTCACCAATAACTGAGTTTATATTATTTTCTTTTAAAATTTTTTTACTAGATATACAACTAGCAAATAATAAAGTCATTAAAAAAAAAGATAAAAATTTTCTCATTTTTCCAATATTAGAAATAAGTCAAGATTCCCAGGCGAGTCTTTACAAAGAATATAATCATCAGTTGAGATTGAGGATACAAGAGAGGAATTATTTGACTCTAATTTTTTTCGGTTCATTCTATTTAAGATCTCATATGGAACTTTATATAGAAAATTTGGCAAATGTTTTTCTAGATTAAGTATATCAATTCTTTTAAATTTTGATACTGATTTTTTATTATCATAATAATATTCCATAACCTTTTCATTGCCAGAAATTCCTTTCATCATAATCTCTTTAAAATTAATTGATGCTAATTTTTTGAGCTGATTAGATGTGTACTCTCTAATATGCCATGGATTTCGAGTTAGTGTCATATTAATATTTGGGGTAGATAAAAGAGCAATTCCGCCGGGTTTCAGAATTCTATATATTTCTTTCATAAATAGCTTGTCATTTTTGATATGTTCAATGACTTGAAATGACAGTATAGTATCAAATGAATTATCTTTTATATCACTAACAGGAGGAAATGATGATGAAATAAACTTTCCATTTGGGTACTTTTGAGAAAGTTTTTCAGTCATGACAGAAATTTTATCAATAGCTGTATAAGATTTAGATTTTTTCATAATTATATCAATTCCCCTTCCCTCACCACAACCTAATTCTAATACATCTCCTTTAATATATTTATCTGCAAATACGTATGCACTTAAAAGTCTATTATGTAATGGATTATCTGAAACTATTTTATCAGAAGTTATCTCAGTTGTATAAATTGACATTATGTAAATTTAATATGAATTTTCTCTAGTGAATTATAAATCTTATAAAATGAATAAAGGCCTGATATCTAAATATTTATTATAATTTTGACCATACAAAGATTCTTATAATATGAATAATCAGGATATTATATTTGGGACTAGACCAGTTTTAGAGGCTATTAAATCTGGTAAGACAATAGAAAAGTTATTCGTACAAAAAAATTTATCAAAAGAAATATTAAACGAGATTAAAAATAGTCTTCAAAAAAAAAATGTTAATATCTCATTTGTGCCAAAAGAGAAACTTAATAGAATAACAAAAAAAAATCATCAAGGAATTATCTGTTATATCTCTCCAATTACTTACCAGCCTGTAAACGAAATAGTACAGAGATGTTATGAGTCTGGAAAAGATCCAGTAATTTTAATTTTAGATAGAATTACTGACACAAGAAACTTTGGGGCAATTACAAGGGTTGCAGAAGCAGCTGGTGTTGATGCAATTATCATACCCGAAAAAGAATCGGCACTTATAACAAGTGAATCTGTAAAGTCTTCAGCTGGAGCTTTAAATTATATGCCAATTTGTAAAGTAAAAAGCCTTAAAAATATTGCCCAAGAGTTAAAAGATAGTGGTCTAAAAATCATATCATGTACAGAGAAGGGCGAAAAAGATATTTATGCAATAGAATATAAAGGTCCTGTATGTATTATTCTTGGTTCTGAGAAGGACGGAATATCTCAGAATTTATTAGATATAAGTGACGTCAGTGTCAAGATACCAATGCTTGGCAGAATTGATTCATTAAATGTATCGACAAGTTCTGCAGTGATTTTGTATGAGTTAGTCAGGCAAAATAACTAGATTGATTTCAAGCCTGTTAGATCAGAACTACTCCTAATTTTTTTACCCATTCCATCTAGTAACTCAATTCCATATTTCCTGCATACTACAGATTCTGGAATTTCTTGATTATGCCTATCTCCCCCATTCGTAAAAATATCTGGTTTAATTTCTTCTAAACTTTTACAAACAGTTTTGTCAGTATCTATTGATAAAAAAACTTCATCAACCCACTGTATTGCTGAGACTATCTTCATTCTATCTATCTCGTCCATAAAAGGTTTACCTTTTTTGAGTTTACACTGATGGTTATTGTTGACGATGACAATTAAATAGTCTCCCATCTTCTTTGATAACTCGATGTACTCCAAATGACCAACATGGATAGGATCGAAATAACCACTTATTGCTACTTTTTTCATTTAGTTTTACTTTTAACGTAATTTATATAATACTTTTGAATATGAATATATTAGTACTCGGTTCAGGAGGTAGGGAACACGCTATATCATGGAAAATCTCTCAGAGTGATTTATGTAAAAATCTTTTCATTGCCCCTGGAAATGCTGGGACTAACTTAGTTGGTAATAATATAAATTTAGATATCAATAACTTCAAGCGGATCAAAGAATTTGTTCTTGATAAATCTATAAACCTTGTAATTGTTGGTCCGGAAGAACCCCTAGTTAAAGGAATTGTAGATTTTTTTAAGTCAGAAGAGGAGCTTAAAAACATAAATATTTTTGGTCCAGCTAAAACTGGAGCAATGTTAGAGGGAAGTAAAGATTTTTCTAAAGAGTTTATGTTTAGAAATAAAATACCTTGTGGTAAATCAAAAACATTCAGTAAAAATAATTTGACAGAAGGCTTTAAATTTTTAGATGATATTAAACCCCCATATGTTTTAAAAGCTGACGGACTTGCGGCAGGTAAAGGCGTACTAATACTAGATAACTTAGAAGAGGCAAAATCTGAGCTAAAAAATATGGTAGTAGACGAGAAGTTCGGTGAAGCAAGTAAAAACGTTTTAGTTGAAGAATATCTTGACGGAATCGAAGTTTCTGTTTTTGCTGTAACTGATGGAAGAGATTATTTAATCTTACCAGAGGCGAAAGATTATAAAAGAATAGGAGAAGGTGATACAGGACCCAACACAGGTGGTATGGGTGCAGTGTCACCAGTAATTTTTGCAGATAATAAATTTATGGAAAAAGTTGAAACAAGGGTGATTAAGAGGACAATAGATGGTATAAGGAAAGAGAAATTAGATTATACAGGTTTTATCTTCGCTGGCTTAATGAATGTGGACGGAGATCCATATGTTATAGAATACAATGTAAGAATGGGCGACCCAGAAACCCAAGTAGTAATACCTAGAATTAATAATGACTTATTAGATATAATAATAAAATGCTTTGATAATAAATTAAGTGAGGTAAAATTAGATATAAAGGATGGTTATACAACAACTGTTATTTTAGCATCTGAAGGATATCCAGAATCTTATGAAAAAGGTGATACCATTAGCAATCTAGAAGAAAAAAAGAAAAATCAAATATTTCATGCTGGGACAATAAATGAAGACGAAAAAGTTAAGAGTAATGGGGGAAGAGTTATTGCCTGTACAGGAGAAGGAGAAACAATAGATGAGGCCCTAGAAAACTCCTACTACCTGGCAGATAAAATAACCTGGAGAAATAAATATTATAGAAGAGACATAGGTAAAGATTTAAAATGATTAAAATTTATTATTTATACTTAATATTTATTTTACTACTTTCCTGTAACCAATCAAATATCTATTCTAACTATTACAATTTTGAAGATAATATATGGCACTCTGATTCATCAATTGTATTTGATTTTAATAGCAAAAATGAGGAATTATTAAATTTTAATCTTATCCTTTCCTACTCTAACGAGTACCCCTTTCAAAATATATATTCCTCTTACTCCCTCCTTGACTCAGAAAAAAATATTGTAAAATCAAATATGATAGAGTTACAGTTATTTGATAAAAAATATGGCTATCCACTCGGTGATGGTATCTTCAAAAATTTTACTGTCGATACTTTAATAATAAAGTCTCTAGAAATTAAAAAAAATGCAGAATATACTTTGCTAGTTAAGCATTCCATGAGAGATGATAGACTACCTGGAGTAAGTAGAATAGCTTTAGTTGTTGAAAAGTAAATTAGTTTCCATCAATATCATCTACTTTATCAAATAGAAATGATAGGGAAAATCTCATAGTCTCAGCTAATGGATGATCATTCTGGGGTGTAGAAAGATAAGAAAAATCTACACCTAAATTGTTGTATTTTATACCAAGTCCAAGGGTTAGAAACTTTCTGCCGCCTTTATCCATATTTTCTAGAAAGTAACCTCCCCTAAAAGAAAAAATTTCTCTGTACCAATATTCTAATCCGGTTGATATTGTTATCTCCTTGATCTCTTCTGAAAACCCATCAGGCGCATCAGAAAATGATGAAAATATACCACTTAAAACAGATCTATTTGGATTTTTTCCTTTTAAAATTTTAGCCTGATTTGTTGTTGGGTCAATTACATAATTTCCGTTAATATCTACCTCGTAGATAGGTGGTGATGGTACCATAAGTTTATTTAAATCAACAGCAAGTGTAATTGAGTTATATTGATCAAGAAATGTCTTTAGAGAAGTTCCAACTCTTAAATTAACGGGAATAAAATCAAGACTTTTAGAACTTCCGTACGTTATCTTTCCACCTATATTAGAAATATGAGAACCAAATGACAACTCAGATGTTCTATTCACAAGTGAAATTTCCTTATTGTAATACACACCAAGATCCACAGAGAAACTATTTCCAGCCTTGGCATCAGAATAATTAGAGATACTTCCTGTGAGATTTGACCAGATATATCTAGCAGAACCTCCGATAGATAAGTCATTTGTAAGTTTCCTAGAATACGTAAATGCTGTACTTAACTCCTTTGGGTTTTCCACACCTAATGATAAACCCTGATTGTCAGTAAGTTGTATCTCACCTAAATCAAAATATTTCATTGATAAACCCACTGTCTGAACCTGATCAAGTTTATAAAAACCTGAAAGGTAAGATACTGACATGTCATCAACAATTTTACCAAGCCACGGGACATAAGACATACCAAAACCATATTTTTTATCAATAAAGGCAAGCTTAGCATTATTCCAATACACAGAGTTAACGTCTGGAGAGGTAGCAACCCCCGTCTCTCCCATTGATGATCCTCTAGAATCAGGTGAAATCAAAAGAAAAGGAACAGCGGTAATTATTGGCCTTCGAGATGTATCTTGACCACTTAGAATTGTTGACTGTGAAAACACAGGCACATTCAAAAAAATTAAAAAAGCCAGATAACGTATCATAATATTTTTAAAATTTTATTGTGGAGAGTTATCATCTTCCCATTCATCAAATTTCTGACATGCAATTTATATATATAGATTCCTTGGGGCAAAGGATTATAATTTAAATCTTTACCATCCCAAGAAATATTATCAATAATATCTGGAGAAAACTCATATTGATGTTGATAGGTAAACACCTTATTGCCTCTCAAATCAAATACCTCAACCGAGATAAAAGTTGGCTGACCGCGCTCCTGCATCTCAAATTTAAAATTTGTCTTGTCAGTAAAAGGATTCGGATAATTCATTACACCTGATATATTTAGCTTATTATCATTACCAGTAACAAATACAACTGACTCTGATGTTAAATTATTATAATTATCTGCAACTTTTATTTCTACTTTATGCTTTCCATTTTTTAAATTTTCTAGAGGAATCCTAACAGACCCTCTCTCATAATCATCTTTTTTATAGGAAAAATATCTATTTAATTTAATTTCAATAGAATCATCAACTATTGCCTTCATGGTATTCAGAGTGTTTTTCTTTGTAATATTTATTCCATTTTTGTCATATAAATCAACAATTAATAATGGAGACTCAGACACTCTATCACCAGTAATAAAGTTATAAGAGTCTAAAAAAACATCCACCTCAGGTCCATTATTATCATTTTGGTATTCATCTGATGTTCCACCTATGGTAAAATATGAAAATCCAATTGCCTCATCAAAATTTATGGTATCAACAGCAAAAAAATTTATTTTTCCTTGACCGAATTTGTAATCAATATTTACTGGTATTTTAAATTCAAATGAGAAAGAACCATTAATTACCGATGATAACCCTTTAAAAATAACGGCATCCCACTCTAAAAATTCAAAGGGATCATTTTCATCTCCTAGTGTTAAATTTCTTGAAATTTTATCATAAACATCAGAGTAAATATTACCATTAAAATTTTCAATCTTATCATTATTTTGATCTACAATCTCTCCCGATACTAATATTTTTGCTCCAGATTTTATTGTGTCTATCTTACTCACTATAACATCAAAAGATGGATAACTTAATTTTAATGAGGGGTCACCTAATAATGCAAAATTTCTATTAATTGGACCACTAAGGCTCCCATTTTTAGTTTTTTTAAAAATTTCGCCTAATCTTAGATAATCACCACTTTCATTTGTAAATACATTCTTATAAAATTGATTGTTAAGTCTGTAATTAGTCTGAGAGAATACCGGTCTGGTTGTAGTAAGTAACGCAATTGCACCACCTTTATCCTTATTTAATAACATCTCACCTCCTGAGGTTATAAGTGGGTCATCAAACTTTCCAAACTCACAGGTTGCAGTTAGAAAAAGGGGAAGTTTAGATCTATTATTTAAATTAAATATAAAATTATCATCTAATACTTTTTCTTCAGTCCAAAAAAATTCATTTCCATGTCCAATATAATTCACTATCATAGCCCCACTTTCAACAGCCTCACTCAGTAAGTATTTAGTTTGTGTTGAAGTCTTAAAACCAGCTACAATATCCTGCTCGTAATTATCAAGGTAAATTTTATTTATTTTGTACTCGGGATTAATTGTATTTACTAGGTTAAAATGATTTTCAGCATCGTTCTGGTGGACACTCTTATCTCCATCATCAGCAACCAGATAAATATTTTTTTTCCAATCTCCTCTAATCAACTTTTTCTCAGAGTATACATAAAGCTTGTCAACATAGGATTTAGATTCCTCTTTATTTTTACTTGGAATTCTACCAATTCCAACCTCTAAATCGTGATCTCCATCAACAGTCTCGTCCCAGATACCTTCATTTGAGTCAAGAAATCCAAAGTAGTCGTCAGAGGAGTAACTATATATATTATTTGATGAGTTATAGGATTGGTATATTGGAATGAAATTAGTATTATTTGGAATTCTATCCTTGTAATCATATGAACAATCGCCAAAAAGTAAAACATAACTTAGATTCTCATTACTTGTATTATAGAGAAACTTTATATAGTTCCTAATAGATGAAATATCCTGATTACCAGATGAGAATTGGTTATAAATATCTTCTATGTCTACAATTTTCACACCTAGACCTTCTTTACTACGGAGACTCTTTACCCTGACTGCATCTTGGAAGAAGTCTTTATGAGTAATTATTAATAATTCTGGATTTTCGTGATTCAATATATTTGAATTTACTACGTTCCCAAAAAATTTAGGAGTACTTAAATTATTAACATCAAAAATTATATTTCTACTATAATTCTTTTCATTTTGTAAAAAATAATAAAATGAATTTTCCTTCCTTAAATTCAATTCAGTTATATCATATGGGTCAGTAATATCCCATACTCTTAATCCTAATTTACTTTGGCTATCATAATTATAATCATTTACACTGTAGACAATTTGCTTAGAAATTAAATCTGTCTGAAGTGGTTTATTATAGAAGATAATGTCTTCATCAGCATAATTTAAATTTATATCACCAGTAAAATCTATGTAGTTAAGGTATGAAATTGAAGATTTTCCTCCGTAATAAAACAATTCTAATGTATTTGCATTTCCAGAGAAAAAATTAAATGACTTAACAGTCTCTGATAATTTATAACCATATATTCCCTCATTTACTTGTCCCATTGGAACGTTATATGTCTCGTTGTCTAATGAAATTTCGAAGGAAGACTCCTCGATTGACCTTGAAGCCAAATTTATCTCGACATCTAGGAAAGTACTTTTATTAAACTGACTGATATCGATATCTAAAGAATTCCCAGGAGAAAAAAGTTCTCCAAACCACTCTCTTCCAGACTGAATAATAGTATATAAATCCCTCTCATATCTATAGTTGATCAGGAAACTATCTCTAGTAATTTCATATGAATCATAACTATCTCCAACACCTACATCCTTCGAAATATTATTATTTATTGTTAAAAAATAGTAGGCGGTATCTGTATAAATATTTTTCTTGGTTCTTACTTTCTGCTGTATAGAGTCGTAAAATATTTTATCTGAGGATTGTAAATAAAAGAAAATAAATTCTCCGTCATCAAAATTACTATCATTATTTCCATTAAAACTTACTGGTACTTCCTGAGGATTAGTAAATTCCGATAATGAATTAAGCTGAGGAAGAGCACCATTGTATCCACTTCCAAAAATTTGAATTTTTAATGGATCAATATCTTTATCAGAAAAATTAATTTCCTTAAAAAAATTTTTATCAATTTTATATATACCAGACTCGACTACTCCAATTTTAATCCAATCACCATCCCTTAATATTGAATTTTGAGCCATCATTAAAAAGGTGGGAGGTATAATAAATAAAAGTGTAAGAAATAATCTCATTTTAGATATTAAAATATAATACTAACTGAAAAAGAAATGATTTATTTGAAAAATTGATCAAAAAAAATTGATTTTATTACAGATAACAATATGTAGAGAAGTATTATGATAAATATTATTGAATGCCCAAACATAATCAATATCAAGGTTGATAATACAATAAGTAGATACCTTTCAATGTTACTTTTAAAATTAAATCCTGAGAACTTAAGAGATATAAATTTAATTTTTGATACCAAAAGTGTTGATAAAAGAATAACCAGTATTGCAATTGTCAGATCATCTTTAAAAAAATTAAAAGTGCCTTGGTAATTAACCAAGGACATAAAAAAAAGTCCATTAGCAGGTGTTGGAAACCCATTAAAATAATTATTATTGTTTTCTGTGATATTAAATTTAGCTAGTCTCAAAGCTGAGAAAATAATAATTAATACAGGTAGATATTTTACCATTACATTTTCTGCAGTATTTTCTAAATAAAAATAAAGAACTATAGATGGTAAAATACAGAAGGAAACAAAGTCAGCAAAGGAGTCAAGTTGTTTCCCAAATTCGGATACTGCATCAAATTTTCTTGCGAAAAAACCATCTAAAAAATCTAGTGTTAGACATATGTAGAATAGATATAAAACTGTACTATTAGCCGGATTATTGAAAATATTTATGATACATATGAAACCTAAGATAAGGTTTGATAAAGTAAAAAAGTTTGGTATTACAAATTTCAATTTAGGAAGGGATTATTAGATTTCTCATCTCCAATCGATGTCACAGGGCCATGTCCAGGAAAAACTGTTGTACTATCATCGATTAAAAATAATCTTTTTTTAATACTATTAATCAAAGTATTAAAATCTCCTCCAGGTAGGTCTGTTCTCCCAATAGAATTTTTAAAAATCACATCACCAGAAAAACAAAATTTATGGTCTTTGAAATAAAATGCAATGTGGCCAGGTGAGTGACCAGGTAGAGACAAAATGGTAATTTCGTTACCCATAAAGGAAAAATTTGTTGACTCGTCAATAGTACTTACATCTTTTTTATGAGTGTAATGTTGCATACTAAACATCGAGGCATATGACTCCATTTCATCGTAAATATTTTTCTCTGAGAGGGGAATATATGTCTTTATAGGATAAAGCGTAGAAAGAAAATTAATTCCAAGTATGTGGTCAATATGAGTATGCGTGATTAAAATAAATTTAGGTATCAATGATTTTTCCTCTATATAATTTTTAATTATGTTGTTTTCTTCTTCATAGTAATTACCAGGGTCAATTATTATACAGTTTTTACCTTCAGTAAGTAGATATGTGTTTTCTTGGTAATCATTAAAAGTAAAACATTTAACTTCCATAATAATTAGTATTAAATACAAATTTGATATTTAAATAGGTATATAAATAGTAAATGGTAAAAAAATATGATTATTTGATTATAGGTCAAGGAGTCGCTGGTTCAGCAATGGCTTGGAAGCTATATTTCAAAAAAAAATCATTTATTATACTTGACTCAGAGATTAAAAATTCTGCATCTAATGCTGCACTTGGTATCTATAACCCTATAACAGGGAGAAGGAAAGCCCTGACTTGGAATGTAGTCAAATTATTTAAAAATCTTGAGGATTTTTATAAGAGGATTGAAGATTATATCGGGACAAAAATTCTATTTAAAAAAAAAATTTACAGGCTATTAAAAGACCATGGTGACTTCAATGATTGGAGTGTGAGATTATCTAATAAGAAGTTTCACAGTTTCATCAAAGAGCTAAGTAATGATATGGTTATTACAGATAAAAGTGGTTATGTAGATGTAAGAAAATATATAAATGAAACTAGAAAATATTTCAAGACTAGAGATCGTTATAGAAAATATAAACTAAATAATAAAGACATATCTATAGTTAAAAATAAAATAAAACTTAAAGAGTTTGACTCAAAAAATGTGATTATGTGTTTAGGGATAAATCAAAAAAAAATAAAATGCTTTGATGATCTTGAAATAAAAGAAGTTTCTGGAAGTAGCATTTTGACCGAATCAAATATTTCAATGAATCATATTTTAAATAAAAAAATATCAATTATAAACTCATCTAAAAATACATTCCATATCGGATCAACATACCATAACGGATCAGAAAATACGGGCTATAATAAAATACTTGATCAGGCTGAGAACATTCTTAATAAAAAATTAAAACTTAAAGAAGTATTATTTGGGATAAGATCTGCAAGCAAAGACAGAAGACCAATTGTAGGAAGACATCATAACATCTCAAATCTTTTTTTAATAAATGGTCTAGGTTCTAAAGGGGTGAGTCAATCACCATACTCTGCAAACCAGCTATTTGACTATATCGAAAATAATAAAGAACTTGATAAAGAAATAAACTTAAAAAGATTCAAAACGTAGGTCTTTAATATGCGATTCTTAATTTTTATTTATTTGTTTACATTTAGTCTTTCTGCACTCTCACAGAATGAGATTTATAATATTGGTAAAAATAGAATTCAATATAAATCATTTGATTGGGAGGTTATGTACTCAAATAACTTCGAGTTTTACTATAACGCGAATGCATTAAATATCGCTGAAATAGCTTCATCATTTCTAGAGGATAAATTCTCAGAATTAACAAATAATATTGGTCATCAACCATTTAAAAAAACTAAAGTTTTCATTTATAACTCTGAGAGAGAAAAAGAACAAAGTAATATAGGAATAAATGAGGCTGATGAGTTCCTGTTCAGTAACTTAAGTTTAAATAATAGAATTATATTCAAAGTTGCATACAATAACAATTTAAATGTTTTTAAGAATAATCTAAGTTATGAATTTAATAAGGTCCTGATAAGAGATCTCATGCATGGAAACCTCAGTTTTGCCAAAAGATTTGGTAAGGTTTCCTTCATAAATATCCCTGAATGGTTTTCTGATGGAGCTGCAAGATATCTTGCCTATGGTTGGGACATAGAGATGGATAATGTCATAAGAGACTATTTTTTAACAAAACAAAAAAAATCTTTAAACAAGATATCAGATGAACATTCAAAATATATTGGACAAAGTATCTGGAATTATATTTCTGTCACATACGGAAAAAATACAATATCTAATATTATCAACTTAACTAAAATTATTAGAAATCCAGAGAAGGCTATTTCAAGTTCATTAGGTATAAATTATAACAATTTTATTCAAAACTGGTCAAATTATTATTATTCAAATATCAGCAACAGATATAGTAGAGGTAAACTTGAAAACCCTGAACTTAATCAAGTAAATAATTTTGGTAAGGTCATTGACCTTAAGAAAAATCAATCGGGTGAATATGTTTTATTTTCAGCAATTAAAGGAAATTATAAGAGATTAGTACTATACCATAAAGAATTAAATAAGTTTAAAGTTTTAGATAGAATTAAATCTAGTGAAAAAAATAACTCATACTTCTTTAATTGGAAAGATGATGAGAATATTACATACATAAAAAATTTAAAAGGCGAAAATAATCTTATAACTAGAAATATTTACTCGAATAGTAAAGCATATAAGTCCTTGTATAGATTTGAGAAAATTAATGGATTTTCATTTAATACAAAACAAAACTTGATAGCTCTCAGTGCAACTGTTAATAATCAAAGTGATATCTATCTCTTAAGTGCTAACAACGATAACTTTAAAAAATTAACAGATGATAAATATCATGACATATACCCATCATTTCTAAATAACTCAACTTCAATTATATTTAGCTCAAATAGGAATTCAATTGATTTAGAAAATATTCATATCTCTGAAAATATATCTGAATATTACAATCTGTATTTGTATAACCTAGACACTACATCAACTAAATTATATAAGATGACCAATACGCTTGCAAACAATATTAAGGCAAAACCACTTAAAGATAATAAAGTGTTATACCTAAGTGATATTAGAGGAATATCTAATATCTTCAGCTTAAGTCTTAGTGGAAATTCCAAGCAGGTAACTGACTTTAATACTAACATTATCAATTATTATTACGATGAAATTGATAAAAATTTATATTTTAATAATCTCTACGAGGGAAATATAATTGTTAGAAATATAAATGATTTTGATGTCAGTGAGTCAAGATTTGGAACCCAGACCTCCAGAGTTGATTATATACAATCACAGAGATCAAAAATTAAGAAAAGAGAGAAAATAAAAAGAGAAAATATAGAGGATAATATAAATTTTGAGACCACTGAAAATTTCTTATTTGAGGGTGAAAATAAACTTAAATCATCAATACTAAAAAATATTGAAATTAATAGAAATATTAGTAGAAGGACTGGAAATAAGTACAAATACTCAGTCATAAAAAATAATTTTAATAGCTTTCTGAGAATAGATCCACAAGAAGGTCTTGGTACGCAGGTCGAATCTGATTTTATTGAATTATTTGAAGACCATAAATTTTATGCATCAGCTTTTTTACCTTTCTCCAGCTTAAAAAGCTCAGATATTTTTACAGAGTATAGTTTCCTTAAAAAAAGATTTGACTTTAGAATATCCTTTGATAGAAAGATTTTGTTTACTGAGGATTCTGAGAACTTCATTTATCATAAATACCTTTACAACCAAATTAATTTTAATATATCATACCCTATTTCTGAATTTTCTAGATTTGAAATCGCTCCATTTTATTCTACCTACAAATTCAACGATTTAGATTATAGAATATTTAATAATACACCACCTTCCTTCCTATTTTATGAAAAAAATAATTTCTATGGATATTTTTTAAATTTTATGTTTGATAATACAAATAAGATCTCATATAATTTGGAGAAAGGGACAAAATTAAAAGTAAGTTTCAGAAATTATCAAACCGAAAACGATGCTAACACTTTTAAAAATTTTAGTATTGACCTCTCACATCACCAACCAATATCAGAAAATATTATTTTCTCGTCAAGATTATACTATGGAAATTCTTTTGGAGAGAATCCTTATAAGTATATGCTTGGTGGAGTTAAAAACTCTTTAATAAGGAAATTTGAGGATAAAGGTGTAAATGATCCTCTTTTAGTTTCAAATGGGTCTAACAACTATAATTTCATTTTTGGTGAATACATCAATATGAGAGGTTATGACTTCAATAAGTTTGATGGTTATAAGGTACTAGTATTAAATTCTGAATTTAGAATCCCACTGGTAAAAGCTTTAACTGGCCTTAACGTAAGTAGTAGTTTTTTAAATAGCTTACAAGTTGCTGGATTCTTTGATCTAGGATCATCATGGAATATTAACTCTCCCTTCAGTAATAAAAGTGATGTAAATACGTGGATAATTAAAGAACCAGGTTCTGTATTTCAAGCCGAAATTGAAAATTCTAAAAACCCCTGGCTTGCAAGTTATGGGATAAGTTTGAGATCATTTATCACCGATTATTATGTGAAAATTGATATAGCAAAACCGGTAGAAGACTATCAAGTTAAAGACACAAAATTTCATATTTCATTTGGATATAGTTTCTAACTTGTATTATGGTTACATCAATGACAGGTTATGGTAGTTATAATTTAAGTAAGGGTGACGTCTTTATCGAAATAGAAATTAAATCCGTAAACTCAAAGTTTTTTGATTTTAATTATAGGAGTAATTATAATGATAAATCTCTTGAGAATCAGATTAGAAACTATTGCAAATTACATTTAAATAGGGGTAAAATCGATATTAAAATTGATATTAATAATTTGAATACAAATAATTCAAATCAGTTAAATAGAGATAAAATTAAATCATATTTTAATGAGATAAAGTCTATTCTAAGTGATACATCCAAGGTGAAGGATAAAATCATTCTCAAAAACATACTTAATAATTTATCACTATTTAACTCTGAGAATAAGTTTAAAGTTGAAAGTAATGTAGTTATAAAAGGATTAAAAAAATGTATAAAAAAATGCATTGTATTTAGAGAAGAAGAAGGTAAGGCAATCAACATCGATTTAAATAAAAATATTAACTCAATATTATCCGACCTCCATAAAATTGAAAAAATTGATAGTTCAAAAAAAAATAGTATAGAAAAAAAAATAAAGAGTAAACTTTCCAAAATACAAGAAAAATCATTTGATAAATTTAGGATAGAGCAAGAAATATTATTTTATATTGAAAAATTAGATATCAATGAAGAAATCACAAGGCTAAAAAAACATGTAAATTTATTTACAAACACTCTAAAAACTAAATCTCCAAATGGGAAAAAATTAAATTTTATCTCTCAGGAAATAGGGAGAGAAATTAACACTATTGGATCTAAATGTTCGAACTTCAAAATTCAAAAATTAGTTATAGATATGAAAGAAAAGTTAGAAATGATAAAAGAAGAAAACTATAATATTCTGTAGAGAGATGTTATTAACCCAACTTAAAAGTTATTGGTAAAATCATTCTGACTTTTACAGGTCTACCCCTCTGCTTTCCAGGAGACCATTTCTTAGCTTTGGATATCACTCTCACTGCCTCCTCATCACAACCTGCACCTATACCCTTAATTGCTTGGACATCCGTCAAAGTACCATCTTTGTCAACAACAAACTGCACAAAAACTTTGCCTTCAATACCCATTCTCCTTGCCTGAGCAGGATATCTTAAAGTTGTACCGACATACTTATAGAATGCTGCCATTCCACCTGGAGGTGTAGGCTGATCCTCAACAATAGTAAAAATCTCGTCAACTTCCTCCTCCTCTGGTGCCTCCTCAAAAACAATTTCTTCGATAACGGTTTCTTCAGTTATCTCTACATCAATTTCGATTTCAATCTCCTCCTCTATTTCCTCTTCGTCAGGAACTTCAATTATTTCTGGTTGCTGAATAACTGGAGGTGGTGGTGGTGGCTGCTCAGTTGGAGGAATCTCCATTAAATCTTCAAAATCATCTTCTATGGTACCTAAGTCCATGCCAGCACCTCTATCATAAAACTTCCATTCGAAAGCTGTTATAACTAGTAAAAGACTCACGCATAGTCCAATGTTAAGAAATAGTCCACTTTTTTTCTCTAGATCTGCTTTAGGGTTCTTTTTAATCTCCATTAAAGTAATTTAAAAAAAATCTTATTTACTTACTAATATATATCCAAAAATAGATCCTCCAACTGACCCAAAAATATTCGCAAATAAATCATTTACATCGAAGCTTCTGTATGGTATACCAATCTGAAGTAACTCAATAGTACAACAAAAGATAAGAAGAAAAATTATAATCTTTAAGGGAACTTTTTTTGAATTATATAATGAAAAATAGGCTCTTGATATAAAATAACATTGTATAAAGAAAAGTATAAAATGAATAACCTTATCTAAATTGGCTACCAATGAATTTATATCATTAGATCTATAAAATATTAATAGATAGACAACAAGTAAAAACCAAGAAATTGAGCAGAATAAATAATAACTAAACCATCTATTTTGTGATTGCTTCATAAGCTTCTAGATCTAACAATTCTTCTAGTTGAGTTAAATCATCAAATTTTATTTTAACCATCCAGCCCTCTCCATATGGGTCATTATTAACTAGCTCAGGTTCAGACTCTAACTTGTCATTAACCTCTATAATTTCTCCCTTTAAGGGCATGAAAAGATCAGAAACAGTTTTCACTGCCTCAACTGTCCCGAAGACTCCGCCCATATCAATGTTTTCATTTTGTGATTCTATTTCAACGTAAACTATATCTCCTAATTCCCCCTGAGCAAAATCTGTGATTCCAACATATGCGATATCACCATCAATCCTAATCCACTCATGATCTTGAGTATATTTTAAATTATTTAAATTCATCTGACGAATATAGTAAATGATTTTATATCACAAAAAATAATTTATTATTGATTTAAACTTAGTCTTAACCTCGCACCAAAAGATGACGAATATCTAGGGAAAGAATTTGATACAATTGGTTTATTAACAACTCTATCGTAATACATTATAAGATTAATTCTATCATTAATAGTATAATTTATATTAGGCCTCAACTGAAAATTATAATTTCCATTTGTAATAGTACTCTCCTTGTCAATTTTTCTCTGTATTGCCTTAGTATTTCTGATGATGAAATTTAATCTAAATTCAATTTCATTATCTAGAACTATTGTGTTTCCCATATATTTAAATGGTAGCTTTAACTTATCCTTAGAATATCCAAAATCAATAGAAAAATCGGAATTTATAATTTCGGAAACTTGAGCATTTGATAAGTTTAACATGATATTTCTATCTTTCTTATAGTCAATTCTTGCATTTAAATTATTTTTAGTTCTCACATTTATACCAATCAGTGGAGAAAATCTCTCAGTAATTCTAACTTGATTTATTATGTAAAAAGGAACCAATCCGTTTTCAGTTAGTTGTGATGCAAGAGGATAATTCATAATAGAATTATTAAAATCTAAATTGTCTATATATAATAAGGAGTTTGAAAACTCACCGACAGAATAAATACTCTGGTAAGAATGTGATATAGTAATATTACTAAAAACTTCACTTAAAGATTTTATCTTACTCAAGCCAGAAAAGTCAATTCTCCAATTCGGTATAGGAATCTTAGGAAAAGGCTTCAAGGAAAAATTATTTGGATCTGACTTTGAATAGGCTGATATAAAGGCCGGGATCAATACATCTTGAGAGTTTAGACCATACTCACCCTGAGAATTTAATGTATTGAGCCTATCCCTAAATATTTCCCGATTTTGTGCAAAATTTAAGAAAGTGGGAGAATTATTAAATTCATCATCTTTTATAAAGGCTGTTCTAATTGCTAGGAATGAAAGAGAGAAATTACCTCCCCTTGAAGGTGTTAAGGATACGTATGAATCAGACTGAGTGTCGTACCTGAAGGTCTCTTGAAAGTTTTCGGTTATAATTCGTTTAGCATCTAACTGAATTCTAAGAAAATTTAGGGGTTGTAAAGTGCTCCTAAATTGAAAATTATTACTTCTAGATTGAATAAATGGGTTATTTAAAAAATCATTTTTCACGAGCCATCCATTTTGTGCAGCAATTCTTCTAATCTCAGAATCCTGTGAACCAAATATAAAATTCCAACCCGGTGAATTATAAAAATTATTCATACCAAAAACTCCAGGCTCACCAATTACACCAGCTAAACCAGTTCTCTCAGTTACATTATAAGTCAAATTAATAGATCTAAGTGACATTATTGCTTTCATTATTCCATCAAAGGCTCTTGATCTAAAAATAGATTTTATTGTGTCTTCTTTATTATATTTTTTATTGTAAGACTTCAATATCGGTATTTTATCATAAAACTTAGATATATCTAATTTTGAACCAAGAGTATACTCCCTATTATTTTCGATGATGTTTCCAAGGGAATCAGCTTGTTGAAAGGAACCAGCAGACCAAATATATTTTGATGAATACCTTAAATTTGAACTTATCCAATCAAGAAGAGGAAACTTATTAATTGGCAAATTATAGTTAACCTGAAGGTTTTGGTTGAAGTTACTAGCTCTACCAAAATTCTTTAGGTTATAATACATACTATCTAACTTTTCACGAGTATCTAATTCTCCCTCAGGTTCGTCAATAATTGAATTATTAACAACATTAAAATCTACATTTATACTATTAAAAATATTCCACTTTAATCCGTAAGATTTATTGAAAGAAAAATATTTTTCAAAAATAGGGTCAACTCCCTCCGTTGTTAAGTCTGAATTTCTGTATTGTGTTTTATTAAACCTCCTGTTAAGATCTCCTCTTATGTTAATGTTTGAGGGTAAAATATTAAAATTAAAATCTTTAATAAGCTTAAAAACTTTTGCATCAAAAATTTTAAAATTTTTGAATGGTTGCAGCGAAATATTTTTGGGAGAGAAATTATAGGTAATATTACCTCTATGCTCTCTCGACTCAATACCTTGAGTTGTGACATTAGAACTTTTTCTTTCACTGTATGAAAACCCAGTTGAAAGGTTTTCAAAGTCCCAAAAGTCTACCCTTGATTCAGGATTATTTCTTACCTTTCTTACATTATTTAAACTTATTGATTTTGATTCTACCCTCTGCTCAGTTAGTTTTCTGTAATCATCTTGTTGCTTCTTTGTATCAAAGGACTTAATAGATGCAGATAGAGGTATATCCTTATCCAGGGGATCATATTTTGGTGTGATTATTGATGTTGATGATGTTACGTAAAGAGGAAGTTTAATTCCCCATTTTGAAGGTAAAAGTTTATCAATATTTAAATTTGCTGATGCATCGTATTGAAGCTTTTCTTCTCTAGATCTCTCTGATATTCTTTGTTGTATAGATCCAAAACCGACTGATGTATATCGTAGAGATGATGATACAGTTCCGATATCTGACAATTTTAAATTTAAATTTGCATTGGCAGCCCAGCCCTTAGTTCTATCGAAATCTGTTAGCCTTAATTCATTAAACCATAAACATGCTGACTTTGATGCCCTATCTGTTGAGAGAGGATTTTTAACACCAATCATAAAGTTTAGTATTGAACCCATTGAAGGTCTACCCTTAATTCTTATTATATATTTCCCATTTGCAGAGAGTTTTGAGAATGGTAAACTTACATCTATATTTTCTCTATTTCTCTGAGATTTTAGAGATAGAAGTTCTTCAATGGAAAGATTAATTTCATTCTCTTCAGGCCATATAACTCTAGAAAGGCCAGTACTATTTTGATCAATTAAAGAGGGCTGTGTTATCTTTAATGGAAGTTCAATTTCATAGTAATTATTTTCATAATCACTACCAAACCTCAGAAATGCGTTTATCTCATCATCTCTAAGAAAATCACCTTTATTTGGTTCTGCGTGAATGAACATTTTAATACGTCCATAATTAATTAAGTCAAAATTAGACTCTTTGTAAATAGCCCTACCATCACCATCTGACAAATTATCAAAACATAATTGGAGAGATTGCTCATTTGTTCTCCTTTGGACTATTGTGGTATTATCGATATCTCTAGGAATACCAGGTGGAACAACATAAGGCGACTTGTTGTCTGAACCGATACTATTTTCCTCAATGCCTACTACTGAAATTTCAATATTAGATTCACTCCCTTCTGAAACTTCATTTAGACCTGACTGGAATAAGGACTCCTCATATTTTCTCCATTGACTACCGACCATTTGAAGCTTTGCAAATCTTAATACAGTAGGTTCCTCCCAATCAGTTAGGTAGGTTCTTATAAATCTAATTGTTTTAAAATCCGAAATAGATCCGTAAACTCTGTCTGGATTTCTAATTGGAATTCTAAACTGATACCACGTAGCTGTCCCTGACTTATCTATAATTTTATCAACAATATTATTTCTACCAATCTCTAGACTACCAGGTCTAAGGTCAATTTCATATTCATAAAAACTCTCTGTGTCCGAGAGGGTGTTATCTTCATTTAAATCTTCATTTTCTGGGTATGGAGATCCCTGTGATGAAAAGCTGGAATTAGAGCTAAGAGGTGTATTTCCCTCCATACCATTTATATTTTTATATCGCTCTAAAATTTTTAAATTTAAATTATCCAAATTGCTACTTAGATAATATTTAAAATTATCTGCAGAAACATCTTGCTCTATAATATTCTTAACTTCACTTGTTAAATTAATTTTATCTAAGAAATTTTCTTTGAAGTAGTCTACCTCATCAGAACTTTTTAATCCATCTAAACCAACGTCTTGATTTATTCTTACGTTTTCGTCATTCTCAAAAAAATTTGTAAGATATTGTTTCGTGGTAACTCGCCCCCACTCATTAAATTTTATTCCCTCAATTGAATAGTCTTGAGAAAGCCCATTTTCAAAGGAGTGGACATTATCTTTCATGATATCTTCAGATATATTTCCAAGATTAAAAATAAGCTTTCCTCCCGTTGAATTATTTTTATTAAAAATTCCGTCTAAAACCTTTCCATTCTCACCACCAATAAAAGGATCCATCAACCAAAACTCAATATATTGGATATTAGTTCTGTCGAAATCTGTATCATTTTTTATGCTTTTGGTAATCGCACCATAATTTGATTTAGGATCTCTGAGAAGTCCAGATGGTAGTAAATCCGTAGAATAATTATATTGACCTCTTTCATTTGGAAAATAGGCAATATCAAAAATTGGAAGATTTGTATTTATAAGTTGTCTATCTTGTTTTCTAAAGATATCCTGAGGTGAGACTGCCTTGGTGTAATTATTTTCTAAATCCTCTAAAGTTATATTTTGAGGTTTAACGGAACCTCCATTTAGATAAAAAATATTATCTATTGTATACCATGCTATCTTTGCTCTTTTAAAAGAATACCCCAGATTATTAGTTGTTAGATTACTTTTATCGAATAAGTTGTTTCTGGTAGAAGGGGTTGAACCTAGTTTCCAAGATATTGGCGAGCCACCTAGAGTAACTGGTATAACAGCGCTCTCAAAATCATCAATATAAGTTATTCCTTCACCGTTGATAACATTTGAGGTTCCAGGTATAATTTGAGCAAATTCACTACTAAAACTAATATTTGATTTTTCCTTGGTTGCTAAGAAAGGAATAGTATTAATAATTTTTGTCAAAAATTCGCTTTGTTTTTCAACATTAAAATCAAATCCATATTTAGTATTTTTCACTGGTTCATTGCCAACACTGAACCTGGTAATACCACCTGGTCTCTCATTCAAGTGAAAGACAGTAAAACCCATGTTAACATTATCATCAAACTTATACTCTGCTCTTGCACCAGATAACCACTTTGTCTGAAAATTAAATAAATCAGCCTTTTCGAAAGAGATAGTTATTTCCTGACCGGAAGTCAGTATCGATGGATTTAAAATCCTTACACTACCTAAATTGTAGTTAATTGTATAATCAGTTCCTTCAATTAATTTCAAATTTCCTGCCATTACAACAACAGAATTTTCGGATATGTCAAGACCAGGTAAATTTATCTCACTTCCTGAACCAGAAGATACTGACCCCACTAAAAAAAATTTATTCTTTAATAAAATCTGTTGAGCTTCATCCTGAGTCTGGGTATAGAGTTCATTAAAGACGTATTTATCTGACAACTCAATCTCATTATTTTGAATAAAATAAGAATTTAAAGTTTCACCAAATGGCTCGAGAACAGGAAAAATTATATTTCCTTTGTTTCTGTTAATAGTTATCCCATCAACAAAATCAAAATTTCCATCATACTGTGGATCATTAAATGAATTTAATTTATCTAATCCTAATAATCTAATTAAGGGTTTATCTCTCGTTAATATCCCCTCATTTAAACTTGGGTTATTAAAACCAACAGCATCATCCCTATAATTTATCCTTAACTCAAAGTTTTCTTTTTCTATTTGAGTAGCATTTAAATTATAAATATTTTTCATCATAAGATCCCAAGTCGGTATATCTGTATTAATATTTGAAGGCCTTAACAGCTTTAAAAATATAATTTCATTATCTTCTCTATTCTGGTAATCCTCAGTTAATTCTCCAACTTTAAATCTATTTCCATTATATGTATACTCATATGAGACAGCTAGAACCTCATCATTTTGAAGTCTCCTTAATAAAGAGATATAACCTAATGATTTATTAATTTCATATTCATCAACATCTAGTTTTCTTGCAGAGGTAACTTTTTCGAAATCAATTGTCTTTGATAAATTAAATTGACTAAGTAAAATATCGTCAACTAAATCAACATTTCTAAGATCATTATTAGTAGATATATTTTGAAATAAATCATTTGCTCCGTTATCTGCTGGACCATTATTACCTGACCCAACAAATATATTATTCTGGCTAAGGATATTCTTCCCTTCAGCAAGATCAGTTAAAGCAACAAAATTTCTTATAGACTCTGAGTTATTAGTTCTATTTAATATGTACACCTCTACCCTATTAATATTAATTCCAGAACTTACAAGTGGGATTGATTTCAACCAACGTTCATAGTTTTCCCTAAAAAAATGGCCTAAAAAGAAATGTCTATTTCTATCATATTTAGAGGCTAAGACCTCAAATTCCCTACCTTGAAAACCATTATCAATTTTAATTGATTCACTTTTACCTTGTTGTCTTGATAAAATTCCGGTAATACTTAAATTACCAAATTGTAATTGGGTTTTTACGCCAAATAAACTCTGAGCTCCTCTTAGAAGACTATTTTTCACTGGCATACTAACATTTCCTACCTCAATTTTTCTTACTATCTCCTCATCAAAACCAGTATAGTCAAGCTTTAAATTATTCTGAAAATCAAACGTATTATTATTATCAAAATTTGCTGAAATTTTTAATTTTTCTCCAACCTTCCCATTAATATTAAGGTTAATCTGCTGATCATAATTAAACCCACCATTTCTCTGTTGCCTTATTGGTATAGAAGGGTTTTCTATTTTTTGAAATTTTGCCCCAAAATCTAAATTAACAAATCCATTTACTTGTAGATCAATAAAGTTCCCTCCAAATATTCTATCTAAAGACTCAGATATATAAATTTTAGGTATTAACCTTCCACTTTCAAGTGTATTTTCTCCATCAAGGCTTATTGATTTTTTTTTAAAGTATTCCTTAATCTCCCTATCAGTATTTAATTTATCATAGCTGTCAAATGGTAATGTTATAGATGGTCGATAATCTAAATTTCCAATTTTCTCAGTCACATAAAAAATTCTAGATGTATCATATTTTGCCTCAATTTTTAATAGTGAAGTATTAAAATTTAATGGGTTATTTGAAAATAAACTTGAAAAAGGATCAGAATACCTATCTTTAATTGAGTAGGTAGAAAATAAATTTGGAGAGTAAATTTTAGTACTGTCCTCATCTGACTTATTATCTTGAGATATTAAATCAACAAATTTTATTTGTAATAATAATAATATCAATAAGAACTTAAAAATTGAATTCAAAGCAATTTTTTTAGAAATTATGATCTTTTTAGTACTTCCTTTATTAGACTCTCAAGAGATATATCGCTCTCTCTTTGTAAGATATCATTTATATGTCTCTCAACAATTTTTTTAGAAATACCTAAAGATGATAAAGCTGATAACGCCTCATCTCTTGTAGTATTGTCATAAACAGATGAAATTTTGTCACTATCAATACCCTCCACAGAAATTTTATCTTTTAATTCTAGAATAATTCTTTGAGCAGTTTTTAAGCCGATACCCTTAACTGATTTTATTTTATTAGTATCTGAATTAATAATTGCTTTTTTTAATTCTAGAGCTGAGAGAGATGATAATATCATGATAGCAGTACTTGGTCCAACTCCATTAATAGAGAGTAAACTTAAAAATGTCTCCTTTTCATTAATAGAATTAAAACCATATAGTGTATGTGAGTCTTCTTTAACATTAAGGTGAGTATGTATGAATATATCATCCTTATCTTTTAAGCTAGAAAATGTTCTAAGAGATATATTAATATCATAACCTACACCATTTACATCAAGAACTAATTTAGTTGGGTCGATAGAATCTTTTTTACCCTTTAGGAACGAAATCATGACTCAAATGTCATTAATATAGAAGATATTTCTTGCATTAACTCCCTTTTTTTTAGACCTGGAGCATATACATATCCTTCCAGATAGTATATTCTATTTTTATTTTTATCATATATGATAATACTTTTGAAGGGTCCCCCAGCTGAAATATCGCTCAACTTCCATAAACCTATTGACTCTATAGCTAGGTTATTATTATAGTTAACTCGACTTGACTCTATAGGGAAGATGTCTTGAATATCCATAAATATTTTAGAGTTCTCGGAATCCTTTATAAACTTTCTTGATATATAATTTCTTATATTATAAATTTCTGGTTTCTCAGAACTAAAAACATCATAAAAATTTGAAGGGTTACCATCTGAGTAGTCCTCATAGTATAAAAAAATATTTTTTTCAAATTCTGGATCAAGTTGCCTTAACCAAAAAAAGTTTGAAATATCTCCTTTAATATTTTTTGCTAAATCATAACCAATAGGTATTCTTAATTTAACATCATGATCTGATAATATTTTTTGAGAAATATTTTTCTCTTCCTTAGTAAAAACTTTATCACTTATTCTTTTCTGTAACTCTTTTTCAAAATACATGAGTATTGCCTTTTTATTTTTAGCTAGTTTATTGTATAAATCTTCATCTGATTTACTGAATAGATATAATATAATTTGACCTTTTGCGTACTGATCTCTCTTAGTAAAGTAAAAAAGAGTTGAGTCCTCTTCAATAGAGTCTAAAGACTCTTGATTGAAATTTTTTCTGAGAATCTGAGAATCAAAACTATTACCTTCTAAAGTAAATGCCACAACAATATTCTTTGCATGCTTCAATATATTATTAAATTTTCTTGGTTTGATATACCTTAAATCGAATCTTGGCTCTGGCTGGGGTAAGCCAGGCAGGTAAGAACCATATGTATCAACTAATAACCTCCCGATTTTTCCCTGGAATTTCGTTGAATCCATAATTAAAAGCATTTCATTATTCTCACCTGAAGCTGTTGGAAGAAATGAAGAATTATTTACACTTGTTTTTATTTGTTTATCACATGAAATACTTGTTACTAAAAACAAAATTAAGGCTACTAAAAGTTTTAATCTAACTACCACTATTTATAAATATTAATATTAATTTTAATTAAAAATAAATCATTATGAGTAAAGAATTATTAAATAAGGCTATTGCTTCATGCTTTGCAAAAATAGCAAGAGTTGATGGAAGTATTGGTAAAGAAGAATTAGATGTAATTAATTCGAGTGAGATTCTCAAAAAATATGGAGGTAGTATTGAAGGAATTGACACCAAAGATTTCTTTAATAATATTCAGAATCAATTTGGTGAAGTAATAAAAAATAATTTACAGCATGAAGAGAAAGAAATTCTGATAAGTGATTTAGTGAGTCTTATTAAAGCAGATGATAAGGTACACGACCACGAATTTTTTCTGTTAGGACATGTGGCAAACAGTATTGGTTTCAGTCCTGAGAGAGTTTCTGAGATTATAAAGACCAGAGGTTTATCTGGTAAATCCTCAGGTTGGTTTTCATGGTTATTTGGTTAGAGATAAGTTAAATAAGAATCTATTTTTTATCTTCTTCTGAACCTGATTCTTTTTCAATTTCCTTTTTAATCTCGCGAGAGGCATCTTTAAATTCTCTGATACCTTTACCAAAGCCTCTAAAAATTTCTGGTATTTTATTTGCACCAAAAAAGATCACGACGATTAGTCCAATAATTATCCACTCCCATCCTCCAGGCATACCTATTGCGAAAATTATATCCATATTATAAAATTTATTATTGTAAATATAATAAAATCATTTTTTGATAATCCACTTTTCAGGATCCAACTTTATATTATTTTTCCATACTTGAAACTGTAACTGAGTCACACCATCTTTATTTGTTACTAGATCAGCAATGACCTGACCCTCTGAAACACTATCCCCTTTTTCAACTTTTAAATTTTTAAGCTTTGCATATAAAGTGAAATATTCGCCATGATTAATAATTATAACATTATTCATGCCAGGAATAAATGCAATTGTAGATACTTTACCGGTATATATAGCCCTTACCTGTGTGGAGCTACTTGTCTGAATATCTATACCATCATTCTTGACTTTAATACTTTTAATCACTGGGTGTGGGTGTTCACCAAATCTGTTTGATATAAACCCTGATCGTACTGGCCAATCAAATTTACCAACATTCTTTTCGAATCCTTCTGTAATCTCTAACAAATCTAATTCATCTGCAGAGCTTAAAAACTCTTTTTCTCTTCTAATAATATCTCTAATCAATTTATCTAATTTTTCTAGTGATTTTTTCCTATCGTTAATTTCCCTTCTTAGATCTTTTTCTTTTTGACGGAGGTTTGATATAATTTTTCTCTGTTTACCTTTAAGGTTAATAAGTTTATTACTTTCCTTAACTTCATTATTTAGAAGATTTTTTTGCTTTTGGTTTAGCTCTATTAAATTTTTCTCTTGATCCTTTAACTCAAGAGATACTTCACTTATTTCTTGAATTTGATTCTTTCTAAATTTAGAATATTGAAAAATATAATTAAATCTTCTAAACATTTGATTATAATTCTCAGATGCAAAGACAAAAGTTAATTTATCTAGTGAGGATTTTGATTTATATGAATAATATATCATTTCTGAATATTCCTCATTTAAAATTTTTAGGTCATTCTTTAAAGATGATATTAACATTCTTAAAGTACTTATCTCCTCAGATTTTATTTTTAAATCCCTTCTAAGGTTATTTATTAAACCCTGCCTATTATTAATTTGTTTATTGATAACATTTAACCTCCCGACAGTAATATCCTTTGATTTCTCAGTCTCTTCCAGAATTTTTTCAGCTTCTTCAATTTTATCAATATTAATATTCCTTTCTTTTTCTAAACTAGACCTAGATTGGTCTTGAGCAAATAAGTTGACACTAAATGTGATTAATAGTATAGGTAAGAAATTAAATTTTCTTAAGGACATACTTTGATGGTATATTGAAAGGAAACTTTAGTGGTTTATTTGTTCTTTCAACCTCTTTAAAATTAAAGTTAATATTTGTGATGACTGGAACACTACTATCATCTAAATAGCTTACTGAAGTAAAAAGATGTCTGCCAGGAAATAAAATTTTACCTAATGGCTTAAAGTTTTCGTAGTCTACTGTTAAAAGGTAATTAGTAATTTCATCAAATAGAATTAATTTTTCGATCTTTGATGTTTTAATATTTACAAGGTTTTGAGACTGGATTGACTCTTTTTGTTGTATTATCTTAAAATAATTTCCCTCACGATTTAAATTATCAGTTTGGGAAATATCATATAATAAATTTCCTGTTAATATTGATTCAAGCTGATCAAAATTTAGTTTTATTTTGAATTCCCTCTCAATAAGGTCAGGTGATGCCTGGATAACTTGTTTATTCACTCTATCGATTATGATAAATTGATCTTTAGTAATCATACCCCTAGCTGCCTCAACTCCTAAAGCTACTCTCACTGAAAACCAAATTCTTTCATTTTTTTGAATCCTCATATTAAGAGTAGCATTAATTAACTGATTATCATTTTTATATTGAAATTTAGATTTTGTTGACAGGTACTTGTAATCTATTTCCTCAACACTGAAATCATCAAATTCAACTTTGGAAGATTCAAATGCAATAAAATCTTTCTTACAAGAGCTTAAGAGAAGAAAAAATATAACTAGCCGAAATTTATTAAAAGCCATCTTTTGTAAAAGTATGTTAAATTTAATACAGGAAATTTAATATCAAGCCTATTCACCCTTAAAATCAGGACATCTTTTTTCTATAAATGCTTGAATACCTTCTTTAAAATCTGAGGTTTTTACACATTCTATAAATAATTTAATTTCCTCCTCGAATCCATCAACATCTTTATCAAAATAATTATTAACTGATTTTATAACGTTTTTGATAGCATTTGGCCCTTTTCTTTTAAATGTTGAAATATACTCCTCTACTTTCTTTATTCCCGAATCAATGTCATCAACAACATTATTAATAAGTTTATAATCCAATGCATCTTCAGCTGATATCATTTCTGCTGTCAACATCATTTCAAGAGCTTTTGATTTGCCAACTATTTGTGTCAATCGTTGTGTTCCCCCATAGCCTGGAATTAAACCTAAATTAATTTCTGGTTGGGAAAACTTAGCATTTAAAGTAGCAACTCTAATGTGACATGCCAAAGACAATTCACACCCACCACCGAGAGCATAACCATTAACAAGTGCAATCACTGGGATATGCATTTTCTCAATCTTATTAAATAAGTCATGGCCATTTCTACAAAATTTTAAAGATGATTTGCCATCAAGCTCTACAAACTCTTTAATATCTGCTCCTGCAACAAATGACTTATCACCCTCACCCGTTATAACAATTCCATATTTTCCAACAGAGTTCTTAGTTATAAAGTCGAATAATAAAATTAACTCCTCAATAGTCTTTTGATTTAATGCATTAAGATTTTTGGGACGATTTATTTTTATCAGGAAATAATCTTTACGATTCTCAAAATGTAAATTTTTTAAATTCCTCATCAAATTTTTATTTTAAGATTTTTTACCATTGAATTAACAGTTTTATCTAGATCAAATTTTGCTACCCAACCCCAATCTTTTTTTGCATGATCATCATTTATTGAATTTGGCCACGAGTCAGCTATATCTTGTCTAAAATCTGGTTTAAAAGATACAATAAATGATGGGTCTTTCTCAATTAAAATATTTGAAATCATATCAGGAGACACACTGAATCCAGATAAATTATAACTTGATTTTATTGATAATTTATTTCTATTTACAGTCATTATTTTATCAATAGACTCAATAGCATCATCTATAAAAAGCATAGGAAGTAATGTGTCTTTTTTTAAAAAACATTTATAATTTTCTTTTCTTATATATGAATAGAAAATTTCTACTGCATAGTCTGTTGTCCCACCACCAGGTAAAGTATTATAACTTATAATACCAGGAAACCTTAAACTTCTAATATCAGTTCCATATTTAATATTATAGTATTCACACCACCTTTCTCCAGACAGCTTACTTATCCCATAAATGGTATCAGGCTCCATAACACAGAACTGATTAGTATTATTTTTTGGAGAGGTATTCCCGAATACTGATATAGAACTAGGCCAGAAAACTTTTTTAACTATTTTATTTTTTGCAAGCTCTAATACATTGAATAATGAGGTCATATTAAGGTCCCAGGTCATTTTAGGGTTCTCCTCACCTTTAGCAGAAAGAATAGCTGCTAAATGATAAATTTCTTCAATATCATATCTTTTAACTATTAGTTCTAGTTCTTTATAATTGATAGCATCTAATTTATGATAAATTAATTCAGACTTAGACTCTTCTCTTATATCGGTTAATATTATACTATCAGAATCATATTTATTTGACAAAAACCTAGATAGTTCGGTTCCTAGTTGGCCCTCAGATCCAATAATAAGTCTTCTACACATTATGGGTTATGATTATTAATTTTTAATTTGCACTAAAATATGTAATCTAATAAAAATTTTAAGTATGTATAAAGAATTTAAAGTTCACCTTGACAATGAGATAGAAAAAACCAAAAGCTCTGGATTATTCAAAAAAGAGAGAATTATAACTTCACCTCAGAGTTCTGTAATCAATACAGATATACAAGATAAAATTATTAACCTATGCTCAAATAACTATCTTGGTTTGTCATCACATCCGGATGTATTAAGAGCCGCAAAAGAATCTATTGATAGTCATGGATTTGGAATGTCTTCAGTTAGGTTTATATGTGGGACACAAAATATTCATAAAAAACTTGAAGAAAATATTAGTAAATTTTTAGGGACAGAAGATACAATTCTTTACGCTGCAGCATTTGATGCGAATGGTGGTCTTTTTGAACCATTATTTGGGCCAGAAGATGCTATTATATCAGATGAACTAAATCATGCATCAATAATTGATGGGATAAGATTATGTAAAGCGTCTAGGCATAGGTATAAACACAATAATATGTCTGACCTTGAAGGTAAATTAAAGGAGACACAAAATTCAAGAGCTAGAATAATTGTAACCGACGGTGTCTTCTCAATGGATGGCACAATTGCACAGCTAGATAAGATAGTTGATTTGGCAAAAAAATATAATGCACTAGTGATGATTGATGAATGTCACTCAACTGGATTCATGGGAGAGAAAGGTAGAGGCGTTCATGAACAAAAGAACGTGATTGGTGAAATAGATATAATTACAGGAACACTTGGTAAAGCTCTAGGTGGTGCTTCTGGTGGCTTCACCTCAGGAAGAAAAGAAATTATTGAAATTTTAAGACAGAAATCAAGACCGTATCTTTTCTCTAATACTTTAGCCCCATCAATTGTGGGTGCGTCTTTAAAAGTCTTTGAAATTATCGAAAATGATAATAGTTTGATTAAGAAATTACACGAAAACACAACGTATTTTAGGAAAAAAATGACGGCTTTAGGTTTTGATATAGCTGAAGGTGATCATCCTATTGTACCTATCATGCTCTACGATGCTGTTCTCGCAAAAAAAATGTCAGAAAAATTACTAGATATGGGTATATATGTAGTTGGTTTCTACTTTCCTGTAGTACCAAAAGAGAAGGCAAGAATTAGGGTTCAATTGTCTGCTGGGCATTCAAGGAGTGAACTTGATCTTGCAATAGGAGCATTTGAGAAAGTAGGAAAAAGTTTAAATATTATTTAGGTTTATAATCAACCTCTAAATAATTTAGCAACACTGATCTCAACTGAACAATTGAGATTTTGGTCTTCATATTACCGTCCTCAAAGACAGAAATTGTCTTCTGTTCTTCTGAAATAACAACTGCCATGGCATCAGTATCTTGAGAAATACCGTAAGCTGCTCTATGTCTTAATCCAAAGTTCATTGGTAGATCTTGATTCTCTGACACTGGCAAAATACATCTTGCTGCAATTATTTTTTCATCATGAATTATTACTGCACCGTCATGGAGAGGACTTTTTCTATTAAAAATTGAAAGAAGCAATCTCTTTGATAAAATTGCATTTAGAATCTCACCTGACTCAGAATAAAATTTAAGTTCTGAATTTTTAGATATTACAATTAATGCACCAGAATTATTTTCAATAATTAGTTGACAGGAATCAACTAAATTTGAAACGAAATTATTCCACTTTTTACTTGTATTATTTGCAAAGAAAAGAGAGAATACATCAAATAATTTTTGATCTTTTATATAATTTGTTTTTCCTAAAAAAAGCAGAAATCTTCTGATTTCTTTTTGGAATAAGATAAGTACAGCTAATACACCAACTCCCATAAACTGCCCTAAAATATTAGTTAATAATTCCATCTCAGAAGCCCTAACGATTAGGTAGAAAAAATATAGAATTAAGAATCCAATGAATATTCTAATTGCAACACTTCCTCTTAGTAACCTATAAATAGTATATAAGAGAAGACTTACCAAAAAAATATCAATAAAATCAATAAATCTTATTTCTAGAAATCCTATATTAAAATTATATATCATGAAACTAATTTTACGTGCTCCTTCACATCATGTACTCTAATTATTTCAGCTCCATTCTGAATTGCTAACTTATTCATTTCAAGAGTTCCATGAAGAGCTTTACTCTCTCCATATTTTTTTTTAATAAATGATTTTCTAGATAACCCCACAAGTATGGGTAATTCAAATATTTTAAAAACATTCAGATTATTTAATAGATCTAAATTCTGTTCAAATTCTTTTGCAAACCCAAAACCTGGGTCTAATATAATATCGTTTACACCAAGAGAATTCAGTCTTTCAATTTTTTTTCTAAAATAGCTCAATATATCAACTATTATATTGTGATAATCAGTCTTTAACATCATATCTTTTGGCGTACCTCTTATATGCATCAATACATATGGAATATTATAATCTGCAACAACATTGAACATGTTAATATCATAGCTTCCTCCAGATATATCATTTATTAAATGTACCCCTTCATTTATAGACCTTCTAGCTATTTCGGATCTAAAAGTATCAACTGAAAATAAGGTATTAGGAAACCTCTTTACTGATTCCTTTATAATATATTTAATTCTTTCCCATTCCTCGTCAACAGGTATAAAGTCAGAGCCAGGTCTTGTAGAGCAACCCCCAATATCAATGATTGAAACTCCTTCTCTTATCATATTTTCAACTCTTTTAATAGCTGAATCTGTAGAGTTAAATTTACCCCCATCATAAAAGGAATCCGGAGTCATATTTAATATACCCATGATAAGAGGCTTATCAAAATGAAATAATTTTCCTTTAATATTTAATGATCTTTTGATTGATATCTTACTCATTTTAGTTGCTATTTCATATTTTTGAAAAAATTAATAATAATTTGAGAAGTTCTACTATAAATGACTACAAAAAAATTATGGATATCTGCAAAGATATTTATTTAAAAAAATCTAAAGACTATGGGTCTGCCTGGAGAATTTTAAGGATTCCTTCGCTTACAGATCAAATATTTATAAAGGCACAAAGGATTAGGTCTACCCAGGAAAAGAAAAAAATGAGAGTTAATGAAAAAATTGACAATGAATTTATTGGAATAATTAACTATTGTATAATGGCAATAATCCAGATAGAGTATGATAATGATGAAATAGAGATTCCTTATGAAAAGCTTGAAAGGTTATACGATACTCATTCAAATGAAATAATGAATCTATTATCAGATAAGAATCATGACTACGACGAGGCATGGAAAGAAATGAGAGTAAGTTCAATGACAGACATAATATTAATGAAACTCTACAGGACAAAACAGATAGAGGATAATCAAGGAAAGACCTTAATATCCGAAGGTATAAAAGCTAATTATCAAGATATCGTTAACTATTCAGTATTTTGTTTGATTAAATTATTATTAATAAAAAAATGAGATTTATATATTCAACTTGTAGATATTTTGTTGGGATTCTATTTATTTTTTCTGGTGGTATCAAAATTAATGATCCTATAGGTACACAAATAAAACTTCAAGAATACTTTGAGGTATTTAGTTCTGACTTCACACCAATATTTGAAATTTTTATTCCCTACGCATTAATACTATCTGTTCTCTTATGTACATTAGAAATTGTAATAGGATTTGCTCTTCTACTGAATTATAAAATTCAAATTGTTTCTAAAATAACATTAGGTCTAATAATATTCTTTACATTTCTAACTTTCTATTCTGCCTACTTTAATAAGGTAACTGACTGCGGATGTTTTGGTGATGCAATAAAATTAACACCATGGGAATCTTTTATAAAGGATATTATATTATTAATATTATCAGGTGCTATTTTTTATATCCACCCAAAACTAGAAAATAAGAGAGGATTTCTATATATTAAATTTTTTGATGATAAAGTTATTAGAAATGGAGTTATTATCTCAGTAACAATAATTTGCTTACTGGTTAGTTATACTGCCATAAACTTCCTGCCATTTATTGATTTTAGATCCTATAAAATTGGAAACTACATACCGGAACTTATGGAGCCAAGCGATGAGTTAAGATACAGTTATGTCATGGAAAAAAATGATAAAATATATGAGTTCGATACCTATCCACAAGATAACTCATACAACTTTGTTGAACTTAAATTATTAAATCCAGAAGCAGAGCCTAAAATTACTGACTATAACCTCTGGAATGATGAGGGTGATTATACAAAAGAAAGCTTTTTAGGTAACAAACTATTTCTCATTGTCCACGATTTTCAGAATTTAGATGTTGAAGAAAATAAAATAGATCAGTTTATCTCTAAAATCAAAAATCTAGAAAATGGTATTAATTTCTGGGTTGAGACAATAATTGTTACATCCTCTGATGAAAATACAGTAAATAGCTTTAAAGAAAAATATGGTATAGATAATAAAATTGTTTATGGTGATGCTACAGTTCTGAAGACAATAATAAGATCTAATCCAGGTTTTTTTCTGATGAGAAATGGTACAGTCAAAGGTAAGTGGCACTTCAACAGTTTTCCTGAACCAAAAGAAATTTTAAGGGGGGTAAATATTACAATTTAATGCGGAAAGTTTTTTTAGTTGGAATGCCTGGGTCCGGAAAATCTAGAATGGCAAAATTTATTAGCTCAGTAACAGATCTTATTTATAAAGATTTAGATGATGAAATTGAGAGAATAGAAGGAAAATCTATAAAAGAAATATTTAAAAATAATAGTGAAGCTTATTTTAGAAATAAAGAAACAGAAATTTTGAAAAAGATAATTGCAAAAGATAAAAATTTGATAATTGCAACGGGTGGAGGCACACCTTGTTTTAATAAAAACATTGATATAATAAATAAAAGTGGGTTATCAATTTTTTTAAATACCTCGTTAGATGTAATTGTAGAGAGGATCTCCAGGAAAAATAAAAGACCTCTCTTTAATAATAAAGATGTTGAAGAAACTGTAAAAAAAATGTTTAATGAAAGAATTGAATTCTATTCCAAATCAAGATTCCACGTAACAAAAAATAATAGAAATAAAGTATTATCTATTATTAATTCTTATACCTAGAGAAATTAAAAAAGTATTCTTCATAGAAGATATATCAGCTACAGGTTGATTTGAATAAATAGGATAAGGAATTAATCTACTATAATCTTTAGTTGAGAGATAGGTAAAGTCTAATGAGATTGTATTGGATAGAAACCCTAAACCTATACTTTTTCTTACTTTTTTATTATCAACATCAACTAAATTTTTGTTAGGGTCAGTCAGATAACTATAACCTAATCTCAAATAAAATTTGTCATATCTACCTTCGACACCAAACCTGTAGTTAACTGCCATGGTCTTATAGAGATTATTTATCTCTTGATTATCATCGTAGCTACTAAAATCTTCAAAGATAAAATTTGAAGATGAGTAATTTATTAAGTCTATATCAGCGGTTATAAAACCATACTTATTTATAAAATACGATGATCCGAATGTCAGTTTTGAGGGTAAATAAAAATCATAGTTTGTGACATTTGTAAGAGTTCCTGATATTGAAGTTCCAAGAACGGTATCCTCGGGTTGAAAATAGTAATCAAAGTAACTGGTTTCTAATTCACTATCAATTTCCTCTCTCATAAAGTATTTAGTCTTTGACTCATAATTTATTCCAACATTTAAATTGTCAGTAGGTTTTATTATCATTCCAAGTGATAATGATGTACCGGTACCAGTAATTTTTAATAAATCATCAAGAATAAGATAGTCCAATATTCCCTCAATCTCCCAGTCATCGTTCTCATTCAAAATCTCAAAACTACTTTCTTTATATATCCTGTTCTGTTCATAATAGATTCTATAAATATTAGCTCCTAATCCAAAAAAGAAGACATCATTAAAATTGAGAGCAGAGGATATAGAAAACTTTGATATATTCCCAGAATTAATTACTCTTTCCTCCTGTAATGGATAACCTCCAACAAAGGAAAAGTAAGATCCAGGCAAATCATTATCTGGATTAATTAAATAATGATCGTAGGCTTCTTGTAATACACTGATACCGCTTATTTGTTCGGAATTTGACATTAACGAAAATGGTACACCCTGAGCATCTGTAAGAAAATAGTCAATTATTGAGTTATTATCATTATATCCTCTGTAATACCTTTCATTAGTAAAATCTTTAAGACTATTATAAGAAAATCCAAAATTTAATTTTGGACAAGTTTTACATTCAAAAAGACCTTGATTATATGAACTCCTCTGAGATCTTAAGGGTAAAAGAAGCGATATATTATTAAGATTATCAAATGTTTTTTTATAGTATGATGTTTCACTTATGAAATTGGAAGTATTTTTATTTGACTGTGATTTATATGTTATTGAAAATACTTTTTTATTAAAAAATCCTATACCTGCAGGATTTATAGAAATTGAGCTGACATCTCCACCTAAAGAACTTGATGCACCTCCTATAGCTTGAACCCTCCCAGTACCACCGTTAAAATACTGACCAAATTTGATAACATCTTTATAGTACCCATACTGTCCAAATGAATTAAAGGACACGAATATTATAACTAACCTGATTAGCCTAATCATTATCTAAATGAGAAAATTATTTTTAATTTCTTCCCCTGGATGATCCACCGCTACTTCCACCTCTGCTTACAACTGCACCTCCACCAGAGCTTCTGCCAGAGCTTCTGCTACCACCACTATACCCACCAGAGTTACTACCTCTTCCTGAACTAGATGTAGAAAAGACAGGTCCATTAGTTGATCTACTACTTGATCCTGAACCAAATATTGAACTTCTACTACTACCGTAAGACCTAGAAGAACTAAAATTCGAAGATGCCGAATATGCCGATCTTCTACCACTCATATCATCTACGGAGGACTTAGAAGATGGATTTCTTGTTGACCTTGATAAGTTACTAGAGAAAGAATTATTTATAGATTGTATCCTTGAAGACCTTAGTCTACTCTGACTCTCAGACTTTCTTACAGAATTTTGGTAACTATTACTTCTTGAGGACCTAGTTGCAAAACTTTGTACTCGAGATGAATGCTGTCTCATATAATTATTTTGTGTATCATCCAGTACATTATTACCTGATTCTTTTTTAATCATAGTATTAGTTATCCCTGATTCTCTTCTCCCAAAATATCTGTCAACTTTCCTGTCAGATCTAGAATCTCCACCACTCATAACCGAAAATCTTCCAGATCTAGGACCACTGATAGTTGGGGTTTCAGGTTTACTTTTAACATAACGATGTTGATTACTTAGGGTATATTGAAGACCACCACTGTTGTAACCATTAAATATCCATGAGGGATAAAACCTTGAACATGCACCCAGGCCATATGTTGATAAACCAGGATAATGAAGGTTGTAGTAAGATGGACCCATCGTCATGGATGATAAAAATGAGTAGTATGGATTTGAGAAAAACATCATGGGATCGTAAGAGGCTAATGCCCTAATTCCGTAAAGATTTCTTGGCATCCACATATTACTAAAATAAGAGTCATATCCACTGTTAAAGTACATGTTATTATCAAAAATATGGTAATAGTTTGGTCTGATATTCCCAATCATTAAATTTAGATTTACATCTAAAAATTTTTTAGTGATAGATTTACTCTTGTAAAGATTATCTCTATTGAATTTCAATGACTTAATTTTACTAACAGTCTGGTTTGATGATTGATATTCTGAAGTTGTTTCTGACTTATACCTATCAAGTATATTAGTATCAATTTTATCATCTGAATTAGTAGCAGTTATCCCAGTCCTGTACTTAGACAAAATGACTTCAGCAGGTGTTATTTTTTTTACCTTTTTAGTTACTCTGTCTTTGCTATTAAAATACATATCGTCAATCTCCTGTGAAAAGGACATTGATGATATAAATATTAATGTCACGAACAGTACTGCTATTTTGTTAATCATATTTCAAAACTTCTTATTTAAAATACGAAATTATAACGAAAAAAAATAATTTTATTGTTTATATAATTAACTATAAGAGTTAAGATTGTGCTAAATTTATAAACATGGGTAAAGGACTTCCTAGCAGAAGTGAAGATTTTTCTGCATGGTATAATGAGCTTGTCAAAAAAGCTGATCTGGCTGAGAACTCGTCAGTTAGAGGTTGCATGGTTATAAAGCCTTATGGTTTTTCAGTTTGGGAAAAAATGCAGTCAAAACTTGATTCAATGTTTAAAGAATCTGGTCATCAAAATGCATATTTTCCTCTTTTCATACCTAAATCATATCTAAGTAGAGAGGCAGACCATGTAGAAGGTTTTGCGAAAGAATGTGCAGTAGTCACTCATTACAGATTAAAATCTGATAAAGAAGGTAACGGAGTTATCGTTGATCCTGATGCTAAGCTAGAGGAGGAGTTAATAGTTAGGCCAACATCTGAGACTGTAATTTGGAATACATACAAGAATTGGGTCCAATCATATAGAGACTTACCAATACTAGTTAACCAGTGGGCAAACGTCGTCAGATGGGAAATGAGAACAAGACTATTTTTAAGAACATCTGAGTTCTTGTGGCAGGAGGGACATACCGCTCACGAGACGAAATTAGAAGCTGAGGATGAGACAATTAAAATACTTGAAATATATTCTTCATTCTTAGAGGAAACTATGGCAGTTCCTGTGTTAAAAGGAATAAAGTCAGATAATGAAAAATTTGCTGGAGCTGAGGAAACATATTGTGTGGAGGCATTAATGCAGGATGCAAAAGCACTCCAAGCGGGAACATCACATTTTCTTGGTCAGAACTTCGCTAAAGCCTTTGATGTTCAATTTGTAAACCCTAAAGGTAAAAAAGAATATGTTTGGGGAACATCTTGGGGAGTTTCAACAAGGCTAGTTGGAGCACTAATAATGACGCATTCTGATGATAAAGGTCTAGTACTTCCTCCAAATTTAGCTCCAATACAAGTAGTAATGATACCAATATTTAATTCAACAGATGAGTATGATAAAGTTGTTAAAAAGCTTGAAGAAATAGGAAAAAGACTCAATAAACTTAATATAAGTTTTAAAATAGATGACAGAAAAAATCATAAGCCTGGATGGAAATTTTCAGAATATGAGCTTAAAGGGATCCCCGTAAGGCTTGTGATTGGACCAAAAGATATAGATAATAACACAATTGAAGTCGCTAGGAGAGATAATTTGACAAAGGAAGTAGTCAATGAAGAAAATATTGAAAATTACGTAGATAAATTATTACCTGAAATCCAAAAAAACTTATTTAATAAAGCAAAAAAGTTTAGAGAAGCTAACACTCATAAAGCTGATAATTACGAGGAGTTTAAGAAAATTTTTAAAAATCAAAATGGTTTTGTATACGCTCACTGGGATGGTTCAAGTGAGACAGAGAATCAAATTAAAAAAGAAACAAAAGCAACAATCAGATGTATTCCTCTTGACTATGGCAAGGAGACTGGTAAATGTATACTAACAGGAAAGAAATCGAAAGGAATGGTTATTTTTGGAAAGGCTTATTGAATTATGGAAATACTAATACTTTGTTTGCTCCTCTTCCTAGGAATTATACTTATTCTAATAGAAATTTTATTTATTCCGGGTACCACTGTGTTTGGTATTTTAGGACTTATCTCAGTATTTGTATCAGACTACTTATCTATAAGCTACTTTGGTGTTGAGATTGGAATAATCTATTCTATTACATCTGGAATTCTTTGTCTACTAATAATTATATATGCACTAAAGTCAGATACTTGGAACAAAGTTTCTTTAAAAAATATTCATACTCATAAAGTATCTAAAAACCAGTACTCAGAATTAAGCATAGGAGATATAGGTATAAGTTCTTCATCTCTTAAACCATATGGTAAAGGAGTTTTTAAGGACAAATCGTATGAGATAAAATCGTTAGAAAATTTTATAGAAGAGAATAAAAAAATAAAAATAATTAATATCTTACAAGATAAAATTTTAGTAAAAAAAAATTAAACAAATGGTCTTAACAGCACTACTAATTGTCGGGATAACCGTTCTAGTTTTTATCTTCCTTTACTTTGTCCCAGTTAACTTATGGATAACAGCTAGATTTTCAGGTGTTGTAATTGGTCTACTTGAGTTAGTGTTTATGAGAGTAAGAAGAGTTCCCCCATCAGTGGTTGTAAACTCCTTGATTACTGCAACTAAAGCTGGACTAGTTATTAAGGATGATATTGAGTCATCAGGGCGAGTATTAAAAGGGCCAGATTTAGAAACTCATTTCCTTGCTGGAGGTAATGTACCTCAGGTAATAACAGCTCTAATATCTGCAGAAAAG
>TARA_B100001057_G_scaffold70408_2_pt1 | contig 57323 bp, 58 predicted proteins | sample TARA_B100001057 | Tara Oceans TARA_B100001057 (sample SAMEA2621839) | marine metagenome | biome: marine biome (ENVO:00000447); feature: surface water layer (ENVO:00002042); material: "saline water (ENVO:00002010), including plankton (ENVO:xxxxxxxx)" | depth 5 m | reverse complement strand
CCACTCCGTTATGAGCGGAGGGCTCTAACCAACTGAGCTAATCGCCCGAACTACTTTTTTATAGTACTACAAGATTAATATGTAAAGACCAAATGGATGTTGCAAATGGTTTTATTATAATATTATTTATTACATTATAACAAAATTAGCTATCCAAGAAGCTTCGTAACTTCCTACTTCTGGATGGGTGTTTTAATTTACGTAGAGCCTTAGCTTCGATTTGCCTTATTCTCTCCCTTGTTACAGAGAATTGTTGTCCAACTTCTTCCAGTGTGTGGTCTGTGTTCATACCAATTCCGAATCTCATACGCAATACTCTCTCTTCTCTTGGAGTTAAAGTAGCAAGAACCCGGGTTGTAGTATCTCTCAAATTAGAATGAATGGCTGCATCTATTGGAAGTATTACGTTTTTGTCCTCAATAAAATCACCAAGGTGACTGTCATCCTCATCGCCAACAGGAGTTTCCAATGAGATCGGTTCTTTAGCAATTTTCATAACTTTTCTGACTTTATCAAGAGGCATACCCAATTTTTCAGATATCTCTTCAGGTGTGGGCTCTCTTCCAATCTCATTTAGTATCTGTCTAGAGGTTCGTACGATTTTATTTATGGTTTCAATCATATGAACAGGAATTCTAATTGTTCTTGCTTGGTCCGCAATTGACCTTGTTATTGCTTGGCGAATCCACCACGTTGCATATGTTGAAAATTTATAGCCGCGGCGATATTCAAATTTCTCTACAGCTTTCATTAATCCAATATTACCCTCTTGAATAAGATCAAGAAATTGTAGACCCCTATTTGTATATTTTTTTGCTATGGATATTACTAACCTTAAATTTGCTTCAACCATCTCTCTCTTGGCCGAATGGGACTCTCTTTCACCTTTTTGCACCATCTGAACAATATTTCTAAACTCACTTATTTCAACACCTGCTTCGGTTGCAAGCATTGTGATTTCATCACGTATCTTCTTGATCTCATTTTTTTCAGATACTGAAAATTCTTTCCACCCTCTCGCAGTAAGCCTTGCTACTCTCCTAACCCAATTCGCATCTGTTTCGTTATCATGATATTGCTTTATGAATTCTTCTCTTTCTACACCATAACTCTCTGCAAGCCTCATTAACTTACCCTCTAATGACATCAGGCGTTTGTTAATATTATATAGTTGGTAAACAAGAGCTTCGATTCTGTTTGCATTTAAAGATAAAGCTTTAACTTCTTCAATAAGCTCCGTTCTAATTTTAGTGTATTTTTTTTCTTCGGCAGCTGTAAACTTCTTTGTGTTTGAATTCTTCTTCTCTAAAGCGTTTCTAAATTTTTCAAGATTGGCATATTCTTTAGCTATTTTATTGAACCTTATTGATACCTGATCTTTAAGTGCTGACTCCATAGCAGCTAATGATAGATTATTTTCATTATCTTCATCATCATTATCGTCATCCAAAGACTCTAATTCAGGTTTCACATCATCATCATCTACCTCTACATCATCTTTTTGAGCTAATTTTTCCTCATCTCTATTATCTACAGGGGCTTCAGCTATTTCTATTTTTGGCATTTCTTGTGCATCAGGACCTGAATACGTTGCTTCAAGATCAATGATATCTCTCAGTAGAATATCTCCATCATTTAGTTGATCTCTCCAAATTATGATTGCCTGAAACGTGAGAGGGCTCTCACAAAGACCACGCATCATGGCCTCCTTACCAGCCTCTATTCTTTTTGCAATTGCAATTTCACCATCTCTCGATAGAAGCTCTACAGAACCCATTTCTTTCAAATACATCCTGACTGGGTCATCGGATCTATCACCACTTGTTGATGACGCCTGATCAATTTTTACAGGAAGTTGACCCTCAGTTTCGGTACTTGCTTGCTCTTCAGCTTCTTCATTTTCTATAACGTTAATGCCCATATCTGAAAACATTGCCATGATGTCTTCGATCTGCTCAGACGAGACTTCATTGGATGGCAGAATTTCATTTAGCTCATCATAAGTTATATAGCCACGTTTTTTTCCTAGGCGAATCCAGCTTTTTACTGTTCTATCAGAAGTATCAATTAATGGAGAGTCCTTCTTGATTTCAGGTAATTCTTCAACAGCGATTTGTTTTGTTCTCGGAGACATAAATTATCGTTTTTTTAATAACACACAGATAGTAATATATTGTATATAATATATATAAAGACAAATTCCTATAATTTTTCTATAAAATCTTAATTTTTATATAGGATCCTTTTTTTCAAGTCTTGATTTATTTTCCTCATACCATTTATCAAAACCTTTTTTATTTTTTTGATTATCAGATGTACTCATGTATGCATCAGACCTAATCTTTTGAAGCCTATGTTTTAAGTCTTCAAGTTTCGATGCGTTTTCTTCGGTTGGTGAATCGGAATAATTTGACTTTGCTTCTTCTAATTCCCAGATTAATTGATGCTTATTTACTTCAACCAGAATATTCTTAAATTTTTCTTCTACTTTTGAAAGTTCTTGTTGTTTACTTAAAAAATCATACATTCTTTCGAAATCAAAATTGGAAATATCATCTAATATTTTAAGAAATCCATTTTCATTTAAATATTCTATTATTGAGTTAAATTGTTCATTCTTGATTCTATTTGCAACTATGAAATCTATAATTTCTTTATTTATTAGGTCTGTGTTCTCATTATGAAATTTAATTGAAGCTATTTGATCTAAGAACCCGCCTGTCAGTTCTGGGTATCTGATGATCGTAGATAGATATAGAGCTTCCTCCTTACTTATACTATCTGGTATTCTTTTTTTATTTGATTTCGATATTAATTCTTCACTTGGCAAATTTGCTTTTTTCTTAATAAAGAATATCTTATTTGACTCAAAACTCTTTGATTTCCAATAGGCACTTAACTTACTTGTTATTTCCAACTTATAATGCTTTTTTACTTCTACATCTTGTATTTTTGAAATCATATTCATCATATTTGACTCAATCTTTGCTCTACCCTCGGGTGTACCATAGTCTGATAAACTCATGTACTTATCCCAAAATAAATCTATTAGACTAACACTACTTGCAATTAGTGGATTTAATGCATCTGAGCCATGGTTCGTCAGTAAGTCATCAGGATCCATTGCATCTGGTAAAAAAAGAAAATTCATTGTAAAACTAGGCTTCAAGATTGGAAAAATTAGTTCAATCACTCTTATTGCTGCATTTTTACCTGCAGTATCTCCATCATAACAAAGCAGGGGTTGGCTTGATATTTGCCATAATTGATTAATTTGTTCTACAGATAAACTAGTACCCATTGATGCAACAGATGACTCATAACCATTTATTACAAGAGCTATAGTATCAAAATAGCCTTCTGTTACTATCAATTTCTTATCAGGTTTGAGTGACTTTCTCGCATTATAAAAGTTGTAAATTATGCTTTTCTTCTGAAATAGTTTTGTCTCAGGAGAATTTAAATATTTAGCTGGAGCCTTTCCAGATAGGTCCCTTCCACCAAAGGCAATTACACGATTAGTTGTATCAGTTATTGGAAAAATTATTCGATCTCTAAACCTTTCAAAATATTCGCCTTTATCATTCTCAATAATTAAACCCGCATCAAATATTTGCCTATTGTTATATCCACAAGATTGGAGATATGAAATTAATTCTCCTCTTCCCTTTGCATAACCAATTTTAAAAAAATTTATATTTTCAGTGGTCAAACCTCTTTTCTTCAAATACTCAAATTTATGACTATTTTCAGATTTGTTAAGCTCCTTTATATAGAAATCACAAGCTTCGGAATTTATCTTATAGAGTATTTCTCTCTTTTGACTTTCTACTGGATCAAAATTACCCTTCTCCGGTAATTTTATTCCACAATGATTTGCCATCTTTGTAAGTGCCTCAAGAAAACTTATATTATCGATATCCATAAGAAATTGATAGGCATCTCCGGAGGCATTACAGCCAAAACAATGATATGTTTTCTTTATATTATCCACAGTAAATGATGGCGTTTTCTCACTATGAAAGGGACAGCAAGCCCAATAAATACCTTTTGTAGAATTTGTCTTTCGAGTATCCCATGCAACATATTTTTGAATAATATCTGATAATGCCACCTTTGATTTAATTTCATCCACAATGTTTGGATTATTATTCATTAAAATATTTACTTATCATAATTTATATTTTTCGTTCAGAGAGCATTTCCTTTACCAACTTTCCGGCAAGGGAGAAATCTATTTGACCCGAGTAATTTGATTTCAATTTGCTCATAATTTTACCCATATCTTTTATATCCGAAGAATTGGTTGATTGGATACTTTGAGTTATAGCATCGACTGTTTCTTTTTCCGATAACTGCTTGGGCATATAATTTCTTATTATATCAATTTCTTGATTTTCTTTCTCTGCAAGTTCAACTCGCCCGTTGGCTTTATATATTTCTGCGGATTCAACTCTTTGCTTTACCATCTTACTTAGGACTTCTATTATTGATAAATCATCAAGTGGGTTATCGATTTTTTTGCTTCGCTCAATAATTTCTCTATCTTTTATTGCTGCCATTACTAATCGCAAAGTCATAGTCATTGTTTTATTTGCATTGAGCATCGAATCTTTTAAATCTTTATTGATTTTTTCTTTTATCATCTAACGTTTCTCTCTTGTTTTAACTGAAATAATAATATTACACATTATATTCATTTTTTTTTATTTAGATATAAAATTTACTATGGAAAAGTACATGATTTCTAATGAAATTCAAGAATAATGCTCAGAAATGATATATATATTATAGGGATATTCATTTGATATAATTAAATTATGAACAATTCTCAAATAGCTAGTAAAAAAGCTACAGTTATAGGCTCTTCATGGGTGGCTGCAAAAAAAACAGCAGTTATTTTATTTTCTGATGGATCAATAAGATATGGTTTTGGATTTGGAGCTGAAGGTATATCATCCGGTGAGGTTTGTTTTAATACCTCCATCACAGGTTATCAGGAGATAATATCAGACCCTTCTTATGCCAAGCAAATAGTGACTTTTACCTTTCCTCATATAGGTAATGTCGGAGCTAATCATGAGGATATTGAAACTTCCAATTTAGATAAAAAAATACATATTGCAGGTATAATAACACACTCTATTATAAATACGCCCTCAAATTACAGAGCTGATTTAACACTAAGTGAATGGATGTCAAAGAATAAAATTATTGGTATCTCAGGAATTGATACAAGATTTCTTACTAAAAAAATTAGAGACAAAGGGATGATAAATTGTGTTATTGAGCACAGAAAAACTGGTATATTTGATCTTGAAAATTTGAATAAAATGCTAAAAAAAGTAAAAAATATGGAAGGTTTAGATTTAGCATCTCATGCAACTACGAAAGAAACTTATTCTTCAGATTTAAAATCTTGGGAATGGGAGCTTGGTTTTGTTAAAAATGAGAAGAAAACAAAAAAAGTTGCGCTTATAGATTATGGAATAAAATCGAATATTATTCGAATGCTAAATACTTTAAACTGCGAAACAAAAATATTCCCAGCAGATAGTGATATCGAAACAATTATGAATTTCCAGCCTGATGGGGTTTTATTGTCAAATGGTCCTGGTGATCCCCATGCAACAATTAGCTACAGTGTGAGCTTAATAAGAGAAATTATTAAAAAAAATATTCCAATCTTTGGAATTTGTCTTGGTCATCAAATTTTAGCATTAGCTCTTGGTGCAAAGACCGTAAAAATGTCTTTTGGTCATCATGGTAGTAATCATCCTGTTCTGGATCTGAATTCGCAAAAAGTGTTTATAACATCAATGAACCATGGTTTTACAGTTGATAAAAACACACTGCCAGATGATATTATTGAAACTCATACTTCATTATTTGATGGTTCAAACTGTGGTATTGAAGTCTCAAATAAGTCTATTTTTTCAGTGCAGTTTCATCCAGAAGCATCTCCTGGGCCCCAAGATTGCTATCATCTCTTTGAGAAATTTATTGAAAATATGAATGCTTATAGCAGAAAGATGAATAATGCCAAAAAGAGCTGATATAAAATCTGTACTTGTAATTGGTGCCGGACCAATTGTGATTGGCCAAGCATGCGAATTTGATTACTCGGGAACCCAAGCTTTAAAGGCTATAAAAGACGAAGGATGTCGTGTTATACTTATAAACTCTAACCCTGCGACGATAATGACAGATCCCGAATTAGCGGATGCAACATATATTGAGCCAATAACACCTGAATTCGTGAGTGCAATAATCGAAAAAGAAAGACCTGATGTCATTCTGCCAACAATGGGTGGGCAGACCGCGTTGAATACAACGCTATCATTAAAAAAATCAGGTGTACTTGATAAATATAATGTTGAAATGATCGGAGCATCTGCAGAGGCAATAGACATGGCTGAAGATCGTGAGCTATTTAGGGAAGCGATGAGAGAAATTGGATTAGAGACACCAAAATCAATCCTTGCACACAGCCTATCACAAGGGTTGGATGCAATTGATAAGCTTGGTCTTCCAGTTATTATTAGACCATCGTTTACCATGGGCGGTACAGGAGGTGGTATTGCCTATACTAGAGAAGAATTTATAAAAATTGTTGAAAATGGGATAGATGCATCACCAACGTCTGAAGTACTTATTGAAGAGTCTGTACTCGGGTGGAAAGAATATGAAATGGAAGTAGTAAGGGATAAAAATGATAATTGTATAATAATTTGCTCAATAGAAAATATTGATGCAATGGGTATTCATACTGGGGACTCAATAACCGTTGCTCCTGCACTGACTCTAACAGATAAAGAATATCAAATTATGAGGAATGCCTCGATTGCAATTCTAAGAAAGATAGGAGTCGAGACAGGTGGTTCAAATGTTCAATTTGCCGTTAACCCATCAAATGGTCAGATCGTTGTTATTGAAATGAATCCAAGAGTATCTAGATCTTCAGCATTAGCATCGAAAGCAACAGGCTTTCCAATAGCAAAAGTTGCAGCAAAATTGGCCCTAGGCTACTCTTTAGATGAATTAAAAAATGATATTACTGGAGGCCAGACCCCGGCATCATTTGAGCCAACAATAGATTATATCGTAACAAAAATACCAAGATTTGCCTTTGAAAAATTCCCCGGGGCCCAGCCATCTCTTACAACATCTATGAAGTCAGTTGGAGAGGCTATGGCTTTTGGAAGAACATTTGCTGAAAGCTTACAAAAGGCGCTTAGATCTCTAGAGACTGGTCTAACTGGCCTTGACCCAATTGAGTTTAGTGATATCGGAAAAGATGCTGATAAGAATATCGTCAGGGCAGAATTAGGAGAACCGACACCTGATAGAATTTTAAAAGTAGCTCAAGCACTAAGGCTGGGGATTTCACATGATCAAATATACCAATCTTGTAAAATGGACCCATGGTTCATTGATAGAATTCAAGAAATTATAGATATGGAGTTAAAGATATCTAAATTAGGTCTACCGATTGACAAAGAAAATATGCTTCTTATTAAATCATTCGGTTTTTCTGATGCTAGACTCGCAAATCTTATAGGTAAAGATGAGGCTTATGTTCGAAATAAGCGTTTGGAACTTGATATACATCCTGTATTTAAAAGGATAGATACATGCTCTGCAGAATTCCATACTTTAACTGCATATATGTATTCGACTTATAGCTACTTAGGAATTGAAGATACAGATTGTGAAGCAAATCCAAGTAACACAAAGAAAGTTATAATAATTGGAGGTGGTCCAAATAGAATTGGCCAAGGAATAGAATTTGACTATTGCTGCTGCCATGCTTGTTTTGCTCTAAAAGAGATGGGTATCGAAACTATTATGATAAACTGTAACCCAGAGACTGTTTCAACCGACTATGATACTTCTGATAGGCTTTATTTTGAACCCCTAACAACAGAAGATATTTTTGAAATAATACAAGTTGAAAAACAGAATGGTAATCTTTTAGGGGTGATCGTTCAATTTGGTGGACAAACACCTCTTAAATTATCAGACTCGCTATCCAATATGGGTATAAATATTTTGGGTACAACTCCAGATACGATTGATCTAGCCGAGGATAGAGATAGATTTCAAAAACTAATACAAGATCTTAATCTAAAACAACCAAAAAATAGAATTGCCTACTCAATTAATGAGTCACGTAAAACGATTTTAGATATTGGATTGCCTATAATTCTCCGGCCATCTTATGTTTTAGGTGGTAGAGCGATGGTAATTCTTAGAGATGATAATGATTTTGATGAGTATATAGAAAATACATTGCCGGCTTTAGTACCTGAGGATATCAAGTCTAAATTTCCTCAACAAAAAGAAAAACAAATAAACACCCTGTTAAGTACAAATCCCCTATTGCTTGATAGTTATCTTTCAGATGCAATAGAAATAGATGTAGATGCGATATCTGATGGTTTAAATGTTCATATTTGTGGAATAATGCAACATATTGAAGAAGCAGGTGTTCATTCTGGTGATAGTGCTTGTTCAATTCCTCCTTACTCACTGGATAAGGAGATAATCAAGGAATTAGAAGAACAGACAATCGCTATCAGCTTATCTTTAAATATAATAGGCTGTCTAAATATTCAATTTGCTGTCAAAGATCGTCTTATTTATATTATTGAGGTGAATCCAAGAGCCAGTAGGACTATTCCTTTTGTTGCAAAAGTAACGGGTCAACCTATTTCTAAGATTGCAACAAAAATTATCCTTGGAGAAGAACTTCCAAAATTAATTCAAAAAAAACAGATAGACCATATAGCAGTCAAAGAAGCTGTTTTCCCCTTTCTCAAATTTGAAGGTGTCGATGTTCTTCTTGGACCGGAAATGAAATCGACGGGAGAAGTTATGGGTATTGGTGATGATTTTGAAATAGCATTTGCAAAAAGTCAACTTGGAACAAATATTCCTCTTCCTAAAGAAGGTAATGTTTTTGTCTCTGTTAAAGATAAAGATAAAAAAGAAATCCTTAGCTCAATTGAAATACTTCAAAAAATAGGCTTTAATATTCAAGCAACTGGAGGAACACAAAGATATTTGATGTCGAAGGGTATTTATACGGAAAGAGTCAATAAAGTTCTGGAGGGTCGTCCTCATATTGTGGACTCAATTAATAATAATAAAATTGATCTAGTTATTAATACTACTGAGGGGACAAAGGCACTATCAGATAGCAAGTCTCTGAGGCAAGCTGCGCTTAGAAATAAAATACCCTACTATACAACCTTATCAGGTGCAAAAGCTGCTATAGTAGCCATAGAAAAATATAAAAAAGGGCTTGGAAATATCAAGTCATTACAGGAATATTTTAAATAAATATTTAGAAATATAGTTTTAAATTAAAAAAGAAGCATTCAAACAGGAGAACTAATGGATAAAGTACCAATGACAATCAGTGGCCACGAGGACCTCCAACAAGAGATAAAAAGGCTAAAAACTGTCGAGCGAACATCTATAATTGAAGCTATAGCTGAAGCTCGTAAACATGGTGATCTATCAGAAAATGCTGAATATCATGCCGCTAAGGAGCAGCAAGCAATGAATGAGGCTAGGATTAGTGACTTAGAGGACAAATTATCTCGCGCAGATGTAATAGATATCACAAAGCTATCGGGAGAAATGGTAAAGTTTGGAGCCAAAGTCCAGCTGATTGATGAAGATACTGAAAAACAATCTAATTTTCAAATTGTAGGAGAGTTTGAGTCAAATATATCAGAAGGATTGATCTCCATAAGTTCGCCTATAGCCAGAGCTCTGATAGGAAAAAAGATTGGGGATAGTGTCGAAGTGGCTACTCCCGGTGGGGGAAAAAGTTACGAAATTATGAAGATAGATTTTTCCTAGATAAAAAAATAAATATATGACAGATAATATATTAAAATGCCTATATGTTCATTCTGGCAATGCGGGTGACGTAAATTGCTGTAAGGGAATAGTCAAGAATATTAACTCAGAATATAAGATTTTTGAAACAAACCATACACGAAAATCAGTTGAATTTATAGATACCTTAAATCAGTTCTCACCAAATATACTTATTGCAACAGGAAAGAATGCCGCTCCTCTAGGTCAAGTAGTTAAGAAATATAGCCCCGATGTTTTTACTGTTTTTCTCAAGAATCCTAATAAATTTCATATTTATTACGATTTAATCTGGACTCCAGAGCACGATAATATCCAATATAATAATAGTTTTTCAACTCTGACAACACCTCATAATGCATCAATAGATACAAACTATTTTTCGGTGATTAATTTAAATAAGAAAAGATTAGGAGTATTAATTGGTGGAAAAAATTCTCATTATAAGTTTGGATTATCTGAGATTAAAAAATTATGTGATAACCTTAAGAATTTATCTCATAAGTATAACCTCCAGTTAATAATAACTTGCTCGAGGAGGACAGGGCTAAATAATCAAATATATATTCAAAAGTACTTTATGCATACAGAGCATTGGGTATGGCGAGGAAAGGGGCCAAATCCGTTTAACCAAATACTTGGTCATTGCGATTATTTTCTCGTGACCGCAGATAGCATAAATATGATTAGTGAACTATGCATTACTGGAAAACCAATTTTTATTTATAAGTTACCTAACTTTTTTTATAGGTTTTTTGGCAAAAGTAAATTTGATTCATTTTATAATAAATTAATTGATCTAAATATTGTTAAGTGGTTTGAAAGTACGATAGATGATTGGTCATATAAACCCATCGATAACACGCAATATGTATCCAAAAAAATAGTTGAAGAATACACAAATTATGTTCGCAATAATTAAAAAAGAAGTTAAGTTATAAATAATTATTAAGTAAACATCTTATAGATAAATAGATATGGAAATTAAAAAATCAAAAGTTTTAATAATAGGTTCCGGACCTGCCGGTTATACAGCCGCTATTTATGCCTCTAGAGCTATGTTAGAACCAATACTAATTGAAGGAATCCAACCTGGTGGTCAATTAACAATAACTACAGATGTCGAAAATTATCCTGGCTTTGCAGATGTAATTCAGGGCCCATGGCTTATGGAACAAATGAAATTGCAGGCTAAAAGCACAGGAGTTCGCGTGATTAATGATCATATTAATTCATGTGACTTACAAGATTATCCATTCAAATTTTATGGCGAATCCAACACACAATATGAATCAGATACTTTAATTATATGCACAGGGGCACAAGCAAAATGGTTAGGGCTTGAGTCTGAAGATAAATATAAAGGTTTTGGTGTTTCTGCCTGCGCAACTTGTGATGGCTTTTTTTATAAAGAAAAGACAGTTGTAGTGGTTGGTGGCGGAAATACAGCTGTTGAAGAAGCTCTATTCCTAACAAATTTTGCAAAATCAGTTATATTAGTTCACAGAAGAGACAAACTTAGATGTGAAAAAATTCTTGAAGATAGACTTCAAAATAATAAAAAGATTAGAGTTATATGGGATTGTGTTGTTGAGGAAATATCGGGAAGCACCAACCCAAATTCAGTAGAAGGTGTTAATTTGAAGAATATTAAAACAAATGCAATTGAATACCTCCCAACAGATGGTGTTTTTATCGCAATTGGACATCAACCCTCAACACAACTATTTGAAAAAGAATTAGATATGAGCAATGGATATATACTGACTACTCCGAATTCAACTGAGACAAGTATAAAAGGAGTTTTTGCTGCAGGTGATGTAACGGATGATAAATATAGGCAGGCTGTTACTGCGGCGGGAATGGGCTGTATGGCAGCTTTAGATGCTGAACATTATCTAGCAAATAAGTAAAATCATGGACTGGGATAGACTTAGAATATTTCATATAGTTGCAGATGCAGGAAGTTTCTCTCGTGCAAGTGAAGCAACTGATACAAGCCAATCTGCTATTAGTAGACAAATATCAAATCTTGAATATGAAGTTGGCATACCACTATTTCATAGACACCAAAGGGGGTTAATTCTTACCGAGCAGGGTGAAATATTATATAAAAAAACACACGGTATTATAGATATAATAAAAGATGCTGAATTTGATTTAATCGATAGCAAAGAAAAGCCCTCTGGGGACTTATCTATAACAACAACTATTGGACTTGGTACAAACTGGCTAACACCTAGACTAAAAGAATTTACATCAAATTATCCAGATATTAATCTTGAGCTAAGATTAAGTGACGTTGAACTTGATATTAGCATGAGAGAAGCTGATATTGCTATCAAATTTCATAAGCCCACTCAATTAGATCTTATTCAAAGAAAACTCTTTACAGTTCATTTTCATATATATGCATCCCCAGAATATCTTGAAGAAAATGGAACACCAAATAGAATTGAAGATTTGCCAGGACATAAAATAGTAAGCTTCAATAAAGCACCAGAGTATCTAAAAGAAATTAACTGGCTAGAAAGTAAAACGAAAGAGTATAAAATAAGACCAACCCTCACGGTTAGTAATATCAAAGGAATACTTATAGCTGCAGCTAGCGGTATTGGTATTGCATTATTACCAGATTACTTGGTTAGTCCTGAAGATAACCTCATAAAGATACCTTTTAATGCAAAGCTTCCAGAAGTTGATACATACCTTACCTATCCCGAGGAAAGAAAAAAATCAAAACGTATAGCTGTATTCAAAGATTTTATAATTGAAAAAGGGAAAGCTTGGTCTTATTAGATATGCGTTTTTTGCATATCAATTATGCAAGATTATATATATAAATGCATGCTTTTTTGTTGTACTTTGTAGCCATTGTGTATGCTAACCTCCCTAGATTACATGCACATAACACACATACCCAAACAATCTTTAAAGATATAAAAAACTGGACTCTCCCTAGAGTCCAGTTTTTTTCTATGAGAGTCCAGCACAAAATCTGCTGATTCTGATGCAAGCCTCTTCGAGTAATTCTATTGATGTTGCATATGAGATTCTGAAGCATGGACTGGTTCCAAATGCAGCACCATGAACAACAGCTACCCCCTCCGATTCTAATAATTGAGTAGCGAAGTCTTCATCATTTTCGATGATTTTACCATCAGGGGCCTGTTTACCAATACATCCATTGATACTTGGGTAGACATAAAAAGCACCCTCAGGCATCCCGCATTCTATTCCTTTCGCTTTATTGAGTAACTGCACAACCATATCGCGACGCTGCTGAAATTCTTTTATCCAGTCTTTAAGAAAACTCTGATCTCCCTCCAAAGCCTCAACAGATGCCCATTGACTAATAGATGTTGGATTTGTTGTAGATTGTGATTGAATTGTTCTCATTGGCTTAATGATTTCTTCTGGTGCGCCACAATAGCCAATTCGCCAGCCAGTCATTGAATATGCTTTTGATACACCATTCAAAGTTAGAGTTCGATGAAAAAGTTTTGGCTCCACTTGAAGAGGTGTATAATATTTAAAATTATCGTAAACCATGTGCTCATATATATCATCAGTTAAAAGCCATACATTTTCGTATTTTAGTAATACATCTGTTATCGCCTTTAACTCAGATTTAGTATATGTCGCACCACTTGGGTTTGAAGGTGAATTAAAAATGAACCACTTGGTCTTATCAGTTATGGCGTCTTCAAGTTGTTTTGGGGTAATTTTATAATTATTTTTTTGATTTCCTTGAATGATAATAGGTGTACCACCTGACATTTGAGTAATATCTGGATAAGAGACCCAATATGGTGCGGGTATAATAACCTCATCGCCTTGATTTAAGGTTGCCATCATAGCATTGTATATAATTGCCTTTCCTCCGGGTGCCACAAATATCTGATTTGTTGTATATTCAAGATTATTTTCTTTTTTAAATTTTTTTAGTATCGCTTGCTTTAATTCTGGAATTCCATCAACTGCCGTATATTTTGTCTCACCACGGTTAATTGCATCAATTGCTGCTTCCTTAATATTATCAGGGGTATCAAAATCAGGCTCACCAGCACCGAGACCAATTACATCCATTCCCTGCGAACGTAACTCTCTGGCTTTTTGTGTAACAGCTATTGTTGGAGATGGCTTAATCGAGGTCACTTGCTTTGATAAAAATTGTTGGACCATGGTTTTACAGTTCCTTTTCTAGTGTTATTTCGTATGAAGATACATCTCTACTTGTTGCACCCCCATTTTCTTGAACAATTTTTCTCCATTTCTTCATATGGTCTGTTTGAAAATGTTTTTCTAAATCACCAAACGATTTCCACTTCTCAGAAACACGAATCAAACCGGGGTCACTGATTGCTTCTGAAAATTTATAGGAGATACAACCGCTTTCTTCATTACTCTTTTTTATTACCTCATCAATATTAGATTGGATTTTTTGCATTACCTCAGCTTTGAGTCTGAATTCTCCCATAACTATAATCATAATATTATCCTTTAATAATCTCTGGTAACATTCATTCAATTATCATAAAACTTGCATATTTGTAAGTAAAAAATATACTTTATTATTATTGAAATATGCATTTATAGAATATATTTAATATGAATATGTTTACTTATATGAGATTATCTAAATGCAATCTAAATCTTATCAGAATAATTTTACTATTGAGTCAAAATTTACTCCATCTGGAGATCAACCAGTTGCAATTTCGTCTTTGGCACGAGGTTTAGAAAATGGCCAAAAAGATCAGATACTACTTGGAGTTACAGGCTCGGGGAAAACTTATACAATGGCAAAACTTATTGAAGAAGCTCAGAGACCTGCAATAATTTTAGCACCAAATAAAACTCTTGCTGCTCAGCTATATGGTGAATTTAAGTCCTTTTTTCCAAAAAATTCTGTTGAGTATTTCGTGTCATACTACGATTATTATCAACCTGAAGCTTACGTCGCTCGAACTGATACTTATATTGAAAAAGATGCATCAATCAATGAACAAATTGATAAAATGAGGCATTCAGCAACTAGATCTTTAATTGAACAAAAAGATTTAATTATAGTTGCATCAGTATCTTGTATTTACGGTATTGGACCATTGGACGTCTATGCGGATATGTCCCAGACTGTCTCAGTTAATACAATCGTTAATCAAAGAAATTTTATAAATAAACTGGTTGAGCTTCAGTATAAAAGAAATGATATCAATTTTCACAGAGGCACCTTTCGAGTGAAAGGTGATACAATTGAAATATTTCCTGCACATTTTGATGATAGAGCATGGCGGATATCATTTTTTGGAAATGAGATTGAAGTAATTGAGGAATTTGATCCGCTTACTGGCGAGATTTATGATCTTAAAGATGATGTTAAAATTTTTGCAAATTCACACTATATTACCCCAAGACCAACACTTGAAGCAGCTATAAATCAAATTAAGTCTGATCTGAAGTTAAGATTAAATTACCTCAATGATAATAATAAATTACTTGAAGCACAAAGACTTGAGCAGCGAACAATGTTTGATCTTGAAATGATAAATTCTACAGGTACATGTGCGGGTATAGAGAATTATTCAAGATACTTAACGGGAAGATTAGAAGGACAACCTCCACCAACACTATTCGAATATATGCCTGAAAATTCAATTGTATTTGTGGATGAAAGCCATGTCACAGTTCCACAATTAGGTGCGATGTATAAAGGTGACCTGAGTCGAAAAGAGAATCTGGCTGAATATGGTTTCAGATTGCCGTCTTGTAAGGATAACCGTCCTTTAAATTTTGCTGAATGGAATAAAATGAGATCCCAAACAATCTATGTATCCGCGACGCCCGGAAAGTGGGAACTTGACCTAACAAACGGCGAGTATATAGAACAAATAATTCGTCCAACTGGTCTAATTGACCCCGAAACTGAAATACGTCCAGTAAAAAATCAAGTTGAAGATGTTATTGGTGAAATTACAAATGTAGTAAATAATAAACATAGAGTGTTAATAACCGTTTTGACAAAGAAAATGGCCGAGGATTTAACAGAGTATATCCATGAGAAGGGTATAAAAGTAAGATATTTGCATTCTGATATTGATACAATTGAAAGAATAGAAATAATTAGAGATCTTAGACAAGGTGTTTTTGATGTTTTAATTGGAATAAATCTTTTAAGAGAAGGCCTAGATATTCCGGAGTGTGCCCTCGTAGCAATACTAGATGCTGACAAAGAGGGTTTTTTAAGATCAGAAACATCACTGACTCAAACAATCGGTAGGGCTGCAAGAAATATAAACGGTAAAGTAATTTTATATGCAGATAAATTAACAAATTCAATTAATAGAGCAATAGGTGAAACCGATAGGCGTAGAGAAAAACAAAAACTTTATAATATAGAAAATAATATAACGCCTGTGACTATAAGTAGTAATATAAATGACCTCGATTACTCAATTTATGAAAAAGATTATTATAATGTTGTGATTGATAGTAATATAGAAAAAATAAATGAGGAAGATGTAACAAAAAAGGTTACACGACTTACAAATGAAATGCTGCAAGCAGCCTCAGATTTGGAATTTGAAAAAGCTGCAAAAATAAGAGATGAAATTAAAAAAATAAATAATAATAATCTTCTTTTAAACAACTTAAACATTTAAATATTATTGGTGTGAACTATGAAAACAATTTTGATTACAGGGGCGGCAAAGAGGATAGGTGAATCTCTCGTACGATCGTTAGCAGTTGATGGTCATAATATTCTAATACATTATAATAATTCAGAAAATGAAGCCAAAAAATTACAGAATTATTTAAAAAATAAAAAAATAGTAACATCCATCTATAAATCAAATTTAGAAAATGAAAAAGATATTGAGACATTATTGAAGAAAATTAACTCAGACTATGGGAATAAACTTGATACCATTATAAATTGCGCCTCAACTTTTGGACTTGATAGTGCAAGGAATGTAAATTCAAAATCTTTTGATAAACATATGTCTACAAACTTATTGGCTCCAATTATTTTATCAAAATATCTAGCAAATAATTGTGTGAGGACCCGAGATAATAATATAATTAATATTATTGATCAGCGAGTTTTAAGACTTAATCCATCCTATTTTAGTTATTCAATCAGTAAATATGGTCTTTGGGGTGCTACCAAAATGATGGCACAAGAATATAGCCCTTATATTAGAGTGAATGGAATTGCACCAGGGCCAATAATAGCAAACATAGACCAGTCTGAGGCTGATTTTGATAAAGAAGCAAGCAATACCCCACTTGGCCACAAACCTGATATCTATGATATATCTAATGCAATAAAGTTTATTTTATCAACTAAATCTGTAACTGGACAAATAATTGCTATAGACTCTGGTCAACATTTATCGTGGGAAACACCTGATTTTGTTCCAGCAAAAAAAAATAGATAAATAAAATGGTTGCTAGTCAAACAAGTATAGAAAAGGGTGCAAACCTAATCAAAAAATATACAACTGAGCTAACAACCAGGCCTGGGGTATACAAGATGATTGATCTAAATGAGAAGATTCTTTACATCGGCAAGGCAAAAAATCTCGTTAAAAGGGTCAAAAGCTATACTAATCCAAACAAGCATTCTTATCGCATAAAGAAAATGATTTCTGAGACTAAATCAATGCAATTTACAATAACAAATTCTGAAGCCGAAGCCCTACTATTAGAGGCAAACCTGATAAAAAAAAATAAACCTCGATATAATATTGCAATGAGAGATGATAAGTCTTTTCCTAAAATACTAGTGAATAAAGAACATGAATTTCCAAGGCTCATGAAATATAGAGGTGATAATAAGATTGAAGGCGAATATTATGGGCCATTTGCATCAGCAGGAGCTGTAAATAGAACAATTGACACACTTCAAAAAGCTTTCCTAATAAGAACCTGCAGTGACAGTGTCTATATGAATAGATCAAGACCTTGCCTTCTTCATCAAATAAACAGATGTTCAGCGCCATGCACAGGAGAAATATCAAAGAAAAATTATGACATCCTCATCAAGGATTTAGATGGATTTATGAATGGTAAAGGTAATTATATTAAAGATAAGATATTTTTGGATATGGAAAAACAATCTAAAAGTCTTAATTATGAAAATGCTGCAATACTAAGAGATCGTCTCGAAACTATAACAAAAATACAATCTCAACAAACCATTAATAATTCAAAAATAAGTGATGCTGATATATTCGGAGTGATGCAGCTCAATAATATCGCTTGTGTTCAGGTATTTTTTTTTAGAGCTGGACAAAATTGGGGTAATAGAGAATATTTTCCCATTATAAATAAGATTGATTCAATTGATATGATATTAGACTCTTTTATAGCTCAATTTTATACAACACACCCCTGCCCCTCAAATATCATAATTTCGACGAAGATACCAAGCCATAATCTACTTGAAAAAGCATTATCAGAAAAGAATTCACGCAAAGTTGTGATTACGTTTCCTCATAAAGGCGAAAAATTTAAATTGATTCAAAAAGTGCTAATGAATACCGAACAAGCATTAAAAAGAAAAATGAACCTTTTACATGACCAAAAGACACTTTTAGAAGAACTAAAAAACAAGTTATCCTTGAGAAGAATACCAAAAAGGATCGAAATATATGATAATAGCCATATCCAAGGTAGTCTTCCCGTGGGAGCTATGGTTGTAGCAGGGCTTGATGGATTTGAAAAAAAACACTATCGAAAGTTTAATATTAAATCTGAATTAATTGAGAAAGGTGATGACTATGGCATGATGAGAGAAATGCTTGAGAGAAGATTCGCAAAAATATCAGAAATCGAAACAGATGAAAATATTCCAGATCTTCTTGTCATTGATGGCGGGTTGGGGCAACTGAACGTAGCTCTTGAAATAATAAAAAAGAATAAACTAAATGATATTGAAGTGATTAGCATTTCTAAGGATAAAAATAGACGCTTTGGAAATGAAAAAATTCATCTTGGAAGATCAAAAACTATAATTTTAGAAAAAAATGATCCTCTTTTATATTTTCTTCAAAGGATTAGAGATGAAGCACATAGATTTGCAATCGGAAGTCATAGGCATAGAAGAACAATGCAATTAAAGAACTCTAAATTGGATGATATAGAAGGAATTGGATCAAAAAGAAAACAGCAACTAATTAAATATTTCGGAAGTATGAAATCTATACAAGAAGCAGATTATAATGATATAGTTCAGGTACCTGGTATAAATGAAAAATTAGCAAGAGACATTTTCTCATTACTTCATAATGAGTAAGGGAGTCGATGATGAAATCAAATCTATTTTTACTTCCAAACCTAATAACTATAAGTAGGCTTCTTTGTATTCCTCTGATTTTAGTCTTCTATTTGTCAGGTATTGATAATTTGAAAATTTTATCTCTTATAATTTTCTTATATGCGTCAATTTCTGATTTCATTGATGGATATTTAGCCCGAAGATTAAATCAGATTACCTTAATAGGTAAAATTCTTGATCCAATTGCCGACAAGCTGCTTGTTATTTTGACTTTCATGCTATTTCTAACAGAAGATTTTATTAATATCCTTACCATAACAGGTATTCTTATTATAATCGCAAGAGAGATAGCTATAATGACAATAAGAGAGATCTTTGCCCATCAGAATATTCAAATAGATGTTATAGGATTATCTAAGATTAAAACGACAATTCAATTCATAGCACTCACTTTGTTATTTATGACATCATTATTTGCGCGTGATGTTATAATCCTTCTTCAGCTTACAAATGCTGCTATTTTGTTTGGGGCCGTGATAAGCCTTGTCACACTTGTTATATATATACGGAATATTAATTTAATTTTAAATAAAGTTACAAAAAAATGAAATTAAAATACTTTGCGTGGATCGCAGAAATTATTGGAAAACGAGAAGAAATTATTGAACTTCCTGAGAAAGTAAAAACTATAAATGACCTAATTAATTGGCTATCATTGCAAGATAATTCTTACAAGATTGCATTCGCGGATACGAATAAGTTAAAGTATGCTATTAATCAAATTTTATCACAACAGAAGGACAAAATAACCAACAATGATGAAATTGCTTTTTTCCCCCCAATGACAGGTGGTTAGGATGAATATTCAGATAACAAAGAATAATTTTATAATTGAAGATGAAATTAAAGCTATAGAGGGTATGAAGAATCCTGATGCAGCAATATCAATATTTATTGGAAAAGTAAGAAAAGAGAAAAATCTTAAAGAGTTATTTATAGACTGTTACCCTGAGATGGCAAAAATAGAGATTCAAAAAATATCTCAAAATGCCTCAAGAAAATGGAAATTGAACCAAATCAGAATAATTCATAGATATGGATCTCTGTCTGCTGGGGAAAATATAGTACTTGTAATAACTACAGCTGATCACAGAGGTGATTGTTATGATGCGAACGAATTCATTATGGATTTTCTTAAAAGTAAGGCAGCATTTTGGAAGAAAGAGATTTTTTTTGATAAGTCAGTTTGGGTTGAACAAAAGATAAATGATGTAAAAAAAATGAATGAATGGCAGAAAGACTAGCTCTTGACCAGATCTAAATAGTCATTCATAAGATCTTTTGTTATTGTTCCAGGCTGGAAATTATACTCACCAATCTCTGATACTGGCGTCACTTCTACAGCAGTCCCCGTCAAAAAACATTCTGTAAAGTCCGACATTTCTTCTGGTAATATCTTTCTCTCAATTATAGCTAATCCTCTTTTCTTGGCAAGACTAATTACCGTTCGTCTTGTAATACCATCCAAGAAGCAATCCGGTGTTGGAGTATGAATTTCATTATCTTTTATAAAGAATACGTTTGCACCTGTTGCCTCCGACACATTACCCTGATAATCTAACATAAGTGAGTCAGCGTAGCCCTTTCTTTCAGCCTCATGCTTTGATAATGTGCATATCATATACAAACCCGCAGCTTTTGTATCGCATGGAATTGTCTCAGGTGACGGTCTTTTCCATCTGGATATTTCAAGTCTTATACCTTTAAGTCGCTCCTCTGGGTCGAAGTAAGAGGGCCATTCCCATATTGCTATAGCAAAATTTATTTTGGTACTTTGTGCAGATACGCCCATCATTTCAGCTCCTCTCCAAGCGATGGGTCTTACATATCCATCTACTATAGAGTTCTTACGAATAATGGAATTACAAGCATCATTAATCTCATTTTTAGAATAAGGTATGACCATATCCATCCTACTTGCAGAATACAATAAGCGTTCCGTATGCTCTTCTAATTTAAATATCTTTTTATTGTATACACGTTCACCTTCAAACACAGAACTCCCATAATGAAGAGCATGACTGAGCACATGCAATTTAGCATCTGACCAATCTACATATTTGCCATTAAACCATATATAACCGTCTCTATCGTCAAAGTTTGCTACCATAATTAATCTCTTTTGTTTGAAATTATCAATAAGGAGTATATACAATATTGTTTTTTATTCTAGAGGAAAAACTAACAATTTTATGAATATTTTTAGTTGAAGCTATTACTTGTTTTTTTTATTTTCAATAGAAAATTATCAAGAATATTTATTGGCGTTTTTATATAACCGTAATACATTTCGCCCTTTTGAATTTGCTTGTCAATATACGCCATTATGACCGACATATCATTATTATTTAGCCATTTATTTAAAACCTGCTTGTATATATATATGAAACCCAAATTTTTGCTAAAATGAGCTATATACTTATCTTCATCCTTATTTCCTTGATATATACCATCAAATAGTTGTGATAGTTTTGTAGAAAGCAAAAAATATTTATACCTAAATTTTGACTTATTAGACAGGAGATTTAAAATTGACTTTCTATTTCTATCATATATTTCCAGCCTATTGATTATCATATTGAACATAAGTTCATGTGGATCAGATAAATCTGTTTCATTTCTCACTCGCTCTAACATTTCAATATCTACTTGATTTAAATATGCAAATACTATTGATTCAATATCTGCAAATTCTGCGTATATAGTCTCTTTCTTTAGTTTAGAGCTTCTCGAGATCTTCTCTATTGTAACTGAATTGTAATTATTCTTTTCAAGTATTGACAATAAAGCACTTATTATTTTTTTTCTATTTTCTATTACCACTTTTCAAACCATTAAATATAAAATAAATCGATTATTGTGATAGGCTTTTGCTTTTTTTTATTGCATCGCTTATCGCATCACTCAATAAAGTATATAGCTTATCATCATCCATTAAAACTTTCAATGCTGCTTCTGTTGTTCCCCCAGGTGAAGTAACATCTTTTCTCAACTTTGATAATGTATTTTCATAAGAATAATCCATAAGTGATGATGAACCAAGCAATGTTTGCTTTACTAAGATTTCTGCAAATTCTTCATCAAGACCATTCTCAGTAGCAATCTTTGATAAACACTCAGTAAAATAATAATAATAGGCCGGGCCACTACCCGATATTGCAGTTACGATATGCATAAGTGGCTCATCTTTAATCCAATACACTCTTCCAATTGAGTTAAATAGCTGTTCAACAACTCTCTCTAGCTGCTTGGTGAGCTTATCTTTTGTAAAGAGAACACTCATACCCTCACCAACTGCCGCAGGTGTATTTGGCATTACTCTTATAACTTTTGGCTCGAAGCCAATATATTCTCGGATATCAGAAATCGAATATCCAGCAATTATTGAAATAATAAGTGTATTCGAGGTTACTTTATTTTTCAGTATTTCTAGTACATTATTGGCTGCTTGAGGTTTGATGGATAAGATGATAATTCCATCAGATAAATCCGTATCATCAATCTCTAGAATCTTTAAACCATTTTTTTTAACCAACACATCTTCATTATTAATATTTGGATCAATAATATTGATGCTATCACTTTGAAGATCATTATCAAGCCAACCCGAAACCATTGCCTTTCCCATTCGACCAAAGCCTAAAATAGTGAGCTTATTAACCGATTTTAAACTCATGACTCACCAATTGTGGTAAAAATAGCATTAGTAATTGCTTCGTCAGCTTTATTTCCACCCCATATAACGTACTGAAATGATGGATAGTACTTATCAGCAGTATCCATAATATGCTTAAATAAAGATTGGCATTGGGAAGTGGTTGGAAGAACTCCACCAGAAAGCAGTAAATTATACCTAAATAGCAATTTCAATTCATTTGTCCAAACATCAAAATGACCTAACCACATGAGCTCATTAATTTTTATTGTAAGCTTATATACTTCATCAAGGCGATATTGCGGTATTTTAGTATCAAAAAATAACGCCACGTGAATCCCTTCAAGTTTATTATTCCAATTAAAGTTTATATTATAATTACAGTTTTTTCCAGAGATTGATAAATCAAGCTCATCTGGTGAAGGCCTAGTAAATGTAAAGTTTTCACACTCCGCTATATCTTCTAATATATCCAATGGATGTATTTCTCTGTTGATATAAAGTAGATTTTTCATGGTCTATAATAAAAAAATTGATATGTACCATTTTATCCAAAATACTTAATTTTTCATTTACGGGGTGTTATTGCCACAGATTATTAATATTAAATATTCAGTTATCCACTATTTTGTTATTTTTTTTGGCTTTTTGATGAGTTTTTCTAATGAGTTTATTTTCTCTTCAAGCTCATCATTTTTTTCTCTCTCTTTGATCAGCATTTCTTTCATAGCATCAAATTCATCGCGTTGAACAACCTCAAAATCATTTAATAATTTTTCTACTTGAGATTTGACTATAACATCAATTTCTTTTTTTACCCCACTAGCAGCTCCCGCAGTATTGGAAAGAAGCTCTGCAATATTATTAAAAAATTTAGAACGTGGATCAACCATAAGTTTCCCTTCAATAGTTTAGATTCAAAATTAAACTAATTATGCTATATTAAAATAAATTATTAAAGTTAAATCTATTATAATGTTTACTACTTCAATTTTATTGCCTTACATTGATCCTGTTGCACTTAAAATAAGTGCTGTCAATGTTCATTGGTATGGAATTTCGTATCTTCTTGGAATATTGTTCGGTTGGTATTATTTAAAATATATTTGCCAAAAAACTGAAAAATATAAAATACAAATAAATATTTCTGATTTATCTGAAATCATACCTTGGATTGTTCTTGGGATATTATTGGGCGGTCGTCTTGGATATGTATTTATCTATGATATTTATTATTTTATAGATTACCCCCTAGATATAATCAAGATATGGACAGGAGGAATGTCCTTTCATGGGGGTTTAATTGGTCTTGTAATAGCGCTATATTATTTTACCAAAAGAAAAGGTAAAAAGTTTTTTGCAATGATGGACCTTATTGCAATTGCAGCCCCAATTGGTATATTCTTTGGAAGAATATCAAATTTTATTAATGCAGAACTAATTGGCAAAGTTTCTAATGTAAAGTGGGCAGTTATTTACCCAAATGAGCAACTAATCTCTCGCCACCCATCACAAATATATGAAGCAATATTAGAGGGTATAGTAATATTCTTGATACTATTTTACCTTACTCGAAAATATTCTTTATTAGCTAAGTCTGGCTTTGCATCAGCCCTCTTCCTTATTTTATATGGATTCTTTCGGATTATATGTGAATTTTATAGACTTCCCGATCAACATATAGGTTATTTAATCAATGAGACTATAACAATGGGTATTATAATCTCCTTGCCAATGATATTAACTGGATTTGCGCTTATAATTTACAAAAAATGAAAATGAATAAAAGTCTTGAAGATTATATAAAAGAAAAAATAAAAATTGGTGGACCAATAAATATAGAAACTTTTATGAGTATATCTCTTAACGATAAGAGTCGAGGATACTACATAAAATCTCCTGTAATCGGTAGAGATAACGACTTCATTACAGCTCCAGAAATTAGTCAGATGTTTGGCGAATTAATTGCAATTTGGTTATTGGATGCATGGGATAAAATTGGTAAACCTAAGATCAATATCATAGAGCTTGGACCAGGGAATGGTTTAGTTATGCAAGATATAGTGCGGGTAGCGAAGAATTTTCCAGTATTCCTAAGAAATATTAGTTTATGGTTATATGAAATTAATGAGGAATTATCAAAAAAACAAGAAGAAAATATTGAATATAATTTTAAACGTATTGAGTCTCTCGAGAAATTACCAACTGGTATAAATTTTATCATTGCAAACGAGTTCTTTGATGCAATTCCAATTAGGCAATATATATTTGATACAGGGTCTTGGTATGAGAGGTTAGTTGACATAAATACAGATGGTGAGTTTTGTATAATAAATAAAAATCTGACCTCAAAGGAGCTCGATAGTATCGGTCTGTCAGAGAATTCTTATCAACCAAACTCGATATACGAAACATCGCCCGAACAAGATAAAATTCTAAAATTACTATTCAAAAATATATATATTAATGGCGGATTACTTATATTTGATTATGCTAAGATTATTGATGGTTTTGGAGATACTTTACAAGCATTATCTAGTCATCAAAAAAGATCTATATTTCATAATCCAGGGGAAACTGATATAACAGCTCACGTAAATTATAGTCGGTTCATTGATATTGCAAAAAAAAGTGAGATTTCATTTTATGGCCCTTTAGCCCAAAATTTCTTTCTTGAAGGCATGGGTATTCAAAATAGATACGAAAGACTCAAAGAAAATGCGACTGATAAACAGAAAGAAATTTTATATCGTCAATTTCATAGATTAATGGATAATGATAAGATGGGTAGTCTATTTAAGGCTCTATATTTTTCGAATAATAAATTAACAGTTCCCGTATCAATGATATGAAAAGAAATCCGATAACATCTCCATCTTTTAATTTTAAGCATTTATCATATGGCTTCTTTACAAGAAATAATGGTTTTTCAGAGGGTATCTTTAGTAGCTTAAACTGCAGTATTATATCTAGTGACCAAGCCTCTAATGTACTAAAAAATCGAAAGAAAATAACTGACACATTTGGTAGAGAAGCTGAAGATATTATAATACCGAGACAAAAACATACGAATAAATGCCAGATTATTGGTAGTAAGATTCCAAAAATAATTAATGCAGATGCTCTCGTTACAACTAGAAAAAATATTATATTGTCTGTTCTTACCGCAGACTGTGCTCCCATTTTGTTATACGAAAAGCAAGAAAAAATTATCGCAGCTATCCACGCAGGATGGAAAGGTGCTAAGTCAGGAATTATTCAAAATACGATTAAAGAGATTATAAAATTAGGTGGCTCATCCATGAATATAGCAGCCATAATTGGTCCCTGTATACAACAAGACTCCTATGAGGTTGGTAAAGAATTCTATAGTAATTTTCTACTTGAAAAAGATCAGAACCATCAAATGTTTTCAAAAAAAAATGAGAAATATCTATTTGATTTACCTCAATACTGTACTTCTATATTTAAAAACTGTGGAATTAAGAAAGTCAATAATATGGGAATATGCACATTTGAGAATGAAGATAATTTCTTTTCCTACAGGCGTTCCATCAAAAAAGGTGATAAAGATTATGGTAGGCAGGCAAATGCAATCATGCTACAAAACTGAATATATATTGATAAGAAATTCTATATATTTACTTATATAAATAAGATTGATATTGTTGCTTATATCTCATGATAAAATAAAATGAAAAAAGTAAGACAAAATATAAAAATAGTTGCTGGTAATTCAAATAATCCACTCGCATTACAAATTGCAAAGTACTTAGATACTCCGCTCACAAAATGTAACGTAAAGAGATTTGCAGATATGGAAATATTTGTTGAAATTCTCGAAAACGTCAGAGGGGAGGACGTATTTATAGTGCAATCTACTTCCTATCCAGCTAATGATCATTTGATGGAACTACTGATTCTCATAGATGCATTGAAGCGTTCATCTGCGAGACGCATCACAGCCGTAATACCATACTATGGTTATGCAAGACAAGACAGAAGATCATCTGGCAGAACACCAATTTCTGCAAAACTTGTTGCAAATCTTATCACAAATTCAGGCGCAGATAGAGTTTTGACGATAGATCTTCATGCAGGACAAATCCAAGGATTTTTTGATATTCCAACAGATAATCTATTTGCTGCACCTGTTATAGTAAGTGATATAAATAAAAACTTTTATGTAGATAATGTTACTGTTGTATCACCAGATGTTGGGGGGGTCGTAAGAGCAAGATTAATTGCAGAGAGAATTGGTGGATCCCCTTTAGCAATCGTGGATAAAAGAAGAGATAAACCAGGTCAATCAGAAGTAATGAATATTATTGGAGATGTTGAGGGGAGATCTTGTATTTTAGTTGATGATATTGTCGATTCAGGAGGAACACTTTGCAATGCAGCTAGTAAGCTTCTCGAAACTGGTGCAAAAGAGGTCAGTGCTTATATAACACATGGCGTACTTTCAGGCGAAGCAATAGAAAGAATTGAGTCCTCTAATCTAAAAAACCTAGTCGTAACGGACTCTATTTATAATGAAAATATTACAAAAGATATAAAAAAAATAAGAGTGATTTCGATCTCAAAGTTAATAGGAGAAGCTATTTCGAGAACATCCAGTGAAGAATCTGTTTCAAGTCTATTTATTTGATTGTAAATAAATCTTTATTTTTATATAAAAGTTATTTATAGATATTACTCGGATACACTACTATTTGCAGCATCAATAATAATTGAGAATAAAATGACAGAAATATCAGAAATAATAGTAAAAAATAGAGATGGCACTGGTACCGGTAAATCTAGGGCTATTAGAAGAGATGGAAATACTCCAGGGATACTCTATGGAAACGGGACAGAACCTATGAATTTAATCATAGAAACTAAAGTACTTCTCAAACACTTCCAAACTGGTCGTTTTCTCTCAACATTATACGATCTAAATATAGATGGCAAAAAATCACGTGTAATTCCTAAAGATATTCAGCTGCATCCGGTAAAAGATATTCCTCTTCATGTTGATTTCTATCTTCTTTCAAAGGAGTCAAAAGTCATAGTAGAGGTTCCAGTCTTATTCATAAATGAAGATATATGTCCTGGTTTGAAAAAAGGTGGTGTCTTAAATATAGTTCGTTATAATGTAGAATTTTCATGTCCTGCTGATGAAATTCCAGAGAACATTGTTGTTGATCTTGGCGAAGCTGAAACTGGTGAATCAATTCATATATCTGCTGTTAAATTACCAGAAAATATCACTCCTGTAATTAGTGATAGAGATTTTACAATTGCTACAATTGCCGCACCTGCCGGCTTGAGTGATGAAACTGATGAGGAGGAAACTGAAGAGTCAGAAACTGAAGATTCTTCCAATACACAAGAAAACGAAGAGTAAAATAACTATAAGTTTATCTCATGTATCTTTTAGTTGGCCTCGGTAATCCGGGCAAAAAATACGAGTATAATCGTCATAATATAGGATATCTTACAATAGATAATCTCTTATCATGTGCTGGTGAGAACACAGAAAGAAAAAAATTTAATTCCATCCTTTACGAAATAAAGATAAATAACCAAAAAGTTCTTTTAGCTAAACCACAGACTTATATGAATAATTCTGGTGAACCAATTAATAAATTAATCAATTTTTATAAAATTCCATCTAATAATGTCTTCGTCTTCCATGATGAACTAGATATACCATTTGGCAACATCAGATTGAAAAAGGGTGGTGGGAATGCAGGTCATAATGGCCTCAAATCATTAGTAAATCATCTTAAGAATGACTTTATTCGAGTCAGAATTGGTATAGGCCATCCAGGCTCAAAGGAACTTGTTAGTAACTATGTACTTAGTAATTTTTCTTCAAATGAAAAAAAGAGTCTTAATACTATACTAAGTTATATTTCCTCTAATATTAATAAGATTATCAATGAAAAAGAGCAGTTCAAAATACAATTTATTTTAAATTCTGACAAAGTAGAAGATAAAATTTCGCCATTTAAGAAAATAATTAATATATTTAAATAGAATAAGGAATGTAAATGGGATTTAAATGCGGTATTGTGGGTTTGCCAAATGTTGGAAAATCAACATTATTCAATGCTTTGACCCAAACTGCTAATGCAGAAGCTAGCAATTACCCATTCTGCACAATCGAACCAAATGTTGGAGAAGTTTCTGTGCCTGATACAAGACTTCCTATGTTAGCAGGCTTATCGCAATCAAAGAATATTATTCCCACAAAATTAACCTTTGTTGATATTGCAGGATTAGTGGAAGGGGCATCGAAAGGAGAAGGTCTTGGTAATAAGTTTTTATCTAATATTCGAGAAACAGATGCTATTGCACATGTTGTCAGATGTTTTATTGATGAGAATATAACACACGTACAGAATAAAATAGACCCAATATCTGATATACAAACCATCGAAACTGAATTATTACTTGCCGATATTCAGAATTTAGAAAATAGAAAGATTGGACTAGAGAAAAAAATTAAATCAAATGATGATAATTCTAAAATAGCATATAAATTTTTTGGCGATATCATTAATTTTCTAAATGATGGTAAGCCTGCAAGAGAGTTTATTTATGATCGAAATTTTTCTCAAATATATAAAGAACTAAATCTTTTAACGTCAAAGCCTACAGTATATATTTGTAATGTTGCTGAGATTGACGCACATTCTGGTAATGAACTATCTAAGCTTGTAGAGGCACACGCTTTAAAATTAAACTGTCAGTGTGTAGTAATTTCTGCCTCCACGGAGTCTGAATTATCAATTCTAAATGAGGAAGAAAAAAAAGAATATTTAAATTCTATTGGGTTAGAAGAAACTGGATTGAATAAAATTATAAGGACTGGATATAAAATTCTAAACTTAATAACTTATTTCACCAGTGGGCCAAAAGAAACGCGAGCTTGGACAGTTCAAAAGGAGACCATTGCACCGAGGGCGGCGGCAGTTATTCATACAGACTTTGAAAAAGGTTTTATTAGAGCTGAAACTATCAGTTATGATGATTTTATTACTTTTCAGGGAGAACAGGGTTCCAAAGAAGCTGGAAAGATGAGATTAGAAGGGAAAGATTACATAGTAAAAGATGGTGATATAATGCATTTTCGTTTTGCAAATTAAAATTTTACTATTGATGATATGTTATAATCATACTTTTCAAGTAATTTTCGACCTCTAAGCTCCACTAATTCAATTAGAAAAACAATTCTCACTATATCTGCCCCTAATTGAGCCAGAAGTTTTATAGCAGCTTCAGCAGTTCCCCCAGTTGCCAAAACATCATCAACCAAGACTACCTTTTGTCCCTTGACGATCGAGTCTAAATGCAACTCTAGCTCATCTGTTCCATATTCAAGATTATAACTCTCAGAAATCACATTAGATGGGAGCTTATTCTTTTTTCTAATTGGAATAAAACCTTTTTTAAGATTTTGTGCCATTGCAGAACCAATGATAAAACCACGAGCATCAACTGCTGCAATTGTACTAACTTCCTCAGCTATGAATTGGGAGCATGTATCGATAGTCAGTGCAAAGAGTTGAGGATCTTTTAGCAAGGTTGTAATGTCTCTATATATAATACCTGGTTTTGGGTAATCATTTATCGAGCGGATTGAATTTTTTAATATATTAATCGAGTCTTTCAATGAAATCACAATAAAAAATATAATTAATGGTCTATTCTTGCCCAAATCTTCTTCTTTGAATAATAGAGTAGGCCAAGAAGTACTAGAAGGAATACGGTAACTTTAAAGCCCATTTTTTTTCTTTGCTCTAGCTTTGGTTCAGCCGCCCACATCATAAATGATGAAATATCTTCAGCTAGTTGTTCAACAGTAGCTTCTGTTCCATCAGCATACTCTACCAGATCTTCATATAGTGGCTGTGACATCGCAATTTGGTTACCGGGATAATATTGATTGTAATACATACCCGATTGTAAATCAAAATTATCAGGTGCCTCAACATAACCGTTCAGAAGAGAGTAAATATAGTCAGCTCCTTGCTCTTGATATCCTGTGAATAGATCTATAAACCACCATGGAAAACCTCTATGTGCGCTTCGCGCCTTTGCAAGAACACTAAAATCAGGTGGAAGGGCACCACCATTCGAAGCTCTTGCCTCATTATCGTTGGCATAGGGAGAAACAAACTTATCACTGGGTTTTCCCTCCCTTTCAAACATTTCACCATATCCATCAGGACCATCTAAAACCATATATTCAGAGGCAATCACTTTGGCTTCTGCAACTGAAAAACCTGGACCACCCTCTTCGGCAAGATTGCGGTAATAAAGATAATTCATTGAATGACATGAAGAACAAACTTCTTTATATACTTGAAAACCTCTTTGTAATTGAGCATTATCATAATTTCCGAATATACCAGCAAATGTCCACTCATGTTTTTCTACTCTCTTTTGCTCACCACTTGCTGCATTTGAATAAGATGATGAATAATATAGAAATATCAGAGCCAAGAATGGTACGATAAGAAGAGTGTTATAAGAGAACTTTCTCATAATTTGTTTTATGCCTCTACACTTTTTTGTTTCATATTTTTAATTTCCATCCTTTCAAGCACTGATTTGGTTATACTTTCAGGAAGTGGCTTTGGTTTTTCAATCAAACCAAGAAGCGGGAAAACAACTAAGAAATGGATAAAGTAATATGCAGTACATATTCTTGAAGCAACAAGAAATAGGCCTTCGGGGTTTTGAGAACCCAGATACCCTAGTACTATACAATTTACAAGAAATATCCAATAAAACTGTTTGTAAAGTGGTCTGAATGTTGCAGACCTTACCTTGGAGGTATCTAGCCAAGGTAAAATAAATAGTATCCCAATTGCTGCACCCATTACCAATACGCCACCTAACTTTGATGGAATTGCTCTTAAAATTGCATAGAATGGTAAGAGGTACCATTCAGGCACGATATGTGCTGGTGTGACTAATGGATCTGCCATTATATAATTATCTGAATGGCCTAATATATTTGGATTGAAAAATATAAACCACGCAAAAAAGATAATGAAAATAACAAGAGACACTGAGTCTTTAACAGTATAATAAGGGCTAAAAGGAACTGTGTCTTGTTTACTTTTTACACTTACACCGACTGGGTTATTATTACCGGTAACATGCAAGGACCATATGTGCAGAATGACTACACCAAAGATCATAAAAGGCATTAGATAGTGCAGACTAAAGAATCTTTTCAATGTAGCATTATCCACTGCAAATCCTCCCCAAAGCCACTCTGTAATTGTTGTACCAACAACAGGAATTACTGAGAATAAATTAGTGATAACCGTTGCACCCCAAAAACTCATTTGACCCCATGGAAGTACGTAACCCATAAAGGCTGTTATTACCATTAATAAGTATATAACGACCCCAAGAATCCATAGCATCTCTCTTGGTGCTTTATATGATCCGTAGTATAGACCCCGGAATATATGTACATAAACTGCTAGAAAGAACATAGATGCTCCAACTGCATGAATATACCTTATTAGCCAGCCATAATTTACATTTCTCATAATATGTTCAACAGATGCAAATGCAAGTCCTGCATCTGCAGTATAGTGCATTGCAAGTACAATACCTGTGACTATTTGGGTAATAAGACAAAACGTTAAAATTCCGCCGAATGTATACCAATAGTTTAAGTTTCTTGGCGTTGGAAATGCATTAATATTATCATGTAACATTCTCGGTAAGGGCAATCTCTGGTCAAACCATTTTGAGAAACCCGTCTTTGGTATATATGTTGATTCCTTACTCATATTTAATTTAGCCTATTCTTATGTTTTCTTGATTTATAAATTCTGCAGTTGGTATATCTAGATTTTTTGCAGCTGGTCCTTTCCTAATTCGACCGGCAGTATCATAATGTGATCCATGGCATGGGCAATACCACCCTCCAAAATCACCCTTTGAGTCCCCTAGTGACTGACCTTTTGGAACACATCCAAGATGTGTACAAACACCAACCATCACTAGCCATTCTTTATTTTCATCTAGAGCTCTGTTAGCATCAGCTGCGTTAGATTCGGGACTTAAATTATAATTTCTAGCATTATTATCAGGAAGACTATCTAGTTCCACGCGAGTTGCCATTTGAATTTCTTCATCTGTTCTTCTTCTTATGAATACAGGTTTACCTCTCCATTTAACAGTTATCGATTGACCTCTTTCGATTTGGCTGATATCGACTTCTATCTTTGACAAAGCTAGTGCTGTTGCGTCAGGATTCATTTGGTCAACAAGAGGCCAAGCAATGCTTGCTACTCCAACAACAGCCATCGCACCTGTTGCTAAAAATATAAAGTCTCTTCTAGTTGGCTCTTTTGCATCTTTGGCAGACAATTTAACCTCATAATTTTCTTTATGTTTATACTGATTTACAAAAAAATGCTATACCTTTATGCATGTTATTAATTGATTTTTTTTATTTTTAAAATTAAACAATAACAAATATACATATAATAATAGTTGTGTAATTTTTAAATAAAAAAGGACAATAATATTAAAAAAAATAATTTATCAATTGCATTATACCAACCTGATATACCTCAAAATACAGGTGCTATAATGAGATTATCTGCCTGCTTTGGTGCTTCAATTCATATAATTGAACCTGCGGGTTTTCACATGGATGATAAGAGGATCAATAGAGTAGCAATGGATTATATCAAGTATCTTGAAATTCAAAAGCATATATCTTGGGATAATTTCTATCGTTGGGCGAGACAGCAATCAAAAAGGATAATACTTGCAACAACTAAATCAGAAGTTTCATACTTAAATTTTAGTTTCAGGGCTAGTGATATTCTCCTATTTGGGCGCGAAAGTTCAGGTGTCCCCGTTAATATTCATAATGTCTGTGATAGTAGAATTAAGATAGTTATGCAAAATGATATTAGATCTTTTAATGTAGCCAACTCCTGCGCTATAATATTAAGTGAAGCCCTTAGACAAATTAATAATTAGATTGTGAGAAAAAAGTGAATAAATCGCATGCCTCAAAATTAGAAGAAACAAAAAAAAATAGAGAAGAGGTGCAATCTATTTTTAAGAACTTACGTGATAAAATTTGCAGCACACTTGAAGAAATTGAAAACGATGGCTCGCACAAAAAAAATAATTTCATCTCAAATGCTTGGAATAGAAAAGGAGGTGGTGGTGGCGAATCAAATAATCTGAGAGGAGTAATAATTGAAAAATCTGGAGTTCACCTTTCAACAGTTTTTGGTTCATTGCCTCTTGGTGCTCTGGATAGTGACAAGTCAGTTAATACTGATAAATTTTGGGCTACAGGTATTTCTGTTATTGTTCATCCAAAAAACCCATTCGTACCTTCAGTACATATGAACCTCAGAATGCTTGTAACAAATGATTATTGGTTTGGTGGTGGTGCTGATATAACCCCCATGCTTCATTCAAAGAGAAAATCAAGTGATCCAGATACATTAATATTTCATGATTCTATGCGGCATGCTTGTGAAAAATATCCATCTGTAGAATATGAAAAATTAAAGGAAAACTGTGATGAATACTTTTATATTAAGCACAGGAATGAAAGGAGGGGCATGGGTGGTATTTTCTTCGATAAATTAAAATCAGAAGAAACATCTCAAGATTTACTTTTTTTAAATGATGTAGGTTGCAACTTTATTGAAAGTTATAAAAAAATCCTCGTATCAAATATATCAAAAGAATGGAATGATGATCACAGAGCCGAACAGCTTCACTATCGAGGTAGATATGTTGAGTTTAATTTGATGTATGATAAGGGTACTATTTTTGGACTAAAGACTGGAGGAAATATTGACTCAATATTATCCTCACTACCCCCTGTTGTTAGTTGGTAATTCTTGCTCAGCTAATTTAATCAGGTCTTTAAAACTTGGTTTAAAATTTTTATCTATCCAAATATTTTCTAAATTCTTCAATACACGGCTTATGTCTGGGCCAGGAGATATACCAATTTTCATTAAGTGATCTGGTTTGATTGGAAAAACCATCTTGGTCTGGTTATCGATCGATTTAAATAAAAAACTCCAATTATCAAATTCGGATGGATCATCATCAAACATCCAGCTATTGATGATAATATACTTGGATATCTCAATTCCATGTTTGTAGATTAGTAAGTCAATTTTCTGCGATATTTCTTTTTTACTATAAACTCTAAAATCGAGTATTTCTTGAATAAATATTGAGTCCTTTCTGCTGAATTTAAGATTTTCAATCATTGCCTCATAATCTTTTATCGTCTGATTTTTATTTAGAGCTAGTGCAAACTGAAATATTACTGAAATATCAAATTCAATAATCTCTCTGATCTTATGCAATTTATCTATATGTGAGAAATCATTCAACTTTATACCAATTACATTAAAAAAAGTTGGTATGGATAATACTTCAATTATTTCTTTTGATTTGATGCATGAAATAAAATTTAGTATTTCATCTCGGACTCGTTCCTTTGATAATTTTAGTAATAAATCCTTATTATCAATACAAACTTGTAATTCTTTATCTTTGATAGCGTGATAGCCAAATTTTGCCACAAAACGTAAATAACGGAGGATTCTTAGATGATCCTCTGTGATCCTTTTTTTAACATCACCAATAAATATTATTCTCTGATCAATAATATCTCTGAATGCATCTAAAGGATCATATAATTCTCCACTAAAATTTAAGTATAGTGAATTTATTGTAAAATCACGCCTTTTAACATCTTCATTTATTTTATCAGTAAATTTGACCTCAACATCCCTCCCATAATTTTTCATATCTTGACGCAGACTTGTCACCTGAAAATGCTTTTCATTCTTTATAAATGTAAGACAACCATATTTCTTTGCATTTGTTTGTATTGAAAACTTTGAATCATCAATATATTTAAGAATTTCTTCTGGATTTCCATCTGTTGTAAAATCTATATCGTGTATTTCAATTCCAAGGACATAGTCTCGAACAGCCCCTCCAACAATCCATAAATTATAGCCAATAGTATCAAAAAAAGATTTTAGCTCTCTTGCCTCTTGGTTAATAAGATTGCTAATATCAATTTTTTTCTTAAAGAATTTTTCTGTTGTTTGGATTTTATCCTCCCAAAGTACTAATCTTCTTTTACTGAACCAGATATAATTTTTCCATCTTCCATATATGGCGGAGTATAATTGTTATCAACCGATGAATCTGATAAAATAGGATTTAAGTAAAAAATTGTGATCGAAATAAATAATCCTATGATTGTTAGTTTATATCCATAAAGATTTGGGATTTCCTTTAGTCTTGAGTACCTGCCTATTATACAGTAATAAAAGCCTATTATAATAAAAGGGCATATTAATATTAAAAAGTGAAATATAAGTAGCTTAATCATTCTCAAAGAGCCTTTCTGATAATAACTTTAACATATTTGCTGTCGCTCCCCAAATGAAATGATCCTTATACTGGTAAACGAAAAAGAACCTCTTAACACCATTAATTTCGCGCTCCTTATGTTGTAAATTTTTCTTATCAGCAATAAAATCTAGTGGTAAATAGATAAGCTCATCTACCTCCCCTTTGTTTAATATTGGTTGATAGCTTGAAGATATCAATGCAACTACTGGTAAAATCATGTAATTTGTTCCAGTTTTACATATATCTAGATATCCTTGCAGAGATATCAAATTTTCATTAAGCCCTATCTCTTCATCAGCTTCCCTATATGCTGTTCTAATTGGGTTTATGTCAGCGGGATCTACCTTACCACCAGGAAATGATATTTGACCTGCATGAGTTGGAAGATTATTTGACCTTAAAGTTAGTATGATGTGAATACTGTCATTAAGTGAGATTAGGGGAATCAAAACTGAAGAGTGCCTATACTTTTTATTATCTATTATTGAATAAAGCTTTTTCGAAATAGCGTTGCTTCTATTTGAATTATCAAACGCGGGTATTTCTTGAAGAAATTTACCAGTTATATTATTGGGTGATAAAGAATTCATGATTAACTAGGTAACACTTAATCAATTGGAAAAAAAGTTTTATTACTCCAGAAACCAAATCTTTTTTTGGAGTTTACAGTAGAAAAATTACACTGATTTGTGAGTTCATTAGCAGAAGATCTGTTGAATATAGCCTCAATATTATCTTTTACTTTTATGTAAGGAATAATACCTTTATTAGATTTATCCTGTGCAAACCTGATATCAGACTGTTCGCTGATTTTAATCACTTCACCTACATTTGTTTCAATAAATATATTTCTGTCTATTTCCATTCCCTCTGTCCAAATTTTTATAACTTTAAATGGAACGTTAGCGACTTCTACCTCTACACTCTCATATGGTGTAACGATATTATATTGGCCATATGTATCTTTTTCTAGATATTTTGCAAATAAACAAACCATAGAATGCCTCTTTATTTCGCTACCTTCATGAAACCAACGACATTCTTCATCAATAAAGAATTTGATTTGGTTATTAATCTTACTATTCATTATTTTTTAATTTAAAATATTAATATTAAAATTTTTAGTCTTTGTAATTTCTAATTATAATTTTTTCATGGTCCTCGATTATATTATCACCAAAGTTAATATATAATAATCTATCTTTATTAACAGGACCAACAAATGATATTTTTTTTTCTTCAAGTTTTTTGAAACCTATCTTTGAGTAATAGATAAAATCACCAACTAAAAAAATTAATTTAAAATTACTTATTTTGCAATTTTGGATACTACACTCTAATAATTCTTTTCCATATCCCTCCCCTCTATATTCAGGATGGATGACCACAGGGCCAAGAAGTAAAGCAGGGTTTGAATTTACTAAAATATTCCAGTATCTCACTGATCCAATTATATTGTCTCCAATTAGTGCAACATGAGAGATATTTATTAAATGATCGTATTTTTCTCGCATTCTAAATACGGTTTTGACATATCTGCCGGGACTAAACGAGAGTCCATATAATTCGTCTATACCATCTTTGTCTTGAAGTTGCTCTAACCTGATATTAAATTTATTCTTATAGCTCATAATAATTTTACTATATTCTAAATATAGATTTTGCAATGTAATGATAGAATTAATAAATTAAAAATGCTAAAAATACTACAAAAAAAGATTTAATTAGAAAGAGGATATAAATGGGAAGATTAGAAAATGGGGTTTGGATTGATCAGTGGTATAATACCAAAGAAACTAAAGGACGGTATGTTCGGAAGGCCTCTACTTATCGTAATTGGATTACAGTAGACGGCGAAGCCGGACTAACTGGGAAATCTGGTTATAAAGCAGAGAAGGATAGATATCACTTATATATCTCTTGGGCATGCCCTTGGGCTCATCGAGCATTAATTTATAGATCAATTAAAGGTCTTCAAGATATGATTTCAATATCTTCTGTTAACGCAATAATGAGATCAAAAGGATGGACTTTTGATGAGGGTTATCGAGTTACACCTGATACTGTAAATAATTCAGATTACTTATATGAGGTATATTTAAAAGAAGATAAGAACTATTCTGGAAGAGTTACAGTTCCCCTGCTCTGGGATAAAAAAACGTCAACAATAGTTAATAATGAGTCCGCCGATATAATTCGAATGTTTAATTCAGAATTTGATCACTTGGGGGCAAAAGAGGGGAATTATCGTCCAACTGAAAAACAAGACGATATTGAGAAAATGAATACTTTCATCTACGAGAATATAAATAATGGTGTATATAGATCAGGTTTTTCAACTACTCAAGAAGCATATGATGAAGCAATTGAAACACTCTTTGCAGGCCTTGATGAATTAGATAATCTTCTTTCGAGGCAAAGATACCTGATCGGTAACGAAATCACTGAGTCGGACTGGCGATTTATTCCAACTCTACTTCGTTTTGATAGTGTTTATCATGGCCATTTCAAATGTAATAAGAAAAAATTGCGTGAATATGATAATCTTTTCAATTATACAAAAGATTTATTTCAATACTCGGGTGTAAGCGAAACTTATGATGATACTTATAGTAAATTACATTACTATGGAAGTCATGAGACAATAAATCCAACTGGAATAGTATCACATGGTCCAAAATTTGAATTTGATGAACCCCATAATAGAGACAAATTAAATGGCAGAAACTAACTTACAAATAGTTTTTTTTGGTGCTGGTTGTTTTTGGCATATAGAGAAAATATTTCATTTTACGGATGGTGTAATATCAACTGAAGTTGGATATGCCGGAGGTACAAAATCTGATCCAACATATGAAGAAGTGTGCACCGGAACAACGGGCCATGCTGAAGTTGTGAAAGTTCAATTCGATGAAAATATAATTTCATTTGATGATTTACTTAATATTTTCTGGGATATTCATGATCCAACTCAGGTTAATAGACAGGGATTTGATATTGGAAGTCAATACAGATCTTGTGTATTTACAAATAATACTTCACACAAAAATACATATAATGATCAACTTGATAAACTCAATAAATCAATGACTTACTCGAAAGAAATTGCGACAATTCTTTATACTGATCTTGCGTATTATCCAGCAGAAGAATATCATCAGAAATATCTATTTAGATAAAATAATATAGCTTTATGGAGAATAAAACGTGAGCCAAATCATTTGCCATATATCAGATCTGCATTTACCCATAGAGAAAAAACCAACACTTTTGCAACTTTTAAATAAAAGAATATTTGGGTATCTAAATCATACATCCAAGAGAAAAAATATATTTAAATTAGAAAATTTAGATTTGATATTCAATGATATTAACAAGTCGAATGATATACATACTGTTCTCACAGGCGATATTGTTAACTTATCTCTTGAAGATGAATTTAGTTCTGCGAGTCAACTTCTAGATCATCACTTCAAAGAAAAAGCTCTATCCGTTATACCAGGTAATCATGATGCATATATTAAAGTCGACTATAAAAGGTCCATGTCGTACTTAGAAAAATATTTTAATAAGCAAAATAATTCAATAGATCAAGAACCTTTTCCATATCTAAAAGTAATAAATGATATTGCAATTATTGGGTTATCAAGTGCCATAAATTCACCCCCTCTGATGTGTTGGGGTAAAATGTCAAGCGAGCAAATAAATACATTAGAAGATATACTTAAATCGATTCATGGTAATAATTATTTCACAATAATCCTGATTCATCATCCCGTTCATAAATATGGTTTTATGAATTTAAAAGGATTATTAAATAGAAAACAACTACTAGAAACTATTACAAAATATAATATCAATCTTGTTCTTCATGGCCATCTGCATCAAGAAGTCTATAATTTTATAAAAACTAAAGATAAATTTGTACCATGCATTGGAGCACCCTCAAGTTCAAAAATGTTGAATGAGAAGATTTCATATCTTCAGTATAAAATCTGGAAAAAAGATGACAAATGGAATTTCAGTGTATACCGTCGTTTATATGATAACTCAGAAAAAAAGTTTAAAACACAAGATATTACAAAGAATTCGATAAATGTATAAGCTATCTCCACTTTATATTAAAATTATCTGCGGTGGATTAATACTTGCAATTGCAGTTGGAATTAGACAGTCTTTTGGATTATTTCTTGAGCCTGTAAGTTCAAGTCTTAATTTAGGAAGGGAAACTTTTGCATTATCCATTGGCCTTGTAAATCTTTTATGGGGAGCACTTGCTCCATTTACTGGTGCACTATCGGATAAATTTGGTCTTAAGCCAGTAGTTATTTTTGGTACTATATCATATACCTTGGGAATATTAGTTTTATCAAATGCAGATCAAGGATTAGGATTAATAATCGGTGGTATTATAGTTGGAATGGGCCTATCTGGCTTAGGCTTTACTGTAATACTTGGTGCTGTTGGAAAGTTTGCTCCTCCTGAAAAAAGAGGAACAGCACTTGGTTTAACAACTATGGGAGGCTCAATTGGGATGTTTCTTGGTATTCCTGTCTCCGGAACTTTAATAGAGTCAACTGGTTGGTCATCAGCATTTTTTTGGCTAGCACTTATATCCCTTATAATTATTCCATTATTATATGGTTTAGTGTCAAGCAATCTCGATTCAAATGAAAATAATAAAAAAATTGAAACTGATGAAACACTAAAAGACGTATTAAAATACGCATTTAATTCAAGATCCTTCATGCTACTTGTAACTGGTTTCTTCATATGTGGATTTCATGTAAATTTCATAGTTGCTCATTTACCAGCATATATATCTGATATGTCCTTGCCGAGTAACGTATCTACAACTTCCCTAGCATTAATTGGTTTTGCAAATATCTTTGGTGTTGCTATAGCGGGAAGATTAGGTGATAAATTCGATAAAAGTGATGTTTTAGTTGTTCTATATAGTCTCAGGGCAATTGTATTTATTATATATATAATCTTGCCAGTAAGTATCATGTCAACGCTTATATTTACATTTACTCTTGGTCTTCTCTGGTTAGGCACTGTTCCTCTTACAAGTGGTCTCGTCGCGACTTTCTTTGGGCCTAAATATATGTCAATGCTCTATGGAATTGTATTCTTTAGCCACCAACTTGGCGGTTTCTTTAGCTCATGGATGGGTGGTAGAATGTATGACTTCACCGGAAATTATGATATCATGTGGTGGTTTTCAGTATTCTTAGGCATTATTGCAGCTTTTATTCATTATCCAATCAAAGATAAAGCAATCATTGTATTCGGGTCTAAGTAGAGTTAAAGTTTATATAACCTATTCGCAGTTTCGTAAAATATATTTTTTTTATCTATCTCAGAAAGTTTAATGGTTGCAGCATTATATGCATCTATAATGTCTCCATAATTGCACCAGATTTTCTCAATGGGGAAATTTGACCCAAATAAACACCTGTCGGATGAATAAATTTTTAGTACCTTATTCACTATTTCATTTATAAATTTTGGGTCATTTTGATTTATAAAAGTACCAAGACCGGATAATTTAATAAATAAATTTTTATACTCAGATAATTTAGTAATAAAATTATGCCACTCTTTCATGCCATCATCAGATAAATCATGTGGCATACCGGCATGTTGTAAAATAAAATTTATATCTGGATACCTATCTATTAATTTTTCTGTTGACTGCATCTGCCCTTGAAAAACCTGTAATTCAAAAACAGCCTCATGCTTGATTAGATGTTCAAAATTTTTATTAAAAATTTTGTCATCCATAATGCTTGGAGAATTTGCAAACGAATATAAATCATTCTTATGCCAGTGTAATTGCATTCTAATTCCCCTTGTTAGAGGGTAATCAAATAACCTATCCAGCATTTCTCTTGCATTAGCATCTAAAAGATCGCAGTATCCAATGAATGCGCATGGCCAACCAGATTTATTGTAGCATTCATCTATGAATCTTGCTTCATCTAGACACCTTGATTTAGGCCAATTACATTGAATATAAACCGACTTCTCAACATTAAAATCTACCACATCATCGATGTAATCATCAATTAGATAGTCTTTCTTTATAGATGTATAATCACCAAATATCCGAGGTTGGATATCTCCTTGAAGCCATTCAATATCGCTCTGCTCCCATACATGATGATGACTATCTATTATTGGAATTTTCATAATTTATCCTATTATCTATATCTTTCTTATTGGCTTTGACGAAATTATATAAAATCTTGGTGTGAGAAGCAATAATGAACTAATTATGCCAAAACCTATTCCAGCCCATAAGCCTATTAGACCGTATTCTAAATTGACAGATAATATGTAGGATAAAGGTACACCGCAAAGCCAAAAACAAGATGATAAGATAAAGAATGGTATCCAAACATCTCCAGTGCCACGGAGAGCACCCAATGATACAGCCATCATGGTATCAAAAATAAATAAGAAGCCAACAAAAAATATGATACCTTGAGTTATTTTAATCATTTCAATATCCTGAAAAAATATCCCTGCTATTAATTCTGGATAAAAGATTGTGAATAAAGTTACTGGGAGTGTAATCGTAAACGCAACTATCATACCCATAATTCCTGCGATCTTTGTATCCCTAACATTTTGACTGCCAACTGCTATCCCGACTCTTATGGAAGTTGCTCCAGCTACTCCAATTGCACTCATGTAGACAAGATTCATAATTGTATAAGTTGCATGATGTGCTGCAAGAGCATCAGAACCAAACCAACCTGCCATAAAAACTACAGCACTGAAAGCTAATACTTCTACTCCTTGCAAGAGAGCCATTGGTAGAGCAATCCTTCGAAACTTTGATGCCAAAGTATTTTTTAGCATAAAAAAATTATTAGATATATTAGATATACTTCGCTTAATATTATATCTCGTATTATCACCACTAGATATATAAAGAAGATATGCAGCTGATATAAAAAATGCTAGCCATCTTAATATAGAAGAAACTACGATTGCTTCATACGCACCTCCGTTGAGATAAAATGAACCCCATGATAAAATGAATATGCCATTAAATATGATATTTAATATATTTACAAAAATCATTATGAACATTCCAGCTTTTTGATAACCGATTGCTTCAAGTATTAAATTTGTTGCAACAAAAAAAAGCATCCCAGGTATACCATAGGCAAATACGAGTGAAACTTTAGATGCTTCTTCTGCTATTTTTATATCCTGTCCTGTTAGTAAAAAGAAATCTTTCATAAAGAAAGTTAGAAATATAGATATTATAGAAAATATAATGCTGTGGCTCATACTTACACACCATATTTCACCAACATTCTTTTCTTCTTTTGCACCTATTGCCTGAGATGCGATTACTACAGTAGCATTCAAAGCTCCAATAAACAAAACCATGAGAGCTATCACAGGGGCTAATCCAAGACCAAGATATGCGAGTTGTTCTGGCCCCACCCATCCCGTCATTATTGCATCAATAGTCACCATAATGAGGATCGAGGTTCTTGCAATAATTATTGGGAAGCCCATTCTTAATGTATCGAGATAATGGTATCTGTAGGTATTTTTTTGTTTCATTAATGACATCTAATATATATTTTTATATGTAATTTCTATATCTTGTTAAATTAGTTATCAATAATTGAACATATATCGTCACCAACCGATACGTCATCTCCAACATTTGCATTAATTGCTTCTAATATCCCGTCACACGGCGCTTCGACTTCAGCGGTTGTCTTATCAGTCTCGATTGAATAGAGTGCTTCACCAGCTATAAATTTCTCACCTGGTTTTTTATGCCATTCAACAATCGTTCCTTCTTCTACATTCATCCCCATCCTTGGTAGTTTTAATATCCGTGTCATTCTAATTCCTATTTTTAATCAGTAAATTTACTGTATTTACAATATCTTTCGCATCTGGAATAACCAACCCTTCCAATCTAGGTGAATAAGGTATCGCGACATTTTGTACTGTAATTCTTTTTATTGGAGACTTGAGATATTCAAATGCTTTATCAGAGATTATCGCAGCAATATGGCTGGCCGCACTACAAACATCTCTAGACTCATCCACTATAACAACTCTACCGGTTTTTTTTGCAGAATTTATGAGAGTTTCTTCATCAATAGGTAACAATGATAGTAGATCTATTAAGTCAACACTAATCCCAATGTCTTGTAGTTCTTGACTTGCTTGAATTGCTTTTATTGTCATTGCTCCAATAGATATTATAGTTACATCTCGCCCTTCCCTAATACGTTCAGCCTTTCCAATTGGTAGAAGAAACTCCTCATCATCAGGAACTTCTTCGGGCTTTCCTCCACTCGCTGCTGTCAAATAGAACACTGGATTATCATCCCTTATTGCAGACTTTAATAGACCTTTTGCAGACCTTGAATTTGAAGGTACTACTACTTTTATTCCACCTAGATTCATTAATGCTGGATATGGAATATCTGAATGCTGGGCTGAGGCTGATCTTCCACCTCCTATTACAGCCATATAAACTATGGGCAATTTTACTTGCCCAGCTGTCATATATTTTAATTTAGCAGCTTGATTTGCTATTGAGTCAAAACCCGTATAAATAAAATTTCCATATAGTAGGTGACAAACTGGTCTATATCCGGCTGCGGCGGCCCCAACTGCCATACCAGTCATAATATTTTCACAAATTGGGGTATCACGAACTCTATCTTTGCCAAATTCCTCCTGTAACCCAGTTGTTTGACCAAGCAGAGATATACCTGCGTCTTCACCATAAAGAATTACTTTTTGATCTCTCTTCATTTCCTCATACAATGCAATATTAATTGCAGGCATCATCCTTTTCTTCGCCATCAAATCACCCTTCAATCATATGAAGCATTGCAGTTTTCGGATCAGGTTCCGGGCTATCTAATGCAAAGTTTACAGCCTCATTAACTTCGTCTTGAACTTCTTTATGTATTTTTTCCAGATCTTTTTTTATAAATATACTTTGCTCTAACAAGTATGTTTCAAACCTTAATAAGGGATCTTTATCATCTCTTTTCCATAGGTCTACTTCTGATTGATCTCTGTAGGACCTTGAAAGAAATGTATACTCAAATTCTACATGCCCCCTTTGTCTATATGTATTTGCCTCAATAAATGTTGGACCTTGGTCACTCCTTCCTCTTCGTACTGCATCAGATGCCGCTTGCCACATGTCTATCACATTATTACCATCGATATCATATACTGGAATATTAAAAGGACGTGCACGATCTGATATTTTACCTGATGTTACCTCTGACGTATGAGTAAACTCTGAATATTGATTGTTTTCACAAATAAATATCATAGGTAAATTCCATAAAGACGATATATTTAGTGCCTCCATTAATACACCCTGATTTGCAGCACCATCACCAAAAAAGATAACAGAAACAGCTCCTTTTTTATCCATTTTTGCTGCTAAGGCTGCGCCTACTGCTAGCCCCATTCCTCCAGCTACAACTCCATTCGCACCAATTATCCCTTTTTTAAAATCAGCAACATGCATTGAGCCTCCTTTACCACCGCATATACCTGTTGATTTACCATATATTTCTGCCATCATTTGCCTTACATTACCGCCTTTTGCAAGGAAGTGGCCATGCCCTCGGTGAGTACTTGATATCCAATCAGTATTATCAAGTTGATCACAAAGAGGAACTGCTATTGCCTCTTGACCTATATATAAATGAACTGCTCCTGGGAAGGCACCGCTCTTTGTTGCCTCTCCTAAATGCTCTTCACATTTTCTAATTAAAAGCATCTTACGATGTAACCTTTTAATATCCTCATCTGATAAATTATTTTTTATATGAGTATTTTTTGGCATTTATTTCGCTTGTTGGTTTATTTCTATTACCTTATCAGAGGCTGATGCATTGATGATCGATTCTAGAATTTGAACGTTAGAAATAACTTCCTCAATCTTTATTCTATAGTCTGATTTTCCTGAAATAGCATCAGCCCATTCCTCAAAATTCATTTTAACAGTATTAACCACATCATATTGCTCTACAATTCTTTTTCCATCTTTGTTGCAATAAATAAATTCTGCTGGATCATCGAAATCTACATTAGAAATTTCTCTTATTTCAACCCATCCATTCTCTCCAAATACATTAAAACGACCATAGAATGGCGTTGATATCATTACAGCCAAGGATGCTGAAATATTATTTTTAAATTTGATGTTAACTGATAGTGTATCCTTTTGGGGGTGTTCTAAAGCAATAGATCCAGTTTTTGCATAAATTTTCTCAGCTGGGCCCAAAAATGAAACAAAAAAATCTGTAAGATGGATCCCTAAAGCTGTCATACCTCCAGCTGGAGCATATTGAGGGTCTAATCTCCAACTACTCCTATCTAATTTCATAAAGATATCATGGCTAAAATTTGTTTCCATATGAAGAATTTTACCTAATTCATTATTGTCCAACATATTTTTCAAACGAACCATTGCAGGTTCCCACCTTCTTTCATGTCCAACACCTAGTATGACATTATTATCTTGACATGCTTGGGCCATTTTTTTAACACTTTCATACTTTAAGGCAACAGGTTTTTCGCAAAAAACTTGCTTTCCTTTATTGGCCGCAGATATTACTTGGGATTCATGAAATTGGTTTGGTGTTGCGAGAATGACAGCATCAATATCTGGGTTATCAATTATTGTGTCAAAGTCCTGATCAGAGCTCACAGAAAAATCAGAAAATATTGAATCGTTTCTATCTATTTGAGGATCATATGCATGAGTAATTGTTATTTTTTGACTATCATCCAAGCATTTTATAATTTGCTTACCCCACCAACCCAGTCCAATTACTGCTGCTTTCATATTTTATACCCCTAGTAAATATATGATGAATTATTTTGATCATTTATTTATAATTCATTTGAATATATATTAATTATATATACTGAAGGAAGTTTGTAAATGGAAGATAAAATTAAATTTAGCGCTGGCGAAAACCCCTATTTAGTTGAACATGGAGGCTTTTATCGAAGATGGATGCCTATGCTTCCAGATCTCGATGAATTAGTTTCAACTGTAAAAAAAATTACCACAACCACCGAGGAAACATGGATACCAATATGGCAAGAAGTAGCAAAAATACATGAGTCTTATGGTGACTCCTTTATGATTAAAGGTGATCAGAACATGGCTTACGCAGAATACATGATTTCGAAAACCTACTTATCTATTGCAAGATATCCTGGAGAAATTACACCAAGTAAAAAGAAAGTCAGCGAGGATTGTTCCAGAGTCTATAGGAAAGCTTGTGATATACTTGAGCCTAAAGTAGAGATAATAGATATTAATTGTTCTGGGAAGAAGATTACATGTCACTTCCGGACTCCTCCAACAAAAAAAAAAATACCCGCAGTTCTAATAATGTGTGGTGCTGATATGTTTAAAGAAGATAGAGGATGGGCGTCCCAGCATGCGATAGAAAATGGTTTAGCATCCCTTGTAATGGATGGACCAGGAACAGGAGAAAATCCATTCCCTTGGGAGCCTGAGTCAGTGAATGCATGGATGTCTGCAATTGATTATCTTGCTTCAAGACCTGAGGTTGATGAAAACAAGATAGGAGCTTTTGGAATTAGTCGAGGGGGATACTCTGTTGTCCAACTAGCAGGTTCCTACCCCGAAATGGTAAAAGCGGTTGTTGCGAATGCTGGACACCCATTTGGCTATGAGATGACAAATGAAGAACTAGAGGCTTTTGTTAAGGCAAGAAATGAGAGAGCTCAGCATGTATTCGGTAAAATTGGAGATCCACCTTCATTTCCTCCATGGACGGTTGAAAAAGAGCAAATGCTATTTGATAAGTGGTCTCTAAAAAAACTTGGTATATTAGATAAGATTACTCAACCAATGCTAATGATTAATGGTAAGAAAGATCATCTAGCACCAATAGGTAATATTTATTTCATGCTTGAAAATGGACCTGCTCATGGACGGGAAGCTCGTATTTATGCTGATGCTGGACATTGTGCTTTCAAATATCAAAGTCATTGGGCAGCAGCATCTTTTGAATGGTTAGCAAATAAACTTAAAAATATTTAATTATTTCTCAAGAATGCGATCAGCAATCTTTTCTGCAGTCATAAGTGTTGGAAAATTTAAATTTGCGCATGGCACGATTGGAAAGATTGAAGCATCAACGACTCTTAGTCCTTCTATCCCGTGTACACGCCCTTCATTATCCGTAACAGACATGTTATCCTTTACATCACCCATTCTACATGTGCAGGAAGCATGCCAAACTCCGACTGTTGATTTCTTAATAAAATCTGATAATACATCCTCATTTTGCATTAAAACAGATAACTCAGGTGCTTCAACTACAAATTTGTTTAATAAATAAGTCCTCAGTACATCAGGACCATCTAATAATTTGGAAAATAAATTTGTTAGTAGCTTGTTTTTTAAATTTACATTTCCAACTTGTCTCACCTTATCTCCATAGACCGCTGCAAATACTTCTTTTGATATCTTTTTGAATTGCTTGGACTGTTGTATTAAAACCATCTTCCTAAATCCATCCATAAGACGTTTAAGGTCTCTATCATCTGATAATAAATTAAATTCAACAGTTGGTTCATCATATGGATTCGAGGTATCGAGAAGAACTTGGCCAGACTCAGAAAATGTTCTATTTACAAATAAAATAAAAGCTGCCAATTGCTCCCCTATTGAATGCCACGCAGTTTTGGAACAAACTGCCACATACATATCACCTTGAGGAATATCTGCAAGATCTGATGAGTACCTGAGTCCTAACATTAAATGCCTTCTTGAATAACTATTTACTCTAGCTTCGGGTTTTATAAAAGATGCTATATTAATTGATGGATGATCCATAAGTCTTTGTCCAACACCGCTAAGATTTTGAAGAACATTTACTCCCTTCTCTTTTAGGTGCATAGCAGGTCCTATACCGGACCTCATCAAATGGGCTGGTGAATGAATGGCACCGGAGCTCAATATAATTTCCTTTCCCTTAAAATGTTTCTCCTTCCCATCAGTTTCAACTTTAATTCCAACACATTTTTTACCATCAAAAATTAGCTCCTTTACAAAGGTATCTGTGAGAATAGTTAAGTTTTTTCTATTTCTTATTGAAGATGTTAGGTAACCCATCGCAGCAGAAACTCGCGTTTCATAGATAAAGGAGCCCGTTACTGGAAAATAACCATCTTCAAATTTACCATTTTGATCTTCAATATATTTATATCCTGCATCTTTGAAAGCTTCCGCTGATGCTTTGGCATGTCCATTCCATATATCGGGAGATATTCTACTAACAGGTATATTACCGGAATTACCATGAAGTGGGCCATCGAAATCAGTATCTCTTTCAACTTTCTTAAAATAAGGTAGTACTTTATCCCAAGTCCATCCAGTTGCGCCTCTATTTTCCCAAATAGAGTAATCATTTGGCGCTCCTCTGTTTGCAACTAGCCCATTAATTGATGATCCCCCTCCGAGCACTCTTGCTTGTTCATATTTACGTAAAGGAATTATTTTATCATTTTCCCTATTATGAGAACTAACTTCCGTTGAAACTTTTAGATCAGTCCAATGAAAGCGTTTATCGAGGTAAGCATAACCTGGATAAGTATCTAGTATCTCATTTGGAACTTTTCCGGGAGGTGTATCGGGTCCAGCCTCACATAATAGAACATTATTTTTAGATTTAGAGGATAGTCTATTTGCGAGCACTGATCCTGCAGATCCTCCTCCAACTATTATATAATCAAACAATTATTTAATCCCAATATTATTAACTGATAACCGGAGGCCAAATTCTCTCTGCAACAGATGGGGATCCCGGAGCATGAACAGTATAATTGTGTATTCTATGTGTCCATTTGTCATCTGTTAAGCCAAGTGCTTCGTGCTTTTCTTCAAAATTCTTTTGTCTTGCCTCTAATGATGTGAATTCATAAAGTACAGAAAATTTTGCCCATCCAGCAGCAGATAGCATTGTCCTTGCTGTTATGCATCCTTGTAAACGTGCAATTGCCGGCAATCTATGCTGAGTATACCAAGAACATACATCAAATTCATCATCTATAGTTTTTGTTCTAAAACTTCCCATTTGGATTACAGGCCCAGGTGTAGTTGATGGTATTTTTTCTTTTGTTTCTGGTCCATCAACTCTTGAAACAACTTGAAAGATACATTCGCGTTTACCCTCTCTTTTCTTGAGTTCAGCTTGCTCAATAATATTAGGGTCGTTAATAAACTTATTATGGCCTGTGAGTGTTGCAATTGAAGCCGAGCCGACAAGTTGTATATATTGAGAGCCTTGACCGATCCTATCTGAAGACCTTGGTAGATTATCTCTGATTGACTTCATTCCTTCACCTTCATTAGCTCCAGCTCTATAATGAGCAACCCATATACATCCAGCCTCTGATTGAATTTTTGGCAAGTAAGTCTTGTGCATCCATTCCAAATACTCATGCTCTTGGTCTTTTTCAATATCATACCAAATCGCCCAAATTGCATTATCCATTTCTATCCCCTATTTACAGTCTTGATAAATTTAAATCATTAAACTATTAATGCTAATGTATTAATTGTAAGATATCAAAATAATTATAAAAATAAGGAGAAATTTTATATGGCAGAAAATTCTAAATTTCAAATTCTACATACAATGGTCAGAGTACGAGACCTTGAAAAATCTATAGATTTCTATACCCGCCTTCTCGGTATGACTTTATTAAGAAAACGAGAGGTACCGGAGGCAAAGTATACTAACGTATTTGTTGGTTATGGACCTGAGGATACAAATGCAGTTCTTGAATTGACCTATAATTGGGATCAAAGTGAAAATTATGATCATGGAACAGCATATGGTCATATTGCCCTAGGTGTCAGAGGTATATATGATATTTGCGAGCAATTAGAAAAAAATGGTGTCAACATTCCAAGAAAACCGGGTCCAGTTAAACATGGAACCACACATATTGCCTTTATTGAAGATCCAGATGGATATAAAATAGAAATTGTTGACCTAGATACAAGAAGTGCCTGAATATAGTTGATCTGCCGTTCAAACTGATTTTGGATAACTTATTAGAGAAGCAAGAGCCAATGTCAAAAGACAAATAACAGATAGAATAATGAATATTATTTCGAGACCATAAATATCTGCGATAATTCCGGCAGTTATTGCAAATATTGCGGCAGAACCAACTTGGACCATAAATAATAATCCAATAACACTCCCTGAAGTTTTTTCAGGTGCCATATCTAATGCCCACCCTTGTACAACCGGCCTGCCAGCATAAATTGCAAACCCCATAAGACCTGATAATGTGATAATTAGTAGATTACTCTCTACAATTATATAGAGAGGAGCTAGAATTGATGACACCAATAAAGCACCTACAGCAATTATTTTTCTTCCATGTTTATCGGATAAATAGCCTGCTATTGGTCCTGAAAATAAACCCCCTATCTGCATTGTGAATAGAGACGCACCTATTACTGCTGCAGCACTGACCCCCTGATTTGCCACTAGATAGAGTGGCATGAACACTAAAATACCGTTTTGAGTTACTGTTCTAACTCCTGCGATAAGAAATAGTGGGATTAGCTGAACATTTTTTAATAATAATTTTAAATTATAGAAGTAGTTTTCTTGTTTTGATTTTTTATTATCAGTCTCCGACAACGTTTCGTTTTTATCTTTAAGATAGAATAAGATAATAAACATCACAATAAATAATGGAATAGACAGTATTCCAGATGTAACATTCCAAGATAAATTTACATTATTGATAGTTACATAGGTCAGCAAGAAAGCAGCAAGAAGAGGTGAAAGAGCATCACCAATACTGGCACCAATACTATGTACTGATAAAACAAAACCACGACTACCCGGATATTGAAGTGATAAATAAGTTAATGCAGCTGGATGCCATAGGCTAATAGAGACTCCAATCATTGCGACACTAAGAAATAATATATAAATTGTATTGGATAGACTCATTATCAACATTGCTAAACCACCGATTGCCAGAGAATATGCCTGAAAACGAGTATATTTACCGTTACCAGAAATATCAACAAGAGGTCCACTTACAGCGTTTGCTGCAAAAGTAGAAAAGTGAAAAACTGTCATGACCAATCCAGCCTGAGTATAAGAAAGCCCAAGATCAATTGTGATGTATGGAAGTAGAATGTATATTGCAGCATTGACCCAATGAGTACCCCCATGGCCAGCAGCTACTAAAATTGATGGAATATGCCTATTTAGTATATTTTTGATATTACTCATCTAAATTTTTAATCTTTTCTCAGAAGATCAACCCTATCCTTAGAAGCCGACATAAGAAAACCAATATCTTGCCCTGCCAGGAAGAAATTAGCTCCCATTTTTATATAATTCTTTGCTATATCAGGATCTTTAACACCACCGGACCCAAGCCATTTTCCATACTTTTTACAAGCCATAGCAACTTTTTCATAAGATTTTACTATTATTGGATTGCCAAAGTCCTGAGGGCAGCCACTTGCCATAGCAAGATCATTTGTACCAATCATGATTACATCAATTCCTTCAACTGATGCTATTTCATCTATATTTTCGATAGCATTTGGAGTTTCTACCATTGCAACAAGAAGCGTCTGTTTGTTCAATTCATTCGTAGCATCTGAAAGATTTACATTCTTATAATCATATTGAACGATTCCGCCGCCAACACCTCGTGTACCTTCTGGTGCAAACTTTGCGATATCAACGAGTCTTTCTGCTTCCTCTGGTTTTTCAACGTGCGGCAAAACAATTCCCATTGATCCATTATCAAGTATTCTTGATATCATAGAATAACCACCAATTGGAATCCTTACTATTGGTGTAATATCTGTTTTCAGAGCCATTGCTGAAATTTGCGATAATGTTTCAGTTGACATTGCTCCATGTTCAAGATCAAGAAAAAGCCAATCAAATCCAGCTGTCTTCATTAAAGGAGCAATCTCTACAACACGAGATTGAACAATCCCCACACCTAAAGTTAAATTATTTTTTGCTAGATTATATTTAGTTGAATTTAACATAAAAATTCTCCACCGTTATTTTTTTGGCATCAATAAAGATAAAATCAGAGCCAATAAACTTGTTATTGTTAATAATATAAAAACTGATTTTAATCCATAGTTGTCAGCAATCAAGCCACCAATTATTGGAACTGTTCCCGTCAATGCAGCCTGTGCAGTAAATAACATACTTACAGCACTTCCTGATGCGTTTTTATCAGATAAATCCATAGTCCAGCTATGAATAACAGGTCTGATGGAATACAAAGAACAACCCGCTAGAGAAACAATAAGTATGAAAAGATATACATTATCAAACAAGGGTAATAGAAATAATAGAATTGCGGAAATCAACAATGCATTTATTACTATAGGTCTTCTTCCAATCTGATCGGACCAGGTGCCAACAACTGGGCCACCAAATATTGCTCCAGCTTGTATTGAAAATAGTGCAAAACCCACCAAAGCAGGGCTGGCATCCATTACAAAGACTAAATATAGCGGAAGAAATACTGTTACCCCATTTTGTGTCATTGACCATAATCCTGCCAAGAGACATAACTTTAACATATTTTTACTACTTAAGAGCGCCTTGAGACCCTCCCAATAGTTAGTTCTCTTTACATGTAATTTACTAGATTTTTCATCGTAATCAATAGATGGTAAACATCTCGTAATATAAATGGCCATAATTATTACAGGAATAGATAATATCATAGAAGTTTGTTGCCATGTGATATATAGCATTATCAAACCGGCTATGGGCGGGGCTATTCCATCACCTAGACTTGCACCTACTGTATGTATTGATAAAGCTAGACCACGATTTTTTTCATATAATTGTGATAAATATGGAATTGATGGAGTATGCCAACCACTAACACATATACCTATAAATATCGCTGCAATTGCAAGAGTATATACTGACGTAGATTGACTCATTATTACCAGAGCAATGAACCCAGATAACAAGCATAAAAATTGAGCTGTAATATACTTCTTTGTAATATCAATAATTGGTCCACTGATAATAGTAATGGCTACAGCGGCTATAAAAAAAATAGATACCATAGTACCCGCCGTGGTGTAATTCAGAGATAAATCCTGAACAATAAATGGAAGTAAAACCAAAAATATACCATTAACCCAGTGAGTTGCACCATGTCCAATACTTACTATTGATAGTGGTTTGATGTTCTTAATCTCACGAAAATTTCGTAGTACAGGATGCATGTATTTTAACTTATTCAATATTAGTAGACTTGGTAGCGGAGGAGGGACTTGAACCCCCGACACAAGGATTATGATTCCTCTGCTCTAACCAGCTGAGCTACTCCGCCATGTTCATCTGAAAAATCTTATAAATTAATACTTCATTCGTTCTAAATTGTATAGAAATTTATTAATTTAAATTTTTATTATTATTTTTTACAATCCATCCACCACCTAAGATCCTAGAAATTGGTTTGATAGAATCATAAAATACACAGGCTTGGCCCGGCGCTACTCCATACTCAGGGTTTTTAAGCTCAACAAGTATTTGATTATTTTTCTTTGATAATTTTGCCTCTACAGGATCGGATGTTGATCTTACTTTTACAAATATTGGGGTCTCATATTCTGCCTTACTAAAGATTTCGTTAGGACCAAGCCAATTTACTTCATCCAAAATTATTTGATTTACACCAAGACATTCTTTTGGCCCTATCATGACGTTTAGTGATTGACTATCTATGTCAATTACATAGTTTGGTATTCCACTTGCATATCCTATTCCTCTCCTCTGCCCAATTGTAAAGTTGACAATCCCATCATGTTCCCCAACAACTTCACCATTCATATTTATAATATTACCTTTAGTTGTCGACTTAGGGAGTAACTTATTAATTAAATTTGTATAGCGACCTTCTTGAACAAAGCAAATATCTTGACTATCAGGTTTTTCTGCAATTGATAGATCAAGTTCTCTGGCAATTTCACGAGTTTGTTCCTTGGTTAAATCACCTAAAGGAAATCTTATAAAGTCAAGTTGCTCTTTTTTGAGAGTAAACATAAAGTAGCTTTGGTCTTTCGAAGCATCTCGCGCTCTAAATAGAGCTCTTTCACCATTCATGAACTTATTAGATACATAATGTCCAGTAATTAAGGTTGAGGCATCAAGCTGTTTTGCAGTCTGATAAAGGTCTCTAAATTTAATCTTTTCATTGCATCTTACGCATGGAATTGGGGTAAGACCATTTGCATAAGAATTTGTGAAATCGTCTATAACCTCGCTTTTGAATTGTTCTTCATAATCAAGAACATAATGTTTTATGCCAATTCTATCAGCTACTTTTTTTGCATCATAAATATCTTGCCCTGCACAGCAAGACCCTTTTTTCTTTCCAACAACATCATTTTTATATAACTGTAGTGTTACACCAATAACATCATAGCCTTGCTTCGCACATACAGCTGCAGCCACAGATGAATCTACACCACCAGACATTGCTACTACAACTCTTTTCCGCTTTTTATTATCAGGCACAAGTTTATCCAAAATATTTTTCCAAATTTAAATCATTCAATCGCGAAAATTAATAAATTGCAGAGGTAAGTCAAACTCATTTTCTTTCAGCAATGCAATTACGTCTTGTAATTCATCTCTTTTTTTACCACTTACTCTCAAATCTTCACCTTGAATTGATATTTGCACCTTGATCTTAGACTCTTTTACGATTTTTATAATCTGCTTGGATAAATCTCTATTTATACCCTGAATTAGTGTAATAATTTGTCTTACTGATTGACCAGCGGCACTCTCTATCTTTCCCATTTCTAAAACCTTTGCATCGACACCCCTTTTCGTCAGATGGACTTTAAGCATTTCTTGTAATTGAGTAAGTTTATATTCATCATCTGTAGAAATAGAGATTTGATTTTTATCAAGAGATATTTCAGATTTAGAAGACTTAAAATCATATCTTTGGCTAATCTCTCGATCTAAATTCTGCAATGCATTATCTATTTCGGAAACTTCAAATTTAGAAACAATATCGAAAGTCGGCATTTTTTTACAATAGGTTATTAAAATTATGTAATTTATATAATATCAAAAAGCAATAAAGACAATATTTAATCGTATATAATAGGCTAATGTTAGCTTGAATAGTTTATAAATATGATTTTTTTAATTTTTTTGTTCATATCTCAGCAAATAATATAAAAATAACACAAAAGAACTTGCTAGCAGAATCACAGAAGATATTCTTATTATTAGGATACATAAGATGATTCGTTTAATAAATTTATAAATAAATAATGAGTTTGACATGAGAGTACTTCTTATTGAGGATGATCCAACTACTGCACATAGTATTGAATTAATGCTAAAGTCTGATAATTTTAAAATTGATACCACAGACTTGGGTGAAGAGGGTATTGACCTCGGAAAACTATATGATTACGACATCATATTACTTGACATTGATCTCCCTGATATGTCTGGTTATGAAGTCTTAAAAAATCTTAGAACACAAAAAATTGATACACCTGTTTTAATTTTAACGGGACATACTTCAACTGAAAATAAAGTGAAAGGATTTGGCTTTGGTGCTGACGATTATTTAACAAAACCATTCCACAAGGATGAACTAATAGCAAGAATCAGCGCAATAATTCGACGATCGAGAGGACATGCACAATCGATAATTACCACAGGAAGGTTGGAAGTCAATCTGGACTCAAAAACAGTTGAAATGAATAATAAAAGAGTGCATCTCACAGGAAAAGAATACCAAATGTTGGAGCTTCTATCTTTACGAAAAGGAACAACACTCACAAAAGAGATGTTTTTAAACCATCTATATGGTGGAATGGATGAACCAGAGCTTAAAATTATCGATGTTTTTATT
>TARA_B100001057_G_scaffold271412_1_pt1 | contig 57697 bp, 78 predicted proteins | sample TARA_B100001057 | Tara Oceans TARA_B100001057 (sample SAMEA2621839) | marine metagenome | biome: marine biome (ENVO:00000447); feature: surface water layer (ENVO:00002042); material: "saline water (ENVO:00002010), including plankton (ENVO:xxxxxxxx)" | depth 5 m | reverse complement strand
AAGAATGGAGTTATGATAACTGTACCTTTCATTATTATGTAAAGCAAAAGAAATTGCTACAAGGAGAAAAAGGTCAGTATCAAGCTACTATGTATCCTGACAATTGGAACACAGACCAAGAAAGATATGACATGCTTGGTTCTTGGTCGCAATCGAAATGTTTTGAATGCGACTTTGTTGGTATTGAAGGATATGCATTTGGAGCAGTAGGTAGAGTTTTTCAAATCGCAGAGAACTGTGGTTTATTTAAACATAAGCTATATGAAAAAAATATACCTCACGAAGTTTATCCTCCAACAATGATTAAAAAGTTTGGAAGTGGAAAAGGAAATGCAAATAAAGAATTTATGATTGAAGCGTTTGAAAAAGAAGTTTCTATTGACATTCGCGAAAAATGTGGTATAATAACAAAATCATGGAATCCTATTACTGATATCGTAGATGCTTACTATATTTGTAAATACGGATTCTACAAACAAAACGGAAAATTAGATGATAGTAATATTTAACGGACCCCCAGCTTCAGGTAAAGATGAAGCAGCAAGTTTATATAAAGAACAATTTGGTTTCGGTAACCTATCTTTTAAGTATCAGTTATTTAAAGAAACTGTAAAACATTTTGGTGTTGACCAAAGATGGTTTATGGAAGGGTATGATAATAGAGAGACAAAAGAAAAGAAAGAAATTGCATTAAACGATATGTCTCGTAGAGAAGCAATGATTCATGTCTCTGAAGATATTATTAAACCAAAGCATGGATTAGATTACTTCGGACAATTAGTTGCTGAAGAAATTGAAGTAGACAAACACTATGCAGTAGCAGACGGTGGATTTGTTGAAGAACTTGAACCTATTATTGAAAAAGTAGGAACCGAAAATATAGTCATTGTTCAATTGACAAGAGAAGGACACGATTATTCAACAGATAGCAGAAGATACTTTAACGGTAACTTAATTAAAGAAGTAGCAATTAATCATGAAACCAGAGTTGATAAAGCATATGTACTTAAAGAAGAAATGGATATTAAAACTTATAGAGTACATAACAACGGCTCAGTGAGAAACTTTCAAAGTGTACTTACCGATATTTACAATGAACTAAACGAAGATTATAAACTTGATAGCATTAACAGACAAACTGAAGAACATTCCGAAACCGAACATAATCAATCTGAAGACGTGTCCTGATAGAAAAGCCTGGACTGAATCAGAATTTTTAAGACACGGCGTTGAAGATATAAGAGTTCATTCTTATGATCGTTATGAGGAAGGAGTATCAATTCCTTTCGTAGGTGATCCTGACATTGTAACTAAAACTACAAAAGGAGTTACATCATCTCATTTACTTACGATTAAATGGTGGTATGAAAATACCAACGAAGAGTTTGGATTATTCTTTGAAGACGATCTTGATTACGAAACAGTTCAACATTGGAATTTTACATTAGAAGAATATATCGAAAGATGTGATAGATATGATTGGGGAGCATTACATATGTGTAATGTATTTGAGTATCCTTATGATTATCAAAATGAGTACATACCTATGATTCCTCGAAAACGAGTTCCTTGGGATCATGGATTACAGGCTTATGCGTTAACAAGGAATTACGCACAAAAGATAGTAGAATATTATTTTCCTGAAGACGGCGGTAAGATACATTATAAAATGCCATTAGGTTCTCCAATAACAACAGAGAACAATATATTACATGGCTTTGGATTAGTTATTTCCTTTCCACTGTTTAACCATAATGTAACCGACTTCAGATCAAAGAATATATATTATTATAATGAACAAGCAAGTTCAGCTTTCTACTCATACGAGTTCTTAAAAGCTTGGTGGGAAGACAAAGGTCAATGGTTATCGCTTGATGGCATATTTGATAGTGAACGTGAAGAAAATAAAATTTATGAGGAATTATAAAAATGAGTTGCATATATAAAGGCGAAGTTGTAGAATCAGAACTATCCGTAAATAGTAAAGGCGGAACTGAAATGATGAGACAACGTTTAATAGATAACATTGGTAAAGAAGTATTGGAAAAGGTAGCAGTACATTTATCAAGACCAAGAGAATTATACGATGATGTACCAAATATACTTTGGTGTCATGACCTAGCAGAAGATCCTGAGAATAAAGTATTAAGAGACGGTGGTTGGGATAAGTTCAATCATTTTGTATTTGTCTCTGCATGGCAAAGAGATCAATATGTTGTAAGATATGGTATTCCGTATTCTAAATGTTCTGTTATTAATAATGCAGTTGAAAAGAAATACGATCCAAAAGAAAAGGACATGGAAACAGTTCGTTTCATTTATCATACAACTCCTCATCGTGGATTAGAATTACTTGTTCCTGTATTTGAGGCTTTATGTAAACAACACGACAATATTCATCTTGATGTTTATTCAGGATTTGAAATATATGGTTGGGAACAACGTAATGAAGCATACAAAGGTTTATTTGAAAGAATTAATCAACATGATAAAATGACTCATCATGGAGTCGTATCAAACGATGAAGTACTCGAAGCTTTAGATAAGTCTCATATATTCTTATACCCTAATGTATGGAAAGAGACATCGTGTATCGCACTGATTGAAGCTGTTAAATCTCAAGTAATATGTATCCATCCAAATTATGGAGCTCTTCCTGAGACTGCATCAAATGCAACCATTATGTATGATTGGAATGAAGATATCAATGCTCACGCAAACTTTAGCTTTGCAGTTGCGAACCAAATTCTAAATCAGATGAAACAAGATCCTAAGTACTTTCATGGATTTACTTTTTCTGATAGATTTAACCTAGCAAGGAATAGTATCGCTTCCTTTGCTACTATGTGGAACACTCTATTAAGGAACATCGGAGATGCCTACCAAAGATAACATAATTCAGTTTCCTGTATTAAATGAAGATAATAACTGGACTCCTGAAGACGTCGGAAATCGTATTCGAGAATACAAAGAAAGTTATTCATCAGAACTAACTGAAATTATTTGGGAAAACGTATTAGGAGAAATGGCAAGAGCTGGGTGTAACCTAGACGAAGATATTGAAAAATACTTTCCAAGTATGATATTAGTATTTGAGGCAATCAAATCTTTACATCTACAAACAATGGGTGTGGATCACGAATTGCAGAATTTTGCTGAGGAACATGTATTTGTTCAAGATAGCGAAACTCCAGGGTCAGTAACTGGTGGATATATCACAAATATTGAAGAAACTATTGACAATGACGAAGAAATAGATTAAAATAGCTATTGTAAATTAAATTATGAGTGTACACTATGATATTAGTAGATTATAACCAAGTTATGCTTGCGAGTCTTTTCGCAGGTATTGGTAATCATACAAACGTTGAATTAGATGAAAATCTGTTACGACATATGTTTCTGAATTCTATCAGATTCAATCGTAAAAAGTTTTCTGAAGACTATGGAGAGATTGTTCTCTGTTGTGATAATACAAATGTTTGGAGACGTGATTACTTTCCTTATTACAAAGCAAATCGTAAAAAGAATCGCGACGAATCAGAATTAGATTGGAATTACTTATATGATGTGATTCATCAAATTCGGAAAGAAGTTCAAGAATTCTTTCCGTATAAAGTATTATACATTGATCGTTGTGAAGCAGACGATATCATTGCTACGATAGTTCAAGAAAAAGGTACTGAATTAAATACAGGTTCAGAACCAATTTTGATTCTATCAGGAGATAAGGACTTTATACAATTACATAAGTATGCAAATGTCTCACAATACAATCCAGTTCTCAAAAAGTGGATTCGTCATGCAAACCCAGAAGTATATATTCAAGAACATATACTAAAAGGTGATGTTGGTGACGGTGTACCAAATATCTTGAGTGCTGATAATTGTTTAGCAATTGGTGAAAGACAAAGGCCAATGACTAAGAAAAGAATTGATATGTTTACAAAAACTCCTGAAGAAATGGATGAAGAAACAAAACTAAGATTTAATCGTAATAAACAAATGATTGATCTTAGTCAGATTCCTCAGGAATATAAAGATATCATTCTTAAAGAATATAATAACCAAGAAGAGGTTGGCAGAGAACATCTATTTAACTACTTCGTAAAACAAAAGCTGAAGAATTTAATTTCAGATATACAGGATTTTTAATATGATAAGAGATGCAATATCAAAAATACTTACCAATGCAGGTAAGGAAAAAACAGTAAAAGGTAAAATTGAAGTTTTACTTTCAAACGATTCGGTACCTTTAAGAACAGTACTAAGATTAATATACGATGAAACAATTGAATTCTTAGTACCTGATACACCACCGCCTTTTAAAGAAAGCAAACTTGACGATTTAGATACTTTACTATATCGTGAAGCAAGACGTTTGAAAATTTTCTTTAAAGGTGGAGGATATGATAATATCGCACAAATGAAAAGAGAATCACTATTCATAAGTTTGCTTGAAGATCTCGATAAAGGAGATGCTAAACTTTTAGCAAATAATCTAATAAGTCATACACCTGTTAAAGGTTTGACTCGCAAAACTGTAGAAGCAGCTTATCCTGAGTTGTTTACTACTCCAATGGACATGACGTAATAAGGAGACCGATATGAGCAAGCGGATTAAAAGATACCGCGATGCCGATTGGGCCGAACCAAAAGTTGAAGATAAACAACTAGACAAAGAAAAGAAATCTCGTAGATCTGAAGATCGAAAGCGCAAATTATCCGATAAAAAACAATTTATCTCATAAAACTATTGACATTATCTCCGTTTTGTGTTATAATATTATTATGAAATGGAAAAAAAATGGAAAAAATTATGGATCATAGAACAGATAAACTGATCCTTGTAGATTGTGACGGCGTATTGCTTGATTGGAAATATGCATTCTATAAATGGATGTCAGAAAATAATTATTCAGTAGTTAAGGAAGGCGTCTACGATGTTGCCGAAACTTTTGGAATTACTAAGAAAGAATCAAAAATACTTGTTAGACAATTCAATGAGTCTGCAAGAATTGGATTTTTACCGGCTTTAAGGGATTCAATTAAATATGTCAAAAGATTACATGAAGAAGGTTATATTTTTCACTGTATTACTTCTCTTTCTACTGACTTCTTTGCCGGTAAGCTGAGACAACAAAATCTTGAAAAGCTTTTCGGAGCTTCAGTATTTGAAACAATTGTATGTTTAGACTGTGGAGCCGATAAGGATGACGGTCTATTACCTTACAAGGATAGTGGCTGTATTTGGGTTGAAGACAAACCCAAAAATGCTGAACTTGGAGTTGAATTAGGTCTAAGGTCTGTATTAATAGAACATCTATTTAATGCTGATTATGAACATCCTGAAGTACAAAAAGTTAAAAATTGGAAAGAGATTTACGAATCAATCGTATAAATACTATTATGCAATATAGGATTGGATACTAAATGCCGACATATATCTTTGAAGATCAAAATACAGGTGAACAATTTGAAAAGTTCATGTCTATCGCATCCCGCGAACAATACCTCAAAGACAACCCACATTTAAAAACTATTATAGCTTCAGCGCCCGGTTTGACTGATGCGGCGCGACTTGGACGGATGAAACCCGACCAAGGTTTTCGTGATTTACTTACATCAATGAAAAATAATAAATCATACACTGGAAACAAAATCAACGATTGGAAGTAATTTCTAATTGCCTCCATCAAGTTGATGTATAAGGAGGTTTTATGTCAAGACAGCGTCGTTTATCACCAAAAGAGAAGAGGAAGATGGTAGGGAAACAAAAGAGGACTTTAGATACTAAATTCTCAATGAATAATATTTCACCATTGACACCAACTCAAGAAGATATGTTCGACAGCTATCATGCTGGGTATAATATAGCTGCTATCGGAACGGCAGGCACAGGAAAAACAATGTGCGGATTATATCTTGGTTTAAGTGATATTTTAAATGATGATAATTATGACCAAGTAATAATTGTTCGTTCGGCAGTACAAACAAGAGAGCAAGGTTTTATGCCAGGCACTCAGGCTCAAAAAGAAGCCGTATATTCTGTACCCTATGCTGATATAGTCAACAACCTATTTGGCAGAGGAGATGCTTGGGAAATACTAAACCATAAGCATTCTGTTAAATTTATGACATCATCGTTCGTTCGCGGACTTACATTTGATAATTCTATTATTATTGTAGATGAATGTCAAAGCATGACTTATCACGAACTCGACAGTATAATAACAAGAGTTGGTGATTCGTCGAGAATCATATTCTGTGGTGATACAGCGCAAGACGACCTTGCGGGAACTAGACACAAACATGATACATCAGGACTTGCAGATTTTTTAAGAGTCCTACAAAGAATGGACCATTCTTTCAAAGTAGTTCAATTTGGAATTGAAGATATTGTAAGAAGCGGTCTGGTAAAAGAATACATTATAGCAAAGGAGAGGACGGAACTCAAGCCGGCTTTAGTGGCTTAATAAACTTGGAAGGGGATCTTTGGATCCCCAACCTTCCATTAGGAATATATTATGAAATTATTTGAACATAACGCGGACGCACCTGTCCTTGAAAAATTAACAAGATCTTCAGTAAATGGTAAAAGAATTTACCAAACTCCATCCGGTGACGGATATCCATCTGTTACGACTGTCCTATCAATATTAGGAAAAGAAGATATACAAAGGTGGAGAGATCGTGTAGGCCATGAAGAAGCCAATCGTATATCAACACAAGCTGCTCGAAGAGGTACTGCAGTTCATAAGTTATGTGAAGATTATTTAGATAATGATCCTGACTTTTCTAAAAAGCATATGCCATCAAATATACATATGTTTAATACAATGAAACCTATCTTAGATAAAAATATAAATAATATTTGGTACCAAGAGTGTTTTCTCTATTCTAACGAATTACAAACTGCAGGACAAGTAGATTGCATCGGAGAATGGAAAGGTGAACTTGCTGTTATTGATTTCAAGACATCAAGGAAACTAAAGAAAGAAGAATGGATTCTAAATTATTATATGCAGGTTTCATTCTATGCAAAAGCATTCGAGGAAATGACTGGTAATAAGGTTAATAAAGGAGTGGTCTTTATAGGTGTAGATGGAAACGATCCTCAAGTATTTGAGTTTAACACAAAAGAATATCTTGACCACTTTAAAGCAGTAAGAAGTACATATAAGGAATTATATGAAAAAGATAAGATACATAATCTCTGATGATAACATGGGAGTGTTCCTAGGAACATACAACGGATATGATCTTGGGATGGAAGAAGATGGTAGAATATACGCTTGCTTTGCTGCTAACAATCCATTTGGGCTAACTACTGCTTGTTCTTTTAAAACTGAACGAGCTGCAAGACAATATATGATAGATATGTTCCCACAAAAGAAAATGAAAAATCTTATCACTAAAGTAGTTGAGACCGAGAGCGAATTTCCTACTGTAGTAGATATTATTAAATCAGGTCACGGAGAAGATTGCTTTGATATGATAGATGGATTGGTAGCTGAAGGAAGCCAAGTAATTCACTAAATTTAACTATTGACATTCATAAAGAAATGTAGTATAATAATCAGATGTTAAATGAAAAAAAATTAGTACAAGAAGCGCTGATGTTGGCAATCAAAGCCCATGAGGGTCAAAGACGGAAGTACACCGGCGAACCTTATTCCATACATCCTATAGGTGTATCGAAAATAGTGGAATCTGTTGAGCATACTCCGGAGATGGTTGCAGCTGCATTATTACATGATGTAGTTGAAGATACTCCAGTTACCTTTCGAGAACTCAAAGATAAGTTTGGATCTACGGTAGCAGAATATGTTCACTACTGCACAAACGTTTCCGAAAAGGAAGATGGAAACCGTGCGTTTCGTAAAAAGATGGACGCAGACCATTTTGCATTAGGACCTCCAGAGTCTCAAACAATTAAGATCGCTGACCTAATACATAATAGTCAAACAATCATACCTTACGATCAAAAGTTCTTCCATAAAGCATACAAGTACGAAAAGAAGTACATGATGGATGTTTTAACGAAGGCAGATCAATCCCTTAAAGATCAGGCGCAATCGATGCTTGACGAATCTTGGAATCCGGCCAAATAGGTCGGATTTCTTTCTATATTCCAAAAAGTTCTAACAATATAACTATAAATTATAAAAAAGTTCATATTTCTTTATGAAAACTATTGACATCATAACGAAACTATAGTATAATGGTTGTATAAATTATGGAAAAGGTGGAAAACATGACAAAATTTGACAAACAACTATTTACTTGGGATGGTATGTATCTCATGTATAGAGGAGATTTTGAAGGCTCCAAAACAATGGATGAAGTTCATCCTAACTGCCATCCTTCTTGGGTTGGTAAAGTAAAACCTTCTTTTATTGCTAGGTTCAAGTATGGTGCAAAGCCGTATAAATCTTACATCAATTGTATTACTGAAAATTATACAGTTGAAGAATACCTAAAAGTTTCAACCGAAAAAAGTCCTCTTGAAGCTGTTCAAGCTGTTGGATATTCAGGAAGAGGAAGATATTATTCAAGGAGTGCTGCATAATGAAAAATACATATTGGGAAGAAAAAGGAACTTATCAAGAAATTTGCGATAAGCTTCAAGAAATGGTTCCAGTAAGTGGAGCTTGTTATAATATACCTGATGATGAAACGTCAGGCGTTAATAAACCACTTGATATGTTTCGTGAATCTGTTAATGCATATTACGATATTTTTAATAACGGTGGATGTAACTCCGCGACTCGTAGAGTTTCTTACTACTTTCCTGGTGTTATGTCAGTCATTAATCGTAACTATAGAAACATTGATTGGGAACTCGTTGAAAGTATTGTGGAACCTATAATGGATAAGAGAGTTTTGCTCACAGCAAAAAAGATGAATTTATTTTCATAAAACTATTGACATTCATTATGAAACCATATATAATGGTACTATAAATTGGAAAAAGGAATAAAATGGAAAATTACATTGTAAAACAAATTAAGATCCCAGAGGCAGAAGAGGAATATCCAAATCTGTATGGGTGGAACGGAGCTGAGGAGAAATCACCAGCTTGGAAAGCAAAGCTTGAGTCTATGCATTTTAGACAAGAGGATAAGTTTGATATAAACAACTTACCTTATTATCAAGATTGCTACGAGGTTCAAGCGCAATGCTTGGATAGTGTATTTAGAATCACAAACCTATGGGATGAACCTGATGCAGTGTTCACCATTCAAGTTGGTCATAGTACTTCAGTCGGTGATATCATCGTTGAGAAAAGTACAGGAGATCATTACATGGTTTGTAATTTTGGATTTAAATTGTTAGGCGTTACTGAGGTACAGAAAGTTGCTTAAGGAAATGTTTACCTTTTTGGATGATCTCCGTGCAAGCGGCAAGATCAATATGTTTGGAGCGCCGACGGCTTTACAAGAAGCTTTCGGTATAACAAAAGAAGAGTCATTCGAAGTCTTTAAGGCTTGGACTGACACATTTAATAATAAGTGAGGAAAATATATTATGGCACATGAATTAGAAATTGTGAATGGTGTAGCAAACATGGCTTATCGTCAATCGTCAGGAGTACCCTGGCATGGACTTGGAACTCCAGTTGAAGATGGCATGTCACCTATCGAAATGATGAAGGCTGCAAATCTTGATTGGACAGTGTCCAAGAAAAAATCATTCGTTGAAATCAACGGAGAAAATGTAGAAACAGGTCAGGAAGCTTTAGTTCGCGACAGCGACGGTAAGATTCTGACAAATGTTTCTGGTAATTGGAAACCTTGTCAAAACCAAGAAGCTTTTGAATTCTTTAATGAGTTCGTAAATGCTGAAGGTGCTAACTCTATGGAGATGGACACAGCAGGTAGTTTAAAAGACGGTCAAATCGTTTTTGCAGCTGCTAATGTAAATGACGGGTTTACACTCGCAGGTGGAGACGAAGTAAAAGGATATCTTTTATTCTCAAATCCGCATGTATACGGAAAGTCAATCGATGTTAAATTCGTAATGACAAGAGTTGTTTGTAACAATACTCTTTCTATGGCTTTAACTGAAAGAGGTCAACCTGCCGTAAGGTTATCTCATAGAAATCATTTCAATCCTGAAATGGTTAAAGAGTTACTTGGTATCTCACACAATCGTGTTGAGCAATTCCAACAAGCTGCTGAGTTCCTTTCTTCAAAAAGGTATTCTGATTCTGCTTACAAGACATTCCTTGCTCAAGTATTTGGTACTTCTAATCAAGAAGGTAAAGTTCTATCAAGAACTGCTGAACGTGCATTGGAAGTTGTTGATACTCAACCAGGAGCAAATATGTCACCAGGAACATGGTGGAATGCTTATAACTCAGTAACCTATATGACTGACCACGAAATGGGTAGGTCTGCGGATACAAGAGCTGCTGCTGCTTGGTTCGGACATAACGCAAAGAGAAAGCTTGATGCTCTCAATCTTGCGGTTGAAATGGCGGAGGCTGCATAAGCAGCTTCCATTTTCATGGAATTTAATTTATCACAGCTATTGACATTCATAAAGAACTATTGTATAATAGCTGTATAAATTAAATTAATTGGAGAAGATATGAAATTTGATAATAATGGAAAAGTGAGAACAGATGCCTATGTAGGAACATTTGCTACTGATGATGCAGCAGGAATGCTGGAAGTTGAGTCAATTAAAACCTTTGTTAAAAATATGAACAAAGAACTTAAATACCTTGACGCAAGAGATAAGAGAAACATGCCGATTAGGTTTAGAACTACTCTTAAAGCAAGAAAGCCAATTAATAAAATAAGACATTTTAGAACTGGACAACTCAGAGGTTATTCATACCACGGAGATGTTCTTGGTGGAATGGCAAATGCTGGAGCTGTTGATGTTTACATTCACAGAAATCTAACTGATGCCATGTGGAAACAAAGAGTGATGGCATGAAGATAAAGATTGAAGTAGAACTTGATACTGATAGAGATGCTCATGAAATAGAACAACTTATTGATATCGTAGAAAAAATCAAAGAAAAAGCAAAAGAGGTAATAGAAGATGAGTAAGATTCTTATTACGGGTGGTACTGGGTTTGTGGGAACAAACCTTTTGCCTATGTTAATTGAAAACGGGCATGAGGTTGTCTTGGTTGATAATCTTGCACAATCCGTTTATGTACCAGAGTTTCATCGAGCAGCAAACTTTTATCTTGCTGATATTCGCGATGCAAACATGATGAATAAAATTTTTGAAGCTGAAAAGCCTGATATGGTATTTCACTTTGGTGGTTTGGTTTCTATATATGACTGTCATAATGACCCAGTAGATGCAGCAGAGAATAATATCATTGGTTCTATCAATGTATTTAATGCAGCTCTTAATAGTGGTTGTGATAGAGTTATATTTTCAGAAACTTCAGCAGTATATGAAAATGTTGAATTACCTGAGAGTGGATATCAAGAAGGTTCTTCAGATCCTACAACTTTCTATGCAGCTTCAAAAGCATCAGTTGCTTTGATAGCAGATAGTTATGCTAGGACAAGAGGATTAAAATATACTGCATTAAGGTATTTTAATATCGCAGGACCAATACAAGATTATAAGAGAACTGTACCTCCTCTATTCGCAGGAGTTGCACTTAGACTATTAGGTGGTAATAATCCAATCATATTTGGAGACGGTACACGTAGACGAGATTTTATACACGTTGATGATGTAAATCGTTTTCACTTACAATGTCTAACTGACGAAAGAACAATTGGAGAGACCTTTAATCTAGGTATGAATCAATCTCATTCTCTATACGAAATATCAGAAATTATTTGGGATTACCTTAAAGATGAAACAAGTCTATCTAACCTAGAATATGACCAACTTCCAGAGATCAATGGAGAAGCTCATACAATTTTTGCTAATATTGATAAGGCAAATGAATTAGGCTGGGTCCCAGAAAAGACGATACAAGATGCTATTTATGATACGATAGATTACCTGAAGAACGAAATAACAGAAGGTAATGTGAATCCAGAAGGCTTTATGGCTGATATTGATACAGATTCCGTAAAAATATAGCAACTATTAAAAAAAGTTAGTTTATTTTCATAAAAACTATTGACATTCATTATGATATAGAGTATAATAGTTGTATAATTTGAAAGGAAAAGGAGAAATTATGAAAATCGTTATTCAAACTCAATACCGCGAAAACTATGCGGCTCACAACGAGGACTATGTCCATGGGGTTTCTGAACCTTATTGGAAGTTCAAAGGTGGCGACACGTATGTCGTAAGTTGTAGTTTGGCCGACGCCCAAGATTCTTTCTTTAGGCAAGCTGCTATGGATGCAGTTACTTTCTCTAATGAGGCTGCTGAGGAATATGTACTTGATTACAATATTCTTGATGACGCAGACTTTTCTATCAAAGACCACATTCAAGACTGGGAGACTCCTACAAACCTTTGGTTTGATGGTGAGAACTTCTGTGCTACCAAGATCACTCACAATGATGAGTTCGGTTATATGAGATCTGAAATTAAGGGTAAGACTGAGTCTTGGATTATCACTAAAGAGAACAATAGGTCTAAATACGAATGTTCCTTTATTGTAGAAAGTGGTGATGAACTGTCTAGTTCTGAGCTTAAAGCATATTTAGCAGAGGCAGCGTAATATGTATATTGAAAAAGAAACTAATAAAATTGCCGACACACTTTTAACGGTCGGTTTTGGAATAGTAGTGCTATTGCTTGTTTTTATAGCACTCGTTAACACGACATCAATACCTGATGTTCACATATCACATTCAACAGGAGAATGCGTTAAAGTAATAAATTACGATGAAAGGTTTATCTACAACTGTAGTAACTACCCTTCAAAGTACAATCACATATGGGTGAAATAATGGAAATAATAACAGGAATCTTGGCTTGTATTATAATGGGCTTGTTTACTTACATCGGAGTTCACATTCAAGAAGAAAGAAGACAAGGTAATCATATACCTTTACTATGGGAAGAAGGCGGTTTCTTTAAAAGAACCAAAAGAAAAATATTTGACAAGTCAGATCTTAAATATAGAGATGGAGACAATACATGAGACCTTTAATTGAATATTGGAATGATAGTATTGATTCTATCTCAAATTTAACAGATTGGAAATATGTTGGAAAAGTAGTTTTAGTTTTCCTACCAGTTATTTTCTTTACTGTTTGGTATTATACATTAAAAGGTATTTGGCTTTCAACTGAGTACATCAATAAGCAAGGCGATAAATTTCTAAAATGGTTTATACAAGATGATTGAAATATTAAAAGAAATTACTGAATGGGATTGCTATAAAGTTAATAATGGCTTTTATCATATTAACGGTGCAGGACAATTAGTTGCACATCAACCTGAAGGTGGTGAATTGAAAGTTTTTAAAACACCTATCAAAAACTTCTCTAAATCAAGACGTAAGTTTTTAAAGGTCGGAGATTATCAAGAAAAGAATAATCTCGGAGGTATTCCTGTGAAAGGCAGTAATGGGAATACATATTATATTGTGGACGGTAAATGTTCTTGTAAAGGATTTCAGTTCCGCGGAGATTGTAAACACATAAGGAGCTTGGCAGCATGAAAAGATTATTACAAAAAGGAACGATATTTATAGTAGACAGTTGGAGACTAGTAATGGATGCAAGGTATAATCCATTAAGGTTTATACCAGATCCAAGTTTACAAATGTATTTTACATTAGTGCTATTTACTGTGTGGAGTGTATACTTCGGTTTCGTTGCGACATTTTATATGGGATGGTTAGGATATCAAACACTAACAAGTATTGCAGTACATATTGGAGTTATATTTCCAATTGCATTTACAAATGCGGTCTTTTTAGATGCTGAAAGAAACGGTTCAAAATGGTTACAAAATTGGAGAAAGAAAGATGAATTATGATTCTATAGAATTTGCTACAAGGGAAAACTTTATTAGGCAATACTTTAATGCATTTAGTAATAAAGACATTGATGCTTTAGAAAAAATGTTTGATAAAGATGTTACTCTAACAGATTGGGATATATCTGCTGAAGGTATTCTACCTGTCTGCAGAGCAAATGAACAAATCTTTAATTCTGTATTAAGGATTACTGCTATTCCTGAAGAGATTATTATTGACGGTAATAATGTTTGTGCATTGTTAACTATTGAAGTAATCACTGAAGGAACAGATCCAATAAACGATTTCGCAGAAAACCACGAAACACTTAAGGTCGTAGATTTAATAACGCTGACTAATGACTTTAAGATTAAATCAATATCAGCGTTTAAACAATAAGTATGGACGAAAGAATCTTAAAAGAGATACGACTCGCAAGAAATTTAGCAAGAGAAATACAATGGGTTATAGATTCTGGTGGTGTAATGCCAGTTCAGATTCGTAACCAATTTGATCCTCTTAAAAAGTTTTATGATGAGTGTATAGCAGAAGAAGAAAGTATTTTTTACAGTATGTAAAATATATCATATTTTTATAAGTAGTTATTCATTCCGGTTATATATACTTGTATAGGCCAAGTGAAATTCTTGGTTTAGTAACGTGGATAAATATGAGCTTTGAAAAAATTAAAGATGGTGCAGAACTTGCAGTTCTTGTCATGATCTTCTGTCTATCAATCAGTGGTGTAAGTCCAAGTTTATTATAATAAAAAATCAGAGGTGGACCATGAGGCAATTCGTAAGACGGGTTGTACTCAGCGAAATCTGTATCGAGTGTATGTTAATTCTTATGTTTATGGGAACAACAATTTACAGCATAAGTACGATTGTATAACCTGAGTGCAATCTAACCGGTTAAGGGAGTTGAAAGGCTCCCTTTTTTATTGTGTATGTTTTTTAGCAATTGCTATTGCTTCTTCTACTGTATACGGACTACTATGTGCCAATGGTGCTTTCGTTTCGGTTATGTTTGGAAAAACATCTGATAGTCTTGCATTGATTTCAAAGAATGGTATTTGCTCAGGTGGTAATTCATCTTCACTCCATATTGCTTCAACAGGACATTCAGGAACACAAAGACCACAATCAATACATTCATCAGGATGTATTACTAAAAAATCAGGCCCTTCATAAAAGCAGTCAACAGGACATACTTCCACACATTTAGTATCTTTACATCCGACACAAGGACTACCTACTACAAAAGCCATAACGAATTATCTCTTAGGACATCTAATTTTTGCTTTTTTGGTTATCTTATAATTATTATATGCTACCAAGCCAGTCAAAGCAGCTGACATAAATTTCCATTCATTCCACATTAGTTCACCATATTCTTCATCAGCATAAAACACGTTACTCACAGCCCAGATAACACTACCTTTTAAAGCAATCATCTCGCCAACTTCTGGGACTGGTGGTAATAAAGGATTTGCTTCTTCAATACATGAATACTTAACTCCTTCATAAGTCGTATATACATCTGCTATATGTGCTGTCCAAAATAAAACATTAACTAATAATTTATCCTTATTACTATGTTGCATAACAAATTCATTAAAACTTAATTCACCAAGTATTAACGTAGGTTCTTTATATTGAGGTAAGGTTTGAACTCTTCTAACTGTTTCGTCACTATAAGGAGCGTGATGTCCTAATCTGATAAGTTCTTTTGTTGCTTCAGAGAGTTCTGATAATAATGGGTCTTTTGGAACATATGCTTGTGCAGGAATTATAAAACATAATCCTAAAATAAGACTACTTAGTAGTCGCGATAAAAACACCATTCCAATCCTTGGGAAGATCTTGCGTTTTCATGTATTCACAACGCTCAATCCACATTTTGTAATAACCGTCCATTTGTCCTTCAAAGCAATCCATGAGGTCATTACATATTTTAATCGCCTTATCAAAGTTTTGCTTTTGATAATTTGAATGCATTGCTTTGTGCATATCTACTGGTTTAATATATTTATCTTTATTTAGATCGAGAACAGTATATATTGTGATACCTATTGTTTTTCCTTTCACAGCAAGATCATCAACCTTTAGAAAAAAGAATTCATTCGGATTACAACGATCTACAGTTTCTTCTCCGACTAATAATAGACAACCATATTCTTTACACTTGGATTCTATTCTTGCGGCTGTTGATACGGCATCTCCAAGTATATCGTAGCTGTGACGAGATGTACTTCCCATTTCGCCAACATATCCAAGACCGCTATTAATACCTGCTCCCATACCAATCGGAGGTCGACCTTCTTTTGTAATTTTATTATTAAAGGATTCAACAGCTCTTAACATATTAATACCAGTTTGTACTGCCGTCTTTGCATGATCTTTATCTTCCATAGGAGCATTATGTATATGCATACTTGCGTCTCCAATGTATTTGATAATCATTCCATTTGCATCTAGAACAGGTTGTGTAATTGCATCCATATAACCATTCATTAATGCGGTCAGTCCTTTAACATCATCTCCGAAGCTTTCGCCCAGTGGAGTAAATCCTCGAAGATCACTGAATACAATACTTACATCTTTTTTCATTCCGTCCTTGACAAGTGAGGGATTTTGTTGTAAAATAGTAACAACTTCTGGAGAACAATACCCAGCGAATTGTTTCATGATTTCGCGCTTTTCTAAAAATGTTAAATAGTATTTGTTAAAGGAACTTTGGGCAAACACAACTAAGGAACTCAATGAAATCAAAGATGCGTCAACGAAGATCAATGAACCGCTCCAAAGCCAGTAACTCACTCCGTATCCGGAAGAAACAAGACCAAGACTTATTAACACCCCAGGAGTTATGGGCAAGATATAGACCGCTCCAAGGATACCTAGACTCAATAAGACCAGAAGACCGAGCTCGAGTATTGGCTTCCAGTCGGGAATCTGTATTTCAACTCCTGAAAGAACGGTCTGAATTAGTTGGGCTTGAACTTCGTGGGGATACATTGCACCCGTTGGGGTTGAAACTGGATTAGAGACACCTTCAGCTGTTACTCCAAAGATAAGAACCTTTCCACTAGGTAAAGGATCAGTAATACTTATTTGTTCAAATTGATTCCAAAACGCAATTGGTAATTCAGCAAAACTATTTGTTGTGATAGGATCTTGACGACCCATACGAATCCATTCAACGCCGTTGGCGCCTACCTTCATTTGGTAACTGGGTTCTCCTGAATACACACGTAAGGTGTCAAGGGCGAGACTAGGGTATACGTTCCCGGCTGCTTCGACAACAAGTGGTGCTCTACGCACGACTCCGGTTGGTTCATCAGGTATAGCAACGGTAGCACCAACCCCGAAAGCGAAATTAGACAAATTGTCGATAGGATAAAGTAATCCAGGAAATTTGTAGAGCCATTTTTCATTTTGTTCTCCAAAGGTAGCGACACCTACAAAGGTACCTAAACCACCTGTTAATTGTTGTGATGGTGCTGAGGCCAACACCACTGCTTTTTGTTGCATTTCAAATGCAAGTAAATTGTCTTCTCCAAATCTATCTTCTTCGGAGTATATTAAGTTAAGTACATAAAGGCTATCATTAGGGCCGTCACGTAAATAATCAGCAATGGAACCGCGAGGCCAAGGATACTGACCTTTGGCAGAGATTGCGGTTTCGTCGATGTTGACGAGGACCACGTCTTCAATAATTTCTTTTGTTTGATTTTGCTGTAACGCGTCATAATAAGCGTATTCTATACTTTGTATGAAACTAGGATTAACAATACTTAAAGTAGCAAAGCCTGCGATTGTAATAAGTACTGTCCACCACTGAGTTAGTGTTTTAAACATGTTTACGATATACTTTTACCGTATTAATTAATTGTCTTACGTGTTCAACTGGAGTTGTCTTATCAATTCCATGAGCCAAGTTAACAATATACGGCCTGTCTTTCATTTTATTGAGTACAGGTGTAATATCTTCTCCTTTAATTAATCGGCTTACTGAAATACCTCCTTGAAGTACTTCGCCATTAATTTGATCCACAGGTAAATCATCGCTCATATTTGTTGCGTCAGGATTTACTTGTTCTATATAATCATTTATTTTTGTACCAACAAGTCTTGGAAAGGCAATAATACAAACATCAGGATAATGAGCTCTTATAACATCAACAATTTGCTGTGTTGGTTGAATTACATATTCATAAAAGTTTTCTTCTGATATGTCACAAGCATGACTATCAAATATTTGTATTGTATCACACCCTGCTTCAATTTGCATTGATAGGTGGTCAATAATATAAGGTACTAATTTTTGTACTACATCCAATCTTTGTTCTTCACACATATATTTACATATTGTGTATGGTGCTGCAGCAAATCCAATTAAAGATTTACTATCATCAAGCTCTTCTCTAACTTTTCGTATTGCTTCGTAAACTGGTTCGCACTTATCTTGGAATTCTTCTCGTGTTGTTTCCCAAAATGATTCGTTGTATGGACCTAGCTTTGGACCAGGAACATAATCAAGTTCTTGTCCTAAAGCGTAATTCACAATTAATATATCTGAAAATATAATTGCACAATCCATATCAAACTCAAGAATAGGTTGCATCGTAATCTCAGCAGCCTTCCAAGGAGTAAGAGCCATATCTAAAAAGCCATCGGATTCTTTTTTCATTGCCATATATTCTGGCATATATCTTCCGGCTTGTCTCATTAACCAAACAGGATATAAATTAACTTCTTTATCCTGAATCGTTCTCTGTAATAATGTTTTCATAATTTTTAACTTAATTTCTTTTGTATGTATTTCACCGCAGCATATATCGTTAAACCATATATTGCGAATATTGTTAAGGGAACTGCCATGTTGAGGATTACACTGATATCTAGGAATAGCAAATCTTTTGTAAAATCAATAATTGCTTCTGCGTCACCTTGTGCAGGTTCAATATTTCCTTCTATAGTATATTGCATATCTGCATCTGTAAGCATCAAGTGAAACTCATCTTCAGGAATACACATCATACCTTCAGGACAACCTTCTTCACCTGGGTATTTCGTTCCCACAGGATTTCCAAACATATCTAAATCCATAATTATTCTTGAATCACCGATGTACTACAACCACCGACTGTCATACAATCAACTGATATAGTATAAGACTGTGTACCGCTAGTACCAAATTGTATTAATGTTAAGTCTGTTCCATATAAACCATCAAGAGTTATATTTGCAGTGTGTGGTTGATTAGTTCCTTTCTGACGAACATACACATCGTTATAATCATTGTATATTGTTAAGTTTGTAGTTTTTGAAGCTTTGCCTTGTTGTTTTATTTGAACTTCGTTATGGTCACCTGCTAAATGCAAATCAAAGTTATGTCCATCAGCTGCATTCCACTGATTGGTTTGTTGAACTGCTAATTGATTATAGTCACCGTACATAGTAATATCTATCTCATGACCACCACCTTCATCTCCATCGTCACTCCAATCTAAATTAGTATCAGAATTAAGAACGTCCCAAGAAACACCTTGTCCTAATTTCATTTGATTACCTGTACCACTTACTTCATCAAATCTTATTTTATTAGGAAGTGAAGTATTGCTTGTATTTACTTGTACTAAATACATATCTAAACTTGATGCTGTAATATATGAATTATTATCTAACATTAAAATTTGATTATCAAATCCAACTTGGTCAACACCTAATTGAAAAGTATCACCGCTCTGTTCAATATTGATTTCGTTATCTGCAAGTGCAACAGGTGCCAACATTAATACACCAAATAATATACCTGCTAAAAATATGTATGTTCTTTTTTCATTTGCCATAATATTATTTATCCTCCTTGTCTAATCACAATTATTGAATCATTACCACCATTCAAATCTATAATCCCTTGATAACCATCTACTGATGTATCAACTCTAACTGATGCGTCTACTGCAAAAGAAATATTTACTACTCCATTTACAGTTCTATAAAAAAATATTTTTCCGCTTTGTTCGTATATGTTATATTGACTGTCGTTATTAAATCCAAAACTTGCTCCACGTAATTCAGCACCTAATGCTGTTCCGCTAATTGCACTATCATCAAGTGATGCGGTTGTTCTAACGAGAGCTTCGACTACATCTAATAAATCTGTTAAAAAATCAACATCAAGATAATCAATATCAAGTTCTGAAAATTCTAATGCATCTTCATCGAGAGCATCATATTCTAATTCATTAAATTCTAAAAAATCGAAATCAAGTAATCCTTGATCCATGTTTGCTTCGTCTTCGGCTGTTTCTTCAATTGCTTCTTTTACTTCAGGAGGCGGAGAAACAATAAACATATTATCAATCATATTAGGTGTAATACCTTGCATTGTGATTTGTCTTGTAGGCGGGGTATCTAAACTGCTCACCATCGTTGCTGCATATGCTTCTGATAAAGTAATTGTTCCACCATTGTTTGTTACATCGATAATACCTGAAGGATTACCGAACTCATCAGGTAAAAGTATTACGAGTGATCTACCTAACTCATCAATGGTTGCTGTAAAATCTGTTCCTCTTACAGCGATTTGTGCTGTTGGTGTTGATAGGTCAATATTTGCTTTATTAACCATTCCTAATCGACCAGATGCAAACCGCGCTGTGCCAACTGCCATGCGCATTGCCATTTTGGATTTACTTGGATCTGGATCGTAGTATATCTTGTCGATATATACTTTGGTGTGTTCTGTTAAAGATAACTGAGCTTCGTCTAAAAACTCAATCTTCATTCGGCCTTGGCCTGTTTCAGCCGTATCGTTTAATTCAATATTTGGAATAGAAGACGCGTCTAATATTTCGCCTTCTTCTCGAACAATTTGTCCGCTGCCAGTTTGTTCAATGATATCGCCAATTGGGCTCGCCATTGCTGTTCCGAAAAACAACATTGGCAAACCCAATAATAGTCTAGCTGTCGTTAGCTGAATCTTTCTGATTAATTTGAATTGTAGCATTTTCACTATCAACATCCAAAGTAATAATTCCATTACAAGTAGAAATGCCTTGTGGGCATGTTCCGCTCATTTGGTTAATATCAATATCTGCAGATGATCCGTTAAGAACTAAATTAATTTCATGTTCTCCACCATCTTTCTGTAAGGTATTAATATTGTTTGATCCACCTGTGATGTCCATATTCCAAACTGCATCATCAACATCTATGTCAATATCAAAGATATTACTATCTCCAATTACAGTTAAGTCAAGATCTAATCTTTCTGCACTTGCGTTATACCCTTGGTCAAAGTCCATAGTATTTGAATCACCAGTAATATCAACATCATATGTTGAAGTATCTGCTGAACCTACATATCCTACGTCCCAATCCCAAACGTTGCTGTCACCTGTCCAAAGTAAATTGGCAGTTGAGCTGTCGCCAACAAATTTTCCGAATAGTAAATTTTCGTTTCCTATTTGGTCAATATTGAAAGTTAAAGTTGTACCTGTGATAGGCATAGCACTTGAACCTGATGCAAAATTGTCTAAACCAATTTTGTTACCATATCCATATTGGTCAATGTAAAGTGTTAAAGTATCACCTTGTTGGTCAATATTAATTTCATTATCGTCGGTAGCTTGCGCATTCGCATTGAAAGAAAAAACACATAATAAAGATAGGCCTAATATTTTACGTATCATTATTCTTCCTCTTTTAAGTTAATCGACCAGAAGCCACGTTCGTCGCCCTGGTACACCATTTCTAGTACGGCAGCTTCAATTGCTGTTCGTACTGCGTATGTCACTGATTCATTATTACCAATTCCGTCCTCGTATTCAATCAACTGAGTTCCCTGCTCGATAAAGCGGAAGACGTCTCCTCCTGAGCCATAGCTCAGTATTGATTTTTTCGTCTGAACATTCAATAATATTTCACCTGTTAAAACCGATACAGCTCGCACTGAAACTGTTACGACATCTTGTCTATATTGTCGACTAAAACCTATGCCTAACGTTCTTGCGCCTCGCCCTCCTGTCTTTACATTACTATCATAACCAATGATGCCGCCCTCAATTATCATTCCCGCGAATAATAGAGGACCAACACCTTTTGTTTCTTCGCCCAGTTTCTTTGCCGCTTCATCACGACCTGTACGAATGATTTGACGTTCTCTTACAAGAGCGTCAATTCCTTGTCTTTCTACTACTCTGAACCAGGTACCATTTCCTGCTGTCTTCAGAGCATCTATTAATAATTCTGTTCCACCTTGTGTTACCGCCGTGGAAAAACTTTGTCCTGTGACAGAATCTTTTCTCTGTCCTGTCTTATCTAAAAATCCATATACTGCTACCACAGGTTTACTTGCTGCAGGCGGTAAATTTAATAACTCAATGTAAGATGGTAATCTAACAACTTGAGGCTGTTCGATACATATCTGTTTACTCTCAATATATTTACGAGTACCTGTATTAATCTTATCTATTAATAAACCGTCACCGTTTTCATCTTTTACTTTGCCAAACCCTTGCGAGTAATATCCTTGCCCGTATTCGCAATTTGCAGGTCCTTCAGACCATTGTGGCATTTGTGCACAGCTTGTTAAAAACGCAAGGCTAACCGCCGTCAGGATTCGAGTCACCATCCGTTCCTCCACCAAAATTTCCACTACCTATTGGTATCTCAATAATAGTAGTAGTCCCATTTTCGTCAATAATTGTCATTTTAATATATTCAGTTCCATCTGTGTTAGTTATAACTTCATATGTTACTGTTGATCCTTCTAATACGAAAGATCCAAACCTTACAGGATTATCGTTAGAGAACATATTATCTACTAACTGTTTTGCTAACTGAGCATAAATCCTTGACTCAAGGTTACGAATAAACTTTGATAATGTTGTATTATCAGCTTCTCGTTGTGCAGCTCTTTCAGCTGCTTCAAGAGCATCCTTTATTTGCTCCTTTCTTGAAAACTCTTGGTTCTCAATTGTTAAATAATGCGCTCCTGCGCCTACACCGCTGAACGATGGATTTTTAAATTTATGAACAATTGGCTCTGCACAGACTTGTGCAGAAAAATAAACTCCAATTACAAGTATTCCTAAAAGTGTTCCATTAATCTTCATTGTCTTTCTCACCTTTTTTCTTCAATTCTTCTATTTCTTTATATTTCAGAACAACATCAACTTTTTGTTGTAAACGTATTAAGTCTTGATCTAACATCCTCATTCTGTCAATTAACTTTATAAGTGCCATGTGTTGCTTATCAATTTCAGGTTGCAGTTTAGTATTCACAAACTGCCACACAAAATATACAAAATAACCAAGTCCTACTACCATAACAGCAGGAAAGCCATACTCATTAACTAAGCTCGCAATATCCATTATATCAATCTCTTCTTACGTCTACTTTTCCATCTTCTATAAAATTTTCTGCTCGGGCTACTCTTTCAATATCTGGATTTAATCCTAATGCACTACTCACAAGAAGATCAATCTTGATCATTTCATTAGACATCATAGATGCTCTATTTTCCAATGATTCTGCGAACATTGTTAACGTGCCAATACTATCAACGATTCCTTCAAAGATTTGTTTTATAATTACAAAAATAAAGAATCCCATTGTAAGGGCTCCGGCAATAGGCAATCCTACGTCAGATATAAGTTGAAAAATTTCTTCCATAGTAATCCTAGTATTGAAAGGTAAAACCTCTCAATGTTATTTATACATTTTAGATACTATATAGGTAACAAATTGTCTTCTAATAGGCTCCATATTCTCCTTCTAGTCCTCTTGTAATGTATGGCAATACAATCCAATTAGTAAAAATAACCACTTTTAGAGGACATTTATTTTGTTATATACATGATGATTAATATAACAAAAAGTTCTAAAAAGATGAAAAAAGTTGTTGACATTCTTTATGAAATAGATTAGAATATACATTCAACAATTGAAAAAGGAATCAAATAATGTCTACTGAATTGAGAACTGTTCCAACAACAGATATTCAACAAACGCGTTTCTTTGGTGGAAAAGACCGAGGAACATGTATTCAATTAACGCCACCATGGCAATCACAAGGTCACATTCAGCTAACTCGTAAACAGGCTGCTGAGTTGGCTGCAGAATTAACGCTGTTCGCAAATGGTGAAGAAGTTGCCGAGCATCTACTACCTCTATTCCAAGTTGTCAAAAATAAATGAAAAAAACTATTGACATCATAAAGAAACTATGGTATAATGGTTGTATAAATTAAATTAATCAGGAAATAAATTATGAAATTATCAAAAAGTGAAATGACTAAATTAGAAACTTTAATCAATAAAGCTGAAGGTACTGATGTATCGGTTATCATTCAGATGATTAAGGCAAAGCAAAGAAACGATCAGTTTAAAGCTGCTAAGTCTTTTGAAGTTGGTCAAACTGTTTCCTTTACTACAAGGATCGGCGAAAAGATCGTTGGTGAAGTTATGAAAGTCAATACCAAGAACATCAAGGTAAGGACTCCTCAAGGTAACTGGAATGTTACTGCTTCATTACTGTCAGCTGCATAGGACGTTCTGTCCGACCGAAGAGCCTATCTATCTTGGTAGGCTTTTCACTACCCAACTATTAACATAGAGGAAAGTAAATGAGTAATGTAATTAAATTTCCAATGGATCGTATTCGATTAAGTCCAAATGCAGAAGACTTTTTTGCTGATAGAATTTGCGACCAAGCAGATCAACTTGAAGAGCAACTGAACGATGTCTTGAGTCAAGCAATTGCTATTGAAGAACAGACAGCACGTCTTCTTAAAATGATGGAAGCAATAGATGAGGATGATCATGTTTGATTGGAATCACATTGTGAAAATGACTATAATATTTTCAGTGTTTTTGTTTTTGATGTTGGCAATGCAATCTAGCATAAACCATTGGACACCAGAAAAAATGTATTTTGATGCGCCAAACCAGTCCTTTGAGACAGATAAGATTGCATAGCATAAACTATTGACATTTTCTTTTAACTTTGATATAATATACATTATGAATATTTTTATTTTAGACAACGATCCAATAAAAGCAGCTCAATCTCAGTGCGACAAGCATGTCGTAAAAATGATTATTGAGTCTGCTCAGATGTTATCGACCGTTCATCGTATGTTGGACGGCAAAATGGAACGCAGGCCTTCAAAGTCTGGTTCTATGTTAAAGTATTATTACCTTGAAGACAGTCGAGAAGATACACTCTACAAAGCCTGTCATCATAATCATCCGTCCACAGTTTGGACGAGAGAATCCAAAGCCAACTATGATTGGCACTACAAACACTTTGTTGCGTTATGTGATGAATACACTTATCGTTATGGTAAGATCCATATGACAGATACTAAATTAAGACAAGCATTAAAATATTTTCCAACTAATATACCTGATATAGGACCAACTAAATTTAAGTTAGCAATGAGTTCTAATCCTGAGTGTATATTTGAGGATGCAGTTAAATCGTATCGTGCTTTTTATCATACCAAAGAAGAAAGATTTAAATTGGTGTGGAGTAAAAGACCGATTCCTGACTGGTGGCAAGGTCGGAGATTAGCTTAGTTATAATTATGGTAATTAAATAGGAGTGTAATATGCAAAAGAAACTAGGAGAGCAGCTATTAAGCGATGCCAAAAGAAGAATCATTTCAAAAGATGATTTACTTGAAGCTTGTTTAAAAACTTTAACCGATGATCAGATATACGAAATAGCAATTGCTAATGATTTTGTAATGACTGAAAACGAAGATGCAAATATTGATATGGAGAATTCTCCGCAACAACGAATCATTGATGCGGTCTTGGCACGACATGGAGATTAACTTAAGTATGGATCTTTGGATGTATTGGGTAACTGCAATTGTATTTACAGCTCTTGGTTACGCATTTGCACGAGATAAAAAAGCTTCTTTCGAAGAATCAAGACGAATTACACAAGAAACTATTGATACTCTAATTGAAATGGGGTTTATAAAAACTCGTCTTGATGACAATAATGAAATTGAACTAGTCAAATACGAAGAGGAAATTTAAATGGAAATACCAGCAGTAAGTTCTACAGGACCTACTCCAACTTATCGGTTTCAACAGAATAATGTTGAATATGATACTCGTACTGTTAAAGTAACAACAAAAGTAATGAACGATTATCAACAAGAAACAATTTACACATACGATAAGTATGGCCACTTACAGTCAACAGTGATTCACAAATCGGATATTGCTTTAATATGATATCAGATTTTACACTTTTTAATGTTTCTATTATTAATCCATCCACAATGGAAAAAATTGACCAAGGTGAGATGAGATATAAACACGCAAAAGATTTTCTTAATAAAATGGATAAGAAAGGAATACCTGTAATTGTTGAAGCAATCAACGATTCTGATGTAGCAGATTTCATATTATCAAATAATTAAACTTTTTTCATAAAAACTATTGACATTCATTATGAACTATAGTATAATAGACGTATATTGAGGGAAACACCCCCGACTCGCAAGAGAAATGGTAAAATGCAATTACCAAAGCGACGGAGATATCTCGAGGTCATAAAAGTTGTTCTTATCAAACAAAGGCCGAGAAAAAACAGGTGGACAAACCCGACTGGCAGCTGAAGCTGTTGAGTATATCCAATCGTAACAGATATATTCGGACAGAGTAATGAGAGGGCCAATACTGGAAAGTATGTAATTATACGGGTACAGAACAAATCAATAGAGACTGAGGCGAGCCCGAGTTTGAAGAAACGCTCGAAACTAAAGTGGATTAAATTCCCGCAGTCCGAAAAGAGATAGGTTTAGCTTGCAAGCTAAACGACACAAGACGGCAGTCTAGGATCTTCTCTTTTTTACTTGAGAGTATGCTTAAGTGTTACCCAAGAAACTAGAGTTAACGAAGTACGATGTAAGTCCGAGGCCAGCCAGTCGACCTAATAGTTTTACTTGGAATGCTACGATTAACAATTCAGCATTATTTAACGAATTACGTTAACACAGCATTCCATTTTCTAGGTGGTTAGAAACCGCAGCTTAGTCGGCTGTTCCTTTAGAAAGGATCCAATAACAAATGACGATTGTGAGGCATGAGTTCTACACCGAGGCGGTTCTTGTCATACCTTTGATGGGTGTATATGGAAGAACCGCCGTTTTTTTATTAAGGACATAATATGATTCCATTAATTGGAACAAGAAAATCAAAACTTGCTCTTGCATATACTAACAAAGCAATAAAACGTTTAGATATTTCACTTACAACTGTCCTCATTGATTCAGAAGCAGATCTTAAACCTGATGTTACTATTGAAGAATTAGGTAATAAAGGAGTCTTTTCTAAAGAGGCTGAAACCTCTCTAATTAATAATCATATTGATATTGCATGTCATGCATACAAAGATCTTACAAGAGATAACGATCACCTTCTAGAAATATCCTGCGTACTACCAAGAGCTGACTTTAGAGATTGTTTAATTGGTAATAATATAAATCCAAGAACAATAGGTACAAGCTCTCCAAGAAGATTATTTCAATTACAAGAATTATATCCAAATGCACAGATAGTTCCTATTCGTGGTAACATAGATACTCGAATACAAAAACAAGAGAACGGTGAATATGATGCAATTGTTTTAGCAAAAGCTGGTCTTGATTCTTTAAACCTTACTCACAAAGCAAGTAGAATATTTGGAACTGCAGATATGTTGCCTGCACCAGGACAAGGAGTTATTGCTTTACAGACAAGAATACCAAATAATGATAGAGATCGCGATATTACAGGAATGTTATGGGCAAGAAATCATATTGACACTTGGTATACAGTAATGGCTGAAAAAGCAATGCTTAAAGAAATAAATGGAGACTGCCATACTCCAATTGGTGTATTATCATATGTTGAAAATAATACATTACACATGGTTGCGAAACACTTTGAAACAGATAAGCTAAGTTTGAATAAAGGTCCTATTGAAGAATATAATGAAATAGGTTCGCAGCTCGGCAAATCTTTAATATGAAACAAAGAACAAAACAAATACATAAAGAAACATCATTTCAAATTGCTACAGGATTAGCTATAAATTACCCTTTAAACCTCTTTTTACTGTATATCTATATAGAACGGTTTGGCATTACTGACCCTGTCATGTTGGGCACTCTAGTCACTTTAGTTATGACTATTGTGGCATACACTAGAATCTTTCTGATTCGATCTTATTTCTCTAAAAAATAACTGAACTTTTTCTCATAAAACTATTGACATTTGCTCTCATATAGAGTATAATTGTATTATAAAATGGAAAAAGGAATTAAAATGAATAGAGTAGATATGATAGAGATTTGGGATTCAGTTGAATTTAAAATTAACGGAGTTCATCACAGAGGTTTCATCAAAGAATTAAGAAAAGATGGAATGTCAGTTAAAGTCATTGAACAAGATTTCGTAAACAGTTACCATGATGAAAGCTTTGATGCTTTTATGTTAGATATTAATGAATCTGAATTTGATTCTTTTAAATTAGAAATATGGTCTGATGGTAGAGGTGGAGACAATTCTGCTATTGGAGTTCAAGGCTGTCATGAACCATGGAAATTGGTTTGGATGCCTGCCGCTGAATTTGATGAATGGAAAAACAGGAGGGCTGCATAATGAGTTGTGAATTTAAAGATGCAATGATGGAGTCTTTAGTTCAAGAAGCCGAAGAGTTAGGACTTAGCGGTGATGAATTAGAGAACTGGGTCGAAGAGCAATTTGACATGAGATTGAGATAAAAAAAGGCAACCCCGAAGGGTTGCCCAAATGTTCCGAAGAACTTTTAATTGTGGTTTAGTTGACCTAAACTCTTAGTATTAGAATAAGTTAGAGATTCTTACTTTTCTGTAATACTTGTTGGTATCCTGAGTCAATGCACCAGAACCTTGTGAGGCTCCTTCAGCAAAAGGATTAGCAACCATACCGTAACGAGTTTTAAAACCAATTTTCGGTTGGAAACTATTTTCACCAACGGCACGAACCATTTGCAATGGTACGTAAGGACAATAGAATAGTCCAGCGTCAAATGCGCTTGAACCTTTATATCCAACTACTAAGTAGTTTCCGCCTGCGAAAGGATCAACATATACTCTGAATCTTCCGTTAAGAACACCAGCAAAAGTATTGCCTGTGTCATCAACTTCTAGATTGTTAGAGTTAAGAGCAGGAGTATAGTCGAGAACGCCAGCCATTTGAAGTGCTGAAGCAACATCAGAAGAACAAATAACAACGTTACCTTTTCCTCTTCTTGTATCTTTAGCGATAGCATTAGCTTCTTGCTCGATTTGGAACATTAAGCCTTTGAACTTCTCAACTGACCATCTTCCGTTTGAATCAACGTCAAGGTCGAATACACCAGCAGATGCAGTACCAGCGGCACCTTCAACAGCAGTTGTATAAATTGTTCTAACAACTTCTCTATTGATCTCTGTTAGGATTTCAGTTTGAAGAATGTTAGCAAGTTCTGTTTCAGCGTCTAAGCCGTGAACAGCCTTAAGATCCTGAGCAAGCTCAGTTGTATACTCAGCCTTTAGGGCACGAGTCTTAGCAGATACAGTAACCTTCTCGATTGAGAATGCCATTTCTGCATAGTTAGTACCATTACCATCACCTAAAGCTTCCGCTTCAGTTGTTCCCATACCAGTACCAGTTGTAATCAACGTAGTATTAGCATTAGGAAGTGTGTTAGCATGAGTACCTGCACCAGCGAAGTCTGTATCAGCTTCGTTGTACATTGCTTCTGCACCACCTTGTGAGCTGTATCTTGAACGCATTGCGAAGATAAGTCCTGTAGGACCTGTCATCGGCTGAACACCACAGATGTCATATGCGATTAAGTTAGGTACAGCACGTCTTACCAATGAGATAAGAATTGGGTCGTAACCTGCAACTGGACCAGTTGCTGTAGCTCCACCACTAAATCCACCTGTTGAGGCGTCGTTAGCATGTGTCTCTGACAACAATGAAGTCATGTTAGCAGATAAGTCACCAGACTCAGTTAGTGCTTTTTCAGTGTTCTCAAGAATAGTAGCCGTAACTGCTTTTCTATGATTATCACTGATTGGTGAAAAAGATTCGTGCTCTAAGATAGGCTCCCACTTTTCCACTAGTCTTTGATAGTTATCCATTTTGGATCTCCTTTAATTAATGTTTAATTTAATAAAACCAATTATTAATTATTCTTTTTTCTAGTGTTGAAAGCTTCAACAAGAGCATTAATAGAAGTGTGCTCAGAAGCTGGTTTAGTTGCTTCCTGTTCTTCTAGAATAATTTCATCGTTTTCTTCTTGAACATCCTTATTTTCTACAATAGGTTTGTCGCTGAAGAACGATTCCTTAATTACTTGAAGATTTTCAGTATAAGACTCAAGATCTTCAATATCAAGCTTTTCAGACAATACTTTCAAACGCTCTACCTGATTTTCAGATAAACCTTCTGCTAGTTTGTCAAATTCCTGTCCTGCCTTATAGGTTGAAATTTCTTTCGCAAGCTCAATATTTTCATTTACTAAATTATTAGCTTTACCTTCTAAGTCAGAGACCTGTGTTTCTAAGTTTTGAACAACATCAACAGTTTCTTCCGAAACGTTAACATTATGTTCTACGAATAAGTTCTTTAGACCTGACATTAATGATTCAGCCATCTCAACCTTAATTCCAGATTCGATTGCTATTTCATTCTCGCCCATCCACTCAGTTACAACGTAATCTAAATACTTATCAACATTCTCAGTAATTGATTCTAATTTCTCAGAAACAGTTTCTTCCAATGCTTCGTCTAAAGATTTTGTTAACTCTTCGCGAATTGTTTCAGTCTGCTTTGCGACTTCTTCGTTTAATGCGGCTTCAAATACTAAAGATATTTTAGATTTGAATTCTTCTGATAATTCTTCGCCTTCGATGATTGACTCTATTGAAGATTCTACAACAACCTCTTCGATTGTTTCGACTTCTTCAGTTTCAACTTCTGACTCTTCAGCTGTTGGGACAGGTTTGCCAGCATCACCTTGTGCAGGTGTTACTTTCTTCGCGTCTACAGCTCCTTTAGGCTCATCAGTTGTAGTCTTTTTCAGCTTATCCTTTTTGCCTTCACCACCCTCAGGTGCTACAGCATCAGGTACACTAGAGATACCATCATCAGCAACGAATTTTTCTTCTACGTTTGCCATTATTTTCTCCTTTAAATTTGTTTTTAATTTACAAATATCTAATTATAATAAACTTGTCTATTTTATTTATAAAAAGTTAGTTTCTCAAAGAACGAACGAATGTTTCAAACATTCTTGTTGCCGTTGCTTCATCAATAGTTTTTACTACTGTTCTATATTGCTTCTCTACAGTTTCTTGGATTTGTTCAACAACCTGAGTTGCTTTCCAATTACCAGAAGCTATATCGTAGTAATACTCTACGTTCTCCATGATTCCATTTACGAACGCGTTTGGTGCTGAAGGGTCAGTAACAATATCAACAGTAGAAAGGTGGAAATCCTTTTGCACTTCCATTACTCCATCTCTACCTGCCTTGACCGAACCAAGACCTCGAGTCGAAACTCCAATCTTTACTCCTTCGTCTAATAGGCTTTTAACGATTTCCCCCATAGGTGTTGATAAGATCTTTGCCTTACCATAAAAATCGTTTTCATCGCGTCTCATTTCAGTAATTAAATGTGAAACACGATCCCCATTGATCTGCGGACCATCGGGGTGACCTAGTTCTCCAAGTGCACGTTTAGTATCAATAAATTCTTTTTGATAACGAGCCATCTCGCTTTCTAACGTTTTACTTGGATAAATTCTTCCGTTGCGATTCTTGATATCTCCTTGCATAAAGATACCTTCAATAAAGTAATTCTTTTTACCGTCTTCTTTAGCTTCGGTAATTACTTCGCAACCTTCTGTATATTCTGTTATTAAGTTCATATGTTTTTCCTATTAAAACCTATTTATAAGTTTTCTTTAGCAAATGTAAGAATTTCATTATATCCTGCTTCATCAGTGGTCATAACATTCCACATTTCTTTTGCATTTGTTTCGGTCAACTCTTCAAACATTTTGTTTAATAAATTTGCATCTTCTTCTGTTATTTCAACTGAAGATGTGTTATTCAATTCAAACATTCCTGCTTCAATTGATTCGCCATATCCTGCCTTAGCAAATATCTTTGCAGCACCCATTGGACGACCGCTTACCATTTGCTCACCTTTGCTATATGCATAAAGTGATTTAACATTCGAGAATACTTCTGCTAATTTGTTTTGCCACCATTCTTCAGGATCTACACCTTCTCCAAGGTATTCACCGATTTCCTGAGATGCATAACAAATAAACTCTAACTGTTTCATCATCATTGGAATTTCTTGTTGGGGACTCTCAAGAAGTTCTTCCTCTGTAGAAACTTTGCTTAACATTTCTTTAAACGTTAGGCTTATTGTTTTACCATTTGAATCTTTTATAGTAACTTGACTTGGTTTAGGCTTTGCTACTTTAGGCTGTTTATCTAAAGTATCAGCCGCATCAGTATGGTCTGCTTCTTTCTTTTCTTTTTCTTCAGGTTTCTTTTCAGCAGCTACTAATTCGCCTTCTTCCATTGAGTCATCTTTCTTTTTCTTATTTTCAGTCTTCTTTTTATTGACTCCTAGAATTTCAGTAATAGATTTTTTAATCTCTACTTCTTCTTTAGCAACTTGTTTACCTGCACCTGCACGTTGAGGTAGCGTTTGTGCTACTTTATTTTTGTATGCTTTATCGTAATCAGCTTCATCGTTAACCTTGTCAGCTTGACGTTTACCGTCAACCATGCCAGGTATTTCACCAGTAAAAACGTGATCAGGAGCAACAGGATGAGGTATCACCTCAATTGTATGCTGATCCTTAAAGCGCTTTTCTTCGGGAGCTTTTGGTTGGGCAACTTCCGAAACTAGATCTTTAAAATTTTTCATATTTAGTCCCTAATGTTTAATTTATATTACCTATTTATATTAAAAAGGATTATCATCGTCTTCGTGACCACCTTGCGCCTTTTCATCTGCAATCTGGTCTTCCATTGTTTGCTGATCTTCGTCAGACATTTGAAGAACATTACGTGTAATCCACTGATGAGAGAAATACTTTCCAGTATAATCTGATATATCTCTGAGAGTATTCAATCGTTCTCTCAAAATTTCAGCTTCTTTCAATTCTTCAAAATAATTGTCTTTAACAAAATCATATCTTAAATCGTTTCTAATTTCGTTAAACTCTTCAGGTGTTAATATACCTTTGAGTACTAACTGTTTTTCTAAAACGACATTAAACAAAAATGAAAAACGAGTTCTAATTCTTCTAATAAATTTGCCAAACTTCAATTCATCTCTTGTTATCTCTGAAGTTCTACCAAAGGTTGCCATTGCTTCTGGCTCTAAACGAGTTAAAGGTACTTTCAACGCCTTATATAATTTACGTTGAAAATACTCTAAGTTTTCGTTTCCACTCAAACCTGGTGCATTACCACCAGCTAAAGTATCTACCTCTGTTGATCTTTCTCCACCTCTACGAGGGAACCAAAAATCTTCAGTCATTGTTAACATTTTTCTGGCATCGGTAATTTCACCTGTACCTGAATTATATTGTAATTTGTTTTTATGGCGAGCCATCATATCTCTAAGATATTGCTCTGCCTTATTCTTTGGCAAATTACCTACATCAATATAAAAAATCCTTCTTTCCGGTGCTCTTGTTAACGTGTATATAACAACAGCATCTTCCAACATACGAAGTTGATTTAACGCCTTCGTTGCTGGATGTAAATGAGATAATACCAAACTGTTATTCTCATTCATCAAGCCTGAAGTTACTCTACCTATAGAGTCCTTCGCAATTTTTATTCCTGATGTACTTGTGGAGCCACCGGCTCCTGTACCTGCGTTCTGAAACCCAGTTTCAGAATACATATAATATTCATTCTTAACTTTCTTAACTGGTACGCCAGAATGTTTATCTTTCTGTTTCTTATCAACTTCTCGAATTAACTTTAGTTTTCGAGGATCAACATATCTTAATTCAACTACACCTTTCTTTATGTCTTCAGGATCAATTATAATATGATAATTTAATCTTCCATCAACATAAAATTTTGAAAACATATCATATGCATTGTTTGTAAAATCAAATAATGCAAGTATACTATCAAATTCCTTAACAATTGTCTTCTTTACTTTATCAGGTAAATCGGTTTCTCCTAATGAGATCTCAACCACCCTATCATCTGTATTAACACTAATTGCTTCGTTCACAATGTCATCGAGAGCCTGACTTATTTCAGGTTGCATTGCCATGTGACGATATTTTGTAATAAGTTCAGATTCTGATTTAGCAGAACCTTCCATATCCAAAATTGTATTATAAAATCCACCAAGAGCATTACCAACGGTAATTGCTCCATCTTCATTAGAGGGTTCGGCGAAGGAGACCGGTAATGTGGTCTCTTCCTCTGCCCTCTTTATATCAAAGCCAAAAATTTTCAAAATATCACCTATTTAATTATGTAGTTGGAATACCGGTTGCGCCTTCAACTTTCCATAAGTCGTATTCAAAGGTACAACTAAATTCCTGAATTGCGTCATTAGTTGACCAATCCATTGCGATCTGTCCCAAACTTGTTGGGAACAAACCTTCAAACACGTATGTTCTAATTGGATCACCACCTTTACTGTATTGAGTAATCAATGCGTTAGACTTATAGTCTCCAGGTAATGCACGTGTATTTGAATCATGCGAATTTAATGCATTCATCCACGCTTCCAACGAGTTACGTACTAAGAAATCCTCATCATTAATGATAGTAACTTCCCATGATGCAAATGTTCTATCACCAGAATATTTAACCTGTCTTCCAAAATATGGAACCGTGAATGATGCAACATCCGACGCAGGTAACCCTGCTGTCTTAATCATAAACGGCGCCTTAAAATCAGCCGAAGGATCTACTGGGTTGAGAATTTGCACTTGGAAAAGGTTAGCACGAGCGCCGCCACCAACTAATTGGGACTTAAACTCATTTATATTAAATGCCATTCTTATTCTCCTTTATTTAAAAATATTTATACTGTTAGAGCGATCCAACAATTTCTTCAAACTCAACCCCGCTTCTTGTAGCAACAAAGGTCAGTTCAATTACATTAATTGAACGCGCAGGCTTAATAAAGATATTAGCTCTGAACTTACTTTGATCTACAATTGCTGGTGTATTAACTGTTTCATCAGAAACTACTCTGAAATCAATAATACCGCGTCTGCCTTGAATATCTCTCAAGAATGGTTCAACAATTCCTTTGAACTGAGCTTGAGTAAATTCATCGTTCATTTCAAATAAGAACGATTGAGCAGCATTTGCGATTGCTTTTTCAACTGATATAAACAGTCTTCTAACATTTATTCTATCAAATGCACTGTTCTGACCTAATCCAGTCTTATCACCAAATAGAACAATTCCTTGTCCTACTTGACTCATTACTGGGTTAACTTCAGAGCTGTATAGTTGATCTCTTTGAGTTTTGTTAGGATTAAAAGCAAGCTTTACTACATTCTTGATTACACCCTTACGGAAACCTGCTGGACTTTCAAAAGGTTCAACTCTTGAATTAAGACCTGCGATATCACCGTTGAGTGGAGTATATCTATATACATCGTTGTATCTGTCGTATCTATATTTGTAACCTGAATCCATTACATAGTATGAAGAACTAGGTAGTGCATTCTTATATGCGATTACATTTGCTAATTTAGTTTCAGTTTTGCTTTCGTCAACAACATCAGATTTAGCAGGCGAAATAAACGCAATTGCGTCCTTTCTGAAATCTGCAATATTTGATATGAGGTATGTAGCAAGATTACCTGAATCATCACCTTTACCTTGTAGTATGAAAGAAACATCAATTTCATTTGAACTCTTAAACAAATCGTATCCTGCAGCGAGATCTGCCAACGTTGCCGCTGATTCAGTTCTACCTGCTGTTCCACTTGCTAATGATTCATATTCTTTTGTTTTACCTTCAAAATGAGCAGTGTTAGCAACTACAACCCAAGATGAATCTTGTTCTATAACTTCTTTATAGTAATTAGTTTTACCATTTGCTAGTTTTGCGCTTGCTGATACTGATACATCGGTGTATGCTTCTAATAGAGTACCTGCAGTTCCACTTACCAATCCATCTTCATCAATAACGGCAATATGATAGTTGCCTGCTTGAGGAGCTTTGCCAAATGATCCAGATAATCCCCATTTCTTTTCAATGGAAAGTTTATTTAAATCAGTTTCGGCAAGTCGGAAGTTTTGACCTAACGATACTGTATAGTGGTATGCTGTTGTTAATACTGTGTTAGCAGTAGGATCACCTGCGGCATCTCGAGCTTCTTCTGAAATTGAAGATACTGGGATCGTTTGGAATCCAACTGATTCGTTACCGATTACAAATAAATCGCCACTGGCGACATCTGCAACTGTAATTCTTTTTGCTGGTGCAACTTCAAAGTTAATTGAAGAAGCGTTAAAAGTAGTTGTTTGATTAGTGTTTTGCTCGACACTGTTTCCACTTATTCTTGTTGATGGAATGTCACCTACAACAATAATGTCTTGAGCGAAGTTAGTATCTTTAACATATGCAACTTCTATTGAATTACCAAGATCTCCAGGATACTTAGCGTCAAATGAACCGAATGTATGTAATGCACTGTTAGCATTAGTAGTATCGGATGCTGAAGCAGTAGTTGCGCCGTTATCGACACGAGCTACATACAAAGCATTTGCGTATGAAAGATAATCTGCTGCTACAAAGAACGTTTCATAGTTATCGTTATCAGGTGTACTGAAACGGTTTACTAATTCATTCTCTGAAGAAACAAGTACTGCCTCGCCAACAGGACCCCATCTAAAAACACCAGCTACTGCTGCAGGCGGCGTTGCGATGGCAGGAACCGATGCTGATGCGTCCACCTCTCGAACAATTACGGAAGGACTTACGGAAAAAGCCATATTATTCTCCTTTAAATTATTATCTATTTAAAACCTATTTTTTAATTTATAGTTATCACAGTTTTATTTATAAAAATTTCTATATCTCAAAACTTCTTTGAGGATATTCTATCCAGCCTTGGTCATCGGCCATAGGATCCCCTGTATCAATAAAGCCAAAAGGTAGCAATTCTTCATCAAGCTGTTGTTCTGTTTTTTCTTTTAAAGCTGCTAATGTATTAATATCTGTAAGTTCTCTAAAGAACCTTTGGTCTGATAACCAAGCAAATAAAACCAAATTCATGGCGAGATCATCATGTGTTCCCGCTTCAGCCTCATAAGAATTACCCTTTTTACTAAATCGTGATAACTCCTGTATCGTATTATAATCTTGTATTATTAACTGATTTTGTTCAATTAATAACTTCAAAATAGAACAACCTTTAGATTTTACACTTTTTGTTGTTCGTATTCCATGATCTGCACGCTTCCCTCCAAAACCACTTGAAACTTGCTTGCCAGCTCGGCCTGCGTTTTCTGTGAAGAGAAGATTCTCATAGCCGTAGTCCATTAAGAGTACATCAGCGACTTGTTCCCCGATGTCATTTATCTCAATTAAGATAGCACTCTCATTATACATCAGCCCTATTCTATATATAACGGAGGCAAAGTCTACTGGACTTATAGTATTATCCTGAAAGCAACAAACTTGTTTATACGGCATTTCTGTTACATCAAACATTGTAAAGGTTGAATAATCTAATCCTTTACCTCTTGATACATCAACCGTCATTACATACGAGTTTCCCGGCTCCACTTTTTCGTATTGTGTTACATTTTCACTTTCAGCTATTGGGCGTGAAGGAGCAAGTTCCTTTAATTTTGCTCCACTTATAAGAGTTCCTGAACTGCCTAAAAATTGACAGCAGTACTCTTGATTAAATTTTTCTTGGTCAAAGTCTAATGCTTCTAATGTTTCATCTTTCCATTGGTCATCTCTACCAGGAACATCATACCACATAACCTCAACATATTCATATCCATTCGTTCCTTCTTTAGCACCCTTACATGTCTTCCAAAAGTGGTTTAAACCATTAGGAGTAGAAGTCATTAATAGTTTTGTACTTTTTCCTGATGAAATTGTTGGATAAACAGAAGCAAAGAATTCATCAAAGCCTTCAATAAATGCAACCTCATCAAGATATAGAAAAGATATAGACTTACCACGAATGGCGCTTGATGTAGTTGTTCCTGCGTATATTTTACAACCATTCTCTAAAGTAATGTTACCTTTATTCCATTCCTCAATACCTTGCTGCATCCATTTAGGTAATGCTTCGTAAGCTAATTGAATACGACTCAATACCTCTCTTGCGGCGTCTCCTTTGTTTGCTAATATCGCAACTGTTTTAAATTCATTAAACAAGATGTAATGTAATATAACTGCAGATGCTGTTGTTGTTTTACCACTCTGTCTTGCAGTTAATACAGCAACACGTCTTGAATCTGTAATCTTTCTTGTGATATCTTTTTGATAATCATACATGTCCAAGTTAACTAAACCTTTGTCAACATGTACAATTTTAATATAGTTTTCGGCGAAGTATACAGGATCTTCCGCACACTTCATATATTCCTTTAACATTTCCGGAGTAAACTCTATCTGCTCTCCAATCTTTTTAAGATAAGAGTTGCCTAGATAGCCTTTATCCATCCTCATTATCACCTTTTATCATTTTTAATAAATCCGCAGTAGATACTATTAAGTTATTATTTGTAACATTAGTATTCTTATCAGCTGAAGGATCTTCTTCTTTAGTAAATCTTTTCTTTGTCGACATTTCAACATAATCTTTGTTTGCATCAAGTAATGTTTTCATTAGTGTAGATACAACTTCAAATGCTCTAGGTGATTCCGATTGTTTCGCAATTTCTGTCATTTCTTTTACGGCATCATCGCCAAGCTGAATTATATTTTCAATGTTTGCTTTTGCTAATTCAATATCTTTTAAATTTTCTTCAGCAGTTTTAGTAATTGGTACAGGCATTTGAGCTACACTTTCTTGCGGCAGATTCTTTACATCGTCTACACTTTCTACAAGTTCAACATCTTGATTTGTTGAAAAGGAATTAATTGGAATATCAGGCAATTTTTCTGGATTTAATCTATCTAGTGCTTCTTGCTTTTCTTTTTCAGCATCTTCTAATGATCTCATATTAAGTGCCTGTGCTATTTTATCATCCTTCATAATACTATTTATCCTTATTTGTCCAGGCGCAACTCTTTCGTAAACCTGATGTACTAAAACGATGATCTCTTTTATTAAAAAACAATTCAACGTCTCTTTTACGACAAATATCTTTTCCGGTAAATTCTTTATCTCTATATTCTTCACCTAAAATACGAACATGAATTGTATATAATTCTAATATATCTTCAAGATCTCTTTCAGTTGAATATGGAATGATTTCATCAACATAACTTACAGCTTTAAGTTGAGTGTATCTTTCAACAATAGTTTGGATAGGATAATTTTTTTCTTTAGGTCGGTCAGTGGCAGGATTCATTTGTAATCCTACAATTAAATAATCACATTGTTCTTTTGCATCTCTCAGCATTTGAACATGTCCAGCATGAAGTAGGTCAAAGCTACTACAAGTAAATCCAATTTTCATAATATTCTTCCTTCTTAACTAGGTTCGGTATCAGAGATCTGCTCGATAAAGTCCCAGTTGTCATCAAATTCAATTAAGCTATAATCAACAGTTTGTGTTATATCTGAAGTCGCAACATTATTTGCTGTCGACCCAGGTTGCATTGTTTGAAATTCTTCAAACGTTGTATTCGCAAGATCAGTACTTGCGTAACGAACATCAATAAATTTAATTGTGTTCTTATCCTTTTCAGGTCCGAAGAACCAACCTTTCATTGTAAAGTTTAATGTATATAATATACTTCTTCTTGTTGTAAAGGCATCTTCGTAAATATCTTCTGATGCAACATCATTTAAAATTAATGGTATATCAATCGGTTCTAATCCAGTTATTAAATTTACAGTACTTGTAAAATCTGGATTAAAGAATGGTAAAATTTGTTCTAATACTTTAACAGCATCTTCATTATATTTTGCCATAATGTATAAACTGAATCCCATATTATATGGAGTACCTGAATAGACAAATCTTCTTCCACCATTTGCTTGATCTACGGTAGTCTTTCTTAATTTTCTTGTTGGTGCAACTTTTCTTTCTGCATCATATGTAAAACTTGTTAACTCAAAAGACATACGAGGTAATGTAATTCCGTATGGTTGTCCTGCGATCGGTTGTCCTCGTGCATCTGTTGTTGCACCACCTTGTAATGCAGGATCTTGGTCAAGACGAACTAATATCTTTTGATAAGGAGCATATGATATAGGTACAATCTGTCTCTGATTTAAAGTACCATCAGTGCTTGTTCTTCTAACTTCAACCTGATTAAAATATGTACCAAATAAGGCAACATATTTACGAATCGTAGAATTGTAAAAATAATTTGCTATTGCCATTAGTTATCACTTATTTGTATATTTTCACTAAATGGATCTACTTCTGAGAAATCTAATATACTATCGCCTTCAACTTCAAAGTCAAGGTTACGAGCAAGATCATCAGTTGTTGAGATTGCATTTAGTGTTGCGTTATTTGCGTCAACAATAATATCAGTATTGTAAGCAGCAAAGTAATCGTCAATGTTAGAACGACCTGTATTAAATCTTTGATTACTGTATTCTATTAATTCACATACCATATCATAGACTTGTGTTTGTCCCATTTGATAGAATATGCTTTCATGTTCGACATTCTTAATTTCAAAAATCTTTTCATTAAGTGGGAAGTAAATTAAATCACCTTCTCTTGGACGAATAAGATCAACAACTTCTCGAGTCACATGTCTTTCAAAAGTTCTATTAGCAACTGTAAGTGTTAATTGATCTCTTATTTGTAATCCAAACTTAGATAAGAAATCGCCTTCTCCTTCAAAGCCTTCCATATTTTTAACATAAGCTTCAAATTCAAAAGTTTCGTTGTACTCTGGGAAATCATCTTCGTTGAAAATTTTGTCACGGCCTTTGATTGCTCTACTGATGTAAATGACATCAACACCGTATTGCTTGATGGATTCAATAACTAAATCATCAATTAAGGTTTGCTCTGATATTCTAGCGTAATTATTAAAAAATACATTAGTTGCCATGCTCTACCCAATATAATTGTATGATAGAGGTTGTAATTCGTTGACGGCTTCTTCTTCCATTAATTTTCTTTCCTCACGACCGTCTGCTAAAATTTGTTCCCCATTAAATGATACTCCTCCAACTAATTGCATTCCACTAAACTTGGTTAAGTTTGATCCCCACTGTTCTTTGATTAAAGCAGAGGTATAATTTTGTAACCAACGATCTGACCACACATCAGAATATGTTGAAGCATCTATTACATCATAAGCTTCAATAATAATATATTCACCTGGCACTAACAAGTCTTTGTCCATGTCTATGAATAATTTATTTACGTGTTTATTATATCTTATTCTTGGTTTGCCTACAAGCATTTCAGATAAAAATTCCATGTGAGACATTGCCATATAATAGTTTGTGATATTATATCCAGTGATATCTTCAAGATTATTTAAAACAAACTGGTATTGTACATTAAAGATACCTGAACCAGTTGAAATACTTGACTGCATATTAAAGATGCCTGAAATACCAAGCAATCCTGATGGTAAGTCAATGTATCCGTTGTCTTTGTCGGCTTGAGTTAATTGATGTTTTAAGTATACTAATTGACTTCCGTTATAATGATAGTCTCTCCAATAATCTATTGCTTCATCAATACGATCATCAATTTGCTCATCAGAAACATTAATGTCAATGACAGGCGCACCAAGCTTTCTTAAAACCCAGTCTTTAAATTCGTTTCTTGTTGTTGGTTGTGCCATTTAGTTTACTCTATAATTTTATTATTTATATGTTAGCTAGCTTCTGCAAATGTAAGAATCTTAACACCGATTTCTTTTACCTTGGTATCGGCATAACCACTTCCTCTTAACCAAAACTCAAGTTTTCCGTCGGTGTCATGCGTTCCGCCACCAATCTCATTTTCCTCAATAATTTGTCTAACGTCAAAATCTACATCTCGCGAAGTACTTATTGCTAACCAACCTGTATCATTTGATGTACCAACTGTTGAGCCGTTGAGTGTTCTAACTGGTACAACGTAACTACTTCCGTTCGATGTTGTTCCTGACCATACTACCTTCATATGCGAGAGTGTTACTGAGGTGTTGTTTGAATATCCTGTTAGAGGTGGTGAAGTTCTCTCAATTGAATAGTAGGTATCGTCATTATAAACTTCTTCATAAGAATGAATTGTGTACCTAGAACCTCCACTATCAACATAATCGCCAACATTCCAACCTGTGCCTGGTATATTACTCTGAGCTTGAATGGTTGTACCTTGGTATATTAATGGACCTCTATATGTTTCAGGTTCCGAACCACCTTGATAAAGTTCTACTGCATAAGTTTGTGTACCTGTTCTAGAATATACTTCGCCATCAGTAGAGCCATCCATACCTACAAAGCTAACTGACGAACCTGAGCCAGGAACACAGTTACATAAATGTGCAGCAAAATCGCCATATGCTGATCCACCTTCATCATATAGTCTAATCCTAGCGAGTCCAGAATTTGTAGCAGAGAATCTAATTATTACGTCGTTCTCTCCGTAAGCATCGGTTGGTGCATTTGAAATAACATTAGTTGAACAAGTTACTGCATCTCCTGATGATGCATCTTTCATAATATCTATTGACGGAGATGTTGGAATATTGTTACCTCCGCCACCGGATACTCCGCCAGTTGCTCCTGTCGTTAATCCGATACCTGATCCTAAATTAAAAACATGTGTTGGCATAATATCTCCTTAAGCTAGGCCGCTCCATTCGCATTCATAGTAACCTGTGGCTAATATGTTCGAACCATTTGATGTTGAAGAAATTTCTACTTTCATAACGCAATTCATATCAGCGTATGATGTAAGGTTTCTTGAGTCTCTTACTCTAAATTCTCTATCTGAAGATAATGCAAGCCAAGTGTTGAGTGTATCACTATCAGAAACACTTAAACTGCTTCCGCTATGATTGGCTACTCTTATATAATATGTTTGTGATGGTGTAATATTGTTCCATGTAGTTGAATCATGTAAATAAGTTCCTTGCCCACCAACATTATAAATGGATTCATACTTATATACATTTCCGTCTGCATCGAATTTCCAACCCATAATTAAATCATTAGCATTACTTCCTGCTTGGTCATAGAATGTTTCTGGGTTACTTGATATGGCACCTTGTAAAGTAACTGCCTCAGTTGGTGTACTTGATATTGATGTAAATGGAATAGCTGTTGCGTCAACTCTTGTAGAGCTCCAACAATGAAGAGTAATTTGCCATCTTCTATAGTTGCCCCAAGTCGGCTCAGTTCCTTCTGCCCAATTAATTTCTGTTCCAGTTGAAGGCCAAGACGGACCATAAGGTACAGTTGATGTATCTAATAGTAATATAGTTGATGCTCCTTCAGTTACACCTGTAAGCGAAAACTCTGTAGAAGCTCCTAAAGTACAAGTAAGAAATGGTTGAGAAAAATTAATAACATTATTTGTTGTGGTTGAATTTGGATGAAAGTCTCTAGCGACAATGTTACTTGTCGCACCTGCTACTGATAATTTTCTATCGTCTGTAATTACTGCTGTTCCGTTTACTTTAATTGCCATTATTCTTTCCCAGCTAATTTTTTAATTAGTGTTTTTATTTCTTCGAGCTGTTCATCTTCTGTATCACATTCATTAACCACATAATATTGCATAATGTGAGTATTAGCTGTAGCATCAAATATTTTTACTGGAATTTCTATTATATTTCCTTGTGCCATTATGCTGCGCTCCAACTTGTTGATACTACGGATACTGTAGATGCATCCCATGCTGTAAGATAATGTACCCAATATCTCGCCGTAGCAAAATCTGGTTCAGTATCTTCAGGGTATAATATTGTTCCATTTGGAAATGTAAATGATTGGTCATATCCGTTTGCTGTTGCATCTACCCAAAGAGTTCTCATCATTCCACTTGCGAGAGTTGTGCCTTGGATTTGCCATGTTATAGTTCCACCTAATTGACCACCAGAACCCCACCACACCGCGCCTGCGCCTAATCCTTCAGCGGATTGCGAAAAAGATATAGGACTCGTGCCTGCACCTGGATTTGATGCAGCTACTACATAACTCGGTTTAATATTACCTGCATGCTGAGTTGGAGTACTGCCACCGCTGTTATAACCTTTATAAGTTCCACCACCGCCTGTTACTTTAATGGTTTGTGTGTCTGATATTACTTCTGTTCCTGCTACTTTAATTGCCATTATTCTTCTCCATTAAAACAACGGTACTGAACCGATATTTACTGCTAGCCTCAACGAACTTAATCCGCCTGTATCTACTTCTCCTGTAGAATAAAAAGTACCTTGGTCACATTGTATTGTAATTCTGAAATCTGGATTTACACTACCAAAATTTGCTTCTGTTCTAGCTTTTTGATCACCAGGAGGATTGTTTGGATTTGCTTGAGCCATCCAACCAAATCTTAATTGTCCTGATGTAGGAACAGTATAATATGTTCCTGAATTATATCCATCGTTTGTAGGAAGTGGTCCAAAAGAATAATTAGAAGCAGTACAATCAAAGTAACACTGTTGTGATTGAACATTATATTGTGCTTGTACTGAAGTGATTCCAGTTAATCCTGTATAATTGGCATACATATAAGCATAAGTTCCTGGAGCTCCTGAATCACCATGTGCTCTTTCAATTCTAACTCTGTTATTACTTGCTTGGTGTTGAAAAGCTAAATAACACCATGTATCAGGAAAACCAGAACTTGCGAAGTGATTATTCCAAGTATCCCATGCGGATAAAGAAAAATTATCAAATGATGTTGTTCCTGATGTAGATGGCTCGTCAAACCCAACTGCTGTGCACATATTGGTATTTGTACTTTTCTCAACATTTGTAATTGTTACGTGCCAATATCTATGACTTGCCCAACTTGGTGTTGAAGGAAAGAAAAAGTTAGTAGGATCAAAGGTTGGAGTATAACTAGATGTGGTTGTATCAATTAAGAGTAGAACAGTTTCTCCTGCTGAATTACCGCCGCCACCAGCGTTGCTGACCTGGTCGATTGTATAGAGGCCTGAACTAGTTCCACCGTTTTGGGTAAGCGTTTTTTTGTAGTATGGGTAATTATAATTGATTATATCGTCGTTTACAGCATCTATGACTTCAGCTGTACCTGGGTAAAAAGTATCGTATCTTCCTCTTAAAGCAACATAAGATCCCGTCTGTACTGGATAGGAATCTCTTCCACCTAGATGTCTTCTATTATCTATGACACAATTACCGTTTACTTTTATTGCCATCTTCGTCCTCCGACTATTAGCATTTATTAATGTACAGTTTTATTTATACTTAATCTCTTCTTTCAATATCAGATTCTTCGAGTTTATCTCCAAGCCATACTTCAATTACTTTTGCCGTTTCAGTTCCAACATTAGTTGCTTTGTGCCAAACTTCTTTTGGAATGTCAACGCTCATTCCTGCATGATATATTTTTGTATGTTTTGAGCCAGGCATTCCATCATCCCTATCGAGTTCCATTAAAACAGAACCACTTACAATATGCCAATGTTCAGATCTATGAAAGTGTCGTTGGTCGCTTAATGATTTATCTGGGTCAAAAGATAATTCTTTTACTTGCCATGAACCATTTGTATCCAAAACTTTATATGTTCCCCATTTACGTTGCGTTACAGGTTGAGACCATTCTTTTAATATCCAACTTGATGAGTTCTTTTTATTCTCTCCACCAATACCAAACTCAAATGTAACTCCTTCAACTGCCATTTCAGGGATGTTATCTGATGTTCTATCACCACCGTTTACAAATATAATAGTATCTGAAGGATACAAAAGTTTAACTTGTTCTAAGCAATGTATTGCCGTGTCATCTGAATCATCAAAATCAATAACTTTATCTACACAAGCAAGTTCTGAAACAATAGCTGCTCTTTCTTTAAATGGCATAAAGTATTTACCTTTCTTTCTTATAAGCCATTCATCAGAATTTAAACCAACGATTAATTTTAAACCACTAAGACTTGCTTCTTTTAAATACGCAATATGTCCTGAATGAATTGGATCAAAACCACCTGTGGCAACTACTGTAATCATTGTATTGACTCCATAAAATAATCCCATACAAAATTACATTCTTGCGCAGGCGCCTGTAATTCATTTATTGTATCTCTGCCAATTACATCAGGATGAATAAACCAATCTTCGTATGGATGATTTTCTGTAAACGAAACATTAGGAACAACTAATTCATAACCTAGTTTAAATAATATTTCTCTTGCCTCATCTCTTCTTTCTCCACCTAGACGATAAGAATCATGTTCAAAAGTAATAACACCAAACTTATAAAAATCAAATGGAATCTTTTTCAAAATATCTATTGAGGCTTCGTCGCAATCAATTTGTAAATAATCAATGACAGGATCCATACAATGTTTATTAAATAAATCAAGATAACCAATTTCAGTTGCATCTGCACAAATGACTGTACTATTTCTTTCTTCTTTAAATTTATAACACAAAGCTTCTGAATTGTCAATAGAAATACCATTCCAACCAAACTGTGATAATAGAGCTGTATTATTATGTATGTAAGGATCTCCTGAACCAATTTCTAACCAACTGCCGCGTTTCTTTCCATTAAACGCAGATAATACAAACATATCTTGCATGTGTTTAGAATAATTTTTTTGTACTTCTTCAATTCCTATGAAAGGATATTTAAATCTTTCTATATCTGAAATGTAATAATTTATTGTGTCAGGATAGAATATATTGTTTAGTATTTCTTTAGCTTTTTCATGTAGTTCAGATTCTAATTTTTCTCTAAAGATTAAATCAAAAAATAAATGTTTTCCATTTTGTTGACCAGATATGTACCAAGTTGCTAACGCTTGAAAAAATAATATGTCTTGATGTTCTTTATCTGTTTGTTGAAATTGTAATGCAGTCTTTGCATGCGCTAAACACTTTTTCCATTGACATGTCTGTTCGTAAAATTTACATAAGTAATAATGAGCAGCTGTTCTTGTAGGATTTAAAGCAACTGCATCAAGTAATGCACCTTCTACTGTATATCCTCTATCTCTTTGTCTATCATAACATAAAGCAATTCCAACCATGCAATCATATTGTAAATCTACACTATCAGTAATATCAGCAGACTTTAAATACAAAGATACTGCCATTGCTCCTTGCTCTAATCTGTCGTATTCTTGAGCAAGATCAAAACATTTATGTGGATTCTTTGGATCCATAACATGTTCTTCTAATAATTTCTGTAACATAATCTATCCTCTTGCCACAAAGTCAAAAAATAGTTTCTCAGGCATTCTTAATATAAATGTTCCGTTATCTTGATAACCAAAAGCAATTACTACTTCACCATTTATAAATGCCATTCCAGTCGCAAACTCAATATTATATTCATATCCTGTGGTTGGATCTATTTGCGTACCTAAAAAATGAAAATCTTTTGTATGATGAACCATATTCCAATCTTCATCCCATACAACTATTCTATGATTATAATGTCCATCTTTACGCATAAAGGCATCTCTTGTTAAATCAACCTCATGAGTAAATGTCATTCTTCGACCTTCACCAATTGGATAAACTTGAGTACCACCTCTAAGATCTCTGGGTAACTTATATGTTTTATCACTATCATGTACAACAGTAGTTGTTGTTCTTGTATCAATATCGTACTTAACTACTTCAACGGGATTGCACCATTTAACAAAATGCCATGGCATATCAATAATTGGCATCCAGTTCTTTTCACAAAAAGTTCCATCATCTCCTGGAGCAGGTATAGGATTACGTGAAACTTCTTGCCATTCATTATCAATGTATTCTATTTCACACATCTCCATTCGTCCTGTTCCTTGGTCGTCATAACAATCTCTTCGAACACCACATAAGAATAAACGATCATCCCAACTAAATAATCTACCATCCTCAAGACCAATAAAATTCCAGGTAGGTTCACCTGTATCTAAATTCATTTTGATTCTGCTTGCGTTAACAACATTAAAATTTGAATCTAACTCTGTCATAATGTTATGAGTTGTTAGTGTTATGTCGTTTTCTGGATGTAGATATTGTAAAGGACCCCAGGTATGAGGAAACTTTTTACCTTCTGAATGATATAGTGTATAATTAACATGACGAACATTCATTAGAATTTTATCGTTGTGCACGAAAATAGACGGGTTCATAATGCCCGTTTCGCCTGTTAAATCTTTTGGAAGTGTAATTGGATGAATCGTACCGCCTCTTTTTAAGGCGTAATGCACCAATCCGTGATGCCGTAAATCATGCATAAAAGCTCCATAATGTAAATCAAAATTTAGTTTAAGACCAAGGTATTGCGCGTTCGGTTGTTACTAATTTATTTATTGACTCTTGTATTTTTAAATTGTAATCATTAATGGAAGCTTCAGAGTTGAGAGTGTTTAACCATCCCACAACCTTATCTTCTGTTAAATCAGTGAATGATGTAAAGTCTGCTTCAGCGGTCTCATGTGCAGATAAGACTGTAAAACCTACAACCTTACCAGTATTGCCATCTGAATCAACTCCGATCCGTCTCCATTTAATTCTTACAACAGCATCTGACAACGTAACGCCGTCAGCGTTCGTCTGATCTCTAGTGTCAAACTTAACAATTTGCCAAGAATAAGTCATGTGTTATTCCTAGCTTATTCGCCGTCGTCTGCTGGGTCAGCTGCATCGTCAGGTACAGGTGGTGTCACATCTTCAGTTGCCCAAGGCATTGTTGGTTCTTCGATGTTAGCTTCGTCAATTTGCTTTGCTACCATTTCTGAGATATGATCCGCATATCCTTGGTCAGCATTTACTACTGATTGAATCCAACCTAAAACAGTTGCTTCAGTTAAATCAGCAAATGCTACAAATGAACCAGCTGGGACAGCTGCTGCTGTAAATGGAGTAGCTCCTGAGAACTCTCCTTTGTTTCCGCTAGAATCTTCACCTTCAACTTTCCAAAATGTTTGGACAATAGCGCCTTCTAATGTTGCGCCTTCAGAGTTAACTTGATCTCTTTTCTTGAGACTAGTTACGCTCCAAGTCCATGTGTAATCGCTACTTAGTGCCATTTTATTTTCTCCGTTAATATTAAATAACTTTAAGTTATAGTTCTATTTATAATTAATCTTCAGTACAGCCAGCATAATAATCTAATGACTTAAGATGAGTATACGCTTGTACTAAATCTGAATCAGTGGAATCCATGTCTAACATGAATATACACTTTTGGTCAAGACCTGGTGTACCAATTGATAGTTCAGCTTCAACCTCTGTTGCGTTTTCGCCTGCTATACCAATAGGATTTAAACCATCAGTCCTTGCTTGTTTTGTTGCCCACATGGTTACCCATATACGACAAACATATCCCTCTGCCCAATACATATCAGACCCTGCTTCTCTAACACCATCGTTAGTCAATCCAGACGGTAATGAAGTATCGGGTGGTAAAGGAATTTCTTGTGTTCTTTTATGAACCTTTATATCTGTAATAACGTGATAAGCGTCAGGCACGGTCACACCAGTACCTTGTATCTCGTAATCTTTAATTAGTGCCATTGCTACTATTCTCCATTATTGATTGCATATTATATACCATTTCTTTTAGAATGTCAATATCTTTCTGCATATTATTTATTGTTTCTTCTTTACTCTTGATGATAGCGTTTTGGTCCTTAATGCCTTCAACAAGTAAACCAACCATCTTAGGATAATCAAGTCCGTATTCATCATCTTCTTCATCGTAAGTTACAACCTCTGGAACAATAGGTTCAACTTCTTGGGCAATAAGACCCATTTGAGTACTTAGGAATGAATTATCACGTTCATCTTCCCATTCAGCAAGCTTACGAGTATATGTTACACCGCGTAATTGTAATACTTTATCAAGAGCATTTTCGATAGTTTGTATATTTTCTTTACGACGTCTATCTGAATAAGCAACTACGTTACCGGTAGCCCATAGTGAACCATTAACTTGCATTCTATAACCGCTTCGTGTTGCCGACGAACCTACACCCAGACAGTTATTACCACGGCTATGATAGTATACCCAACGACCGCCACCTTGTAGATAGATACCACCACTACCGTTGCTGTCGAACATTAGGTGCGGATCCCAAGTAGGTTGTGGCCATGATAAACCGTACCATCCACTTCTGCTACCGTATATTGCCCATGAGCCGTAACTTGTTTGGTTATTCGGGAAGAAGTGAGCACCGTTATATCCATCATAGATACCAACACCGCCGCCACCAACTTGTAACCAAGTATTTGCATAAGTATAACTTGAACCACCGTTGATTTGGAATCTAACAGTGTTTGAGTTATAATCATTCATGAACCTCATGCCTTGATAGCTTGGGTTCGCTCCGAAGTCAAGACCTACGTGATAGTTAATTCTTAATGCAGGATATGGATAACTCCAACTTCCTGATGTCTGGAATAACTCATAAGGATAAGAACTAATTGCTCTTCCTGAGTTACTGCCTGTACCATTAAAGTCAAATACGTATGCACGTACTTGGTTCATATTTGATGTTGATGCTGGATCTGTATAATAACTTGTACTATTAGAATCGTAATAACGACCTGCATACATTGATCCACCATTCGTACTATTCTCATCTAATACTGGAATTGTTCTCCAAGATCTCCAACCACTCCATGAACTTCTAAACCTAAGGTTAGTAATTGGTCCACCAACCATCTGCCAACCATAACCTGATGTATTACTATTTCTATAGTGATAGGCCTGAACTCCAACCCAGTGAGATGTACCTGACGGTTGATTAGGTGGATTACTCCAAGAATCAATAAATCCTGAACCCCAAGTTGAAACGACGTTCATATCTTGACGTCCCCAACCCATTGAACCGGTCCAATAATCTGTATTACTTGTTATACGAGGTCTTGCTCTATAATACTCACCGCTGTTTCTTGTATGACCCGGCTGACTAATGTAAGCCATTGTTCTATTACTTACACCTTCAAACCTTGTGCTATGAGCAGAAGCACCGTTGAAGTAATAACCTGTATTGTTTCTATCGTAATAGATTGGTGCTCTTACATCAGTTCCAACATAAAGATTTCTATAAATTTCAGTATAAGAACTGCCTGGGTTAATACGAACTGCCCAACCACCTGAACTATTTAATAAACCGAAACCACTACTGTCGTAATAAAGGTATCCACGACGACCTGTACTTGAGCCCTGTGAACTATTATAACGATCATATATAATTAATCCACCTGATGAACTACCGCCGTCTAAGTGCCAATAACTTGTACCTGCAGCATAGAAGTGTCTTCCGTATGGAGTACTATATAAACCACGACCTCCATTATCGTTTCTGAACCAACCATCGTTGTAAATTTCTCCACGAATATCTAATACATTCATTACTGAAGTAGAAGCAAAGTCTCCATAATAGGCAGTATTATTTGAATCATAATAACGGCCTGCGTACATTGAACCACCATTACCGCTGTTTTCATCCAACATTGGTATTGTACGCCAAGCACGGAAACCAGACCAAGAACTTCTGAATCTAAGGTTAGTGATCGGTCCACCAACCATCTGCCAACCATATCTTGCTGAACCGTTAGAATAGTGATATGCTTGTACACCAACCCAATGCGAAGTACCGCTTGGTTGATTACCTGGGTTTGACCAAGTATCCAAGAATCCTGAACCCCAGTTAGCAACTGTGTTAAAGTCAATTCTACCCCAACCTTTAGCTCCTGTCCAATAGTTGGTATCACTTGTTATATTTGGTCGTCTACCGTAATTACTTATTGCTCCATTTCTTGTATGACCCTGCAATCCAATCATTGCTTGACCACGAGCAGTTAAACCTTGCCAGTTTGAATCACCATTTGGATTCATGTAATAACCGGTGTCGTTTAAGTCATAGAATATTGGAGCACGGAATGATTCACCTGAATAAACATATCCATAATAGAATCTATGATATGAACCGTTATAATAGAAGTTCCAACTACGTGTATTATCATGCATACCCCAGTTGTTGCCTTCGGTTGACATTAGAGTCCATCGAGTACCAATACCATAACCTGACCAACCGTTTCGACCAGTATTATATGTTGAGATGTTTCCGTATGGATTACCTTCACCACCTGCTGAACGAATACCATATCCGTAATCTTGCCAATAAACACCAGTACTACCTTGAGGCCTAAACCAATTATTAGCATATACTGCGCTGAGTTGAGAACTGGCGGCTGGATCTACATAATAGCCGGTGTTATTCCAATCGTAGAATATTGGCGAACGAATATCTGAAGCAAATACCGCTCTACTTGATATAGCAGCTCTAAACGAACCATTGTTAATAATTAACATACCGTGGTCGTTTAATTGATTTGCACCACCTATCGAACCTGCGTTTGGATGCGACCAACCAATACCATACATATTTGCAGTCGAAGCACCATTCGAGCTCGGTCTATAAGCAGCACCCATTGCGAATACTAATTGTAATCTTGTAGAAGTATATGTACCTGTTACACCGATACCATAATTCAAGAATGTATGATAACCACTTTGTTGTGAAGCATTCCAATAGGAAGTACTTGCTGGATTTATATAGTACCCAGTATTATTTAGATCGTAGAATATCGGTGCTCTAAACGAACCTGATGTTTGTACTAAGTTACGACTATTTTGAATATATGAATCGTATGTTAGTCTCCATGCCTGAGTTGGGAAACTATCGTTACCGCCAATAGCAGCATACCAACCAGTTTGACCGCTACCCCAACCGCTTGCATACTTATATAAACCAGTATTAAGATGAGTTCTATAACCTGAATTATATAATGCAGTTTGGTGAGTTAATGGTAAGTATACATTAGATGTACCAACATTGTAATCTCTGTTTCTTGTTGAGATTGGAGCATTAGTTAAACCACTTAAACTTGTTGAATCGTATTTCTGTGGATTATCAACATAGAAGATTGCATTTGAAGTTAATGTACCAGCAAGTGTTAACGCATTTAAGTTTGAAGTACTTGCCGGGTCAAGATAATAACCAGTGTTTTGACGATCATAGAATATGTTAGCACGGAATGAATTAGATGCATAAGTATTACCATCCATCATTGCTTGGAAAGGCCAACCTTGAATACTACCAGTTGCTGCACCGTGTTGACCTACATAGAATCCTGTTGAACCTGTACCGTTATTATTATTTGAGTCAAGGTTAAAGAAGATGTCATGATAAGAGTTAAATCTTAAATCATCTGTTACACCGCCACCATTATCTCTTGATGAAATACTGTGATAGTCAGAATCGTTTCCGTAGAATGTAATGAAGTCACCACGATCTCTCATATTGAGTCTGTCAACTGTGACCGTTCTCATTGAAGCATCACCTTGGCCTGAACCAAAGTAGTATGCTGTATTTTCACGTTCGTAGAATATGTTAGCTCTTACATCATTCATATACGATACACTAGCAAAGTCACCGTAGTAAGCTGTATTATTTCTATCATAATAACGAGTAGCTCTTATATCACCACCAACATATACCGCACTTGTATTATACCAAGCAAGGTAAATGTTGTTTCCGTTTTTAGCGTCTAAATGCAAGTTACCATTTGTAGAAGAAACTGTTGCATATGATGTTGTCCATCTACCGTTACCGCCTACTGCAAGATATTCGCCCCAACTTGCATTAGGCCCGTGTAATGTTCCACCTCTTACTCTTATTGCCGAACCAGATGTTGAATTAAAGTCAGCATAATAACCTGTATCATTTGAATCATAAAAGACTGGAGCTCTTAGTGATGAACCTGCTTGTAAATTATTATTAACAAATACGTTACCAGAACCTAATGGGTCTGAACCATTATTGATTGACATGACCTGAGTTGCCATGTTATAATCATTATAGAATCTCATACCTTGGTAAGAAGCATTTGCACCAAACTTAATACCTGTGTGGAATGCAATTCTTAAATCAGGATAAGGGTAAGTCCAAGAACCACCTTCACGGAAGATTGCATAAGCTGTACTTTGCCCACTAGCAAAATATAAACCAAATTGGTCGTCTTGTGAAACAGCATCGACGTGCGCAAATCTTTGTGCCTTAACAACATTCATTACTGAAGTTGAAGCAAAGTCTCCGTAGTAAGCAGTGTTGTTTGTATCATAGAAGATAGGTGCTCTTAATGATCCACCAGCAAATAAGTAATTAGGAACATATACAGTATTATTTGATCTTGTCTGCAATGTTTCATAACGAGTACCTGCTGTATTCGTATTATAGAATGTCATATAACCGTTAGTGTCAAATCTCATGTAAGCCTGACCATGAGAAGTATTTGGTCGACCTAAGTAATATTGATTTGTACCACCATTGAGATTATTATCAACATTATAACCGAAGCCTGCACCAGACCAAGTTCTTCCTGGTTCTGATACCCACATCTGTAATGGTATTTCACCTTGTCCTGCTCCATTATTTGCGGCAGGTAATGCCAATCTTATTGATGTGTTACCATGACCTGCACTTACATCTAATGTCTTAGTGCTGTTGGCTGATCTTGTTCCAATTCCTAATCTTAACACCTTACCATTATTAGCAGGATCTAAATAATAATTAGTATCGTTGTAGTCGTAGAATAATGCAGCTCTTGCATCTCCACCTTCAACATATAAGTTATTACCACCTTCAACTCTAACGTGTGTATCACCTTTACCTACTGAGAATAATACAGTACTTAAGTCTTCGTTGTTGTATATACGAGTACCACCATAGCTTGGCTGAGCACCCATACGAATACCAGTATGCCATCTTAAATCAAGCTTGGTATAATTACCACCGTAATTTTCTAAGTTTGTACCGATGTAATAGTTGCCTACAGCATTACTATCTCCACCACCAAACATTAACCTTGTTGAACCAACTGAGTTATATGGATTGTTTGAGAAGTTACCACCAATTACAACATAGCCTGCAGTTCTTAATGTATTAAGTGCAGATTCACTTGCTGGGTCTGTATAATACGAAGTGTTATTTGAATCATAGAAGATTGGAGCACGTGATTGTCCTCTATGCCACATATATGTATTGTTTAATCTATATCTTTCAGCACCGCCTGCTAATAATCTTAGACCGTAAGTATGAGATGTACCCATACGAATATCCATACCGTATTCAGTAGCTGAACTACGGTTCTTATTAATTACTACTCCCCAATCATTATTTGTGGTTGCAGTGAAGTAAGCAGTTGCATCATTACTATTTTGTCTACTACCGCCATCGACAACCAACTCTTGCATTGTTTGTTTTACAGTATTAGAATTAGATGCAGGATCGTTATAGTATGCAGTGTTTCCTCTATCGTAATAAATGTTAGCATCTATACGATCAGCAGTAATATCATCAACTGATAGATCACCCGTTATTGTTGCGTCACCACCAACAATTAAATCATCGAGTAATTGAAGATCATCAGCTAATAAGTTAGATTCAGCATTACGTCTCTTCAACATAATACCGCCATACTCTCTTAAAGCACCACCTGCGTTATAGTTAAGTAATATTCTTATTCTTACATAATGTACACCACCACCATCAGACCCATTATATGGAGTATGAGATGTTGGCATTGTTGTATGGTTTCTTAATGTTTCCCAGTTTGTACTTGTTCTGTTTGAACCACCAACTACGAAATATGTTGTACCTGTATTACCTGCGATTGGTTTCTTATCTTTATCAAATCTCTCAACACCGTAGTATAATAAACCACCAGAGCCTGAAATAAGTCTTGTTGATATTTCACCATATATTTCTTCACCAGGAGAAACAGGAATATAATTTGAATAGAAGTTTCTATATGCAGATGATCTTAATACATATCCACCTGCGAAAGGACCATCTCCTTTAATATATTCACTTGTAGTTCCTGTAAGAAAGTTTTCATTAGCGTCAATGTTTTGTATTACCCTTGCTTCCATATAAGGGGTCATATCGAATAGAACAAGATCTGCTCCACCTGAACCGTATGCTGGGTTCAATGATATGTTTTCATTACCACCATTTAGTTCAAAGTTACCTGCAGAAACTGAACCTTGGAAATATGCGTTACCATTATCGAGATCAATACTTGCTCTTACATTACCTGAACCTACAAATACTAATTCATTTGGATTAGAAGTACTGAAGTGTGAATAAGCAGGGTTAGTATTACCTGCCCACATAATACCCCAGTTAGTAGCAGTTTGCCATATCCAATGAGTGTAATCTTGCGCTCTCAATAATATGTTAGCATTACCGTTGCCTGAAGTAGTGAATCCTAGTCTGTCATATATACCATTTGTTCTAAACGCAGTACTTGTATTACCTGATCCTTGATTAGAGTAATAAGCAGTATTATTTGAATCATAATAGATTGGAGCACGCATTTGGTTAATTGCTTCAAAGTAACCGCTTCGAGTTGAAGCCTGTTCTGAACCATTATAATATAATTCTACTTCAGCATTTCTTCTAGCTAGGACTGCCCATTTGTTATCAATGTCGTTGTAGATACCGGCATTGTTGGTGCCATCTGACATAAAGTTCCATTGACCATTAATAGAATAACCGGCCCAACCATTTTTAGCACCGCCAACTTCAACTGTTCCATAATCACCTGATGCAGCATCCATGTAATATGTTGTTGCATGATTGAAGTAATATCTTAAGGCTTGAACTAAATTAAATCTTGATGTATTATTTGGATCTACATAATAGCCTGTATTATTTGAATCATAAAAGATTGGAGATCTTATTTGATTATTAGCAAGGAAGTATCCATTTTCTGTTCTTGCTTGTTCTACATTGTTATATAGTAATCTGATAGCAGCTTGACGATCTGCATACATAAACCAATGATTATCTACATCGTTATAGATACCTGTTCGGTTTGCATTATCGTGCATGAATACAGAACGACCACCAATTGAGAATCCTTCCCAACCACTTCTTCCACCGCCGTCGACCATTAATGAACCATAAGTACCAGTTGGTTCTGCTAATACAACTGCATTACCATCAAGAGTAATTGTATCCATTCTTGATGAGCCGGCTGGATTTACATAATATGCAGAGTTATCTGAATCATACAATATTGGTGTATGAATATTTGTATCAACTTTTAGAGTACCAAATATTTGAGACTTAAATGAGTTTCCTGTATATGATCCCCATCTTTGAACTGCTGCCCATGATCCTGTACCAATTGTTTCTGATAAGTAAATCGGTACTCCGCCACCATGGTCAAACTTATGGAATTTATGAGCCCAGGTATTACTGTTGTAATTACCTCTCATCATTAATCCGTTAGTACTTGAGTTTGCACCACCTGCGTTTTCGTTACCAACATTAATATTCATATACTGTTGATAAGAAGTACCTGCTGGGTCAGCATAGTATGTATTGTCG